>Ga0307419_10001023_pt1 | contig 14534 bp, 12 predicted proteins | sample SalMarWE160230MG_2_FD_202512 | JGI IMG/M metagenome (GOLD analysis project Ga0307419, IMG submission 202512) | Salt marsh sediment microbial communities from the Plum Island Ecosystem LTER, Massachusetts, United States - WE1602-30 | ecosystem: Environmental > Aquatic > Marine > Intertidal zone... | reverse complement strand
GGTCAGACCGTTGAAGATACCCAGGCCGATGAATGATGCAATTAAGAAGAGCAAGAAAGGCTTGATGGTGAAGGCGTGTTTCAAGCCATCGAGCATCAGAGCGCGTGACTCCTGGTCGGGAGAGCAGGGTGGTGTTGGTGGAGTTACGCGCGCCAGCAGGATGAACAAGATTGCTGAAAAAGCGGTGATTCCCCCATAGATCAATTGCACGCTTGAAATGGATATGCTTTCGATCAGGACGGGAGTCAGCGCCATGCCCAGTGCCATACCAACCAGGTTTGCCAGCGTGACCAGGCCAACCGCCGTAGCACGTCCATCGGCCGGGAACCATTTCGCCGGGACGGTTGTCCAGGCGTTAAGCAGGAAGGGTTGGGCAACGGCAATACCAATCGTACTCCACAGCACCAAGGTGTAGTCCGTTCCGACGAATCCGCGCAGCAGGCCGAAAAATCCCATCAACAGCGCGCCGATGCCGACAGCGCGGCGGAATCCGTACGTATCAATCACCCACGAAACTGGAATCGAGAGCGGGATGTATGCGATCATGAAGATCATCGACAACATGCCGATTTTCAGATCGTTCACGCCGTAGTAGGCTGCAGCCGGACCTGTGATGGGGGCGTAGGTAATCCACAGCATCTGGATGGTCAGGTTGATGAACATAAAGACTGCCAAAACGACCCAACGGTAGCCATAAAGTTGATATTTTTCCACTATGGATGCTCTTGTCTGCAGCGTGAATCGTGATAAGAACGCTGAGGTAAATTCGCCTGCTTCATGGTTGATATTATGTAAAACACCTTCCATGCCAGAAAGTGCCGCTTCGAATGGATTCGAGGCCTCGTCAATCAAATTATCTTTAGCATGCAAAGGAACTACCCGTTCCAGAAAGCTCGAGCCGAAAGACGATTGGAAGCATAGATGAGATTTTTGTGTTTTACTTTTTTCCGCCTATGAGAGTTTCATCAGGAGTGGTACAAATTAAACACGGCAGAGCACAATCGTGATGTGCCCAACCCATTTCCAGGGATTATAAAAATGGCTAGAGATCATCGTATGGACACAAACCACGATGCGATCGTAGCAGGTCACATCTGCCTGGATATCCTTCCCGATATATCTGGCATTCCGCAAGACGAATGGCGCACGTTGTTCCGGCCCGGCAGTTTGCTGAACGCTGGCCCGGTTCATTTCGCCCCCGGCGGGGTGGTGGCGAATACGGGTTTGACGCTGCATAAATTAGGCATTCCCACTCGACTGATGGGCAAGATCGGAGACGATCCGTTTGGCCAGGCGATCCGGCAGATCGTGGATTCTTATCAGCCCGGCCTGGCAGATGATATGCTGGTCGACACGACGGTCAGCACCTCGTACACGATCATCATCAACCCTCCCGGAGTCGATCGTATCTTCCTGCACTGTCCCGGCGCCAACGACACTTTCAGCGCCGACGACCTGCGCGATGATCTGCTTGCGAAGGGACGTCTTTTCCACTTCGGTTACCCGCCCGTGATGCGGCAAATGTACGTCGATAACGGCGCCCAATTGGTACACATCCTGCACCGCGCCAGGGCCAATGGCCTGACCACCTCACTCGATATGACGCTTCCCGATCCCTCTTCGGCGGGCGGACAGGTCGATTGGATTGCCATTCTTCAGGCGGCGGCGCCATACATCGACATATTCGTGCCCAGTATCGAGGAAACGCTGTACATGCTGCGGCGCAGCATGTATTCCGAAATCTTCCGGAGTGATGATTCTGGCTGCAGGCAAGATTGGATCACGGCGCCGCTGCTGACGGAGCTGAGCGATCAACTGCTCGATATGGGGATAAAGATTGTCGGATTCAAACTGGGAGATCAGGGACTCTATCTGCGCACAGGCGACCATGCGGCCATGCAATCCATGGGCGCCGCGCGGCCATCCTGTCCCACCGGCTGGGCCGGCAAGGAATTGTGGAGTCCGTGTTTCCAGGTGGAAGTCGTCGGCACGACCGGGGCCGGAGACGCCACCATCGCCGGGCTGCTGAGCGCTTTGCTGCGGGGCATGTCTGCCGAGGAGGCGTTGGTTGCGGCAGTGGCCGTGGGCGCCTGCAATGTGGAAGCCGCAGATGCCTTGAGCGGCATTCTGCCCTGGGAAGAAACCATGCGTCGCGTGGAGAACGGTTGGCCTCGCCACACTCTTTCCATCGATTCGTCCGGATGGCAATATGATTCTCAGTTACAGATATGGATCGGCCCGGAGTGCGCATGAGAGGTAGAATGGTATTGTAGGAAGCCGCGAGATTGTCTCCGGAAGATCGTCGATATCGACGGAACGTACTACATGGTGGATGAACAACCAGCTTGTAATTATATTAGTAGAGTGATGGTCATCATGCAATTGGGTTTCTTTCGTTTACATCGTAATTTTCTGATGCCTCCCGTCCTGGCCCTTCTGCTCCTCGGGTGCAGCAGCGGTTCACTGCCAAGCAACGTGCCGGCAACATCAACGGCAGAGCCCTCGATCGTTCCGCTCGACACCCCAACCTGTATATCAATCATCATTCCGGTTCCTACGAGCACACCTACAATCTCGCCAACACCGACGCCGGATGTATTCGCGGCGGAGTTCCCGCTGGGAGACGTGGCGTATGTGCTCCCGCTGACCATCCGCCACATCACACCAACGCGTGCCGTGCTGTTCTTCGAGCTGGACCAGGCGGTTGAGGGAATCCTTTTTTATCAAGTTGATGGAGCAGCTGCTGGAGGCGAACTGCCTTTTGAGGCCGATGCGGTTCGGCATCAACTCACGTTGAACGTGCTCGTTCCGGGAACAACCTACAAGATCCGGGTGGGCATCCCCGGCGCGGACGGCGAGTTCACCGAGCCTCACTTCCTCGGCGAAAAGTGGGGACCGTTTACGGTCCATACACCAGCGGAGATAAATCCCCTTCGCTTCGGTGTAATCGGAGATGCCAGTTTTGGCGATTCCGTCACGGCCTCGCTGGTCGAGCAAATGGCGGCAGCCAACCTCGATTTTGTGCTGCACACCGGGGACGTTGTGGACGAGACGGAGCTGAACGCCGATCCTTTCGAATCGTATGCCCACAAGTATTACCAGACCTTTGCCCCCCTGCTGCAGCAACTCCCTGTATACACCGTTCCCGGCAACCACGACTACGACCCCGATATCCGCTGGCAGGGCGAACCGTTTTACTTCAATGCATTCCCGCCATTCGAAGATCCCCGTATTCCAGCAAGCGGGACGAGTCAATACTATGCCTTCGTCATGGATGGACTGCAGTTCATCATGCTCGATTCCCAGGTGTTTTTCGGGATTGCGGGGCGCGAGGCTGAGCAGTCGTGGCTCATCGAGCGGCTGGGGGATGATCGCTTCCAGGCGAGCATCGCAGTGTTTCACGTCTCGCCGTTCAGCAGCAGTTCCGTCCATCGGAACGAAGGAGTCCCGGTGCGGGACAGTTGGTCGCCCTTGTTCCAGGAAGCAAACATTCCGCTGGTTTTTTCAGGCCACACGCATCAGTATGAGCGGCTGCAAGTAAATAACGTCACCTATATTGTCAGCGGAGGTGGGTCATCCATCACCTACGCGGGGGGCGAGTTGCTGCCGCAAAGCCAGGTATTTGCCAGAAAATCACATTTCGTTCTCGTGGTTGTATATCCCGATCGACTGGAATTGACCAGCTTCTCCGTCGCAGGCGAAACGATTGATCAGGTCGATATCCAGCTGCCTTAGCCGGACGTATACACAATCTTCCCTTCGCCGCTGAATCATCGTTGGCGGGCAACCCACACTGAATATAAGCGTGCATAACTCCCGAATCATCTCCATAAACTCCTGTAAAATCGGTGGGAGCCATTTGTTCTTCTGCCAGATCATTAATAAATTGGCTGTCGTCAATCCAGCGATAAAGTGCGCATCATGCCATAATCGAGATCGTTGTTTGGAGACAACTTGATGGCAATAAATCCCGAGAAGGATTCGATTGCTGCCGATATGACCAGGTATGTCGGAAAGGATCATAATTTGAGGTAAAGTTGCAGCAGAAAACAAAGCGAATATCGTTTTCCATACATACACGATGGACTGTTAATCGAGATAGGAGTGATCACGATGGCGCAGCAGAAAAAGACAGCACTTCCTCACTGGGACATGACCCCGGTATACCCGGGTCTGGAGGATACACAATTTGAGGCGGCTCTCGACTCGTTCCGGTCGAAAATCGAGTCCTTCGAGGCGTTTCTCGAAGAGAACGGCATTCACGAAGATGGTCAGTATCCTTCCGAATTGAAGGCACTGGCCGGTGTGATTCTTGGAGTTATCGAGCGCATGAATGATTGCGCATTCCTGGAAGAGACGATATCTGCGTATTTATACAGTTTTGTCTCCACCGATTCGTTCAACCAGACTGCCAAAAAGAAATTATCCGAGCACGAGATCGTCGCCGTGCGTTTGAAGCGCGCCTATATCTATTTCCAGAGCTGGCTCCGTTCGGCGGTTGAGGATGAAGTTGGCCTGGAAGCGCTCATTCAGGCCGTATCGGAGCTAGAGCACCACAGCTATTTCCTGGAAGAGTCTTATCGCCAGACACACTATCGTATGAGTCAGGCGGAGGAGACGCTCGCCTCTGAGCTCTCGCTCTCCGGGGGCAGCGCCTGGGAAAAGCTGCAGGGCACCGTGACCTCGCAGTTATCGGTTCCATTCGAGTGTGATGGCAAGCTTGAAGATGTGCCCATGCCGGCCCTTCAGAATATCCGCCGCTATGATCCCGATGAGCCTGTCCGCAGAGCGGCGTTCGAGGCGGAGATCGAAGCCTGGGAGTCGGTGCGCGAATCGGTTGCCGCATGCATGAACGGCGTAAAGGGTGAGGTCAATACGCTCAACAAGCGGAGAGGTCGTGAGGATTCGCTGCACGCCGCATTGGACCAGTCGAGAATCGACCGCCAATCCCTAGAAACGATGCTGAACAGCATGAAAGGCTCCTTCCCGCAGTTCCGGGAATACTTCAAGGCGAAGGCAAAACTGCTCGGTAAAGAAATTCTGGCTTGGTGGGATATCTTTGTGCCTGTCGGGAAGGTCGAGCGTACGTTCTCGTATCAGGAGGCACGGGAATTTATCGTCCAGAACTTCAAGGTCTTCAGCGAGTGCCTGGCTGCGTTTAGCGACCGTGTTTTCGAAAGCCATTGGATCGACGCTGAGCCCCGCAAGGGAAAGAGCGGCGGCGCGTTCTGTATGGGCATTCCGGCGCTCGAAGAGTCGCGCATCCTGTGCAATTTCGACGGCTCTCTCGATCAGGTTTCGACGCTTGCACACGAATTGGGCCATGCCTTCCATAACGAATGCCACACCGGACTGAGCATGCTGCAGCGCTCAACGCCAATGACGTTGGCCGAAACCGCATCGATCTTCAATGAAACCTTGATCACGGAGGCGATGCTGGTTGAAGCAGAAACCGAAGCGGAGGAACTCGCCATTCTGGAAAATTTCCTGCTTGGCGCATCTCAGGTCATTGTGGATATCTACTCACGTTTTCTCTTCGAGAAAGAAGTCTTTGAGCGCCGAGAAAATGGCGAATTATCTGTGGAGGATTTTTGTGAGATCATGCTGCGCTGCCAGCGTGAGACCTACGGCGATGGGTTGGACGAAAAATTTCAGCACCCCTATATGTGGGCATGGAAACCTCATTACTATTCCGCGAATGAATCTTATTACAACTACCCTTATGCGTTTGGACTCTTGTTTGGATTGGGGTTGTATGCCGTCTATAAAAAACGCGGCCGTGATTTCATCAAGGAGTACGAATCCTTACTCAGAAGCACCGGGCAAGGGGATGCAGCCGAGCTCGCCGGGCGATTTGGCATCGATCTGCGCAGCAGCGAGTTCTGGCAGGGCAGTATTGATTTCATCAGCGCCAGAATCGATCGTTACGTGGAGATTGCCTGCGCGGGCTAATCTTCCCGACCTGGCATATCAGAGAAGACTTTCGCCCGGGCTAAACCACCCTGTACTGCCGGGGTAGATGGAAGTAGAACTCAGTACAGACTTTCTTCTTCTAGATAGGTTGGAGAACCATGCGCTTGTTGACGGTGGGATTAATCTTCACCTTTCATGATCGGCAAGAGGGGTCTCATTCAGGGCACAGCGCTCTGGGCAGCGGTTTACTCTGGAATGGCAGCCGGCGTCGATCCTGTCATTGAATCATAGGAAGGATGGAAACAACCTTATGCCGGACCGAAAGATCGTTATGGAACCAGACAAAAGAATAGCCCTGGTCGCGCACGACAACAAGAAACAGACTCTGGTGGAGTGGGCAAGATTCAACCGCGATCTCCTGGCGCACCACAGTGTGTTTGCTACGGGTACGACCGGTGAGATGCTGGAAAGAGAGCTTGACTTTAAAATCACGAAACTGCAAAGCGGGCCGCTGGGCGGCGATCAACAAATTGGGGCCAAGATCGCCGATGGGGAGATCGATTTTTTGATTTTTTTCTGGGATCCCCTCGAACCGCAGCCGCATGATCCTGACGTGAAAGCCCTCCTGCGGATGGCTGTGGTGTGGAACATCCCCATCGCCTGCAACCGCTCCACTGCGGATTTTATGATCTCATCTCCGTTAATGGATGGGGAATACGATCGCCTGGTGCCCGATTATGATGGGTATCGCACTCGGAAGATCAAGTAGAGTCTCGCATCTGGGCAGAAGGCAGGCGACTAAGCCCAAGTTGGGCCATTGAAATCGCAACCGCACGCACATCGACTAGTCCCGCTCGATGAAGACCGGCGTCAACGCCTGCCAGGACAGCCCACCATCCGTCGTGCACCACAAAGTCCTCCCGCCTCCGCCCGCGCCCACAAGCGTCCAGCCTTTCAGCGCGTCGACGAAGTCAGGTGAGTCGGCATGGTTTTCGATCATCGAATCACCGAATATGAGATTGGACGAGAGCGTTTGCCAACTGCGTGCGCCGTTATGGGATACGCAGAGGTCCTTACCGCAGCACACGAAAATGTCCTGGTCCGAAACGAATTCCAGACTACGCAGATCAATCCATGCCTCGCTCGTGTTTTCCACAAGCGACCTTAACGTCCAGCTAAGCCCACCATCGCTGGTGCCGTAAAAAACCACAGCGTGTCGGTTTTGACCTTCCAATTGAAGATAAACCGGCAAGCTGCCATTGTCCTCGCTGTAGAATTTAGGTGAATAAGGATTAATCCAGCTGCGTTCAAATGGACCGGAGGGCAAGGGCAGAATTATACGTTTCCATTCCTCTCCCAAGTTTGTCGTGATTGAAAGCCCGAACATCTCAGATGGAGTCATGACGAGATTTCCACCCACCACGATCAGCCGCCCCGGGTCGATGTAGATAGAATCACCATTGATACCACTTACTGTGATCTCACCGGGGAATCTAGGAACCCCACCATTATAAAGAGAAACGATCGGAACCAGGGTCCAGGTCACACCCCCGCCGTGGGCTTCTTTATAGATTTCACTATACGAACCGGCTCCAACCCCATACCATACCAAGATGCCTTCGCGGTCATCGAATACGCGGAGATAGGAGTCTTCATACCATTCCAACGAACTGTTGATCAGCGCCCACGTCTTACCGCCGTCTGTGGTCTTTGCCAAGCCGGTGCCCTGATCCGGCAAACCGCGGACTCCGACCCACGCCTCATGAGGCTGCTGAAAACTGCCTCACCAGATTCTGCAAATCTCCATAGTTTGCGGTAATACATTCATCCAGGTTAAACCACCATCCTGCGTATGCCAGAGATTCTGCGGATATTCAAACTGCTCCAATGCCCAGCCGTCGAGAGCACTGGTCATCATTAAGTAATCAAATGGCACGCCGGACATCGTACTGGATGCAATAGGCGTCTGTGTTTCGATGGCCAAGACAGTTACCGGTGCCGGTGTGTCGGTATTGGTAAGTCTCGTAGGATTAGAAGTCGAAGTCCACTCTGGTGACAGCGTTGGGGGTTGAATGGCTTGTATGACATGATCCATAGGAATAGAGCAACCCACACAGCTCGCTACAATCCAGATAAGTAAAAAAGCCAGCGGTTTTATCGCGCTTGAAGAAACATGTTTGCCCGTTCATGGTCACCACTCTCTTTCGATGCATCCCGTCGGTAGGACTGCACTTTCCTTAAATTTCTGGTTACTTGATCGTGTGCAATCCTGGTTCCATCTTGCACGTACATAGTTACCGCAAAGTTACCGGGATCCATTCCCCACAGGCGGCTCCGATTCCAACATTCATAGTACCCATGCCTGCTTGAATGCATTACCAAATTTGATGAAATACACATGTGAGTGGCGCGATTTGGACTTCGCGGCTATGGTCAAGAATGACCCGGGGTAGACCCGATCCAGGTCGAATACCCTAACGAGTACGCTCACGATCTGCAAATGACGATAGAATTTCACCGGCATACATTCGATACAGGTACAGTAACAATCCATTATGCGGAAGGCCCGGCTTCCGGCCCGCCGCTGTTGCTGCTGCACGGCGGATCGAATGGTTGGCAAAGCTTTGAGTCGATCATGCCGGATTTGGCCGCCGATTGGCATCTCTACGCGCCGGATTTTCGTGGCCACGGTAAATCAGGACGCGTGCCCGGCGCGTATCGCCTGCAGGATTATGCAGATGATATGATCGCCTTTCTCCGGCAAATACCTGAGCCGGCTGTCATCTTCGGGCATTCGTTGGGGGGAATGGTGGCGCTGCTCGTGGCTGCCCAAATCCCGCAGCATATCCGGTCTGTGGTGGTGGGCGATTCCCCGCTGACGGCCGAATGCTGGCTGGCGCACTTAAGACGTACCCGGGATAACCTGGTTGCCTGGCGCGACCTGGCTGGCGGGGCACACACATTGGAAGAGATCAGCGATGCGGTGGGGAATGCATAGTTTGCCCAGAACCTGTATCAAGCCGACCCGGATACGCTTACGATCTTGATCGACGATCCTGAAAGGACGGCGGCCGGCTACGACATCTTGCCGTCGGTTCGCTGCCCGGTGCTTTTGCTGCAGGCCGATGCGAAAGCCGGCGGGATTATGATGGATGCGGAAGTCGAACGAGGCTTGACATTGCTCTCCAATTCCACCCACATCCTGCTCGAGGGTGTCGGTCACTGGTTGCATAACGAGCAAAAGGATGTGGTGCTGCAGGCCATAACGGATTTTCTCAAATCGCTGTGAACGAATCGAATCACAGGAGATACCCGGTGTTGCTTCATCGTCGAGCCATCCAGGCGGGAGAAAGAATATGAACTTCCAGACGGCGGCAGAAAATTATTACAGTGACAGAACCAGGGAAAACTTGAACCGGCAGGTCGATACGCTGGTGGCCGAGATGACCACGAAGGAGAAGATGCGCATGCTCTCCGGGCGCGGTCTGCTGATCACCCTGAAGAACATGATTTTACATCGACGACAATATAACTACGAGCCCATACCCGCTGGGGGCTGCAAGCGGTTGGGCATCCCGCCGATTCTATTTACGGATGGTCCACGCGGGGTGGTGATGGGCAAGAGCACCTGTCTACCGGTTTCCATGTGCCGCGCCTCTACGTTCGACGACAATTTGGAATATCGCGCAGGAAAGATGATCGCCGCTGAGGCCATCGCCCAGGGGGCGAATTACTTTGCAGGCATCTGCATCAATCTGGTGCGCAATCCGCGTTGGGGCAGAAGCCAGGAGAGTTATGGGGAGGATCCCTTCCTATTGGGAAGGATGGGGGCAGCCCTGACGCGATCGGTTCAGGAGGAGGGCATGATCGCCTGCCCCAAGCATTACGCCCTGAACAGTATCGAAGATCTGCGCTTTCGCATCAACGTCACGGCCGATGAGCGTACGCTGCACGAGGTCTACCTGCCGCACTTCAAGAAATGCGTCGAGGTCGGCGCCCTGTCGATCATGGGGGCTTATAACCGCTACGACGAATTCTACTGCTGTGAGAATCAAAAACTGTTGACGCATATCTTGCGGGACGAGTGGGGTTTCGATGGCTTCGTCCTTTCGGATTTCGTGTGGGGCATCTATGATGCCGAACATGCCTTGCGTGCCGGCTGTGACGTGGAGATGATGTTCACCTGGCGCTACCGCAAGATCCCCGGGATGCTGCGGGAGGGGAAGCTAAATAAGGGGCACATCGACCGGGCGGTGAAGAACATCGTCTCTGCCCTGATCCGATCGGTTCCCAATATCCGGCCAAGGGACAAAAGCATGGTGGCATCTCCTGAACACCGGGAACTGGCTCGGGAGGTCGCCGAGAAGGGCATGGTGCTGCTGCAGAACAATGGCATCCTGCCGCTGAGCGAGGATACAGCGATCACGGTGACCGGGGATTATGCCGCTGAGGAAAATTTGGGCGACTACGGCAGCAGCCGCGTGTCCAGCAAGAATGTCATCACGCCATACGCCGGATTAAAGAAAGTCTTCGCACGGGTAACCCTTTCGCAGGGAGCGGATATTGAAAAGGTAATCCGGGCATCGAAAGATTCGGACGTGATTGTGATCTGTGCTGGAAGCAACCGATATCAGGAAGGTGAATACCTATTGAATACCCGCTATGGCCTGGATCAGAAACCGAAGAACAGCGGCGGCGACCGGGCCAGCCTACGGTTGTCGGGCGAGGAAGTCGCTTTGATCCGGGCGATGAAGTCTGCTGGCAAAAAGGTGGTGGTTGTGCTGTTCAGCGGTTGTGCCATCATCGTGGAGGAATGGAAGCAGTTCGCCGATGCCATCCTGATGAACTACTACAGCGGTGTGGAAGGGGGAACTGCACTGGCGAACATCCTCTGCGGAGTGGTAAATCCATCTGGGAAATTACCGTTCACCGTCGCCCGGGATGAAGCAGACTATCCAGCCTTCCTTGAAATCGGGCAGAAACCCTATGAGATCGAATACGGGTACTATCATGGCTATACCTTGTTCGACAAGCAAGGAATCCAGCCTGTCTTTCCTTTCGGGTTTGGGCTCAGCTACACCACGTTTTCCATCGACAATTTTACGGCGGTAGACGAAGGTGATGTCATTATTGTGAGTATTGATATGGAAAACCGTGGAGATCGGGACGGTGCGGAGGTCGTCCAGGTGTACGCCGGCTCCAATGGCGCCGATCAGGACCGTCCCGTCAAACTCCTGAAGGGTTATCAACGCGTAGCGTTGAATGCAGGAGAGCGTAAGGCTATCTCGATCATGGTAAATAAGGAAGATCTCAAATTCTACGACTCCGAGTCCGCGCAGTGGGTGCTGGACGAGGCGTATACATTGTACGTTGGCAACAGCAGCGCGGATTCGATGCGGCGTATAACGCAGATCGTCCTCTAGCCATTCTCTGGAGAGCGTTGCTCCATTGAAAGCTTGCATCAAAAGCCAGAACGGATATAGTCTTTTCACGATCCGCGTATACGCAACGAGACCGTTATTCGATGACGAAGGACAAATCACCACTTTCAAACCCACAGCATCTGGCCAGGGTCAAGCAGACTCTGAGCCAGGTACGGCACTTCGCCGAATTGCCCGAAGCGGTCCAGGAAGCGATTGCCTGTGCGGCAATCCCCCGACATTTCGATGCGGAAGAAGTCATTTACCTCGAGGGGGAACCGGCTAACGTCCTCTATATCCTGGAGACTGGCTGGGTCAAAGCCACGCGCATGTCACCGGAGGGGCGCGAACAGGCATTGTGGTTCCTCGAATCGGGTGAGGTGTTCGGGGACGTGGCGCTGCTCACCGACACCCCCTCACCAGGCACGGTCGTGGCGCTGGAAGCCGTTGATGCATGGGCGCTGGAGAAGTCCGTTTTCCTGGATCTTATCAAGCAGCACCCGGAGATGGCCATGGCGGTGATCCGGCGGCTGGGCGAGCGGGTGCTGTATTTCATCGGGTTGGTCGAGGATCTCTCTTTACGCAGCGTGGAAGCGCGCATCGCCAAGACGCTGCTCAAACACGCCGATGTATCCGGCGATCGCCTGGTGGTCCCGCGCCGCACCTGGACGACGTTCGACGAGATGGCTACACGTCTGGGCACGGTACGCGATGTGCTCAGCCGTGCGTTGAAAACGCTGGAGGACGAGAAGCTGCTGCACGTTGAACGGCATGAGATCGTTATCCTGGATCCGGCCGGACTGGCAAAGCGTGGCGAGTCATAGCTGCGAAGTAACTCTCATTTCGACCTTGGCCCATTCTACGCTCCCACAGATTGAACTGTTCATTATTCCATCAACGGAAAGGAGAGAGCATATATCATCTGCTTGTTCTCTCTTTAACGTTGATTGCAGCCGCGACGGATACGATAAAAGTCGTACCCAAAAATTCAACTTGCGTATACACTGAAATCGACCGCCATTCGGTTTTTGCGAGGAACGATGGCTCAAGCGACAACTTCTATCCCCGACGAAAACCTGCGCGCTGCGATCCTGGCTGAATTTTCAGCGGAACGCCAAATCGCTGCTGCCAACGTGCGCGTGGGTGTGCTCAACGGAATCGCCCATCTGGCGGGCATGGTCGATTCACTGGCCGAGCGCGCTGCAGTGGAAAAACTCGCCCGGGGAATACCCGGTGTGCGCGGCATCGTCAACCGCATCGAGGCCCCGGGTGCACCGAGCCCGTCAAGAACTATCAACCTGGATCTTTCCCCGAGCCAAAAGGACGATTCGGCATGAAGCATAAAAGCATCTTGTTGATTACAGTCTTGCTGGTTCTCACGGCCTGTCAGGCCGATGTGTGTCCTCCGGACAGCGTAACGTATGTACCCGATCCGGCCCAATTCTCATCTCCAGATTCAGCGAGCGATGACGGACCGGATTCGGCTCCCACACTGGTTGAGATCGGCGGGAAAATGGTTGAAGTGGATCGGGTGATCCATGGCCCGCTGTGCAACGACACATGGCGCGGGACGATTTACGTGGCCTGCGACGTTTCAATCGTGGAATGGACCGACGAGCAGGGTCCATTTTTCTTCGATAACTGCAATCTCACAATCGAACCGGGCACCGTCGTATATGTCGCCGCACACAACGATACCCCCTACTACAAAGGCTGTGCCGTGTGTCATACAAGTGAAGGTTTTAAATAACCATCTTTCTAGAATAGGAATAGACGCTGATAACCTCAAGAAAAGGAGCGATGAAATGAAAACCAATCACCGTTTGGGAGGCATCCTGGCCAGCATTGCGGCCCTGATGGGAATCATCGGGCATTTTGTGCTCTTTCTGAATTGGTATGAGAAAGGCATGAACACACCGACTGCTGAACCAGGATGTGAAATTCTTCTGCGCTATATCCATCCCATCCTGGCTAATTTCGGGATCCTCGCCGGCGTGCTGTTTGCCATTAGTGCCTATGGCTTCTTTAAAGGGAAAGACTGGGCGTTCTTTCTGTCTGTGATTGCCATCGTACCGGCCTTGCTGGGCAGCTGGTTTGTTAATGTGCCTTACATGGCCGCCGGTCTGCCCCCGGTATACTTCATTCTCTTCTGGCCTTACGTGCTGCTGTACTTCCTGTTTATGATCTCGGTGGGGAAGATATCCTGGAGTCGGACGCTGCTGGCGTTGTTCACCGGCATCGCCTACATCTTCTGCTGGATGAACGGGATTGCCAGCACCAGCCGTATCATCACCCACGGATCGCCAATCTTCGCCCTGGTGCAGCATTTGCATTTTCTGGCCACGCTGGCCTGGGCGGTAGTCACCGTAGGAGTCCTGATGAAGCCCCGGGAATGGGTCTGGGTGTTGGCTGTGTCCGCCGGGTTGACGGAGCTCGCCGTGGGCATTCCCTTGGCGGTCGAAACCGCCCAGCAGCTGGGGCGCTTCTCATTGTTTGCGCTGGCGCCGATCACCTGCCTGGGACTCGTCGTCGTGCTCTTTTGGCCCAACCTGTGGAAGCGGCTTACTGGCGCTGAGGCGTAAGCGCGAGCAAAATAGGAATAAGCCTTCGCGGGCCAAACGCGCGCGATCGCTAATGGGTTGGCCTGCAAGGAGTTGCCGATGCAATTCATGCAAGAGCGTTTCAAGTACCTTTTCAAGTCCACCAAGGGATTGATCCTTGTCGCCATTGCCCTGATTGCCCTCGAGACAGTAATCTTCGGGATGCTCTCTGGCCCGATGGCCGAGTTCGGCGTGCGCGATGTTGTCGTACGCGCACTCAATATAGACTTGGTCCCGGCGGAGCGCGAAGGGCGTATCATCATCCTCTACCATTCCATCGCCATGGCTGTGGTGGCCATCGAAACCTACATGATCACCAGCCTGCTGATGATGAAGGACTTCTACCGCACGGCTGTACGAGCGCTGGTCACATGCGGTTATCTGATGGCTATGATCTTCGGCATGGGCTTCGCCTACTGGGGTCACAGCTGGGCGCTGCACGGGTTATACATCGCCGGTTTGACGCTGGTCTTCTTCGCTGGTGTCGTACTGGTAATTGCCCTCTGGCCGTGGCAGGAGGAATATTTCCAGACGGAGAAAGCCTATTCCCGCACGAAACGGGGCGTGGATCTGGAGCGAGTCGCTTTTTTCGCCGCGGCGT
>Ga0307419_10001021_pt1 | contig 14541 bp, 13 predicted proteins | sample SalMarWE160230MG_2_FD_202512 | JGI IMG/M metagenome (GOLD analysis project Ga0307419, IMG submission 202512) | Salt marsh sediment microbial communities from the Plum Island Ecosystem LTER, Massachusetts, United States - WE1602-30 | ecosystem: Environmental > Aquatic > Marine > Intertidal zone... | reverse complement strand
TGTATGAAAGACCGACTCCAACAACTGCAGACAGCACGGCAGCTTCTTTTATTGTTGATGATGTTGAGGAAACAGTCAAAGAATTGAAGGACAGGGGAGTGGTATTTGAAGAGTACGACTTTCCCGGGTTGAAGACGGTTAACAACATTGCAACAATGGGAAATGTAAAGGGGGCCTGGTTCAAAGACCCGGATAACAACATACTGGCCGTTTCAGAAGTAGCATGATTTTTTTCCTTTTTACATTTTTGGTTTTCGACTGCTCGAATTGCGAGTAGAACTTTCTATTCGTATATGGCACGGCTATACAACCCCTTAGTATGACGAATGCTAAGGGGTTGTTCTAAATGCATATGACCTGCCCCCATACTTTGTTCCCCGTTTTCTAGTAGTTGAAAGTTTCCTTCAATTTCAGTTGCCCGACCGCACGCAGCCAATCCTCGAACTCGCCCTTCTTAATTCTTTCCAGCTTTTTGATGCGTTTCGATTAGCAGAGCAATATTTCTATACTAAATGATTTTTAATGAAAATAATTTTTTATACGGACGTAACTAAGCATATACCTGGTATGGAAAATGTCCAGGCTCTAACAGATTAAGGCTGGTCATTTGAATTGATGATTACAGGTCTGTTCATATGACGGATAACAAACATCAAAACAGAGGAAAATTGAAAGAAAAAAACAATTGGGACCGCCTAATGGATGCCCACATCTATGATTCTTTTAAAAGAATTAATGCCGGCAGGCTCGGGGGAGCCTGCCGGCGTTCAAACCTAAAGATTCTTCTTCAGAAATATCAGCGTACGTTTCCATGCGAGATCAGCCGCCTCTGCGTTATAGCTTTCAGAATCGCGGTTTGCAAATGCATGACCCGCATTGGGATATATGTATATCTCATGGTCGCCGTTCAGGGTCTTCAGGGTGGCCTGGAACTCTTTTACCGTATCCACACTGATCGATCGATCCTCTTCACCGAAATTGCCGAGAATCAAAGCCCTCATCATGCTGAAATCATCATCCGGGCTAAAACGGCCGTAGTACATAACAGACGCACGTACACCCATGTCGTTTCGTGCCATTTCGTATGACCAGCCGCCTCCGAAACACCACCCGACAGAAGCCAGGCGATCCCCATCGACATTGGGTGAATTCTTCAGATATTCAACCGCCCTGGTCAGGTTTTTGAACGCAGCCGGGAGGTTGTTCCGCACTTCCGTTGCCAGGGTTCGGGCCTCAGCAGGTGTTTTGGCCGATCGACCGTTGTACAGGTCAACGGCAAGCGCACCGTATCCAAGCTCTGCAAAGCTCCGGGCGAACTCCCTGATGTTGTCGTTCAATCCCCACCACTCATGGATGAGAATAAGGCCGGGATAGCTTCCTCTTCCATCGGGCTTCGCGAGGTAGCCCTGAACCCCATTTTCACGGTCATACGTTACCATCTCTGTTTGAACCTTGTAGGTTTGGCCGTTGGCATTCTGTACAAGAACTGCACCAAAGGACAATCCGAAAACTATAACCATAATAAGTGTCATGTATTTTTTTATCATTATCTTCTCCGAAATTGTTAGGATGTTACTAATATAATACGATTAATACAATAAAAAAATGAAAGTGTGCTATTTTTTTTACTTTCTCAAACTTATCCGGTACAACATGATCATAATAAATTCCGTCTCGGCATCACGGGAAAGCCCTATGCGATGATCATATCCGGATGGTGGATACCGTACGGGGTCATGCTTAGTCTATTTTCTATCGGACTGCTTTGGTCGGTTGTGTTTTTTATTGCCCCGGCTTCCGCAAAGATCGATGCGGCGGCGGCCTATTTCGGAAAGGTCGCAGGATTGCTGCAGCGAATGCTGTATTTAATATTGTATGTATGGATGATTCTTGTCGGTCTCAGGCTTTTCCTGCTGACCGACCACCCACGCTTTTGGAAGTTGTAAGCAAATATACCTTTTTGGTCTCGGCTTGTCCGGGTCAGGACACAAAAAATGGTGACATGATAAATAGTTATCAGCTAATACATATTTCAAGTGTCACAGAATTATTGTGACAGTTCGTGTCTTTTGCACATGGAGCCGTGCATGACTCGAACTATCTAGGCTACTAGAAAATTTGGGGTATTTTCTATTTTGTGAGAGTAGCAATAGGTTCGAAACTGGTCTAATAAGGGGAGAAGAGGCAAACAATGCGCTAACAAGCCCTTTTTGGTTAACACCAGAAAGGGCTATTTTTATCTTTTATTCATCAAGGTTTATAAAAATCAAATTCTATCTGAGGATTTTTTTCTTGTATAAATTTGCCAATTATACCTACGAATTTTTTGGCAGTTTTTAAAGCATCTTCTGCTTCTTTTCTTGAACAGGGAATGTCGGGCTCATAAATAAAACGATGCCTGTTTCTTCTCATAAAGTCATAATCATTAATAACTTGTTTGAACTCTCTACCCAATATTGAGCTTATAAACTTTACAACGGTTAGATGTTTATCTTTAATTTCAGGTCTGAATCCTTCACTGAACATTAAAGCCAATCCTGAATGCAACATGGCATTATAGGCATAGTTGTAGGTACATTCTTCGTCATCATAAATATTTCTTTTAGCAGTTTTCAGGTCAGTGGAAGCCCTGTACATAAGATTGTTTATAGCTTTCCAGTCTAACGGACACTTTTTAATCAAACCTTGCCTTAAAAGATTATTTATTGAATCTCTATAGATCATCTTCTCTTCCTATTAACATTATTTTTGGATTATTTATTACATCTATAGTGAAGCCACTTTTTAATAGTTTCTTGTGCCCGTATTCCTCCCGTGAATATATTGAGATGTTTATTTCTCTTTTTAATCTTTTCTCTAATTCAGCAACCTTTTCATTTAATACAGAGGTATCAGGGTTGCCTATTATCATAATGTCTATATCACTAGTGGCCTTTTCGCGCTTCGCAGCGAAAGAACCATATATGAACGCTATTTTTATTCCTTCTATAGATAATAGTGCTTTTCTCAATCCTCCTTCAACCCCTATGGTTTTAGAAATAATACTTTTCAGTTCTTTAAATAAAGGATGTTTTGTATTCAATGAGTAATAAAGTAAATTTCCAACTTTTTGAGTATTAAACAGATTATCTTTTTGAAATTTTAAGAGTTCTCTACGTATACTACCCGCAGAGTAACCTAATATACGTTGGAGTTCCCTTAAATAATATTTTTGAGATTGATTAGTGAAGAAAAGGGTGAGTAAATCTTGTCTGATTTTTGACTTTGTAATGTATAAGCTTTCTAGCATAAGTTGTACTCTTTTTTGAGTACAATTGTACTCAAAATGGCATACGGTGTCAAGGGCAAATTGATATTATTGATGGTCTTTACTGGTAACGTTAGCCCGTATCATTGAAGTAGTATTTGGGCTGTTCTTATGAATCCCCAATTTTTTCAAGCCCCCGATAAATGTCGAGTGATTCACTTTCATTTGCCTTGCTATTTCTCTCATTGGAAGATTTTTACCAACATAAAGATTAGAGAGGTAAGATTTGCTTCTTAAAAGGAGTTTTGAAGGCAAAGGAACTTTATCAAGGATTAGTGGGAGATCGATGTTAGTATCTTGTTTTTCGCTGGGAGCCGATTGAAACAGACACGAACTTTATTCTGATGAGGAGAATAAGAATATAAACAAATCATTTCACATTATTCTTAGCTAAATAATGTTGATCAAGGGCCTGCCTCAGATAAGTTTTTATTAATGCTTGGCGACTTATATTTAATTCACTCGCTGTTTTATCGAGTTCTGCCAACATTTCGACAGTAAAATCAACATTAACCCTTTGAACAGGATATTTTATTTTGCCTTTATTTGTAAAAAATTGAGAAATGTCTTCTCCTCCATCGGCAATCTCTGCTATTTCATCTGCAGTTATTTTTTTATGTGTTTTCTTCATAAAGTTTTTCCTCCTGAGAGGTTGATTTCTAAAGTGTTACAAGATGATGATACTCACCTTCTTCGTCTTCCCGAATCTCAAAAATCACAGAATAAAGCCTGCCTTTTACCCATCCAATAGCTCTATATTGCTCAGGATTATCCGCAAAATCTTCCCTGGTCAGTGCTGACCATGTCCGTGTCGCTTCAACAAAGATACTGTGATGCTCTTACACATCCTTTTGCGTGCTCCTCTGGCGATAATATACGATCTCCGTAGAGAGAAAGGAACAAGCAACAAGCAATACTGGTTTGTTACACTCGATGAATTCGTTCGAGTCGATCAAGATGTAAAGAATATTGAAACACTGCGGTACATCTTTGCTGATATTGTTAATCAACCCGACGTCCAAGAGGCATATCAAGAAGTACTCGAAGCGAAAGGCGCGAAGAAGTTAGCTGCCTCGAAAATGCGGAGTTGAATTGAACCGATGTTAGGAAGATCGAGTAATTGATACATCGATAGAAGTAACAAGAATAAATGTAAACGAGATTGAGAATAATACCGAGGGAAAATACGTTTGACAATAATCTTCATCAGAGAGATAAAAAAATATTTGACATACTTTAGCCATATTGTACAATTAAATAACATCTTTATAGGACAAGGTGAATTCAATATTTTGTGAGAGAATAAAGAGCATAGCGGGGAAAAATATAATTGACTCAAAATATGGTAAAATAAAATCGTTTTTAGTCACTAACAAAAATATCCGATTATCCTTTCAATTTATAAAATTTCCCCACTATAAAAGGTCAGGGATTATCCTGGGGGCTATTACGTGCGCCTCTATAGAGTATATTCACAACATCCCCAGGGATCAAGGGGCAGAAAAAGAACCCTGGACAGCACTTGTGAAGTGTATGAGGCGGCATTGAGGTAAACCGGAAGCCCCGAAGCCCCGGGCCTCAAGCTATGGGTCAAGGATATCGTGGAACTGAATCTTCTTTAGTGGAGAGAGTGTGATGAGAGAGTGTCTGCTCAAAACGCAAAACATATGCAAGGAATTCTCATCTGTACCGGTTCTTACAGATATTACCATCGAGATCATACGGGGCGAGATTCTCGGTATCATTGGGGAAAACGGCGCCGGGAAATCCACCCTCATGAAGATATTGAGCGGTATATACACCCCGACTTCAGGCCAAATTGTTTTTGAAGAAAAATCGGTTTTCATAGAACACCCCCTGGCTGCGAAGAAGCTCGGAATCAGCATTATTCCTCAGGAGTTCAACCTTGTGAACGATCTCACCGTGTACGACAACATCTTTCTCGGATCAGAGATCAGGAAAAAAAACGGCCTCTTGCATAAAAAAAGGATGATGGAGCGTACCAAGGAGCTGCTCAAAGAGCTTGAAGTGGAAATAAAACCAGATGAGAAAATAGAAAACTTGAGTACCATGCAGAAGCAGATGGTAGAGATATGTAAGGCAGTATCCATGGATGCCAAACTTCTCATCATGGATGAACCAACTTCGGCACTTTCAAGCCGTGAGATTGAAATTCTTTTCAGGCTGATGCGACGGCTGAAGAAACAGGGGACCACTATTATTTATATCTCCCATAAGCTCAAAGAAATAAACACCGTATGTGACAGGGTGATGGTTTTACGGGACGGGGAATTGATCTGTACAGAAGTAATAAAGGATATTACCGTTCTCGAGATGGCTCAATATATGGTAGGCCGCGAGCTGAACCAGGTATTCCCGGAGAAAATGGAGCCTGCAGCCGAAGTCATATTAGAGGTTCAAAATCTTACCGTTCCCGGAGTATTGGAGGATATCAGTTTTCAACTTAAGAAAGGTGAAATACTCGGTCTTGCCGGACTTGTTGGTTCAGGGCGTACTGCAGTGGCGGAAACGATCATGGGGATTAGAAAACGGTCTTCAGGAGAAATATTCCGGAACGGCAGGAGAATTTTTATCTGGAAACCACAGGACTCTGTGGCCAACGGAATAAACTACCTCTCCGAAGACAGGCAGGGAACCGGAATTCTGATGAATTTTTCCGTAACCCAGAATACGACCCTCGTTTCCCTTGCCTCTTACTGCAAGTACTTTTTTCAATATATCCTGAAGAAAAAAGAGCAGGAAGCAACCCTCAAGCACAAAGAGCGTTTCAAAATAAAAACCCAGAGTCTCGACACAAAACTCGAATACCTGAGCGGCGGGAACCAACAGAAAGTTTCCCTGGCAAAAAGTATCGACCCTGCACCCGAGGTGCTTATCGCCAACGAGCCGACCCGCGGGGTCGATGTCTCCGCAAAGCAGGAAATATACCGTTTCATTAATTCACTCGCTGAAGAAGGCCTTTCCTGCATATTTATCTCTTCCGAGCAGGAGGAGATCATAGGCATGTGCCACAGAGTAGTCGTCATGAAAGACGGAAGGATAACGGGAAGCCTTGAAGGCGAAAGTATTAACGAAGAAGAAATAATGTTTTTAGCGACCGGAATCCGCGAGGGAGACATTCGAGCATGATTAATAAAATAACTGGGAGCTTACGAAAATTTCACTATCAAAAATATGCTTCGTTACTAGCCCTGGCGCTTTTATTCACCGTTTCCTCGATATTGAGTCCCTACTTCCTGCAGGTGCAGAATATACTCAATATTCTTCGTCAGATATCTTACACCGGCATGATAGCTCTGGGTCAGACATTTGTGATCATCAGCGGCGGTATCGATCTTTCGGTGGGCTCCCTTACAGCGTTCAACGCATCTGTGGGCATTCTGTTTCTCAACTACCTTATGAAAATATTCAGCAACGAATTCATCGCGATGGCGGGTGGTATAATCGTGGCACTCATTATGGGTTTTGTTGCAGGCTCACTGAACGGATTTCTGATAACAAGGGGGAGAATCGCACCCTTTATCGTTACTCTTGGCTCCATGGCAATATTTAGATCGCTGGCGCTCTTTGTCGGCAGTGCGGGAGAAATACGGTCGGTAAGCGGCCACTATGGGACGTTCGGGATGAACTCAATACTTTTTTTACCGGTTCCCGTGTTCATAATGCTGTTTCTTACAGTAGTCTTGAGCATTATACTCAATAGTACCCGGTACGGCCGGTATCTCTGTGCGGTAGGGTCGAGTGCTAGGGTAGCAATGTTTTCCGCTATAAACGTGGACCGCATAAAATTCATAGCTTATACGATAAGCGGAGTTTTAGTGAGCATTTCCGCCGTAATGTTGTCCTCTCGATTCAACGCGGTAAGTACGTCCAATATGGGTATGGGCTTTGAGCTGGATGCCATAGCCGCAGTCATCATAGGCGGAACGCCCCTGACCGGAGGAAGGGGAACAATATTGGGAACCATAATGGGTGCCATAATCCTCGGGATCATAAACAATATGCTCAACATGCTCGGCGTATCTCCATATCTGCAGGGAACAGTGAAGGGCCTCGTCATAATCGGGGCTGTGTATATCCAGAGGCAGAAGGCCTGATATTTGCAAACTATGTCTTGTGAATAAAATAAATATTTCCTAATAAGGAGGGTTTGTATGAAAAAGCTTTCGACAATCGTTGTCACTGTTTTTATCGCGGCTGCCTTCTTGGGTGCATTCGGGACAATGAATGCAAACGCGGCCGAGAAGCACCTGAAGATAGGCTATTCGATGCCCGCAGCAACAGCCGGATACATGGCACGAGCTATCTACTGGGCTAAGAAGGGCATGGCGGACTGGGAGGCCAAGGATAAGAACATCGAGTTCCTGTATGTCAATGCGGAAAACGTGACCAAGCAGGCAAACGACATCGAGGACCTGATGGCAAAAGGCATCAACGTGCTCATCGTCTGGCCCTACGACGCCTCAGTAACATCAGTCATCGAAAAGGCCTACAAGTCCGGGATCTACACCGTAGTGATGGACCGTGGTACTTCCAAGGTCTGTTACGACGTGTACCTATCAAACGACGATGAGGGGTACACTCGTGAAGGGACCGAGTGGCTTTGTAAGCAGCTTAACTACAGAGGGAACCTCGTGCTCATTGAAGGTATCCCCTGTCCGATCAACACCGTACGGATCGAAACGATAAAAAAGACCGCTGCTCAGTACCCCGGGATCAAGATCCTCGACTCCCAGCCCGGCGAATGGAGGAAGGATAAAGCGCTGGCCATCATGGAAAACTACCTGCAGAAGTATAGAAAGATCGACGCCGTGTACACCGCCGACGACGACATGATGCTCGGCGCCCTGCAGGCGTACAAGGAATCGCGAAGAAGGGACATAAAGTATTTTCTCGGCGGCGCATGCGACAAGAATGTAATCAAGATGATCATGGACGGCAGCGAGCCCCTCGTTCAGGCTAACGTGACCTATCCGCCTGACCAGTGCGCCACCGTAGTCGGCGTGGCCATACTTGGTGCGCGCGGAAAGAATTTCGAGGGTTTCTATCAAAAGAAACTGCCAGTCCGTATCATTCTTGCAGCCGAGCTGGTCACCAGAGAGAACGCCGCTGATTACTATTTCCCGGACGAGCCATGACAGGTTTATCAGAAAGATAAAAAGCCGCCTTGTGGGAAAGGCGGCTTTTTATTTGGTGAAAGGTTATTATGATAAAGTTAAAGATCGGCATGATCTTTGAAAAGTTATACTTTGTAAAAGCAGCAGGTGGCTGTGCACTGCCCTTATTCCCATATTGGAACCATGGGAGAAACGGAAGGAGATGACCTGTATTTTACAAACTATGTGCATCTATGATCTTTAGCGTGTATCGACCACGTTGATAGGATTGGTCAAGTGTCCTCTTAGCGAACCCTCCCTACGCTGCATCGGTATCGACAAGATAGCACGTATTTGCGATGCTGAATAGCGGAATAAGAACAACGTATAACCATCAAGGCCGGTCCTCCGACAATGTGTACCCCTGTGAAATTATTTCTTGAATTTTCTTACGGCATTGTCGATCGACTTGGTCATGCTGTCAATTACTTTTTTAGTCCCTCTGTTGAGCTCTTTCCAGCCCTCCACGCTCGCGGTTTTCAACTTCTGCAAATGCTCCTCGGCCTCTTTCCTCTTCCTCAGCAGTTCATCTACCGCTTTTTCGTAGTCGGTCTTCACGGTGCCGGTGTACGAGGCCGCCTTGGCCTTCAGCTCGTCAAGCTTCTTATCTAAATCGTTGAGTTGGCCGGACAGCTTGGCGAGGTATGATTTTTTTGAATTGTTATCCATAGAGTATCTCCTTGATAAAGTGAGGTGTAATGAAAAGAGTTATGTGAACAGAAGGAAATAAGCTGAACGATCGTTTTTTATATCACATCTTCCCTTCGTTGTCTCTCTATTAAAAATTCAGATATAATGTGACATATGTCAAGCTTTTTCATTTCCGTCTTCCTTACCGCTGTGAAACATTGAATACACTATTTATTAAACATCCAGATTCAAAAGAAACGGCTGAAGGTAAATTGGTATATAGTGAAATAGAAGATGCAGTAAAAAACCAAGAAGAATTGTATACAAAATGGGAAGCAGCCGTAGGGGGAATTCGAGAAGAATGGGCTTGGCTGAATTAAAAAGAATTTAATTTGAGTAGCTGTGGGGACGGTCGCAAAAAAGCGACCCTTCACCTTCACATCACTCTATTATTGACCCTTTCGGGTCTAATAATATTCGTTAATAAGCTGTCAAGGATACAGGGCCGCAATTAAAAATTAGCATGAGTAATTTATTCTGTCAATTGTTATCTGAGGTCACTTTTTTAATATTTCCATTGTGGTACTTTTAAGTATATTAGAATAAAAACGGATTGAAGAATACTCCTTGGATAACGCTATGGAGGTTAAAAATGAGATATAGAGTAATAATAGAGCAAGATGAAGATGGCGTATTTATAGCTGAGTGCCCTACCTTACCAGGGTGTATATCACAGGGTAAAACGAGGGAAGAGGCAATAAAGAATATTGAAGATTCGATAAAGGGATATATAGAGAGTTTAAAAACTCATGATGAACCAATTCCTCCCTCAATAACTGAAGAGGTGATAGAGGTAGTAGTTTGAGTAAGCTACCCGTTTTATCTGGAAAGGAATTATGTAAGATTCTTAAAAAGATTGGATATAAAATAGACCGTCAAACAGGTAGTCATATTATTTTACGGAATATAAACCCTCCTTATAGAGGCTTACAGTGCCAAATCATAAAGAAATTGCCAAAGGAACTCTAAGAAAGATCATAAGAGAAAGTGGTTTGAGTATCGAGATATTTAGCGAATTATTAGGTAGTGTCAACTAGATTGTGTAAATTTCTTAGGATGGTAGTTTATTTGTAACGAAAAAACCCATTCCCCCCCCATCTTTCCCCGAAAACTTTTGATGGAAAAGACATTGCTTTAAATGACTAGCAATCGGTGCTTATCTTTAAAAATAAAAGGCAATAAAAAGTCCCTTTTATGTTGCCGACAAAGTTCGTGCGCTTAGTCGTTTACAGTGTTCCTCCGCTGATCTCAACCATAAAGTGTTGGAATTAAATTCATCAGTGATGAAAAACAGGTTAAAGTCGGGTGGGCCAGGGACTTTAAAGTCCCTTTCCCTCCTGAGAACCGAACTTGAGACTTTCACCTCATACGGCTCAAGTTACCTTAAGCCAGCCTCCCGGTTGGCCGCTGCCTTCTTCCTCTTCTTCCGACCAGCTTTACGTCCGATAAAGTACTCTTCATCTTCCTTTAAGAATGGGATCTTGTCCAGTTTAATCAGCCGATGTCTCTTAATCTTTATGTATCCCGCGATAATAAGCGTGGTCTCTCCACTGCTGAATATCCAGTCCCTGCTCCCTTTCCGTACCCAGTACCGGCCTTTTGCCCACTGTCGTGATTTCATCGGGTGCCTGCGTCGTGCTCATTTCCATAACACTCTAAACAGGACCCCGTCAAGGTCATAGAATGCTTCCTTTGATAGACTATACAGCTGTGATGGTTGCATCATCCCCGTACAACCGGATTGAGTATTCTGATAAGATCCTCCTGAGAAATAGCTTTGTGTTTCCTTATCAGTTGTCTCACCTTGGCGGCAGTGTTTTTGCAGGTTTCCTTAATATGCATAGGATTTAAAATTAGCAGATTATAATTCGATGGTCATAAGGCCTTTTTATTTCTATAAGAGTAATGCTATTTAAGAACATATATGTTATTTTACCATTTTTCATTATATGCTTATGGTGCATTCGAACTCGTCTCAGCGATTATCTTTTTCAAATAATATAATTCATTCAATTAACCAATCTTCAATACTATTAACACTACCATTTTAGTCATTATTAATTCATGCAAAACTCAGGATTTTTATCCCCTCGAAAATTCATTTCTAATTACAAGCACTGAGACTACTTGCTGCGTCTATTAATGTTTGTCCTTCAACATCTGAAAGCCTATTTGACCTTACAATAGCTTCTACTTGATTTATAAAGGCCTCAAGTAAGTTACATGCCGCATTAGTATTATCCTGGTCAAATTTCTTTATCGTATTTTGGAGTTTGGAAATTAATGATACGCTTTCGCCTTGATCCAACCTACCCAAAGTATCTAAGTCCTCAACCATTGTAATTATACTCTCGATTTCATCCTGTGGGGTTGGTGGTATAAATGTAAGTGTCCAGAGAGTTGCATGTTTATAACCTGATAATACTTCACTCCAACCAACTATTTGCCCATACTCATTAATAGCAGCTGCATGACTATTATCTCCTCCAGGGAGGGTACCTAAATCTATCATAGTGCCATTCTCCCAGAAAAAGGCATGCTTCTCACCGGTTGATGTTGTGCTACTACCTACAACTTGACCAAGATTGTTAATATCATAAACTCGGCTAATGCTCCCTCCTAGCGTACCGAGGTCGGTCATCACACCGTTTTCCCAGAAAAAGGCATGTTCATCGTCTGATCCAATTACAACTTCACTATTTCCCACGATCTGACCACTATCGTTTATGTCAATAGCATGGCTATCGCTTCCACCAATAGTACCAAGGTCTATCATCCCCTCATCTGAGTTTCTCCAAAGATATGCATGATTATCACCATTCAATAACCTACTGTACCCTATGATCTGGCCGAGATCATTAATTCGTGATCCATAACTCTGTTCTCCTCCGAGATGGCCCAAATCGATCAGCCCAATAGTACTTTCCCAGACAAATGCATGCCACTTACCGGGTGAGATCTCACTTTCACCAACGACTTGTCCAAGGTTATTGATATCATATGCGAAACTCCAACTACCCCCCAAAGTGCCAAGGTCCCACGGAATTCCTCCCTTCTTCCAGATAAATGCATGTGTGTCACCTCCGGAAGTTTCGCTATACCCGATGACTTGTTCTGCATCATTAATATCGTGTGGCAAGCTCCAATCACCACCAAGAGTCCCTATGTCTGTCATTACGTCATTTTCCCAGAAAATACCATGCCAATCCTGGAATGCGTATTCAATATATCCAACGATTTGTCTGTGATTGTTTATTCGCTGAGCATAACTGTTAAATGTATCGAGGGCACCTAAGTCTGTCATTGTACCGTTTTCCCAGAGAAATGCGTGCTCACGTTGACGGCGGGGCGGTTCTTCTATTATTAATTCACTGTTACCCAAAACCTGACTTAATTCATTTATATCAAGAGCTAAACTGTTCATACTAGGCAATGTACCAAGGTCGGTCATCACACCGTTTTCCCAAATGAAAGCATGTACATGACCTGTAGCTGTTTGACTCCAGCCCACAATTTGACCAACCTCGTTAATTGAATAAGCTTGGCTTTCATTCCCGCCAAATGTACCGAGGTCTGTCATTGTGCCATCTTGCCAGAGAAAGGCGTGTTTATCACCTGCAGCTGTTTCAGCCCACCCCACAATCTGACCACTATCACTAATGTCCCAAGCATAACTGCGGCCCCCGCCAAGAGTACCGAGGTCTGTCATTGTGCCATTTTCCCAAAGAAAGGCGTGTTCAGCATTTACGGTTACATAACTATAGCCCACAATTTGGCCATTTTCATTAATATCTCTAGGATAGCTACGGCTCCAGCTCCCGCCAAGAGTACCTAAGTCTGTCATTGTGCCATTTTCCCATTGAAAGGCGTGTTGATCACCTCCTGAAACCCTACTATGCCCTGAGACTTGACCAGCATTGTTGATGTACATTGCCACGGCTTCGCCTCCGCCAAGGTTGCCAAGATCGGTCATCGTGCCATTTTCCCATAGAAAGGCGTGGGGTCTATAGGTGGGACCTGGACTTATATCAGAATGGCCCACGATTTGGCCATTATCGTTAATATCTAAAGCAGTGCTTCTAGGCCCACCAAAGGTACCTATGTCTGTCATGGTGCCATTCTCCCAGAGAAAGGCATGGGTCGCACCTGATACTGTAATGCTATATCCTGCAATTTGACCGAGATTGTTTAAGCCAGTAGGAACACTTTCGTAACCTCCGAGAGTACCAAGGTCGGTCATTGTGCCGTTTTCCCAAAGATAACCATGCATTTCAGGTGTTGAAGTAAAGCTTACTCCTACAATTTGACCTCCTTCATTGATGAGATGTGCACTACTATATCCACCACCGAGACCACCAAGATCATACATCACACCATTTTCCCATAAAAAAGATTTTCTACCCATTGCATCATAGTAATAACCTACGACAAGTCCTTGGTTGTTAATGTTCGCAGCACCGACGTGATCTCCGCCTAATGTACCGAGGTCAGTAATAGCCACATCTTGTGCTAATACGAGCTCTGCAGTAAAAATAATGAGTAGAATTATTAGAAAAACAATTGCTTTACCCATTAATTTACTCATTTGAATTCCCTCCCTTTTGATTGATAGGAGTTTTTATAATTCGAGATTCGCCAACAAACGAAAAAAAACCGTGAAAAGTCCCCGATTTACTTATAAAATATTATTGATAGGCAAAATTATATCTTCAGCTTGCTGGAAATACCCACGAAGCCACGATTTTTAGGCAGAACAGCGAATAAAGAATCTTATCCCTCCAAGCAACTTTCAAATATATGCTGTTCATCTATTACATTATACCGTGCTATAAAACTATGTCAAGAAAAATTGTAACTATCCAGTTATATTTAATCCTATCTCTGGCAATAAAGCCTTGTCAGCAAACACGTCTTGAAGTGCCGATATGACATTCATGCCTCGTTTCTTAATTGTAGAGATATAACTCCTGATTCTGCAGAAGGATAATGCACCTTCAAAACTTCGAAATATCCCGGATATCTTCTGCTGCACCTTCATCATCCGTATGTCACGTTCCCCACGATTATTATCAGATGGTACAGCAAAATCATACATAAATGCCAGTGTCGCTTCTTCATATCGATTTAACCGGTCCAACAGATTCAACGCATCACTCTTCTTTTTACGACCTCGCTTCTTCTTTGTACTCTCTTCAACAGGTGGCGGGTTCGCCCGCATCCCCGATGCTATAATCCCCCGGCACCTCTCCTCATATCCTCTGATCTTTTGCCTGTCTAACCGTTCCCGTTTGCTTTTCTCCTTTTCTTCCTTATACCTCCAACAAAAAATCTATCATCTCCTGTGCCCACTCCTGACCATACTGCTCA
>Ga0307419_10001020_pt1 | contig 14554 bp, 7 predicted proteins | sample SalMarWE160230MG_2_FD_202512 | JGI IMG/M metagenome (GOLD analysis project Ga0307419, IMG submission 202512) | Salt marsh sediment microbial communities from the Plum Island Ecosystem LTER, Massachusetts, United States - WE1602-30 | ecosystem: Environmental > Aquatic > Marine > Intertidal zone >... | reverse complement strand
AAAATCAAAGACAGTACTGATGGGCAGTTTTAAATCAATTAATCAAATCAAATCTGCTGATATTGAGGATATTGCGAGGATTATTGGGCGGAAAAAAGCAACGTTGCTGAAGGATCATTTTTTACGTTCCACCACATAATTCACCAGGCTACGCAATGAATCATTGTATTCATTATCAGGCAGTCCGGACAATACTTCAAGGGCCTCATCCCGAAATTCAATCATCCTTTCGGTAGAATACTCGATTCCCCCGTTTGAGAGGGCAAATTCGATAACTTCCTGCACCTTCCTTGTGTTGTTATTATGCTTTCGGATGATACGAATGATACGTCTACGATCTGATTCAGGACAATTTTCGAGTGCGTGTATCAATGGCAGGGTAAATTTTTTTTCTTTGATGTCATTACCGGTAGGTTTTCCGATAAGGCCTTTTTTCTGGTAGTCAAAAAGATCGTCCTTGATCTGAAAAGCCATTCCGACTTTTTCCCCGAAAGTTTTCATTTTTTCAGTTAAAACAGGATCCCTGCTTGAAGACCAGGCTCCGCAGGCCGTACAGGCTGCTATCAGGGTGGCGGTCTTTTTACGGATGATTTCGAAATATTCATCCTTGGTAATGTTCAGTTTCCGGGATTTCTGCATCTGCAGCAATTCTCCTTCGCTCATTTCTCTTACTGCGTCGGAAACCAGGCGAAGGAGTTCATACTCATTCTGATCAACTGAAAGCAGCAGTCCCCTGGCAAGAAGATAGTCCCCCAATAAAACAGAAATTTTGGATTTCCAGAGGGCATTAATGGAGAAAAACCCACGCCGTTCGTACGATTCGTCCACGACATCATCGTGGATCAGGGATGCCGAGTGCAGGAGTTCAATAAGGCTGGCAGCGTTATAAGTGGAATCGGTTATGCCTCCAGAAAGTCCCGATGTTAAAAAAACGAAAAGGGGACGGATCTGTTTCCCCTTTCTTCTCAAAAGATAATTTGTGATGACATTGATCAGGGGGATCTTGCTTTTCATGGCTTCGCGAAAATGCTTTTCAAATTCCTGCATTTCGCGGTTCACAGGTTTCCGGATTTCTTCTAGGGAGGGCATCCTCGATGGATAGATTTATGCAGCTGTAAAAATAGGAATAAAATGATTCAAAGATGGGTCAACCCGCTTAGAAACATTCCAAATCACTGATATTTATATAGATGAGGACATTTTATACGAATACAAGACCATTTGAGCTTATATATTCATATATTTGTATTTGTTAATAAAATTAGTTGCCTTAATAATGAAATTTGACAAACTAGGTCCGGAGGAACTGGACAAAGCTGCCAGCATGCTTAAAGCCATCGCTCATCCCATGAGAATTGCCATTCTCAATTACCTGGAAGATGGAAGGAAACTCACCGTCACTGAAATCCACGAACTTTTGCAGATCGAACAATCTACCACCTCCCATCATCTTGGAATTCTGAAGGATAAGGGTGTCCTGGCTTCAAAAAGAGAAGGGAAAAACACTTATTATTACCTGAAGCACGACAACCTGAGCAATATCATTGAATGCATCAGCCAGTGTGCCTGTATTTGAAAGGTTATGGCAAAAATCAGGGTTACCAGGAATTTTACATTTGAAATGGCTCATGCGCTGTGGAATTACGACGGTCCCTGCCGTAATATTCATGGCCATTCTTACCAGCTTTTTGTGACCGTTGCAGGTGAGACCAGCACGGACCAGAACAGCACAAAGCTTGGCATGGTGATGGATTTTGCAGATCTGAAGAAGATCGTAAAGGATTGCGTCGTGGATGTTTTTGACCATTCTGTGGTGATCAGTTCAAAGGCCGGCCGGCCTGATATCCAGAGGGTCGAGCAGATGTTTGATAAATTCTATGTTGTGGATTATCAGCCCACCTGTGAAAATCTTGTAACAGATATGGCGTCGAAAATCCGGAATGTCCTTCCCGGCCATGTCACGCTTTTCAGTCTTAAACTGGCCGAAACGGCAACAAGTTACGCAGAATGGTTCGCGTCGGATAATCCGTAATTCCTATATTGCAGGATGGAAGAGAAAAAATTGTTCCTGCTGGATGCTTATGCCTTGATATTCAGGGCATATTACGCTTTCATTAGAGCACAGATGATTAGCAGCAGGGGATTGAATACCTCTGCGATTTACGGGTTCACGGCCACCCTGGAAGAAATTCTCCGCAAAGAATCCCCGACACACATCGGGGTGGTTTTCGATCCTCCGGGTCCCACTTTCAGGCATGAAAAATTCCCGCAGTACAAAGCAAACCGGGAGGCCACTCCGGAGGATATCAAACAATCGGTTCCCTGGATAAAAAAAGTCCTTGAAGCATTCAACATTCCCGCAATTGAGATACAGGGATATGAAGCGGATGATGTCATCGGAACCCTTGCATCCAAGGCTGCAAACCAGGGATTCAGGGTATACATGATGACACCGGACAAGGATTATGCCCAGCTCGTCAGCGAGCGTGTGTTCATGTATAAGCCGAAGCGTTCCGGCAACGAAGCGGAAGTCATGGGTCCGAATGAAATAAAGGAATTGTTCATGGTGGAACAGCCCAGGCAGGTGATCGACGTGCTTGCACTGTGGGGGGACAGTTCGGACAATATCCCGGGTGCGCCGGGAATAGGCGAAAAAACATCGAAAAAGCTGATTTCAGAATACAAATCCGTGGAAAATCTTTTTGACCACATGGATGAGCTCACGGGAAAAATCAGGGAGAGCTTACAACAGAACAGGGACCAGATCCTGATGGCCAAGGATCTGGTCACCATACGCCTGGATGTTCCGGTTGAATTTAACGAAGCAGACCTGGTATACGGCGGGGTGAAACGGGAAGAGCTGATAAAACTGTTCCAGGAACTTGAATTCCGGACCCTTGCGGCACGGGTACTGAATGAGCTGGATCCTGCCAGAAAAGGAACAGGCGGAACTGTTGGGACTGAAACAAATGGCGTGGATTCTGGAGGACAGGGAAACCTGTTCCAGGAATCCGGGGAAGCATTAACCCCGGTATCTCACCTGCAGACCCTTGACCAGGTGGAACATGCTTACTCACGCGTGGATTCGCATGAAAAAGCTAAAAAACTTGCCGGAATGCTGAAGGGATTGAAGGCCTTTTGTTTCGATACAGAAACAACCGATCTCAACGCACTGGATGCCGAACTGGTCGGTTTGTCCTTTTCATGGGAGCCCCACAGGGCCTGGTATGTGGACTTTCCCGAAGGAAGGGAAGAAACCGGGAAGCTCCTGGAAATTTTCCGGCCCTTACTTGAAGATGAGGGGATTTTAAAAGTGGGACAGAACCTGAAATACGACATCCAGGTTCTCAGGAACTACGGGATAACTGTCAGGGGACCCCTGTTTGACACCATGATTGCGCATTATCTGATACAGCCGGAGCTCAGGCACGGACTTGATTCACTGGCGGAAGCCTACCTGGGATACCGGAAGATACCAACAGAAGAACTGATCGGGAAAAAAGGTGCATCTCAGCTAAGCATGAGGAATGTGCCCCTTGGCAAACTATGCGATTATGCCTGCGAGGATGCAGACATGACCTGGCAGCTTTACCTTATCCTGAGCGGGAAAATCCGGGATCTGGAACTTGAAAAACTGGCCGAAGAAATTGAATTTCCACTGATACCCGTCCTGTGCAGCATGGAGGCGGCGGGAATCAGACTTGACAGCAGTACCCTGGATCATTACGCAGAGGTACTGAAATCGGAGCTCATTGAGCTGAGGGATACGATCTACAGGCTGGCAGGCGAAGAATTCAACATTTCCTCTCCGAAACAGCTCGGGGAAATACTGTTTGAGAAGCTGAAAATAAGCAGCGATGCAAAAAAAACAAAAACCAAACAGTATTCAACCAGCGAGGATGTGTTGAGCGGTCTTGCTGACAAGCACCCGCTCATCAATAAAGTTTTAGAATTCAGAACTTTAACCAAATTGCTGTCCACCTATGTTGAAGCCCTGCCCAAAATGGTCAGTCTCCGCACGGGATTCATTCACACCTCCTACAACCAGGCGGTTACAGCTACGGGAAGGCTGAGCTCGAACAATCCGAACCTCCAGAACATACCCATTCGCGAGGAAAAGGGAAGGGAAATCCGCAAGGCATTTGTGCCCAGAAGCGATGAATACATTTTTCTTTCCGCAGATTACAGCCAGATCGAACTGCGGCTGATGGCACACATGAGCGGGGATCCATTGATGCAGGAAGCCTTTCGGAAAGGAGAAGACATTCATGTTTCCACCGCATCAAAAATATTTAACCGGCCGCTCGAAGAAGTTACAAGGGAACAGCGAGGCAAGGCCAAAACCGCAAATTTTGGCATCATCTACGGCATTTCCGCATTCGGACTGGCGCAGCGGATGAACATTTCCAGGACGGAAGCCAAAGAACTGATCGACAGTTATTTCAGCACCTATACAAGGGTTCGGCAATACATGAACGAATGCATCGCCGGTGCCAGGGAAAAGGGTTACGTGGAAACCATGCTGGGAAGGCGAAGGTACCTGCGAGACATCCATTCCAGGAATGCGGTTGTAAGGGGTTTCGCGGAAAGAAATGCCATAAACGCCCCCATCCAGGGATCGGCGGCTGACATCATTAAAATTGCCATGATCCGGATCCAGAAGAATCTTGAAAAAGCAGGAAGCAAAAGCAAAATGATCCTGCAGGTCCATGACGAACTGGTCTTTGATGTATACCAGCCGGAACTCGATGAGGTCAGGGACATGGTCGTCAGGGAAATGGAAAACGCTTACGAATTGTCGGTTCCGCTGGTCGTTGATCACGGAACCGGGAAAAACTGGCTGGAGGCGCATTAACATAAATTAATCCAGGGCCTATGTCAATAACGGTTCATTATCTCGGGATACTGGCTGAGGCGACAGGTAAATCAGCCGAGGACATTGAAACATCCGGCACAAAAAATGAAGTGCTCGGGTCAATTCTGAAAAAATACCCGGGATTGTCGGAATTAAGTTTCGTAATGGCCTGCAACGGGGTGGTCACGCACGGGGATGCAGACATCCATCAGGGAAACAGGATCACACTGATCCCCCCCGCCCCGGGAGGTTGAGGTTTTTCATGGCAGGGAAACATTTCCGGTCCGTGCATGAACGGGTCCCGGGGCCAGGTTCAGCGTGTTGAGATAAAGTTCAGGCTGTACGAGGACTTCCATGGCACGCCGGACTTCAGGGTCGTTCTCGATCGCTGCCCTGACCCTTCCCTTCTGGTAATAATAACGAACGGCAATCTCTTCTTTCAGCAACTGCTTGATCTCCTGCTGGAAATTGCTGAGGTCTTTCTCGTTGTTATGTGCAAGCTTGTGCTCGAGGGCATTGAATTCCTCTTCAGCAAGTTCGTAATATTTTTCCTGCCTGGCCGTTTTAATCAGTTCTTTAAGCGATTCTTCGCTGTTGGTTTCATAGGAGAAATCATGCGAGGAAACCATCTGTTTAAAATCAACATAATCCTTCGCAGAAATCTCAAACACATCGACCGGGGGGATACTGTCGTGACGGGCAGCATAGACGGTAGCGTAATCGAAGATGATATTTTTGGTCAGCAAAGCCACGGCAATCTGGCTGAGAACCTCGGGATCTGTGGTAAAATCAGGCTCAATTCCACCGCCATCGTAAACTTTCCGGCCGTGGAGGGTCTGGTATTCTGAAATAAGGGAATCCGGGATGCTTCCCACGCTCCCGTCCTCGTTCCGCTTTGAATAATCCAGCGCCTGGATGCAGCGCCCCGAAGGGATGTAGTATTTTGCAGTGGTGACTTTCAGTCGGGTATTGTAACTTAACTCGCGGGTAGTCTGGACAAGTCCCTTTCCAAAAGTTCTCTGTCCCACGATAACAGCGCGGTCAAGATCCTGCAGGGATCCCGCCACGATCTCCGATGCGGAGGCAGAACCGCGGCTGACAAGGACGGCAATGAATATGGACGTGTCCACCGGCATAAACCGGGTATTGTATTGCTGGTCCCATTGCGTGACCCGTCCCCTGGTGCTTACGATCTCCTGTCCCTGGGGTACAAAGAGATTGGCTACATCAACGGCCTCGATCAGGAGTCCCCCGGGATTGCCCCGGAGATCAAGCACCACTGCATCCAGGGAAGGATTTTTCTTCAGATCCAGCAAGGCTGATTTTGTTTCCTGTGCCGCTCCCGTGGTGAAATTTGACAGGCGTATGTAACCGATGTGATCGTTGAGCATTCCGTAATAGGGCACATTGGAAATGGTGATCTTTTCCCTGACCAGGGATATGTCAAGCGGCTTCGGGTTCCCGTACCTGCGGATGCTCAGTGTGACCGGGGTGTTGGGGGTTCCCTTGAGTTTTTCGCTTATCTGGCTGATCTCAAGGTTTTTCATGCTGACTCCGTCGATGGAAAGTATGGTATCCCCGGCACGAAGTCCCGCCTGGGCAGCCGGGAAATTCTCGTAGGGTTCCGCAATGATGGCATATTCACCGTTACGGCGTATAAGCGAACCAATCCCACCGTACTCGCCGGTCGTCATGAAATTGAAATTCTCTCCTTCCGATTCAGGGATGTAGGTCGTATAAGGATCGAGTTCCTTTAGCATCCCGTTGATGCTGTTTTCCACGAGCTTTTCCGGGTTCGTTTCATCCACGTAGAACAGGTTGAGTTCCCGGAAAAGGGAATAATAAATTTCAAGGCTCTTGACCAGCTTGAAATCATCGCTGGATGATCCGAGGAAGATCACCGAGCCAGCCGACAGCAGGACAATGATCGAGATCAGGCCGATTCTTTTTGCCAGAATATTTTTTCTCATGGACGGTCAGATTATTATGGAAAGGCAAATATACGGGATATAAACGTATAACGAAGCCAAAACATATGGATCCGCCTGATTTTAACTATTTTTTACAATCGGGTGATCAGTCCTGCCGGTCAATAACTTCGAAATGATGAATGAGGGTATTCCCTTCATCGTCTACAAGCGTGAGGGTACAGGGACCTTTTTCGGGCCGGACTCCCATCTGATGTATATGTCGGGTGCTGCCCAGGTAAACGCCGTTCAGATGCCAGTGGATCGTGGCAGAAGGTTTGCGGTGGGCGGCTTCCAGGATCAGTTCACCCCGGGAGCCGTCCAACTGTCGGGGGACATAAACGCGGGCGGAATGCCGCGGATAAATCATTTCCATATATTCTATATCCCCGGTTGCCGGACAGTCCGGGTGGAGATCCGGGAGCACCCGGTAATCCGGATTCCTGGATCGGTAATACCATTCCTGAAGCGGAGGAAGAACAAACCATGGGACATGCTTCATTTTCCCGGGTTCCATGCAATCGCTGTTAACCCTGTATTTGCCGTCTTCGGTCAGGTGAACCATGATGTGGTAGGGACAGGGAGGAGATTGTAATCCCCTCTCGGTTACCCAGGCGGTATCCAGTTCAGGGCAGTTAGGACCGGGAAGGAAACCGCTTTGCCGGCAGACACGGACCGGGTGAAGTTCGTTGATGGGTGCCGGGAACCATTCCTGGTGAGGGAGGCTGCCCAGCACATCGAACAGGATGGGAGCGGCGGTACCGATGCCCGTAAGACCGGGACGGCCCTCTCCGTCCGCATTGCCTGTCCAGACCCCTACGGTATAAGCGGGACCGGTACCCACCGCCCAGCCGTCCCTGAAACCGAAGCTGGTGCCGGTTTTCCAGGCAATCCTGGAGGCTGATTCAAAGGATTTCCAGCCTGCCTGGGACTCGGGGCGATTGACCTCGACAAGGGATTGAAAGGTAAGCCAGATGGAAGCTGCGCTAAACGGGTGGGGACTCACGGCATCTGCGGAAGATGGATCCGACTGTTTCCCCGGAATGAATCGGGGATCTCGAATGTCCTCCTCGTAATAACTGCCTGTCCCGTTATAATGATCCAGTATACGGCCCATGGAGGCATACACGCCGGTTATCCACCAGAGGTTCGCCTCGGCTCCTCCGAGGATAAGGCTGAGCCCGTAATGTTCTGCGGGGAACACCATAGTGTTCATACCAAGTTCCTTCAGTCGGTAATGGAACCTCTCCAGGCCGTAGGACTGGAGCATACGGACCGCAGGGACGTTCAGAGACCGGGCCAGGGCCCGGCGTGCAGGCACAGCCCCGTCGTAGCCAAGGCTGAAATTTTTAGGGGAATACCCGGTATACTGGGTGGGTATGTCGGGCACGAGCGAACCGGTCAGAATTTCGCCTTCTTCAAGCATAAGGCAGAACAGGAGAGGTTTAAGAATGCTCCCCGTACTTCGCGGCGACATCACGATGTCCACATCTCCTGAATATTCAGGCATGTACGGGTTACTGGTATTCCCCACGTAAGCAAGTACCTCCCCGCTCAGGGTTTCGAGGACAAGGCATGCAGCATTGTGTACCTCGTTGCTTTTAAGCAATTTATGATGCTCCTCCACGATCCGGGTTACCTTTTTCTGGAGCTCCGCATCAATCGTGGAGGTAACTCTCTGTCCCCTGAAATTCATACAGACCTGGTCCAGTAAATGGGGCGCCAGGGAAGGAAGTGGCAGTGGCTCTTCCGGCAGGGGTTCCAGGCAGGCAAGACGACAATCCAGGGAGTCCAGCTGGTTGCTGTCCCTTAAACGTTGCAGCAACCGGTTCCGTTTTTCAAGCAACAGGGAGCGGTTGCGACCGGGATGGATCAGGGAAGGCGAATTGGGCAAAACGGCCAGGGTTGCCGATTCGGCCCAGGTCAGCTGTTCGGGGGACCGGCCGAAATACCTCCAGGATGCTGCATCGAGTCCTACGACATTGCCCCCGTAAGGAGCATGGGCCGCGTAAAGAGAAAGTATTTTATCCCTGGAATTTGTAAGTTCGAGCCGGAGTGCAAGGAAGATCTCAACAGTTTTTTCAAAAACCGTGCGGGACCTGCCCGTGCGCGACATGCGGATCACCTGCATGGGGATCGTACTTCCGCCGCTGACCACCCGGCGGGCCCTGAGGTCCTGAACCAGGGCTCGCATTAGAGCGAACGGGTTGACCCCGGGGTGGTAACGGAAATACCGGTCTTCAAACTGGATCAGGCATTGCCTGTATTTCACGGGGACGGAATCCGGTTCGGGGAAGCGCCATTGTCCGTCGTCTGCAATCCTGGCTCCGAGCAATTCCCCGTTGCGGTCCGCCAGTACGGTACTGTAAGGATCATGGAACAGGGGATCGGACAGGGAAAACCAGAACAGCATGAGGAGTACCAGGGAACAACCGCTGGAAAGAAAATACTGGCGGATAAGCTGCCTCCGGTCAATGGGTCCGTTCACTTATTCTTCACGGTAAATTTCAACCCATTGGCCAGGGATAAGCGCGCTGACCGTCTCATCGTACATCGCCTCGCAGTAAACTGCAGGAAGATAATACCTGCCCACATAGGCAGCGTTAAGTTGCAACACGAAGGTATTGCTTCCGCGCGGCCGGATATCAAAGTACGTGTACACACGGTCATCCCGGATGTCCTGGTAAGCGGGTTTGTCAGAACCGTAAACGGATCCCGTTTCATCCATGCGGGCATTGTGGATTTCCCATCCCGATGGAAAGATCTGCGTCAGGGCCATGTCCTTGTATACCTGCACACCGAAGGGATTGGCAAGGCTGACGTAGACAAGAAAATCCGTTCCCTGGGGCAGCCTGGAAACATCCATCGGATTGCCGGACATGTCGGTATACCTCACGTTCATTTTCAGGTTGTTTTCCTTTGCGGTTTCAGTCCCCTTTTTCGGCACCCCCTCCATGGTGATACGCATGAAAAGGATGCCTTCGCCGCGGTTCTCAAGGGTGATTTTTCCGCCTTCCCTGTCCCCTGTTGCGATGGAATGCTGTGAGACGGATAATTTCGTAATGGCGTTGATTTTATTGCCATCATCGATCCTAAAGGTATACCTGAGTTCCCGGGACACACCCTGGCTTCCTGCAAATTTTGACATGGCCAGCAGGCAGTAGGCCGTGGTCTGGGTGCTCATCCATTGACGGCTCCTGAGTTCTTCGGATATCTTGCGGGCAAGCAATGCCCCCTCACTGCGTTTGTCCATCAGAACAAGCGTTTCCAGGATCATGGCAAGATCCCGTTCACGGGATCCGTAACTGTAATTGAATCCCGAATATTCTGAAATTTCAGGCACTCCTTCCCCGGTGAGCTTTTCTGCCGTACCGGGCTGCCCTGCAAGTGCATAAGCCGCTGCCAGCCGCCAGCGGGCCTGGACCGATATTCCATCCATTTCCCTGAGCCGGTTCATGGCACCGAGTTCCGGGTTACCGGAAAGGGCAAGGGTATACAGGCGGTATGCCTGCAACAGGTCTTCCTGGCGGTATTGTTCGGCATTCCTGTTCCAGATGCGAGCCTCCCTGCTCTGGAAACGGATCCATTGCGTTTTAAAATTTACAGGCAGCGTATATCCCTTTTTCTCGGCCTCCAGCAGAAAATGACCAGCATAGGACGTTGCCCAGGAATCGGCATCGCTGCGCCCGGGCCAGTAGGTGAATCCTCCTGAAGGAAGCTGGAAAGCCTGCAACTGCCTGATGGCCGCCTTGATGTTCCTGTCAGTGGCAGACCGGGTGGCGTCGTTAAGGTCCATCACTTCAGCCAGGAAGAGCTGGGGAAAAGCAGCCGAGGTCGTCTGCTCGATACAGCCGTGAGGGTATCTTAAAAGGCATTTCAGCCTCCGCCCAAAATCGATTGGGGGTATGTTTGAAACCTCAAGCATAGCAGAGTTGGTACCTGGCATTCCCGGGAATTTGTACTGCTTTTCGATGGATTGTCCCGGTTCCAGTACCTCCTCGATGAAATCGCTGACCGGTGGATTCGGATTCCGGACAGCGATCTCAATTTCATAAGAAGCTGTTTCAGAGCCACTCCTGGCGATCACCTCAACTTTTCCTGTACCCATCATATCGGCCACGGTAAGGTCAAAACTTACCATTTTATCCCCGGTCTGTTCAAAGCTGATTTGTTTTTCTTTCGCATCCAAAAGCTTAAGGAATTCGTTCGTCCTTACCTCAAGCCGTACGTTGCGGATGTTATCTTCCATAGCGAAGACCGTTACAGGCAGGCTGACTTCTTCACCGGGACCGAGCACCCGCGGCAGGGTGGCAAGCACCATCAGGGGATTCTTGACCGGGGTGGTTTTTTCGGCCATACCATAGGCGTGCTGGTTGCCTGCAATTACCATGGTACGTATGGATCCTACGTATTTCGGCATTTCGATCACATGCCTGTTGGTCTGACCCTTCCCGAGTGAAAACGGTCCCAGAAATTTAACCATGGGCATGAAACGCATGGCGCGGGCAGGGGATTCTTCTCCTTTCATTTCTCCTTCGAAATCCCCGCCAATGGCAAACATCTGCTCGATCTTTCCACCGTAAGCACCCAGAACGGCATCATACAGGTCCCATGTCCTGACCCCGAGCGCTTCACGGGCATAAAAATGATCCCATGGATCAGGGGTTGAGAACCGCGTAAGATCCAGAAGTCCCTCGTCAACCAGGGCAACCGTATAGCTGCATTCCCTGCCCGAATGTTCACTTACCTGGATGCTCAATTTTTCCTCGGGACGGAGAACATCGGGCATTTTCAGCTCAGGCTGCAGCCGGGTCGCCGGATCCTCCACCAGAAGGGGGATCACACCGTACAGCCTGATGGGAAGGTCGTTTTCCGATTGTGCATGGGGCTGTACCAGGCTGACGTTCACATAGATATTAGGAGCCATTTCGGGACCCACTTTAAAATTAAAACGGGTTTCCGGGGCAATGGCCTCCACCCAGTAGGCATCGATGACGCGCGATCCGTTTTCCAGGCTGACCAGGATCCGGCCGCGACCGGAAGACGGAACGGTGATGGTGGCCTGTTCTCCCACCCGGTAGCTCTGCTTGTCTGCACTGAAGGAGAGCATGGCGGCTCCGCCCGGATCTTCCCTACGGGCCCTGCCGGTCCAGCCAGGCCAGTCGACGTAGACAATTTTCCCCGAGGCATGACCGCTGGAGGGATCCACCACGCGAATGAGATATCTTCCCCATTCCGGGTAGTCAACCCGGAAACGGAAGCTTCCTTCCCCGTGACGGGTGTTCACGATCTGGCTGAAAATAGGCTCGTGACCGGAACTGCCGATGTAAGAAGCAAGATTGTCGTAACCGGCATCCCACCACCAGCGCCAGGAAACCTTGTAAATCTTCACATCCAGCCCGTCCCGGTCAACCGGATTGCCTTCGGGATCCAGCGTGACCAGGTCCACCGTATGGGTGCTATCGGTAAGCAGCATTCCCCGGGCCTCATCGCCTCTGGGGACCCTGACCCCGACGTAGCTGGCATAGGGCGAATAGGGAATGGTGTACCGGTCTATGCTGAATTCCCCGCTCTCCTCGAAAATCCTGGTTATGAAGCCTGCCCTGAGCATACCGGGACTCGCATTGCCTGTCCGGATACGGGCGGAAAAACTTGCCTTTCCGGTTCCGTCCAGCCTGCCGTCGAAAAGCGTATGTTCCTCGGCGCTGTAACTCCGGACGGGATCATCGAATACGTATTCAGGGTACCGGTCAAAACCGGTTTTCATCTGGTTCAGTACAACAGACACATTGGCCTTCAGGTTCCGGGCCACGGCACCATGCAGCCAGGTTACAGCCAGTTCTCCGCGGACGGAAGGGTCCGTTGCCGACAGCATATCGGTACCGAAATCCAGGTTGATCTTCAATCGATTGGGTTTCACCGTCTCAATTCTCAGCCATTTGGTGAAAGTCAGTCCCCCTACCCTGATCCTGGCTGTCCAGTTGCCGGTCGGGGCATCCGGGTCCGTGGGCAGGATGAATGAATAGAACCCGTGCGAGGAATTGCTCCGGGTCATTTTTCTCGTGAGCTGGCCCTGTGGGTTCAGCAGTTCGAAGGTTACCGGATGGTCGGAGGGAAGCTGCCTGTTGCGGTCTTCGAGCATGAGGGTCAGGAAAAGCGTATCCCCCGGGCGCCAGACCCCTCTTTCGCCGTATATGAAGGCCTTAACCCCTTTCTGGACGACGTTCCCGGAAACGTCAAACCTGCTGAGCGAGAGTGAGGAACCATCGTCAAGGCGGAGGTAGCCCCGTTGCTCTCCATGCCGGGCAACCAGCAGATAAGGCTTGCTCTCAAGAGAAAACGAGGCCATACCGTCTTCACCAGTGCGGGCCGAGCCGATCGATTGCTGCTGGAAATTCTGGATATCCAGTTCCACCCCGGTAACGGGTTCCGAAGTCCTCAGGTCCGTTACCGCAACTTTCAGGGCATTATCCGCCCCACCCTTGGCGATGATCCCGAGATCGGAGGCAAGGAGGTTCCGGGATACCGAACGCTGACTGCCGTAATAGCTCGGAGAACAGGGATTGTCCCTTTCGTTCCAGTTGTAATAATAGTCATATCCCTCCCCGTAATAGTAGTTTTCATAGGCATCCCAGTAGCTCAGCTCAGTTTCGAGGGACTGATCGTAATCCTCTTCCATTTCCTTCATGTTCTCTTCCACGGCTTCCGTGCCGGCACAGGGAAAAAGGGATTGTTTTTTCCGGAATCCGATCTCGACTCTGTAAATGGCCCCGGGTTCTTTTGCCATAAGGCTGGAAAGATCCAGTGAAAATGCATTCCACTTCCCGAAATCGATGGTGGCCCCGGTATTGAGATACACCGTTTTACGCAGGATCAGCCGGCCTACCCGCTTCAGCTGGTAGTCCCCGTCAAGCTGATTCACCTGCAGGAATTGCCCGATGTTGTCTTCGAAGATGCGGATAACCCTTACATCGACCGCTTTTAGATTAACCGCTTCGAAGGGAAGGATCAGTCCTTCTGACGACGGCAGGATAACTCCCTTGCCCAGGAGGCGGACCGCCGGTTTCATCTCCTCGAAACTTACCTTGAACTCCTCGCCGGCCACGAGTTTATAATCAAGAATGTTGCGGATGCCCGACGATACATACAACTGAAGCCCGCCGGACTGCCTGACGGCAGGATAGGCACGGATCTCGTTGTTTTCAATGATAAAGCTCAGATCGGTTCCGTTATCCAGAGTGATGATTCCCTCGAGGTACTGTTTTTCCTTCAGTGGATCGGAAAATTTCAGTGAGATATACTGTTCCGGCTGCTGAACGACGGAAACATCCGTGATCTTAAAATCTCCCAGGGCGGGGATGATCACGTCCTGCTTTCCTTTGTTGTCTGCGTGGATGGGACTGCCGTCCCAGGAAAGAAGCAACCGGCTCTCCGTCTCTTTCCGCTCTATGCTATCGATGATGAACCGGTGATTCCTGCCGAGAGGGTCATACTCCCAGCGAATGCCAAGCTTTTTACCGTCCTCTTCCGCCTTCAGGAGTCCCCCGAGGCTTCCTTCATCCAGCACATCCGCCGTCTGCAGGGTGCCGCTCAGATTCATCCACCGGAGGTCTCCGGGATCGCAGGTACGGGGACCTTCATGGCTTACCGAAAGGTTCTGCGCGATGGTCCGGAATTCAAAGGAGAAGGTTTTCAGGTTGGGGGGGACTTCCAGAAGCCTGTCCAGTGTAAA
>Ga0307419_10001013_pt1 | contig 14603 bp, 14 predicted proteins | sample SalMarWE160230MG_2_FD_202512 | JGI IMG/M metagenome (GOLD analysis project Ga0307419, IMG submission 202512) | Salt marsh sediment microbial communities from the Plum Island Ecosystem LTER, Massachusetts, United States - WE1602-30 | ecosystem: Environmental > Aquatic > Marine > Intertidal zone... | reverse complement strand
TCAAGGCCTCAATTGCCGCTTTGCTGGCACCCACAACAGCATATTCCGGCAGGACACGGAAGGACCCCGGGGAGGAAATGCTGACAATCGAGCCGCCACCGCGTTTTTCCATTAATGGAACAGATTTTTGGGCCAGGAACAGATATGCCCTGGCATTGATATCCATGGTCCAATCCCAGCCTTTGGGACGCTGCTCAAGAATGGACCGATTATATCCAGATCCCGCATTGCTGATCAGAATATCCAGGCCGCCAAAAATCCGGTCTGTTTCAGCAATCAGCTTCTCCAGATCGTCTATGTCACCTACATTTGCTTTGATGATTTCAGATCGTACTCCGAGTTCAGAAATTTGCTCGGCGGTTTCCTCAGCGGATCCCCTGTTCCGAAAATAATTCACCACGATATCAGCCCCCAGGGAAGCAAAATGCAGCGCAATCGCGCGGCCTATCCCCCTGCCGGATCCAGTGATCAGGACTGTTTTCCCGTGAAAGAATTCCTCACTCATTAATTTCTCCTCCAGCTATTTCCTTGTATTCTAACAAGGTGTAAACCAAATTACCAGCAGGCAGTATTTAGTATTCAAAATCCTTGACCCCCTAAAGATCCAATCAACTAACAGGGTATTTAAAACGATTAACTGGGAATCTTTGTCGGTGGAAAATCCAATCAAGGAGGGTTATAGGTTTCTTCTATAACTACTCATTCACAGTCCCGATAGCATTTGTGATTAATTGCACTTATTCAAAACAGACCTCAATCCTATACTATCAATTGTCCTGTAATTAAATAATCATTTAATTGATTGAGAGTTAATTATGAAGCCTAATGAGATTGTAGAAGCCCAGGAACTGGCGGAATATTGCGGTATCTTGGGAAACGCCCACAGGATTCTTATTGTCTGGGCGCTTGGGAAACGTGAGTTAACTGTGAGTGAAATAGCAGAGGAGATTACTGCCTCAATGCAAAACACTTCTCAGCATCTTCGGCTGATGAAAAATAAAGGTGTTTTGCTCTCACGCAGGGATGGAAGAGAAATCTACTACAGGATTGCAGATACAAAATTCAACCGGAGCTGTCCAATCCTATCAAAAAACTGTTAATCCATTTGTTTTATTATAGACAAGGAGAAAGAAATGTCCCCAGAAGAATTAGAAAAATTAGAAGCTGCAGAAGTTGTTGACGCCCGGGCGATGGCCTGCCCTGGCCCGCTGCTGGAAGCCAAAAAAAGCATCGGCAAAGTCAAAGTAGATGAAATACTTGAGCTTTGGGCCGGCGATCCCAATACTAAAAATGATATGCCCCGCTGGTGTGCCAAGGTTGGTCACGAGTATCTGGGTGAAGTAGTAGCCGACGGATACGAAAGACTTTTCATTCGCCGCAAGAAATAAACCGAAACGTTCTAAGTATCCCGCAAGCAAGGATCTGCGGGATACTTCTATGTCCGCATAGAGGAAGTTAACATGGAAAATATGTCAGATTGCAATACCCCTAAAATTCTCATCCTGGCAACTACTTCGGGGGGATATGCTGGAGCGGATGCAGTGGGACAGCTGCACACAGACTATCCCAACAACACCTATATTCTGCCAGTGCTTTGCCCCAGTATGTTTAACGAGGATTTTTATCTCAGGATATTTAAACGCGGTATTGATGGTGTGATCGTCATGTACAGCGGAACAGACAGTCCTTATAAAGGTGGACCCGAACGGGCTGCCGAGTTAATTAACAAAACCTACCCGAAAATGAAAGAAAACGGTATAGATACTCGCCGGTTGAAGCTAACCGCGATATGTACAGTATGTACCAAACCTTTCCTGAAAGAAGTCAATCAAATGAACACGCTGCTCCGGGAAATTGGATTTGTCAAGGATGAAATGGCGTCCTTTTCTGGAGAGGAAGCGGTTGCAGCCTGATGGCTCGGAAAAAATGATTAGAAGAATAGGTTTAATAAAGTCGCAAACAAAAGAGGAGATACTGCCTTGAGAAAAATTCAAGTTGATGCTCTTGTCGTTGGCGGCGGCATCGCCGGGATGCAAACTGCTCTTGATCTCGCGGACCAGGGCTACCAGGTCGCACTGGTAGAAAAGGAAGCCAGTATTGGCGGCAAAATGATTGCCCTCAGTAAAGTTTTCCCAACCCTGGACTGCTGCAGCTGCATCACAACTCCCAAGATGTCTGCCGTAGCGCATCATTCCAATATTCAATTACTTACCTATCACGAGGTTCAAACTCTCAATAAGACAGATGCCGGATTCAGTGCTGAGGTGTTGAAAAAACCCCGCTATGTCAATGAAGATGACTGCACCGGCTGCCGGCAGTGTGAATACGCCTGCCCTATCAACCTGCCAAGCGCCTTTGATCTTGACTATGGCGCAACCAAAGCTGTCCGGGTCCCATTTTCCACCGCCGTACCACAGTATGCAGTCCTGGACATCGAAAATTGCATCCTGTGCGGAAAATGTGAAAAAGCCTGTCCGGTGAATTGCATTGATTTCACCCAGCAGCCGGAAACGATTGAGATCCAGGCCAAGGCAGTCATCCTGGCAACCGGCTTTGAGACTACATCAACACAGGCCAAGAAGGAATACGGCGCAGATAAAAATCGGAATGTCATCAATGCCATGTTCATGGAACGCCTGCTGGCGCCCACCGGGCCCTATGGTCGAGTGATTCGCCCCGGTGATGGTAAAGAGCCGGATTCGATTGCTTATGTTCAGTGCGCGGGATCAAGGGACGCCACCTTAGGTGTGGAGTACTGCTCCCGGGTTTGCTGTATGTACGCAATCAAACAGGCCATGCTCCTGGCGGGTTCTCTCCCTATGGCAGATATCACCATTTATTACATGGATATCCGCACCTTCGGCAAAGGATATGAACAATTCTTCCAAAATGCCAAGGCAATGGGCATTGAATTTGTGAAAGGCAAAGTCGCTTCAATAAAGCAGGACGAAAATCAGAACCCGGTGCTCCGGGTAGAACTGATCGATGATGGTTCACGGGTCGAAGAAATTACCCATGATTTAGTTGTGCTCTCAGTTGGATTGCTGCCCCAGTATGATCCGGAAGCGATTTTCAATGTATCCCCGGGAGATGATGGTTTTATTGATATTCCCAAGATTAATACCTCTCCCTGCCTGACAAAACGCCAGGGTATATTTGTCGCTGGCACATCTGGCGGCCCAATGGATATCGTAGACAGTATCATCATGTCTGGATCAGCGGCAGCAGAAGCAGCGGCTTATATCGAGTCTCAAAAAGAATCCCTGACACTGAGTAAAGAAAGTGAGGATGTCTATGCCTAACAAAGATAATGAAGAAATCAGGATTGGCGTATACACCTGTTATTGCGGGGGAAATATCAGCGATGTCGTCAATTGTGAGCTGGTTTCAAAGAAATTAGCCGAATTGCCCAACGTGGTTGTCTCAAGAACCAATATGGCTATGTGTTCTGATGTAGGCCAGTCACTGATCGAAGAGGATATCAAAGAAAATGGAGTCAATCGAGTGGTGATTGGCGCCTGCGCTCCCTCCCTTCACGAACAGACCTTCCGCGGCACTGTTGCCAGGGCTGGATTGAACCCATACTTGTATTATCATGTTGGAATTCGGGAACAGGACAGCTGGGTGCATAGAAGTGACTGTGAAGGTGCAACAGCAAAGGCAATCCGCTTGATGGCCTCCGGTTTGGCTAAAGCCAGATTGCTTGATCCCCTGGCCCCAATTCAGCTGACCGCAGAAAAACACGCCCTGGTTATTGGTGGCGGAATCGCGGGTTTAAAGGCAGCCTATGATATCGCCCGTAGAGGACTGCGGGTTACATTAATCGAAAAAACCCCTTTCCTGGGAGGCAGGGTTGCCCAACTGGACACTCTCTTCCCTACCAATGAAAATGCAAAAGACACTTTACATGACCTGATCAACAAGGTTGCATCCCATCCCAATATCGTTATCTACACTCAAGCCCAGGTCAAAGGTGTAACAGGATATGTAGGCGACTACCAGATCCAGATCCAACAAGAATCCCGGGGAGTGGATGATACGAATGCTGAAAAGATCATGGCAGCCTGCGAGCAGACAGTCCCAGACGAGTTCAATTACGGATTAACCAGCCGTAAAGTAGTTTACCAGGCCTATCCGGGTTGTTTTCCCCATACTCCAGCAGTGGACTGGGAGAATTATGATGGAAAACCAATCAAGGTAAATGGGGAGGATATCATCCTCAAGAATGATCCAGTATCCATTCCCCTTCATGTTGGAGCGATTGTTGTCGCAACCGGGTTTGATCCCTATCAACCCCGGCAGGGAGAATTCGGATTTGGTGAAATCCCTGAAGTTGTCACCCTCCCGACTCTTATTCGCCATTTATACTTGATGGAAGATGGTCAAGAGTTTGTCTGGAACGGTCACCCCGTGCGTGATATTGCCATGGTGCATTGTGTGGGAAGCCGGGAAATTGATGGTGTTCATGAACCCCAGGAAGATGGAAAAGTGAACAATTACTGCTCCCGGGTTTGCTGTACTGCCAATTTACATATGGCGAATACCCTCAATGAACGTTTTCCCGGACTGAATATTTATAATCTTTACGAAGATATTCGGACTTACGGACGCGGCCATGAACAATATTATATGGACGCACTGGATCAAATGGTCCGTTTCCTCCGTTTCCATGGAGATGACCGACCGACAGTTAAAAAAGCCCAGGCAGGCGACACTCACCCGGTGCTGGTCGAGATTCGCGATCATCTGACCAAAGGTCAGGAGCTGGAAATCGCTGTGGATCTGGTTGTTCTGGCAGTTGGCTTTATGCCCAGGGATATTGATGACCTTGTAAAGATGCTCAAAATCTCCCGCGGAAACGACCGCTTCCTGGCAGAAATTCACCCCAAACTCCGGCCAGTCGAAACAGCTGTACCGGGAGTGATCCTGGCAGGATCTTCTCAGAGCCCCATGAACGTGCAGGAAAGCTGTTCCGCGGCATCAGCAGCGGCAGCAAAAGTATCTGCGCTGCTAAGTTCGGGCCAGGTGGAACTGGAACCTTTTGTTGCCCAGGTCGATCTGGAAAAATGCACTGGGACGGGAGAATGTGTGACGGTCTGCCTCTATGAAGGTGCCGTCACTCTCAAGGATGTAGAAGTGAACGGACAAATCCTCAAACGTGCAGTGGTATCCCCTGCAAACTGTACCGGTTGTGGATGCTGTGTCAGCGCCTGTCCCAACCAGGCCATCGAAGTCCAGGGTTGGACCATCCCGCAGTACGACGCTATGCTGGACGCACTTGCCATGGATCTAGATGAAATGATGGAGGTAGCAAAATGAGCGGTAAAGAAGATCTAAAAAACAAGGCTCAAATATTGAAAGATCTGCGCGTCGTACACCAAGAATCTGTAGATCGGACACAAGCGCTCTTAAAAGAACAGGGCAAAATTGAGCGAGAGATCCTTAAAATCATCAAGGATGAATCAATGACCATTCCCGCCATTGCCTCTCAGATCGAGCTGCCAACCCATCGTGTATTATGGTTCGTTACAGCTTTGAAGAAATACGACCTGATCCGGGAAGACGGCATGGATGGTGAATATGTCCTGTACAGGAAAGAGGAGTAACAATATGGCCACTAGAGTGGATCCAAGTTTAATGTATGAATTGAAAGATTTCGGCGCTGCCGAAATTGAAAAATGTTACAACTGCGGGAACTGCACCGCAATCTGCCCCTTAACAAGTACAGACCATCCCTTCCCAAGAGATATGATCCGTATGGTCCAGCTCGGATTGGAAGATAATCTTTTGGAGAGCCTTGATCCTTGGCTGTGTTATTACTGTGGAGACTGCTCCTTGACCTGTCCAAAAGAAGCCGAACCCGGTGAAACTATGATGGCTGTCCGCCGCTGGTTAACCGCACAATATGACTGGACCGGACTGGCTGGTAAGTTCTATACCTCAAAACTCTGGGAGTTCGGCGCAATGATCCTGACAGCCTTATTTATCATCTTCCTGGCTGTAATCCTGCATGGCCCGATCGTGACCAGTTCAGTGGAGCTGAATACTTTTGCTCCTGTAAAACTTATGCACACTGCAGACTGGATCATGGCTGCAGGGTTGGTTTTCTTCATTGGAACCAATATCCTACGTATGCATCATTTTGTGATCACAAAAGGGACTCCTGTAAAAGTGCCCCTGACTGTTTACATCACTGAAGCCTGGTATTTCATCCTGCATTTGTTTACTCAGAAGAAATGGAGCGAATGCGCCCAGGACGAAGAGGATCAGAAAGAAAAAAACTTCAAACGACTGCCATGGATCAATCATCTGCTGATGGCCAGCGGATACGGTTTGATGCTGGTTCTGGTGATATTTTTCCTACCCTGGTTACAGACTGACGAGATCTATCCGATAACAAATCCCCAGCGCTGGTTGGGATATTACGCAACCGCAGTTCTGCTGTATGGCGCGGGTTCTGTGATCTACAGCCGGATCAAACAAGGGAGACCTATTCATAAATTCTCCCACGCCAGCGACTGGATTTTCCCTGTATTACTGTTTTTTGTGAGTCTGACAGGTATCCTCCAGCACACCTTCCGGTATCTGGGTTTACCTCTGGCGACCTACTATACCTATGTCATTCACCTGGCCGCCGCCTTCCCGATGTTGGTCCTGGAGGTGCCATTTGGAAAGTGGGCTCACCTCTATTACCGCCCTCTGGCAATATATTTCCAGCAAGTAAGATTAAAAGCTGTTGAAATCAGCAAACGACCCAAAGAGGAAATGGTCCCGGCGGGTCAATAAAGCAGCACAGTCGTGAGCAATGCAGAAAAAAGGAGTGTAACGAGTTAAAAATTCAAATAAAAAATATGCCAAGTTTTAAAATATCTATCAATCAAACATTCAATAAGGAGAAAGAAAATGGCTAAAATGGCAATTACCTGTAATGGAGACGGTCCAGTCAATATCATGCCCACCCTGATCATGGCTTCTTCCGGTTTGGCGCTTGACAATGAAGTAGTGATTTTCGTCTGTCCTGCCGGCGCCCGCTGGATGTTAAAAGGCGAACTGGAAACCCTGGGAACCCCCAAGGGCCTTCCCAATCCTGTTGAGCTCTTCAACACCATTATGGACCTCGGCGGCGAAGTGATCCTGTGCGAGCTGGCACTGGAAAACAAGGGCGTAGACCCCAAGGATCTGCGTGATGACAGGATCAAGATCACCAAAGCCCCACCCTTCCTGATGCAGATCGAGGATGCTACCATCACCTTCAGTTTCTAAGTAAGTGTGAAGAAATCTTAAAAATAAAGGGACGAAATCCTTAAAACCGATCTCGTCCCTTTTTTTATCTATTAACACAGCTCCATTACAAATCTCGGATGGTATAGTTCAAATCTCCCCTGCTGGCCATTTCAATCAGATCTCGATTTGTTGGATCATGGATGAATCCCCAGAATGCATCCGCCGGCCGGTGGGATACTTTTAACCTTTTCCGGACCATATATATTGTCCGTATCAGGTTTATACCCTCTACAGGAATTGCAACTACATCGCCGCGTTCTAGTGCGCAGGCAGCAGCCAACTTCGAGACAAATGAGATCCCATAACCAGCTGCCACTGTGCGGACAATAGCTTCAGCGTTACCAACCTCCATAAAGTTTTTCAGGTCATCCAGACTGATATCATGGCTGGCCAATTCAGACAGGACAATTTTCCTTGTACCCGAAGTTTCCTCCCGCATGATGATCGATTCTCCCAGCAAATCTTCCGGTTGGATCTTTTCCTGTGACACAAAAGGATGGTCTCTGGGCACGATCACTGTGATCAAATCATCGAAGAATTCCTGCAGTTCAATTTCCTTTCCCGGGATTTCATAACTGACCACCCCCAGATTAGCATCTCCCTCCAATAAATTCAAAGCTACAGAGGTCGGAGTGCAACGCAGCAATTTGGTTCGGACATTGGGGTGCCTGATCGAAAATCGGGCTGCCAAGTGGGGAAGTACGTATTTTCCAGCTGTTGTGCTGCAGGCTATCTGGAGATTTCCAGCCATTCCTTCCTTGAGGGATTCCATCATTTCCTGCATCTCAATGGAGTCCTTTAATACCCGCCTGGCCCAGGGAACCAGCAATCTGCCAGCATCAGTAAGTTTAATAGTGCCAGCCTGGCGATTAAATAAGGTCACACCCAGCTCTTTTTCCAGGGTTTTTATATGATGGCTGACTGTGGGCTGAGATAAATGAAGGATTCTGGCTGCTTCTGAAAAATTGAGGTTCTGAGCGGCGTGTAAAAAAGTTTCGATCCGAAGAAGATCTACCATTTTTATCCTTGTAAAGTTACAGTCTAAAATAATCTTACCATACCTCATTTTAATCTTATCCAGACTACTTCTTATAAACAAACAGGCCCCCATGAATCTGGAAACCTGTTTTTGATTTTTCAGTCATAATATAACTTAACCATAAGACGATTCAGCACTTCTATACACTTTTGATTACGTTTTCTTATTGTTCTTTCTTATCTATCTTATAACTAAAAGCTATTTAACGGGTGGGTTATTTATAACAAATGCTGATGAATTTGTGCTAACATTCACAAGTAAGAAGAGGATATTACCTTTTAAGAGAGGTTTTTTGATATGAAAATAAAAAGAATCGCCCCCGCCCTATTAACCGGTCTGATTGTTGGTTTATTGGCTATGACCTTGTTTACTGGCATGGTTTCAGCAGCCCCAAATACTCAAGGAGAAGATCCGCCTGAGAAGATATTGACTGACAATGATTGCGTTAAATGTCACCGGAATGTCGCTGATGATTGGTCCCATAGTCCGCATGCTCACGCTTATGATGATCCGGCTTTCCAGGAACAATGGATCGGTCTGGGCACTCCGGATACATGTCTTGCTTGCCATACCACCAATTTCATGTCAACCACTGGTGAATATGAAACCGAGGGTGTTTCCTGCCAGTCCTGCCATGGTGCTGTCACAGAAAATCATCCCGACCAGGTGGTTCCCACAATTGTCGATTCTTATTACTGCGGCTCCTGCCATACTACAACTTTGAGCGAATGGCGCAGCACAGGACATGCCTCAAGTGACGTAGACTGCATGGACTGCCATAATCCTCACAGCCAACAACCGCTCTTTAATGATCATGATGATCTCTGCATTAATTGTCACAAAGACAGCATGGGAGATTATCTAAACGATCTCCATGTTCAAGAAGATATTGGCTGCGTGGATTGCCATGCGCTGGTACTCCCCCCTGATGTCGTCCCAGAAGACGGTATCGTCCCAACTGGACATGGGTTCACTATCTCAGCTGAGACCTGCGTTGCCTGTCATACAGATTCCCTGCACGCTGGGTTTACATTGCCCGGTTACGAAAACGGCGCAGCTAATAATGAACCTTTCCACACCAGCACTGAAGAACACGGGAGTACTGAAGGTGCTCAGCCGTTGACAGATACCACTCAGTCAAACGATCTAACAGATACTCAACGCATCCAAACCCTTGAGACTGCTCTTGCCAGCAGTCGGGTGAGCAATTTGTTCCAAGGCGCTGTGATCGGCCTGGTCCTGGGTGGAAGCACTGCCTGGTTCGTGGGTCAGAATCTTCGCGGCCGGTCAGATGAGGAGGAAGAGGAAAATGATCTCTAAAAAGGGATCCGCCAAAAAACCTAATAAAAAGAAAGCCCTGGTAACCCGGAAGGAATTTCTACAGATCGCTGGGTCAACAGGAGCAGCTGCTCTAGTCACCCAGCTGATCACGACGGGACCACTGTCCCCTGACGCAATCCAGGGGATTGGCGAAAGAACCCATGGGGAAGAAGGGAATTCCGAACATAACTGGTGTATGGCAATTGACCTCAGCAAATGTATTGGGTGCCAATATTGTATTTGGGCCTGCCAGGCAACAAACGATGTTCCAGATGACAATATGCGCTGGAACGTGGGCTACCCCGAACAGACCGAGAACGGAACAGAGTTCTTTATGACCAGGCCCTGCCTGCATTGTGAAGAAGCTCCTTGTGTAAAAGTCTGTCCGGTAGGTGCAACCTGGAAGCGAAAAGACGGCATAGTCACCATGGATTACAAAAGGTGTATCGGCTGCCGCTACTGCGAGGTTGCATGTCCTTATGATGTCAGGCGATTTAACTGGGATGTTTCCGAAAAGGAAAATCCTTATCATCCTACCTGGGGATCGCCTGAAGTTGAGCGCCGTTCCCGGGGAGTTGTTGAAAAATGCACTTTCTGCAGCCACCGAATTGATCGCGGATTGGCTCAAGGGCTAACACCGGGAATCGATCGTGAAGCCACACCAGCCTGCGTGAATATTTGCCCAGTGAATGCCCGAATCTTTGGTGATCATAATGATCCCGAAAGCCCAGTATCCATTTTCGTAAAGAATAATGAGACCTTCCGCCTGAGGGAGGATTTTGGCACTAAACCCAAAATTCATTATGTGCGCCCTGAAAAGGAGGAAGTTTAGATGTTTAAATTTGATCTTTCCATTCCTAAAGAAGGCCGGGAGCGAGCCTGGTGGATCTGGATCGGTGTCCTGGGGCTGATGCTGGCTGTTGGATTATTTGGTGCCATCCGGGTCTTGGTTAAGGGTCTGCACGTGACTGGTTTATCTGACCAGGTCCCCTGGGGGCTGTGGATTACCCAGGACCTGAGTTCAATCGCAACAGGTGCTGGTGCTTTTACTTTCTCGGCAATTGTCTACCTGTTCAGAATCAAAAAATACCAGCCCATCGCCCGGGCCGCTGTTTTTGTGGGTTTCCTTGGTTATTCATCCGCGATGCTTGCCCTGGCCATGGATATCGGTCGACCAGACCGGTTCTGGCATCCCCTGGTTTATTGGAATGTTCACTCAGTTTTATGGGAGATCACCTGGTGTGTAATCCTTTATTCCATTGTGCTTGTGCTGGAATTTATACCGATCTTACTTGAAGGCAAATATTTTGACCGCTGGCCAAAACTTCGCAAGTATGGAGATTTAATCCACAAGGCATCACCCGTATTTGCCGCTATCGGGTTGGCATTATCCCTGCTCCACCAATCATCCCTGGGTGCTACTTACGGTGTGTTATCGGGACGGGCTATCTGGTATAAACCTTCCTTGCCGGTTATGTTCATTCTCTCTGCTGTTGCAGGGGGGATATCCATGACACTGTTATTGACCATTCTGGTTGGCAAGCTGAATCGCCGGCAAATTATCAAACGTGAACTGCAATATGATATCTCCCGCATCGCCGGTTATGCCCTGCTCGCTTACCTGTATTTAAAGATCTGGGATTGGGCTGCAACATCATATTACAGCTCATCTCCCGGTACAACCGAAGCTCTGGCTTTATTACAGTCAACCACGCCCTATACAAAAACCTTCTGGTGGATTGAGATCGTGCTGGGAGGTATAGTCCCGGCCATGATACTTTTGAATGCCAACTTCAGGAAAAATGACCGCTATACAATACTGGCGTTGGGAGCAATCATCGCAGGCGTGACTGTGAATCGCTGGAATGTTACCCTCTCTGGTCTGGTCGCTCCGCCTCGCTGGTCCCCGGGAGTTCTTGGTAATTTGATCTCTGCCTCTTATGTGCCCACTTGGAATGAAATTATCGTTTCAATCGGAATCATTGCCTATGCCCTGCTGGCTTTCAGTTTTGGCATACGATATCTGCCAATCTACCCCAAAGACAAAGGTTCTGCCCATTAACCTGGCCCCAGATGGGATTTTAGAATATAAACAAACGCTTCAAAAGTATTGAAGCGTTTGTTTATATCAGCCAGGATATAGCTTTCACCTAGACGTAATTTATTGATTTCTGATTAGAAAAATCAGGCCAGGAATCGGCAACCCATAATATTTTCTTTTGGATATAATAATGATTACTAATAAATTATCAGATATGATCCTAGAGAATCCAATGTTAGATGCTCACCAACTTAACATATTTCTTGTTGCCGCTGAAACTCTGAATTTCACCCAGGCTGCAGAAAGACTCCATATGAGTCAACCAAGCGTCAGCCAGCATATACGGTCCCTCGAAAAACACTTTGACGAAATGCTATTTATCAGACAGGGAAGATCCCTGATTCTTTCAGATGCAGGCCGGATATTGATACCAATGGCCCAGCAGTTTGTTAAGCAGAGCACCAGGATTAACGAAGCCATGTCCTCCCTGAAAGGGCACATCAAAGGCCTGATCAGTATCAGTTGCAACGCCCTCACAGGTAGATATACATTACCGGAATTCTTTTCCCAGTTCCATCAGAATTATCCAGAAGTGACCATCTCCTGCCGGACAGATGGATGCGGCTACCCGTTAGAATCTCTCCGAAATGGGGATATACATTTTTTATTCACAAATCTGGAATCCATGATTGAGCCCTGCTACCAAACCCAGCTGCTCCTGACAGATGAGATCATGTTAATCACCCCCAAGAATCATCCCTGGGCAAAACGTGAATATATCGAGGTTGAAGAGTTGCTTGAAGAAAAGTTTATCCTGCCCGCCGGAAATACTACAACCTACTTAAAAGTGAATGAGGCCCTGGCTGTCAAGAATCTGTCGCTGTTACAGCTGGATTCGTTCCTGACACTGGATAATGCCGAAGCCATCGTTCTTTCTGTAAATAAAGGCCTGGGACTAAGTTTCAGCTCCACCACTATTTCATCAACGATCAGCGAAACTGTCCCCGTTCCGATCAAAGATATCAAAATCAAACAGGGGTTGTACATCGTAAGGGATAAAACTCAATTGACTACTGCAGCAAGAGATTCTTTCTGGGATTTCATAATAACAGCCAGCGCAGCCATCTAGGAAAAAGCGGAAACCGGTTTATATATTAAACCCAGGGCAATTTGCATCTAGCTCAGCTCTGTAATTCATCATCCCCCCACCGATCACTTAAGGTCTCATCGATATTTTCCATCTCGCATACTGTAACATGGCTTCTGTTAGTGTGTGACATTTGTCACTATCTCGATCTAACCCAGCTGTTATAATCTTCACAAACTTATATACCCATATGTACATATATGTCTATAAACAATAATTCCCTTGCGCAGGAAATCAATCAATTACATGCCAGGATCTGTTCAGCAATTTCAGAACCTAATCGTATATTATTAATATATGCTGTTGCTGAAAAACCCCAAAATGTAAATAATTTGGCGGAAATCGTAGGTATCAGTCAATCTGCGGCTTCACGCCATCTCAAAGTCCTCCGTGAGCGAGGATTGATCCAGGCCCAGCGTGATGGCGCCCAGGTGATCTATTCCCTGACAGATGAACGTTTTATTCTAGCCCTGGATTTACTTCGCGAGGTTATGCTGGACCAGTTATCACAACAAGCCAATCTGATTAAACAAAATCAATCCAATGAGAGGTAGTCTATGAAACAATCCAAATTCAGCTGGATATTTGGTGCCGTTTTTGTCCTTTTTATCATTGTGATCCCAATTGTGATCTTTTTCCCCCGGGGAGAAAAATCGATCAGTTCCGATCCATGGGAGAACGTGCCCCTGAAAGTCCCTCACACCGATCACTCTGCAATTGTGACAGGACCATTTGAAAACGGCCCAGATGTTACCAGAGCATGTCTGGAATGCCATGAAGATGCAGCCCAACAGGTCATGGCGACAGTCCATTGGACCTGGGAAAGTAAACCATACCAGATCGAAGGCAGAAATAGCACAGTCACTGTTGGAAAAAAGAATTCCATCAATAACTTCTGCATCGGTATTCAGGGCAACTGGCCCAGCTGTACTTCCTGTCATGCAGGTTATGGTTGGGAAGACGCCAATTTTGATTTCAACGATGAAGAGCTAGTGGACTGCCTTGCTTGTCACGATAATACCGGCACTTATGTGAAAGGACTAGCCGGTATTCCAGTTGAGGGAGTGAACTTATTGGAAGTCGCCCAGAGTGTCGCCGCTCCAACCCGGGAAAACTGCGGCAGCTGTCATTTTAATGGCGGCGGTGGCAACGCTGTAAAACATGGTGATCTAGATGAAACCCTCTATTTCCCGCCATCCAACGTGGATATTCATATGGGTGAACATGATTTTTTGTGCACAGACTGCCACCAGACAGAAAATCACAATATCATGGGCCGGTCTATCTCAGTCAGTCTGGATGATGAGAACCAAACCTACTGCACAGATTGCCATACCGAAGATCTTCATGATGATGACCGCATCAATACCCATATTGACTCGGTTGCTTGCCAAACCTGCCATATTCCAAACGCGGCCACCCGCGATGCAACCAAGATGTACTGGGATTGGTCCACAGCTGGCAGTGACGAGATCGAAGAAAGTGTTCACACTTATCTTAAGATCAAGGGCAGTTTTGTATATGAAGGCAATTTCACACCAACTTATATGTGGTACAACGGTGGTGTAGCCGAACGCTATATCCTAGGAGATAGGATCAATCCGGATGAACTCGTTCATATCAACTTGCCCGCAGGTGATATCACGGACAATTCCGCCAAAGTTTTTCCTTTCAAAGTGCACGTCGCAAAACAACCATACGATACAGTAAATAACATACTTCTTCAGCCTAAGACCGCTGGCGAGGGAGGTTTCTGGACCGAATTCGATTGG
>Ga0307419_10001011_pt1 | contig 14607 bp, 12 predicted proteins | sample SalMarWE160230MG_2_FD_202512 | JGI IMG/M metagenome (GOLD analysis project Ga0307419, IMG submission 202512) | Salt marsh sediment microbial communities from the Plum Island Ecosystem LTER, Massachusetts, United States - WE1602-30 | ecosystem: Environmental > Aquatic > Marine > Intertidal zone... | reverse complement strand
AGCGAGCAAACCCGGCAGGTGGGTCACCACCTCGGCCACGCCCATGACGGCCAGGAGGTCCAGGTCCGCGAGGAGCTCCACGCCCTCGGCCGCCATCGAGCTTCCACCGAGACCGACCAGGCGCAGATCGGGATCTCGAGCCCGGAGAGCTCGTGCGAGCCGGGCTCCGTGCTCGTCTCCCGATGCCTCCCCCGCCGAGAGGAAGACGGTCCGAACCCCGCCGCGGCCTCCGGACGAGGCCCCGGTCACGGGCCGATCAGCCCACGCCGCCGAGGAAGAGGATCAGCAGCACCACCAGGATGAGGAGCAGGACCAGCGTCCGGGTCCGCGGAGCTCTCCGTCCGGCTCCACCCAGTCTCTTCCTCTCCTCGCGCAGCTTCCACAGAGACATGTCGCGTCGCCTCTCCCGGGTTCAGAGTGCGACATCGGCGAACTGCTGGATCGACCTCCCGATCCGGAAGGCCACGTCCAGCGCGGCGCGACCCGCCCGCGCCGACACGATGCCCGAAGGCCGACCTCGCACCGCCTCGAGGAAGGCCTCGAGCTCGAGCCGAAGCGGCTCGCGGCCATCCCCCTGGAGTGGAATCCGCTCCACCAGCTCCTGGAGGGAGGCGGGCCCGCCGTTGGTCGCGCCGCCATGGGTCGTCGGGACACGGCGGCGCAGGAACTCTCCCCTCCCGGCCGCCAGGTCCAGCTTCAGGTAGCCGTCGGGCTGAAACAGGCGCAGGACGCGAAGCCTCTCCTCGGACACCCGGCTCGCCGTGATCTCGGCGACCGTGCCGTTCTCGAATTCGAGGCGAGCGTTGGCGATGTCGACCGAGCCGGTGAGCACCGGAGTGCCGACGGCGTGCAGGGCCGAGACGGGGGAGCGGACCAGCCCCAGCACCAGGTCGATGTCGTGAATCATGAGGTCCAGGACCACGTTCACGTCCGTGCCGCGGGGCTGGAACGGGGCGAGACGCAGGGACTCGATGAATCGCGGGCCGTCCAGGAAGGGTTCGCTGCTCCGCAGGGCCCCATTGAAGCGCTCCACGTGCCCCACCGCGAGATGAAGGTCGCGGGACTCGGCCAGCTCGATGAGACCGTCGGCCTCCTCGAGCGTGCGGGTCACGGGTTTCTCGACCAGGACGTGTCTGCCGGCCTCCAGCGCCCGCCGCGCCACATCGTGATGGAAGGCCGTCGGGACCGCCACCACCAGCGCGTCGACCTGCTCCAGCAGGGCCTCCAGCTCCCGGAAGTGCGGAACGTCCTGCTCCTCCGCCACCGCGGCGCCCCGCTCCGGATCGGTATCGTGCACCCCGGCCAGGCGGCCGCCCTCGAGACCGGTCAGGATGCGGGCGTGCTCCCGGCCCAGGCGACCGACACCCGCGACGCCAACGCGGACCTCGGTCACGTGGTGACCCCGCGCTCGCTGGCCCGGATGAACTCCACCAGCTGGGCCACCTCCGGACACTCGGGTCCCTGGCGCTCGAGCGCCTCCAGCGCGTCGCCCATGTTGCGGCTCCCCCGGAACAGGGCGCGGTAGGCGCGGCGCAGTGCGGCGAGCGTGTCACGGTCGAAGCCGCGGCGCCGCAGCCCCTCGATGTTGATGCCATAGGCGGCGCAGGGGTTCCCGGCCACCGTGACATAGGGCGCCACGTCCTGCGGGAGCCGCGAGCCTCCGCCCACGAAGGCGTGTCGTCCGATGCGGACGAACTGGTGGATCGCCGAAACGCCCCCGACGATCGCCCAGTCCTCGATCTCGACGTGTCCGCCCATGTTGACCGCATTGGCCAGGATCACGTGGTCTCCGAGCCGGCAGTCGTGCGCCACGTGCGCGTAGGCCATGATGAGACAGTCGTCCCCCACCACGGTGCGGCCCGAGGCCGCGGTGCCCCGATTCAGTGTGGCGTACTCGCGGATGGTGGTCCGCTTCCCCACCTCCAGGACCGCCGGCTCGCCCCGGTACTTCATGTCCTGGGCATCGGTGCCCAGAATCGCACCGGCATGGATCCGGCTCCGCTCACCGACCCTCGTGTCCCGCTCGATGTAGGCGTGCGGGCCGACGCGCACTCCCGCGTCGAGGCGCACGCCCGGGCCGATCACGGCGTAGGGGCCCACGACGACGGAATCGGCCAGCTCGGCCTCCGCGGAGATCAGCGCCGTGGGATGGCGAGTCCCCGGCTGGAGGCCGACGGCCCCGTCGCTCATCGGTCCATGACCCGCGCCATCATCCGGGCCTCGGCGACCACCTGACCATCCACGCGTCCGACTCCCTGCATCCGGCACACGCTGCCCCGGAACTGCACCATCTCGAGCTCGAACACGATCTGGTCCCCCGGGAAGACGGGCTTCCTCCACTTCACGTCGTCCAGCGTCATGAAGTAGACGACCTTCTCCTCGGGGTCTTCGAACTCGTTCATCAGAAGCAGGCCTCCTACCTGCGCCATCGCCTCCACGATGAGCACGCCCGGCATCACGGGATGGCCGGGATAGTGGCCCTGGAAGTAGGGCTCGTTCATGGTGACGTTCTTGAGCCCCACGATCCGCTTCCCCGCTTCGAACTCGAGGATCCGGTCCACGAGCAGGAAGGGATATCGGTGCGGGATGTAGTCGAGGATCCGGTGGATGTCGAGCACCGGTGCGGGGTCGCGAGCCTTCTCCATCTCCAGGGCCAGGCGCCGAGCCAGAGCGACGTTTCCGCGATGCCCGGGCCGCGTCGCGATCACGTGCGCCTGAAGTCGCATCCCGACCAGGGCCAGGTCGCCCACGAGGTCGATGATCTTGTGGCGCACGAACTCGTCGGGGAACCGGAGCTCGGATCCGGTCGCGAGCCCTTCCTCGGTCAGGACGATCGTGTTCGCATAACTCGCTCCCAGCGCGAGCCCCTTGCCGTGGAGCGACTCGCGCCATTCCTCCAGTCCGAAGGTCCGCGCCGGCGCCACCTCCCGGCAGAAGCCGTCCCCGTCCACCAGCGCCGAGGCGTACTGGCGCCCGATCGCCGGGTGCTCGAACGAGATCTCGCCGGAGACCCGGAATCCGTCATAGGGAACCACGGAGTACGAGGAATCATCTTCCACGACCTGCATGGGGCTCTCGACCACCAACACGTGGGCGGGTCGGTCGAGCCCGACGCAGCCTACCTCTTCGATCGCCTCGCACCATGGATTCGAGCTGCCGTCGAGCGCCGGTGGTTCCGGGCCGTACAAGAGTACCTCGGCGTCATCGATGTGGAGCGCCGCGAGCGCGGCGAGAAGGTGCTCGACCGTGCGCACGGCGCACTCGCCGTCTCCGAGCACGGTCTCCCACTCGACGCCGGTCACCGCGTGCACGTCCGCGCTCAGCCACGGGCAGCCCTCGAGGTCCATGCGGCGGAAGCGGACGCCGGCGTCCGCCTCGGCTGGACGGATCTCCACGCGCACGGGGGCACCACTGTGCAGACCGGTGCCTTCCCGGGTCACCGGAGCCGCCAGCGTCCGCTGCTCGCCACCCTCGGCGATCCGAACGGTCATGCCCCGTCCCCCGGCATTCCCCCGTTTCCTTCGGGCGGAGCTCGGTCCTCCGGTGCAGCCGGGTCGGCGGCGGTCTCCAGGTCGCGGACCCGTCGGAGCAGCTCCGGGAGGCGCAGAAGGGCCGCGCTCGCCCGCATGGCGCGGGCGTGGGGCCGTGCCGGATATCCGGAGTAGGTGGCATCGGCCGGAACATCGCCGATCACGCCCGCCTGGGCCGCGATCCTGGCGCCTCGGCCGATCGTGAGGTGTCCGCTGATGCCGGCCTGACCGCCCAGCTGGACTCCTTGCCCGATCTCCACGCTCCCGGCGACCCCCACCTGGGCCACGATCATGCAGTTCTCTCCGATCCGGACGTTGTGACCTATGTGCACGAGATTGTCGATCTTCGTCCCGGCGCCGACGACGGTGTCGCCCAGCGCCCCACGATCGACGGTCGAGTTGGCGCCGATTTCCACGTCGTCTCCGATGAGGCAGCGGCCCACCTGGGGAATCTTCACGGCCCGGCCCTCCACCTGACCGAAGCCATAGCCTTCCGTGCCGACACGAGCCCCCGGAAGGACGTGGACCCGGCTCCCCATGCGAACGGAACCCAGGACCGAGCAGCCGGCCTCGAGCACGCAGTCCGTGCCGATGATGGCGCCGGGTCCGACCTGCACGTGGGACGCGATGAGGGTGCCGGAACCCACACGGCAGCCCTCCCCGAGCACCGCGTAGGGTCCCACGGAGACGCCGTCACCCAGCTCCGCGCCGGGTCCGAGGATCGCGGTCGGATGGATACCGGAGGGGGTGCCGCGCTCCGGCGGATCGGGGAAGAAGAGAGGCAGCAGGCGGCCGAAGGCCAGGTGTGGATCCGCCACTCGAATGAGCGCGACGGGTCCCTGTCCGTCCTCTAGCCTGGTCTCCTCGGAGACCAGCACCGCGGTGGCCCGGGTGCGGACCAGCGTCCGCTCACGGCGCCGCCCGGCCACGAAGGTGAGGTCCCCGGGTCCCGCCTCGTCGACCGAAGCGACGCCCGTCACGGCCGCCGAGGCATCCCCCTCGACGCGCCCGTCCACCTGTCCGGCCAGCTCCTCGACCGTATATCGGTTCAACTTCGACCTCCGGCTCCTCCGCTGCCCCGTGCGCGCCGTGCCGTCCCCGATCGGGGAGGCCGTCAGCCGCGGAGCAGAGCGCCGCGCCGCTCAGTGCCCACCGGCGCCGCTCGTACCCGTCGAATCGCCCCCCGACACGCCACCCTGCGCCTTGAGGCGCTGGATGACCAGGTCGGTGATGTCCAGCTTCGGATCCGCCGCGAGCAGCCCGGATCCCGCCGCATCGAACACCATCGTGTACCCGTGCTCCTTGCGGATCTGCTCGATCACGCCGCGCACCTTGTTCAGGATCGGCTGGAGAAGCTCCTGCTGGCGCTGGGAAGCCTGTTGCTCGAGCTGCTGGCTCCGCTGCTGGAGCTCCTGCCGCTTCTGCTGCATCTCCTGCTGCTTTCGCTGCTTGGCCGCATCGCTCAGCATGCTCTCCTGACGCTGGTACGCCTGCTCCAGCGAATCGACCTGTGAAGCCAGCGATTGGACCTCGCTCCGGTACTTCTGCAGCTCCTGCTTCCAGGTCTCCTGGGCCTTGTCGGCGCCGGGCGTGGCCTGCAGGAGCTTCTGCGAGTTGATGTAGACGAACTGAGTGCCTTCCGGCGGAGCCGAGGTCGACGTCGACCCGGATGGGCCCGCCTGCCCGGAAACGGGGGCGGCGGCACACAGGGCCAGGGCCAGTGCGAGGGTCGAACCACGGTGTAGCACGCTCATGAACGGGCTCCTTACGCCATCGGGTACGGGTGCAAGCCTGTCTGTGGGCTCAGAAGATGCGGCCGAACTTGAAATGCAGCTTCCAGCCCGGGTCCGGTCGTCCGAGCACGTCGCGGCGATCGAAGCCGTAGGCGTAATCGATCCCGAGCGGCCCGAACGGCGTCACGATGCTCACGCCCACGCCGGCGCCCACCAGCATGTCGGTGGGATTGATGTCCCCCGCCGACTGCCAGACGTTCCCGGCATCCACGACGGCGTCGGCGAACAGGCTCCCCGAGAGCTTGACGCCGAACTGCGCCGTGGTGCCGAAGAACGACTCGCCCGCCCGGTCGATCGTGGGGAACGTGGCCGAATTCTGGGGCACGTGGCCGAAGGGGGTGACCGTGCCCTCCGAGTATCCCCGTAGCTGCTCGCCCACCTGCACGCCGCCCATCAGGAATCGCTCCCGGAAGAACGGGTTGTCCCCGAGGATCACGCCGCCACGGAACGTGAGGCCGGCGGTGAACTGGATCGGCTGCGCGCTGAGCGCCCCTCCGATTTGCGCCACCGGGACGAACCACTCGCTGTCGAAGGTATACTTGCCGTAGTGGCCGTTGCCGCCGAGCGGACCGCCCGTCCAGGCGGCGTCGAGCTCGTTCCGGCTACCCGCCACCGGGAACAGCCCTCCCTGCCGCGTGTCCCGGACGAGCCGGAGGCTGAAGGTGCTGCGCGTCCCGCTCAGGAGGATGTCCGCCTGGGCCGGTGTGAGACCGACGAAAGAGAGGCCCCTGGTGTCGTCGCGGAACAGGGAGTAGCCCGCGAACAGCCGGGTGGCGCGCATGCCGAACACCGGGAGTCCGACCTCGAGCGCGCCACCGGTCTGCCGACGGTCGCCCAGGTTGTAGGTGGTGTAGATGTCCCGAGAGTGCCGCAGTTGGATCGAGGCTGAATAGCGCGACCCGAACACGGCCGGATCGTCGTAGCCGAGCTCGATGTCCTGCGTACGTCCGCCGAACAGCCAGCGGAAGTGACCGCTCTTCGCCTCCCCGAACAGGTTCGGCTGGTCGTAGCCGATGAACCCGGCCAGCCCCGTGATGGCGGACGCCGAGGCGCCGAAGTTCAGGTTCCCGGTCTGCTTCTCCTTGACCTTGAGCGTGATGTTCACATCGCCGTTGTCCAGCGGCTGGATGTCGATGGCCTGCTGGGGCGGAAGGGCCTCGAAGAACCCGAGAGACTGGATGTTCTTCACGCTCTGGATGAGGCGCTGCTGCGAGTAGATGTCACCCGGCAGCAGCGTGAGCTGCTGGCGGATGACGTAATCGTGCGTGTAGGTGTTTCCGGTGATCGTCACCTTGTGAACGTAGGCAGGCTCACCCTCGGTGATGTTCCACTCGGCCTTGATCAGGTGAGCCCCGCCCGACTGCGACGGTGGAACGCGCACCACCGACGGCTGCACGTCGGCTCGCAGGTAGCCGGCATCGCGGTACAGATCGCCGATCTTGCCGGTCGCCTCGTTGAACGCGGATTGGTCGAAGGGGGGGAGCTCGGAGCGGGGGAGGCTGTCCAGGGGCGGCGCGTCCGCGGGCCGGAAGCGGTCCACCAGCGCCTCGGTCGGAAAGCGCCGGTTCCCGTGGACGTCGAACTCGGCCAGGCGGTACTGCGGTCCCTCGTCCACCTGGACCACGATGCGGCCCTTCCCCGTCTTCGGGTCGACGATCACCGTGTCGCCGGCCACGTGCATGTCGATGAAGCCGTGGGCACCGTAGAACTCGGGAAGCCGCTCCCTGAGGTCCTTCTCGAACTGCTCGCGCTTGAACTCCCCCGAGTGTATCCACAGGAAGCCCTCCTGCCCGGTGCCCATCGCCGACCGGAGCTCCGCGTCGGAGAACGAGGAGTCGCCCTCGAAGGAGATGCTCGTGATCGCCAGCCGGGGGCCCTCGTCGACGTCGAACACGACCCGGTAGCCGCCGCTGGCCAGCACCATGGTCGTGTCGATGGTCGGCCGCGGGAAGCCCTCCTTGGACAGGAGCCGGTCCAGCGTCTCGTAGGCCCGGTCGACCCGGGCCGGATCCAGAGGCTCGCCGTCCACGAGCCCGGCCGTGTCCTTCACCGTGCTCCCCGACACGTGGACCAGGCCGCGGAAGGCGTACTGGGCCACCAGCGCACGCTCGGTGACGTCGATGTAGAAGATGGCGGGGCTGCCGGGTGTCACGCTGACCGAGACGTTCTCGAACTGCCCACTGGCGTACAGGCGGTGAATGGCGTCCTGCACTGTCGGGAAGGAGATCGACTCTCCCACGCGGAGGTGGCTGAGCTCGATCACCCGGGTGTCACTGACCCGGGCGTTGCCGCGGACGACGATGCTGTCGACGACGACGCTGCGGGCCGCCGTGTCCTGCTGTGCGCTGAGGCTGCCCGTCCCTACGACCAGGAACGCGATCCAGAGGATCGCATGCGCGAGCCGACGGCTCACGTGGCCGATGACGGAGACGCGGCCCGAAACGCCAGCGACTCCGGGTCCTCGTCGGAGACCTCGACCAGGATGTCGTCTCCCGGAGCGAACTCGGCCATGAGGATCTTCTCGGAGAGAGGATCCTCGATGAAGCGCTGGATCGTTCGCTTGAGCGGGCGGGCCCCGAACTTCTCGTCGTAACCCTGCTCGACCAGAAAGCGCACGGCCTCGTCGGTGAGGCGCAGCGTGAGCTTCTCCTCCGCCAGGCGCTTCTCCACGTCGCGGAGCTGGATGTGGACGATCTTCCCGATCTGCTCGCGGTCGAGGGGATGGAAGACGATCACGTCGTCCAGGCGGTTGAGGAACTCGGGAGCGAACGTGCGCTCGATCTCCTCCTGGACGCGTTCCTTGATGCGGTCGTACCCGAGGCCCTCCTCGGCATGGAAGCCGAGCTTGGAGCCGGAGGTGATGTCCCGCGCCCCGACGTTCGAGGTCATGATGATGACCGCGTTCTTGAAGTCGATCACCCGGCCGTAGTTGTCCGTCAGCTGCCCGTCGTCCAGCACCTGGAGCAGGATGTTGAACACGTCCGGATGCGCCTTCTCGATCTCGTCGAGGAGCACGACGCTGTAGGGGCGGCGGCGCACCGCCTTGGTGAGAACGCCGCTGTCCTCGTAGCCCACGTAGCCCGGCGGCGCCCCGATGAGGCGACTGACCGAGAACTTCTCCATGTACTCGGACATGTCCACGCGGATGAGCGCTTGCTCGTCGGCGAACAGGAACCGCGCCAGCGCCCTGGCCAGCTCGGTCTTGCCGACGCCCGTGGGACCGCAGAACACGAAGCTCCCGATCGGCCGGCGCGGATCCTTGAGTCCCGCACGGCTGCGGCGGATGGCCCGGCTGATGGCCTCGATGGCCTCGTCCTGGCCGACGACGGTCTCGTGGAGCTCGTCCTCCATGCGCAGGAGCCGCTCCGTCTCGGTCTCGCGCAGGCGCGTGACCGGGATGCCCGTCCAGCGCGAGACGATGAAGGCGATGTCCTCCTCGTCCACGATGGGCCGATGCTCGCGCCGCTGCTTCTCCCACTCCTCGCGTCGACGCTTGATCTCCTCCTGGAGCTCCTTCTCGCGATCGCGCAGCTCGGCTGCCCGCTCGAAGTCCTGGTCGCGGATCGACTCGTCCTTGAGCTCGGCCAGCTCGTCGACCTCCTCCTGGAGCTGCTGGACCTCGGGCGGCGGGACCTGGGCGCCGAGCCGCGCCCGGGCGCCGGCCTCGTCCACCACGTCGATGGCCTTGTCGGGAAGGAACCGGTCGGTGATGTAGCGCTCCGACAGCCGGCTGGAGGCCACCAGGGACTCGTCGGGGATCACCACCCGGTGATGCTCCTCGTAGTGCTGTCGCAGCCCCTTGAGGATCTCGATCGTCTCCTCTACGGTCGGGGCCTCGACGATCACGGTCTGGAAGCGGCGCTCGAGCGCGCCGTCCTTCTCGATGTGCTTGCGGTACTCGTTGAGCGTCGAAGCACCCACGCACTGGAGCTCACCGCGGGCCAGGGCCGGCTTGAGCATGTTGGACGCGTCGATCGCCCCCTCGGCCGCCCCCGCCCCGACCAGCGTGTGGAGCTCGTCGATGAACAGGATGATCCCCTCGTTCTGGGAGATCTCGTTCACGATGGCCTTGAGCCGCTCCTCGAACTGGCCCCGGTACTTGGTGCCCGCGATCACGGCCGCCATGTCCAGCGCCAGGACCCGATGATCCTTGAGGCTATCGGGCACGTCCCCGCGGACGATGCGCTGCGCCAGGCCCTCTACGATGGCGGTCTTGCCCACGCCCGGCTCTCCGATCAGGACCGGATTGTTCTTCTTGCGCCGCGAGAGGACCTCCATCACCCGCTCGATCTCGCCTTCGCGGCCGATGGTCGGGTCGAGCTTGCCCTCGGCCGCGAGCTGCGTGAGGTCGCGACAGAAGTGATCCAGCGCGGGCGTCTTGGACTTCTTCTCGCCCTTGGAGGGGTTGGAGCCGGACGAGGGGTTGCTGGAGCCTGAGCTGGGCATTTCGGTACCGAGGAGCTTCAGAGTCTCGGAGCGTGCTTCTTCCAGGCCGATGCCGAGCTCGCCGAGCACTTTGGCGGCCAGTCCCTTCTCCTCCCGCAGGAGGCCGAGGAGCAGATGCTCGGTGCCGACATAACTGTGATTGAGCTCCCGCGCCTCGGCCATGGCGTACTCGAGGACCTTCTTGGCGCGCGATGTATAAGGGAGCTCGCCGATCGTCGCCGTGGACTTTCCCTTGCGGACGTGCTGCTCGACCAGGCGCTGGATCTCATCCAGATCGGCGGCGAGGTTCGTGAGGACGGCGGCGGCCACCCCCTCGCCCTCGCGAATGAGACCGAGCAGGACGTGCTCCGTGCCCACGTAGTCGTGCTGCAGGCGGATGGCCTCCTCCCGCGCCATCGCGAGGACCTTCCGCACCCGGTCCGTGAAGTTGTAGTTCATGCGGGCCTCTACAAGGGAAGTGTCGAGCCGACCGCCTCACCGCTCATCTTCACCGTCCGATCCCGCCGGAGCCTCCCCGCCAGAGCGGGACGTCCGGGCAGCCTCCTCGTCCTCCGCCAGGGCCCTGCGGACGAACGCGGCCCGGTGCACATCGGAGTCCGCTTCATCCAGAGAGCGACCCGCCGTCCGTTCGAGATGGGCCGTCTGGCCAAAGATCATGACCCTGTTGAGCGTCTCTACCCGAGGTGTTCGGAGAAGTTTCAGAGTGAGGCCCAGCCGCAGACCCGAAATCAGGTTCATCATCTCGTCGAAAGGCAGGCTGTGCGCGTGGCTCAGGATGCCATACGCCCGGCCCACCTTGTCCTCGAGCACGGTCGGCGCCTCGCGCAGCAGGATGGCCCGGGCCTGCTTCTCGTACTGGATCACCTGACCCACGATCGTGGCCAGGTGATCGATGAGCTCCTCCTCCGTCTTCCCAAGCGTCGTCTGGTTGGAGATCTGGAAGAAGTTGCCTACCACCTCGGACCCCTCGCCGTACAGGCCGCGGTAGGTGAGACCGACCTGCGAGATCCCCTGCAGGACCTTGCGGATCTCCTTGGTGAGCACGAGCCCCGGCAGGTGGATCAGCACCGAGGCGCGCAGCCCCGTCCCCACGTTCGTCGGACAGGAGGTGAGGAAGCCGAACTCGTGGTGGAAGGCGTACGGGAGGCGCCGGCCGAGCTCCTCGTCGAGGCGGTCGACCTCCTGCCACGCCCGCGTCAGCTGCAGCCCGTTGAGGAGCGTTTGCAGCCGGAGGTGATCCTCTTCGTTCACCATCAGTCCCAGGGCCCTCCGCCCTTCCATCACCAGCGCCGCGCCGGGAGGCGCGTCCTCGTCCCGGTGGCCGATGAGGTCCCGGCTCACGAGGTGCCGCTCGAGGAGCAGCCGGCGGTCGCCGGGCTCGAGGCTCTCCATCACGAGGAGCTCCGGTTGTGCCAGCGCCTCGCTCGACTCCAGAGCGGTCCTCGCCCGGTCCAGCACTTGGCGACGGTCCTCGACCCCGGCACGGATGGCGAACGGGAAGCCCTGGAGGTTCCGGGCCAGCCGGACGCGGGTCGAGAGCACGACCTCGTGGTCGGGGCCGTCCCCCGCCAGCCAGTCGAGACCGCGGTCTTCGACGACGTCGGACCGGTCCATCATTCGACCGACTCCAGCTCGCGGATCCGGTCGCGGAGGTCGGCGGCCGTCTCGAAGTCCTCGAGCTCGATGGCGCGCTCCAGCCGCCGGCGCAGGGTGCCGATGTGCGCGTCAGGGCCCGCCTCCTCGTCCACCTCACTCAGGTAGAGCTTGCCGACGTGCTGGGTGGAGCCGTGGATGCGGCGCAGGAGGGAGCGGAGCTTGGATTCGAAGTGGGCCCAACAGTGCGAGCAGCCCAGTCGACCGGTGCGCCGGAAGTCGGCGGCCGTCGTGCCGCAGTAGGGGCACGCCTCCCCCTCCAGGGCCAGGGTGGACTCCGACGAGCCCTTGCCCATCTGGGCCAGGAAGTCCGTGAGGGGCGCGCTCCCGAGGCCGACCTGGGTCGGGACCCCCTTCTCCCCCGCGCACTCGCTGCACAGGTGGAGGGTGGTCAGCTCGTTGTCCACGATCTGCGTGAGGTGGATCTCCGCCTCGCGCTCGCCGCAGTTGTCGCAGCGCATGCCGTCTCCGCTCGAGGAGCCGCTCGCGGGAGCTACGCCAGCACGCCGTGCGCGTGCGGGTCGTCACTTCCGCTCCGCCCGTTGATACGCGGAGGCGGCCGCGCGGATCCGCCCGATCGATCCCGCGGAGTCCGGTACCCCTCCCGGGTCAGACGGCGTCGCTTCCGGTGGGCCGAAGCCTGCCCTCCGTGAGCTCCAGGACGTGGGAGGCGCGCGCCGCCAGCCGCCGGTTGTGGGTCACCACGGCGAAGGCGCTGCCGTGTCGCTCCACGAGCTCGAACAGCAGGTCGTGAAGCACCTCGCTGGTGGCCGTGTCCAGGTTACCCGAGGGCTCATCGGCCAGCAAGAGCGGGGGCTCGTTGGCCAGCGCCCTGGCGACCGCCACCCGCTGCTGCTCACCGCCGGACAGCTCCGCCGGCCGGTGTCCGGTCCTCTCGGACAGGCCTACCTGGTCCAGGAGGCTCCGGGCGCGCTCACACGCTTCCGGATGCTCCGTCCCGGCGATCAGCTGGGGCACCATGACATTCTCGAGCGCCGTGAAGTCCCGGAGGAGGTGGTGGAACTGGAATACGAAGCCCACGTATCGGTTGCGAAGCGCCGCGATGGCCTCGTCGGGCAGGCCCTCGATGGGGCGGCCCGAGAGGAGCACCGACCCGGACGTCGGACGATCGAGGCCGCCGAGGAGATGGAGGAGGGTCGACTTCCCCGCCCCGCTGGGGCCCACGATGGCGACGGTCTCCCCCGCGACCAGCCGGAGGTTCAGGCCCCGGAGGACGTGGATTTCGCGGTCCTCCACGTCGCTGAACGTACGGTAGAGGTCCCGCGCCTCCACCACCACGCGGTTCGCGTACTGGCCCGCCACTTCGGCCGGACCGGTCGCGGCACCGGCTCCGCCCCGCCCTTCCCCGATCTCATTCATGCCGGATCGCTTCCACCGGGGTGAGCCGGGCGGCCTGGCGGGCCGGGTACAGGGTGGCCAGGAAGGCGATGAGCAACGAGGCGCCCAGGATGAGCCCCACGTCCCACGGGGTGAGCTCGACCGGAAGATGGTCCACGAAATAGACGTCGCCCGGGAGCGTGATGAACTGATAGCGTGCCAGGAGCCACGCGAGCACGCCTCCCAGGGTCCCGCCGATCACCGTGCCCACCAGTCCGATCACCGTGCCCTGGAGCATGAAGATGCGCTGGATGCCACGGCCCGTGATCCCCATGGAGCGCAGGATCCCGATCTCCCGGGTCTTGTCCGTCACGACCATGATGAGGGTCGAGACGATGTTGAACGCCGCCACCAGCACGATGAGGAGGAGAATCACCGCCATGGCGAGCTTCTCCAGCTTGAGGGCCGAGAAGAGCGAGGCGTTCTGCGCCTGCCAGTCGTCCACCTTGTAGGGGTAGTCCAGCTCCTTCTGCAGCCGCCGGGCCACCTGGTCGGCGTGCCAGGGATCCCGCACGTTGAACTCGACGCCGGTCACCGAGGAGCCCATGCCCAGGAGGTTCTGGGCCGCGGAAAGCGATGTGTAGGTGAACTTGGTGTCGTACTGGTACAGGCCCGTCTCGAAGATGCCGGTCACCTCGAAGTGGCGGAGCTGCGGCATGAAGCCGGTCGCGGTGAGCTTCGCGTTCTGGAACGAGACGACGGTCACGATCTTGCCCGCATACAGACCCAGCCGGTCTGCGAGTCGACTCCCGATGATGATTCCGGGGTGCCCGGACTCGGTCTTCCCGAACGGCATCTTCCCCGAGATGAGGTGCTGGCGCAGTCCGGCGATCCGACTCGCCGTGCTGTCCGAGGGCACGCCGCGCAGCACCGCGCCCTCGCTGTAGTCTCCGCCCGCGTTCAGCCCCACCTCCGTGTAGATGAAGGGCTCGGCCACGGTGACATCCGGGTCCTCGGCCACGCGGCTTCGGACCTCCTGCCAGTCGTCCATGCGCACATCCTCGCCGATCTTGAGCACGATCCCGTGCGGGTTCGATCCCAGGATCTTGCGCTGCAGGTCGTGCTGGAGGCCGCTCATGACCCCGATGACGATGAGGAGCGCCATCACCCCGATGGCCACCCCGCCGACCGCGATGAGGGTGATGAGGGACAGGAAGCCGCGTCCCTTGCGGCTCGAGAGGTAGCGTCGCGCCACGAACCACTCGAGCCCCAGCGATCGGCGCCCGGAGGGGCTCACCACTTCCTCACCCTCCCTCACCCGGCCTCAGGATCGGGTAGAGGATCACCTCCCGGATCGCGTCCTCCCCGGTCACCAGCATGGCCAGGCGGTCCACGCCCATCCCCATGCCCCCGGTGGGAGGGAGCCCATACTCCAGCGCTCTCAGGTAGTCCTCGTCGAAGCCCTGGGTCTCCTCGTCGCCCGCCTCTCGCAAAGCCGCCTGCTCGGCGAACCGCCGCCACTGGTCGATCGGATCGTTGAGCTCGCTGAACGCGTTGGCGAGCTCGCGTCCGAGGACCACCACTTCGAAGCGTTCGGCCAGGGACGGATCGCCACGACGCGCCTTGGCGAAGGGGCTCATCTCGATGGGGTAGTCGTGGACGATCGTCGGCTCGATCATGGTCGGCTCCGCGAGCAACGAGAACAGCGCGTCGACGAGCCCGGTGCGCGAGAGCGTGTCGGCATCCTCGCGCCCGGACCCGGCGGCCGCGCGGCGGAGCTCCTCCTCCGTGGCCGTGACGAAGTCGATCCCGGCCGCCTCGAGGAGCGCCTCCCGGTACGTCACACG
>Ga0307419_10001008_pt1 | contig 14612 bp, 9 predicted proteins | sample SalMarWE160230MG_2_FD_202512 | JGI IMG/M metagenome (GOLD analysis project Ga0307419, IMG submission 202512) | Salt marsh sediment microbial communities from the Plum Island Ecosystem LTER, Massachusetts, United States - WE1602-30 | ecosystem: Environmental > Aquatic > Marine > Intertidal zone >... | reverse complement strand
GCACGGTCGGGATCATCCCGGCCCCGGAAACCAACCATGCGATTGCTCTGGTTGTGGAGGAGGCCAAAAAAGCCAAAGAGACCGGAGAAGAAAAAGTGATACTCTTTAATTACAGCGGCCATGGTCTGCTTGATCTGGGTTCATATGAAAAATACTATGCGAATGAGCTCGAAAACTACGGCCTGCCAGATGCGGAGTTAGAGGCCTCGGAAAAGGTCTTTGAAGACTTCCCAAAACCTGAAATGCTGAAAAGCAAGGGTTAACAAAAACCTGGCGCACACAAACTGATCTGATATGAAAAAAAGGGAGGTTTGACGATGAAATCAAAAAAGATCATGGGGGTTTTTATAGGAATGGCCTTTTTTCTCTCGGGGGCTGCAACAACTGCGGCCTATGACGAGCCGCCCGTCAATCTGGGCTTCACCAGCTTCCTGGACGGCGCACCACCGGCCGGCCCCGGCTCTTATCTGACCCAGTATCTGCAATACTGGACCTCTGACGACTTTAAGAACTCCCGAGGGAATTCCCTATTACCCCCGGTAGCGGGTGAAGAACTGGATGCCTGGATTAGTCTGACCCAGTTCATTTATCAATCCAATACAGAAGTGCTGTTTGGTGGGAAATGGGGCCTTGATATTATTCTCCCCTATGTATCCCTTTATGTCGGCTATGATATTGTCGCACCATTTCCTGAGGACAATGGATCCGGATTCGGTGACCTTCTGGTTGGGCCATACCTGCAATGGGGTCCTGTCATGGGTCCCGAAGGGCCGATATTCATGCACCGCGTTGAATTCCAGCTGATTTTTCCCACCGGAAAATACAGTAATAACAAAGAGCTAAACCCAGGCAGTAATTTCTTCTCCTTTAATCCCTACTGGTCCGGGACCCTTTTCTTCACCCCACGTTTGACAGCCTCGACCCGTATCCACTACCTCTGGAACGACGAAAATGATAGTCCCAACCGTAGCTTCGGTGGCGCCGGTGATACCCAGGCGGGTCATGCCATCCATGCCAACTTCGCCATGGCCTATGAAGTCCTGCCCAAGCGCCTGCGGCTGGGAGTAAACGGTTATTATCTCAAACAGCTTAGTGAGACCGAAGTAGACGGCCATAAACTCAGCGGATCAAAAGAACAGGTCTTTGCCATAGGACCGGGTTTGCTCTATCACTTTTCTCCGGATGCCCATTTCTTCTTTAATGCGTTCTTTGAATCATCCGCGGAAAACCGTCCTGAGGGTAAACGCTTAAACGTTCGGTTCGTCTACCACTTCTAGGACACATTTCCCTTTGGCCGGACGATCCATCCATATGTCGATCGTCCGGCTAACGGGATTCGCAGACACCATCGCCCTGCTGCTTCATGAATCACTCGTACCAATGCCCCATTAACTCTCTTTGTTTAATGGTAGAATAGAATGGGTGAAATAACCACGCCGCCGGATGACAAGTATATGATTCGATGCCCCAGACTGGGACATCAGATCTACTTTTCTTATTGCCGGTCTGAAAACCATGGACTTCCCTGTACTAAGGTCCTTGATTGCTGGTATACTCATTTCAATGTGGAAGACCATTTAAGACAAGAGCTTTCACCAAAACAGTGGGAAAGCACTTTCTCAAAACCCATCAAGCCAAAGACGGCTTCCTTGATTGATTTGATTAAACAGGCAAAGAAGAGAACTGAAGGTGAATAGACTTTTATCTGCCTTTTGTCTCCTTTCTGAGACATTACAACCAGAAGGGCTTTTGCTAGGTTACCTGCCACAGATAGCACTAGAATAGATAGCCGATCGCCTCCCGCAACAGGAATACCGCAAACCCGAATAGAATTATCCCAAGCACCCTCATCAAATACAGATAAATCTTCCCCTCAAAGATAGTCCGAAATCTGTTGACCACTATTGCAGTAAAGACCTTTGAACCAATAAGGAAGCAGTAAAAGGAAGAGATAAACACCCACGGCGCCGCAAGGTTATTCTGATACGCCTTGAGGATAAAGGGGACACCCACCGTGGACCAGAACAGATAGGGATGGGGATTTAAGACATTGACGAGCATTCCTTTTCTGACGGACCGGGGTTGAATCGACGAGGCCTCTACCCTTACAGGGCCTATTCTAATTGTCTCGAATGACAGGTAGAGGACATAGAGCCCACCTGCTGCGGCAATAGTCCCCAGTACAGGTTCAACTGTGGATAATTGTTTCAGGATGAAAAAGGAGAACAGGATTATGGGTGCATCTGTTAAAATAGGGGCTGCCGCCACTAACACGCCTTCCCTGACGCTGTGTTTAACTGTTTGAGTGACAACCAATGTCATAAGGGGTCCCGGCGAAAACCCGGATGAAAGACCAAACATAACCCCCACTATTAATGCTTTAAACATAGGGGACGTACTCAACTTTTAGACATTTAGCTATTCATCAAATATATATTAAAATGCGAAGCCTTCTTGAGTCTGTGTGTTTTTAGAGATATTGTGCACATGTTGCCTAAAATTCAAAGAGCATGTAATGTAGTTAGTTAGTCAAATATCGCATCCACAAATTCCGAGGCATCAAAAGGTCGCAAATCGTCCATCTTCTCCCCTATGCCAATAAACCGCACAGGAAGTCCGAGTTGATGACATATGCCCACGACGATACCCCCCTTGGCCGTGCCGTCCAGCTTTGTCAGGACGATGTCGGTCACCCCCAGCGCCTTATGAAACAGGTCGGCCTGGGAGATGGCGTTCTGCCCGGTGGTCGCATCCAGTATCAGCCAAGTCTCATGGGGTGCCCCGTCGAGTCTTCCATTGGCCACACGCCTAACCTTCTCCAGTTCGTCCATGAGGTTGACCTTGGTGTGGAGGCGACCCGCTGTGTCTATGATGACCACGTCGGCCTTTCTTGACTGGCCTGCGGAAATGCCGTCGAAAACCACGGCAGACGGATCGGCCCCTGTGTCTTGCTTAATCACTTCCGCCCCTACCCGTTTACCCCAAATGGCCAACTGTTCGACAGCAGCCGCCCGAAATGTATCAGCGGCAACCAGCATCACCTTCTTGCCCTCATTCTTGAAACGATGAGCGACTTTGCCGATGGTGGTCGTTTTTCCCACACCATTGACCCCGATCACCATAATGATCAAAGGCTCCCCAGGTGTGAGGCTTTGGCGCTCAACTTGGGGCACGTGAAGGAAGGATCGGATGTTTTCCTTGAGGATGCCCTTGAGCTTTTCAGGATTATCAAGCTCTTTTCTGGCCACCGCCGATTGAACAAGGTCTATGAGTTCCTGTGTGGTCTGTACACCCAAATCGGCTGTGAAAAGGATTTCTTCCAGTTCATCCAAAAGCGCATCATCAATCTGTTTCTTGCCAAAGACCAATTGATCCAGTTTTCCCGCTAGACCGGACCTTGTCTTTGAAAGGCCTTGTTTCAGCCTTTCGAAAGGACCAGATGCCTTCCCGTTCTTTCCTTCTTCTTCCCGGTTCTTCTTGTTTCCAAACAACTTCATCCCAAACGAATTTCCTTTCTTTATCAGCGACCTATCGTGACCTCGGCCTTTTCGTTTGAATCCTTGTCGAAGATCCCGTGACCTTTACGGGGAACCCTAGACTCCTCGAACCCCTTACGTATCTTGCGATTCTCTTGGAGAGTGTCTTGATGTAACAAGCGACTCTTTTTCAGATGACCCATCTATATACTAACCAAAAAAGAGAAAGCAATAGGAAGTGGGCGACATCCCAATGTTCCGATGTTCCGCTTGCCGCTTCCTACTGCTCTTGAGGTGAATTAAGGGGCTAATTCTGTCTAAATTTCTGAAGATTTACGGATACCATCTTTGATATCCCAGCCTTCTCCATGGTGACACCGAAAAGACTATCCACAATTTCCATAGACCGACGGTTATGGGTGACAAGGATAATCTGGGAGTATTTCTTGATTTCATTCAAGAGTTCATTGAACCGGTTGATATTCGCCTCATCCAGGGGCGCATCCACCTCGTCCAACAGGCAAAACGGACTGGGTTTGATCAGATAAAGGGAAAACAGCAGAGCCATGGCCACAAGGGCCTTTTCACCACCGGAGAGGAGTCCCATGTGGCTCAGTCTTTTGCCCGGAGGGCGGACTTCCACGAGGACGCCCGTTTCCAGAGGTTTTTTCTCATCTATTAATCTGAGGCCTGCGCTTCCGCCACTAAACAAGATCGGAAAAACCCGTTTCAGTTTGCTGTCCACTTCATGGAATGTCTCCATAAACGTTTCCAAAGATGTTTTGTTGATCTTCTTAATGGCCTTGTCCAGAGAATCAATGGACAGTAAGAGGTCTTCTCTCTGGCTGACCATAAAATCGTGCCGCTCTTTTAAGGCCGCATGTTCCTGAATCGCGGTCAGATTGACCTCCCCCAGCCCCTCCTTTTGCCTCTTCTTGCGCTCAAGCGACTCCCTCGTCTCCAGTTCATCGAAGCCATCTTTCAGGTGCTCTTTGTAGATCTCCGGTAAGTTCAGATTGAATTTTTCTTTGACCGTTTCAACAAGACCGTTCATCTTATACCCGATTTCGGAATGCTCCAATTTGGCATTATTGAGCTTTTCCCTGAGAATCTCCAGTTCTCCTCGCAGACTCTCTCCCCCCTTGCCTTCCTCTCGAATCTTGAGATGAAATTGATTTCGATCTCTTTCCGCCTCATTAACAACCTCTTCAGCTGTTGCCATGTTTTTGCCGAGACCCACCAGTCGATTACGCGAAACCTCTTCCCTCTCCAGGCATTCTTTATACATTCGCTGTGCCGCTAAAATATCTTCGTCTATGCGTTCCAGTTTCTTTTCAGTCTCATAGGTGAATTCGTCAATCCTATCGATTTCACGAAGAAGACCTTTTTCTTCTTCTTGACAGATGCTATGATCCATCTTCAGCTTCTGCCCCTCATTTCGAATCTCCTCATATTCCACTTCACACTCTTTCAATTCGTTCTCCTTTTGAAGCAGATACCTTTGTTGTTCCTTCCTCTTGTCTTCGGAGAGTCTGAGTTCTGACGCAATGTCGCTTATGGCCTTTTCGTGGGACAATTGATTTTTCCTGTTTTTCTCAAGCTCTTCGGCAATCCGGTCTGATAGTTTTTTCTGCTGATCCAGCTCTTGTCCCAGCTGGAATATCACCTTATCCAGATCATTCAATTCTTCCTGCTGTTCGGATTTTTCGTCCAACAGGTTTTCCAGAGAGGTGTTCTGTCCTTCTATCTCCTGGTTGACGGTTGTGAGTTTACTGTTGAGCTCTTCGACCTTTCTTTCGAATTGGTCTGCGTTCTGTTCAAGCTCCTTGATCTCTCTTTTTCTGCCAAGAATGCCATGGGAGCTGTGGGCAAGCTTGCCACCGCTGATGACGCCTCTGCTATCCACTGTATCCCCATCAGGGGTCACTAGACATGTGTCCCTGCCATTCGATCTCCATACGGCAATGGCTTGGTCTAGATCTTTTACCAGGACTGCATTGCCCAAGAGAGCGCTGATTAGGGGCCTGTAAGGGTCTGAAACAGAGACAAGGTCTGCCAGGAGGGGAAAACTGCTATGATTGTTCCGGCCATTTTCCTTGTCCAGATCTGCAATGGGAACAAAACTGCCCCTTCCCTTGGCCTTGAGTTTGAGATAGTCCACCGCCTCTTTGCCATCCGTCTGGCTCTCCACAATAATATATTGGAGTTTGTCTGCCAGCACGGCTTCCACAGCTTGTTCATATTTGGAGTCTACCTTTATAACATCCGCCACCAGGCCCTTTATCCGGCCCTCACGTCGCGGTTGAAGATCGCTCGCTTTCATGATGGTCCGGACACCCACCTTGTATCCTTCAAAATTTTCCGTCATGGAGCGTAGGCTGGATAGTCGAGATTGATAGATGTTCAGGTCGGCCTCTACCAGCTTGAGTTCGGATTCCAAGACCTTTTTGGCTTCAGTCAACTCTTCAACTCTCTGTTCTCCTCTCGAGAGATCCTCTTCCAATGCCTCAAGCTTCTGGGTTAATGCCTCCCGAGTTACGTTTTTCCTATCTGACGCCTCGGAGATCTTTTCGATTTTCAAAGCCACTTCATGTCTTTCTTTTTCGAGTCTTGTCCTGCCGTCGGTAATCTCCCCGATCCTTTTATTCAAATAGCCCGATTCCTGACTCAAGCTCATCTCCCTGGTCACTCCGGAGTTGACCTTGTCCTTTGCCCTTTCATATTCTTCCTTGACTTCATCGAGCAACCCTTTTCGTTGCCTCAGTCTCTCATCGATGAGCCACATTTCACTTTCGAGACCTTTGAAGCGTTCTCTAAGCTTCGTCACCTTCTCTTTCAGGAGTCCATTTTCTTTCTGCAATTCAGTGAGGCGCCGACCCCCGTCCTCCTTGTCTTTGACGAGACGGGCTTCCAGCTCTTTCTGCATCCTTTTCTCACTGGCCAAGGCGTCCAATGTGGCAGTTTCTTTGTTCATCACCTCTTTTGAAGCCAGGTAGGCTTCCCTGAGGCGTGAAACCTCTTTTTCCTTCTCTTCCCTCTCCAAATCCATGGTTTCGACCTTGGCCTGTATCGCGGAATATCGCGTGGAAAGAGCCATCTCTTCCTGCATCAGGGCTTCGGTGGATTTCATGTGGTGGCCTGATTCTTCTTTCAGAGTATGATAGGAATTGGCATTGAGCACCAACTCCAGGCCTTGAATCTCCTGGCTGACAGATTTGAAGCGCCTGGCCTTGGATGCCTGGTACTTGAGGGACCTCATCTGTTTTTCGACTTCACCCAAGATGTCTTCCGCCCGTTGCAGGTTCCCTTTGGTGAGATCAATCTTTCTCTGGGTTTCATCGACCTTTTTCCTGTATCTGGTAATGCCCGCCGCCTCTTCCAGCATAACTCTGGTCTCTTCAGGCTTCTGTTCTACAATGGCACTAATTCTTCCCTGTCCGATGACGGAATAAGCCCTGTTTCCAAGGCCTGTATCCATAAAAATTTCCTGGATATCCTTGAGCCTGCATGGCACATTGTTGATGAGGTATTCGCTTTCCCCTGAGCGGTAGAGGCGTCTAGTGACGGATAATTCGCTAAGATGAGAAAATTCTTGGGGAAAGCTGTGGTTACCGTTTTCAAAGAGAATTGAGACCTCTGCCATGCCCAAGGGCTTGTGGCTGTCAGCACCGTTGCAGATGACATCCTCCATATTTCGACCTCTGAGCTGTTTTGCGCTCTGTTCACCCAAGGCCCATCTTACGGCATCCACGATATTGCTTTTGCCGCACCCGTTCGGGCCGACAATGGCACTGATTCCCCATGGAAAAGGAATCTCAAGCCTGTCCATGAAGGATTTGAAGCCTGTTATGGAAATATTCTTGATTCTCATTGAAACCTCCCGCGCCGGACTTTCATCGCGCCAGAAAGATGTGGAACCTATATTCATAATTCATAGCAAATTCCCCATAGATTGTAAAGATTTAATACCACATCGTGTATAATAGAATACAGGAATAGACAACATATAGTATGACTTTGACCCATCCAACAGAAAAATATTGACAGTATTTAGGCTATTTATTTAAACTAAGCAATATCGTTAGCTAAATTGGTGAAAAATGTGAAATTTTATAACCAAACGGTCAAAAACATTCTTTTTCTGTGTGCTTTTTTCTTGCCTGTCTTTGCATTCCCCCGTGTCTCTCTGCCCCAGGAAGAAAACGAGGAAGAGACCTATGCGATTTCTCTCGTACAGACCGCGGAGGAGGATAAAGAGATTGTTGAGGTGGAGAACAAAAAGGTCTTGGCAGAGACCTATACGGTCAGAAAAAACGATCGTGTATGGCAGCTTCTCAGGGAAAGGGATTTGTTGAAGAAACACAATCTTTCTGAAATTCTTGCCACCCTCAAAGAACTGAATAGGTCTTTAACAAACCTCGATTTGATCTATCCGGGGCAGAAGATCGTCATCCCCCTTGTCATCACCCCCCTTGATGGAGAGCCCCGGGTGGCCGAAGAGACCATTGAATCTTCCCTCGAGGCTCCGATTGAGGCCTCAAGGGAGGTCCCCGTTCCCCCAGAGGAGATCAAAGACCTTGACCTGGAGAATTATACGATTAAACCGGATGATGCCCTGATCAGGGTGATAAACAGCCGCTATGATATCAGTGAAAAAGAATTATCTGATTATCTTCAATTGGTCAAGAGACTCAATCCGTCCATCGAAGATTTAAACATTGTCCACCCGGGCCAAAGCGTAAAGCTCCCTGTCTGGAGCCCCCAAATCGTCAAGGTGCCGATTCTTACTCCACCACCTTCACCGCCTTCGAGTCTTGGGGACAAGGCACAGAAACGGGAATTGGCTGTCCTGGGCCACCAATTGGGGGAGATTTTTAATCAGATGGGGGAGGAGTGGGTACAGACCGGGGATCATTTCATCCCGCTGCAATCGGGCGGTCATATGAATCTGAAGACGGAATCGTTCCCTATCCTCAACCTTGTCAACGGCTATAAGGTGATTGTGGACTTGAATAATGAGTTACCTGAAAACATGGCCAGGCTCATTGAATCAAATTGGGAGACCTACAGGATCATTCATTTGAGCAAAGATGACGATCTGGGGATGGCCTTTCACAGAATCCTTTCTGTATGTCCCTACGCGAAAGTCTACACATTGGGCGAGCCTCTTGAACTCGGAGGAGATATTCCTCTTAGGATTACGGGAGATTGGATCATCAAACCGACTCCTGAGCCTACGGACAAGAATGAAAAAGTGACGGTCATTACCCTCCTGGATGAGCAGACTCCAAAGACACCCCGAACCATCAAGGATTACTTGGGCGGACTCGGAATAGAGGTGATTGATTATCCTTTTGGAGCCGATGACACGTCTTCGTCTGGGGGCGGAATGGAGACCTTGAGCCCGGGGGAGAACATATCATCCCTTGTAGAGATAATACTAAGAAAGACCGGGCAATCTTTTTCAAGAGATGTGGAGATTCCTATAGTGAAAGGCGGAGATACCGATTTCAATCTCATCATCAGGGCCGATTTTTTCCTGAAGGTCCGTGGAAAAGATGCTATTATTGATTTGGAGGGGATTGGCCCTGATATGATTGCCCTGCTCGAGGAACATCAACTAAAGATACTTTCCCTTGCCGGCGAGGAAGATCCGTCCTCTATCCTACGGGACACTCTAGAATTCCTCGGTATTCCGATTGATTCCAGACCCCATGATTTCATGGCCGCCGAAAGAGGCGAGCAAAAGGACATCAGACTGACGATCCGTGGCATCGTGTTTCAAGACGAGGAGGGCCGGAATATCCTTGCCACCCATTTGAACATCCCAGAAGAAATCGCCCTTTTTTTGTCTCAAAGAGGATATCACCTCTTGAGATTGTCTTCCTCGTGATATGCGTCAAAGACAAGGGTATCACGCTTAGTGTCCCTCATACGACAACTTCCCTCACCTCCTCCTTTACGCCCTTATTCTTTACACACTCCAGAAATACTTAGTGACCTAGTGTCGTGTGCCAGAAATAACTTTCGTTATCCTGAAGAGATACTATGACACATGGTAGGGGGGGACACGGTGGTCTCTTTTCAGTTTCGCCACCATCTATCCAGAGGTCGTGGAACGGCACCAAATTCTTGCAGGTTATGCAGCAGCCCCACAGAGCCATATCACCACAGCGACGGGCATTCTTTGTGCCTGTCCACCGAGCGTTGTCCGCTTTGGGGGCGGTTACAGGCTTGGGCGTCTTTTGGGCGGCGGAACTGAAAAGAGACCACCGTGTCCCCATTTGAATCTGTGGCAGAGACTCATTCATTTGGGTTACTTCCGGGACACGACACTAGGTCGGTTTTCTGCTATCCGTTGTATCCTTGAGAGAACAAATGAGATGATTCCGAGCCGTCAAGATGGCTGTCTGACGGAGCGGACGGACCTTCTTTGTTTTCCATGGAGAACCGACAGCGATCAACCCGTAGTCCCCGGCACTGAATACCGACGGAAAACGAATTTCCTCTACAGTTTAGGGGCTATTTCTCATTGACATGCAAGGGTGAATTGTCTACGCTTTGATGTATAGGAAGCAATTATTCATCGCATATTTCGAGGCCAAACAGAGGTCTCTGAAAAGGAGGAACCATTACAATGGCCACAGAAGTCATAAAATCCGATTGTATCCTGTGCATAAACAGTTGCGGGATAAACGCATATGTTGAAGACGGAAAGTTGGTAAAAGTAGAGGGAATGAAGGAGCACCCCATCAGCGAAGGGGCTATATGTCCCAGAGGGGAGGCCCTTCCCGAATGGGTCTATTCAAAGGGTAGGCTCCAATATCCCATGAAGAAGGCGGACGGCGAATGGGTACGAATATCATGGGACGAGGCCCTGGATACGATAGCCGAGAAGCTTCAGGAGATAAAGGATAAATACGGTGCAAAGCCTCTTGCCGTGTACACGGGATCTTTGGGTACGGAAAATATCGAACTCGCAGCCTATGCCCAGAGGTTCCGGGGTGTCTACGGCACCCCGAATCTGCTCTCCGTTGAGGGTAACTGCTTCCGTTCCCGCATTATGGCGAGACAGATGACATTCGGAGGGTACCCGATTGAAGAGCCGTGGAAATCAAAATGTATCATGGTCTATGGGCAAAACATGGATCAATCCAGGATTACGGTGGGGAACAAACTCTATAAGGCCATGGAAGAAGGCACACTGGAGCATGTGATCGTGATCGATCCCAAGCGAGTACCCATGGCGGAAAAGGGTATTCATCTTCAACTGAGACCGGGGACGGACACCGCCCTCTCCCTTGGGTTCCTCAATGTCATTATTGGCGAGGAACTGCATGACAAGGAATTCGTGGATAAGTACTGCATGGGTTTTGATCAGTTAGAGGAACATGTGAAGCAGTACACCCCCGAGAAGGTTGAAGAGATCACCTGGGTGCCGGCGGATGATATCAGGAAAGTGGCCCGGATATTTGCCAAAAACAAACCCGCCTCTATTGTGCCGGGGACATGTTCCATCGACCAGCACATTAACGGCTTTCAGGGAAACCGGATCCATGCAATCATGCAGGCCGTCACAGGCAATGTCAACAATCCCGGAGGTTGGGTGAGCATTCCCTTTATCCGTCTGGGCGACATGAGGGTCACCGAGATCAGCGACCCGATAGGGACCAGAGAGCACCCCCTATTCCGTCGTTTTTGGGGCAGGACATCTCCATACGGCCAGCAGATGCTTTTTGCGGATGCAGTTTTGAATGAAGAGCCTTATCCCATAAAGGGTTTGATCTGCACAGGCGGCAACCCTGCCGTAACGCTTCCCGATTCCCACCGTATCAGAGAGGCCATGAGGGCGCTTGATTTCATGGTCGTATCGGAACTCTTTATGACCGACACGGCCAAACTCGCAGATATGGTGCTGCCTGCCTGCTCCTTCCTGGAAAAGAGCGGCGTCGGATATGTCTACGGCGTCACCAATTGTATCCCCTACGCGATGCTTCGAAAGAAAGTCATAGAGCCCATAGGAGAGAGTTGGCCCGATTGGAAAATCTGGACCGAAATAGGTGCCAGGATGGGATATGAGGAGTCCTTCCCCTGGAAGACCGAGGAAGAGATCATTGATTTTTTTCTGAAACCCAGTGGATTGACAAGGGAACAGCTCGATAAGGGACATCCTGAAGGGATGTACTATGGTGAAAAAACTTATCATAAACACAAGTACTATACCCCCTCGGGAAAGATCGAACTCTATTCCCAGACCCTTGAAGAGAACGGCTATGACCCCATTCCGAAACATGTGGAACCCAGTAAGAGTCCGCTCAGCACACCGGAGCTTTTCAAAAAATACCCAGTGATTCTCTCTACCGGCGCAAGGGTTCCCGAATACACCCATACTCAGTTCAGGGGGGTGCCGAGTCTGGAAAAGACCGCGCCTGAGGCTTTGGCAGAGATTCATCCTGTAACGGCCTCCAAGTATGGTCTTAATGATGGGGATATGGCGAATATCGAGACCAAAAAGGGGTCAATCGACATCAAGCTGGCAACCACTGAAGATCTTCATCCTGGAATCATCAGTGTCCCCCATGGTTGGGCAAAGCCCAACGTGAATGAACTCACCGAGCTTGAGCCCCGTGATCCGGTCACCGGTTACACGGAAATGAAGGCCTTGCTTTGCAGAATTAAAAAGGCTGAGTGACACAGTCTCTTTCGCGGGAATGACAAAAATTGGGCAAAACGGATTTCTTACTAAGCTGTCAAAATTGATGAATTCATAAAGAGTCTGTCCGCTAAGAATTCACAACGAAGACGAGCGCCTTCCACCCAGCTTGCTGCGGGGGCGGCGCTCGTTTTACTTGGCTCTTCTGAGTTGAGTAATGAGTACGAAGCCACAGGAAGAATGGTGATAAAGGCTTTTCTGAAGTGACTCTCATGAGAAGGCACTTGTCAAGGGTTGACGTGGCGACCTTGGTTTTCCCCTGCATCTGACTCTCATTCGCAATTCATTAAGCCGCCCTTTTTGCAATGTCATGCATAATAACCTCCCAAACTTCATATGATTTTTATCCATTTAAGCTTTAATATCAAAAAAACCTTGCTACCTACCTCTAATCCCATTTCACTAAACATATCTTTGTCAAGTTCGGCAAGGAGGATATTTTCGGCAACTCGAATTCTGAATCTCGTCATAAATTCAGAGGGAATTATCTCCGTGATAATACCCCTGAACCGATTTAAACTTGGACCAGGCGGTTTTTGATCAGATACATAGATTTCAGTTGGAAATATGATGATCTTTTTAACACCACCTCCTTCATGGGATGCCACGATTTTCATCCCTCCACAGTTGACTTCTATCAATCCCTCTCGTAATACCCGGTACTCCTCGCAGTCGAGAACATTGGGTGCGCCAAGGAAGTCGGCTACCCTTTCGTTTTGAGGGTTAAAGAGTACTTCCTGGGGGGGACCTATCTGTTCTAATCTACCATCGTATATAATGCCAATTCTGTCTGCCATCTCCCTTGCTTCCAATAGATTGTGGGTGACATAAATGGTTGTGATATTAGAGGCCTTCTGAACCCGACGGAGTTCCATCATCAGATATCGGGACGTCCTGAAGTCCAGGCTGCTGAATGGTTCATCCAGCAACAAAATTTTTGGAAATATCGCCAGGGCTCGGGCCAGGGCAACGCGTTGTTTTTCCCCCCCACTCAAGTTTTTAGGATAGCGGTGGGACAGATGGCCTATATTCATCAGTCTCAACAACTCGTTTACCCGGCTGTTATTTTCTCCATTGGGACTCCCTCGAATCTTTAGACCATATGCGATGTTTGAGCGTACATCCAGATGGGGAAATAGCGCTAAATTCTGGAAAAGGACCCCTACCATCCTAAGACGAGCCGGAAGGCTATCTATGGATCGACCGTCAAAAGATATGTTTCCTTCATAATTGATCAGTCCGGCAATAATATTGAGCAAGGTGGTCTTACCTGCGCCTGTCGGCCCTAAAAGCACCAACAATTCACCATCCTTTACCGTCAGGTTTATATCTCGGCAGATGAAATTAGTGATTCCTTTCAGGACGATTTCGGGCATCTTATCTCCACTTGCCCGTCAACTTTTGTTCGGCAAAGATAAAGAACCTCTCAAATGAAAGGCACATCACTGCAAGAACCATCAAGCAAACAATGACAATATCGATACGGATCAGACTTTCCGCTTTCATCAAAAGGGCGCCTATGCCAGTAGGGATGGCAACCATTTCTGCAGCAATGATCACCCGCCAGGCCATTCCAGCTTCCAGTCTGAGGCCCGTGAATATGTTGGGAAGGGCCAACGGCAAGGCGAGGGTAAACAGTATCCTTTTTTCAGAGGCACCCAGAGTTCGTGCAGCATTAATCAGGTTCGGATCCACCGTTTTGATACCGGTCACTGTGTTGTAAAGGACCGGGAAAAATGAGCAGATAAATATGATAATGATTGGAAGTATCTCGCCAATACCCACCCAGAGCATCAAAACCGGAAGCCAACCCAGGGCGGGGATGGGGTATAGCAGACTGAATATGGGGTGAAAAGTCTTGTTGATACCTTCCTTGTAACCCATGAATACACCCATTATGATTCCGGAAATAGAGCCTGTGGTAAAGCCTGCAAGCACCCGGATTAGACTGCTTGAAAAATTTTCTATTAACACCCCACTGACTGTCAAATGATAGAATTCCCGAATAACCACTGTGAAAGGAGGGAAAAAGAAATGCCCGGGAATAAACTCGGACCGGGAAACACCTTCCCAAACGCCCAGGAAGACTATTACAGGCAGGATGCTCCATTTTGGCTTCAGACAATAAAGTCTAGTCATTGCTAAGATCCAATATGTCTTCGGCTTTGAACCGTTTGATGTAACCCAATTTTGCCATATAATCGATACATCTCTGAATTTCCATTGAATCAATATGGGTTGTAAACTTCATTCGAGTGGCCATTGACCTTAATATTACATTTGGGGTAATCTTCAGGTCCGTGGTATTTTTTCCTATGCTGATGGGGGAAACCTTTCTGCTGGCAATCGTCAATTCATGGGCGACAATCTTGGCCGCCTCACTGGGATGTTTATTAATATATTGTATCCCCCGCTCTGTTACC
>Ga0307419_10001006_pt1 | contig 14650 bp, 6 predicted proteins | sample SalMarWE160230MG_2_FD_202512 | JGI IMG/M metagenome (GOLD analysis project Ga0307419, IMG submission 202512) | Salt marsh sediment microbial communities from the Plum Island Ecosystem LTER, Massachusetts, United States - WE1602-30 | ecosystem: Environmental > Aquatic > Marine > Intertidal zone >... | reverse complement strand
GATAAATTAAAACGGGATTTGATGGCCGTTGCTTCCCATGAGCTCCGCACACCGTTAGGGAATATCCTGGGTTATGCCACATTATTATATGAAGACGCCATTGATGAGAACAAACCTCTTGCCAGTTCGATTTTGAAGGCATCTTCAAAACTGCGGGCGGTGTTGGATGATATCGCCAATATGAACTTGCTTTACACTGGTGAAGCAGATCTGGATTTTACTGACTGTACTTTGCAGCAGGTTATTGAATATGCCAAGGAAGAAGTTCGTGCGACTGTCAATAACGAGGACCACACCGTTGTATATCAAATTTCAGAAGAGCCTATTCCACTCCTGGTTGATCTGCCCAAAATGAGTGTGGTTTTTGTTAATTTGCTTCTTAATGCCATACGCTTCACGCCCGTAGAAGGAAAAATTGTTCTCAGCGTGTCAGATCGCAAGGACGAAGTGATGATCTCTATCGCGGATACCGGCAGGGGAATAGCAGAAGAAAGCCTGGAAAAGATCTTCGAGGTCTTTTATCAGGAAGACGACCATATGACCCGGAAATATGGGGGTTTGGGATTGGGGCTTTCTATTGCCCGTGAATTAGTAAACCTGCACGGGGGAAGGATCTGGGCTGAAAGTGATGGTATTGGAAAAGGGGCCACGTTCCAGGTAGTACTGCCGAAACCAACCGTTTAAATTCTGATAGGTGTTATCCGCCTGAGGCGGATTCCCCCAAAACCACCGTTTCACATAATTCCAAAAAGCTGTCAAAAGCCGCCAGACGAACCAGGTAATCTTTCCCGGCAAATCCCAACGTTGTCAGGGCTTTAATCCAGGGAAGATGCAAATCAGTTCGCCCGGGCAGGAGTGAGATGATCTCGGTCCAGGTAACAAGCAGGGGCCACAAGGCATCCACAGGTTTGGTACTTTTAACGATGTCGTCCAGGGCTTTTTTATAATAGACCTCACGCTCCACAAGCAATGGGGGAGAAGAGGATTCCGCTTTTAAGATTCCCATGGCACTTTCCCAGTTATCGATCCAACCCACCAGGGTTTCTCCCGGCAAAGTTGCTCCCCCCAGTAAGTGCTGAAAAGCAATGTTCAGAGCGGGGGCATCCACAGCAGCGGCTCGTTCAGCGAAGGAAAATCCCAGGCGGCGAGTTGGCAGCGGCGGGCCGGACAAAATAGCCACAGCGTTTATTGCGTTTTCCAGGGCAGATAGAAAAGCAGGAATTTCAGATGTTATCTCCAGAGGTGTTGAGATTTGGCGATCCATCCAGAACTGGCGCGCAGCTTCAAGAAGCGGCTTGCTCCTGGCCTGGAGATTTTCTGGGAAATCATAATTGCTTCGAACGCTAGCTTGCGTATAGTCTAATAAGTGCCGGGGGTCATGCAGCGGGACAGCGTCCCGCAAGGTCGGGCCCAGCCAGGGGTCAAGGCGCAGTTCCCGCGGGGTCCGATAGAGGAGCTCGTCGTGGTGCTCAATATCAAAATTGATTTCTGGAGTAAGTCTGATGATTTGATGTTCTTTCAATGGTGGGGCACTGTGGATGAAAACAAGATCGATATCCCCTGCTCCTCCGATTAATGGAGAACCATAAAGCAGGGATCCGCGTAAATATACCGCCAGGATAGAGCGGTTCCGCTTGGTTTCTTTTTCTACCAGAACCCGGGCATGTTTACGAAGTATTTCAGGTGTGAAGCGCATTTATAAGCTATCCTTCCCGGGACTCAGGATTTATGAAAAAACTGAGTCTGGTATGGACCTACTTTGAGGGTTTGGCGGATCCGGTTTTCAACCCAGTCCAGATCACCCTCGTTGGCGACGTAATTAAGCTGGTTGGTATTGATCCTTAATACCGGCACGCAGCTGTGGTCCCCGCTGTAAAAAGCATCGTAGGCATCATTTAAGCTTTCAATATACCCCTGATCCATATTCCTTTCGTACACCCTGTCCCTGTGGGCGATTCGCTGCATTAAAATGCTGGTTTCTGCCTGCAGATATACGATCAGATCGGGCAATGGGAGTTTTTCTGCGAGGGCGTTATGCACACTGAAATAGGTATCTAGTTCATCTCCGCCCAGATTTAAGCGGGCGAAAAGGGCATCTTTTTCAAAGGTATAGTCCGCAATCAGATTACTGCCTGAATCCAAAACCGGGGGAACTTCCTGCTGCTGATGGTATCGGCTAAGCAAAAAGAAAATTTGGGTCTGAAAGGCGTAGGCATCGCGATCCGCATAAAAGTCAGCCAGGAAAGGATTCTCTTCGAATACTTCAAGCATTAGATCAGCCTGGAAGCGGGATGATAATAATCGGGAAAGAGTGGTTTTTCCAACGCCAATCGCGCCTTCAATTGCTATATACATGGGGCCGGTGTTATCCTTTGAAAGAAATTATATTTACAGGGAAGTTGTTTATTGAAAAACACGATATTTGCAGAAAAATCATGAAAACGCAACCAATTATTGACAAAGGCTAGAGATTAACGCTACACTGCATACTAAGACCTATCAATTATATCGTATAAGGAGGGAAATATGGTGGGCCTGAATCGTGTTCAGTTAATTGGTCATCTGGGAAGGGATCCCGAACTGAAAGACACTCCAAATGGAAAAAAAGTCTGTTCTTTCAGTGTGGCGGTCAACCGCCGCAAGAGGGATAAGGAGGGTGAAACCCAGCAGGTAGCTGATTGGTTTAATATCGAAGCCTGGGAAAGGTTGGCAGAGATATGTAATGAATATCTCCACAAAGGAAGCCTTGTTTTTCTGGAGGGCCGGCTGCAAATTGACACATATGAGGAGGACGGTAATACCCGGTATTTCACCAAGGTAGTCACCTCCCAGATGCAAATGCTGGAACCTAAAAACGCTGGGACAAATTAAAACCCCAGATCAAGATCCATATATATGAAAAATACACCCGGGCAGCCTTTGCCCCGGGTGTATTGCTTAAAAGGCCACTAAAAAGTGGATTTTCAAGACGAGCGGTTATAATTTCATTATCTATCAGGTCTATACTAAATCAATTTTGAATTTGAAAAAGGAAACTGGCCTATGATCTCCCAGCAGAAGAAAAAAACAACTCTCGCCCTGACTGGAATCATCCTTTTGGTAGGGTTGATCAGTTTATCATGCAATCTCCCCGCAGGTTTACAGGACAGGTTTTTCAGCTCCAGAGGAACAATTATTCCCACACCGGCACCGACCAACACACCGCAGCCTTTGCCGCCGACGATCGTAGAATCAGATCCTCCTGCAGGATCAACTATTCCTCTAGCTGGAGATATCATTCTTTATTTTAATCAACCCATGGATCAAGAATCCGTTGTTAATTCCTTGTCTTTTGATCCTGGAGTAGAAACAACTTATTCCTGGCTTGATCCAGCGGTCCTTAAAATCCAGTTAGACCAGGTTTTGGAACCCAATATCACACTGGTACTTAATCTTGATACTACCGCCAAGGCAACCAATGAACTAACTTTTCCAGTAATTACCAACCTGAATTTTTACACACCTGACTGGCTCAAACCAGTTACACTTCTGCCGTCTCCAGGGGGAATAGAGATCGATCCCGAATCTGCCATCGTAGTTGCTTTTAACCAGCCGGTCGTTGCACTAGGAGATTCCCAAAAGGATGCCACACCCGCCCTGGCATTTAACCCGGCTGTAGCCGGGAAAGGGGAATGGATCAACACCAGCACTTATCAGTTTTCACCCGATCCTGGACTTGCCGGAGGTTTGACCTATCAAGTGTCGCTTTCAAAAGATTTATCCAGCCTGGCAGGCGCCGCACTGGATCCGGAAAGCACTCAAACATGGTCGTTTTCCACTTCCTATCCACAAGTATTGTCCAGGGAACCCTATCCGGGAGATATTGGGGTTTCCCTGGATGCGGAAATCCGGATGGAATTTAACCAGGCGATGGACCCGGATAGTGTTGCTGATAATTTCTCCCTGATAGACGGTGATGGCCGACAGATAAAGGGGGAGATGGAATGGGATGAGGAGATCCGCGAATTTACATTTATCCCTGACCAGCTGTTATCGCGGTCAACTTCATATGCCGGTATTCTCCCGGGAGAAGTGATATCTGCCGGGGGCACTCCCCTGCAATTAGATACGACTTTTGATTTTCAAACCACCGGTGAATTCCAGTATCTTGGAACCCCCGGGGGCCAGAATTACACAACCTCGATCTATGAAGGGGCGACGTTATATTTCAACAATACGGTGGATATGGACACCGTGGCTCAAAACATCAAAATCATTCCTGAAATCACTAATGTATGGCCATCAAATGGGGGATCAGGAAATGTACTGACCCTTTATGGTGATTTCGAGCCACTCACTAACTACACGCTAATAATCCGGGAATCCCTGGCGGATATATGGGGAAGCAAATTGGGCAATCAGCGATCCATCAGCTTTACAACCGAGCCGCTGTCGCCCAATCTGACCATCACCCAGGGCAATAACATCCTTTTCTTAACTGGGACAGAAAATGCGATCCCGGCGCGGGGCACAAATCTATACCAGGTGTCCCTGAACGTGGGCACCATACCAACAGATGTGCTCCCCGAGCTTTTTAGTGCCGGCCTTTACCAGACCCTGGAGGATTATTACCCGTCTGACACTGTGCGATGGATCCACCAGGTTAGCGTGGCCGGGGATGATATATATACGGTCAATTTACCGTTAAACCAGTCAGGTCTTGCTCTGGCACCGGGTTTATACCGCTACCAGATCTATTCTCAAGAGCTGCCTTACAACCCGTCGCCTTACTTACTTGCGGTCAGCAACATTCATTTAACTATGAAAACCAGCCCGGAAAATCTCTTGATCTGGGCGGTAGATCTGCGATCTGGTGAGGTGGTCCCGGATGCCGAGGTTAAGGTCTACAATAGCGGGGGAGAGGTCCTTTTCTCGGGAAAAACTGATCAGGAAGGTGTCTTCCAGGCAGATTTCTCGAAAGCCTTTGATCTTTATAATAATGTGTTTTATGCCATCACTGGCGAATCGGGCCAGGAGGATTTTGGTATCACGGCCAGTGATTGGGGCTTTGGATCAGAACCTTATGAATTTGGATTGAGATCTGATTATGGATCGCCAAAACCGCAAACCTATATCTATACAGATCGACCGATCTACCGGCCTGGTCAGACGGTATACTACCGACTGATCCTCCGCGATCGTGAAGACGGAGGGTATGTCCTGCCGCAAGAAGAAACCATCCCCCTGACGATTTATCTTCACGGCAAAGATGAAAGAACCATCAATTTGCCATTATCTGAATATGGCACTGCCCAGGGAGAGATCAGGCTTTCAACTCAGGCAGAACCGGGTTATTACAGGTTAGAGACAGAGACCGGAATGGTGTATTTCCAGGTAGCTAACTACCGAAAACCGGAAATCGAACTGGACCTGAGTATGGACCAGGAAGAAACCCTGGTCGGAGAAGAATTCCGGGCAGAACTGGATGCGCGATATTATTTTGACGCCCCGGCCAGCGATGTCCAACTGGACTGGACTTTACGAGCAGAACCGACCAGTTTTAGAATTCCCGGCTACCAGGTTGGTGTGCTGAGCAGTAACTGGTTCGTTTATCCGGGTATGGATTACTCAACAATTTGGGGAACGCGGATAGATTCCGGAGAAGATCAGACCGATGCTAGCGGCGAATGGTCTATTCAGCAAAGGCTGACAAATATCGATATCTATGATCGAGAAGTCACCTTACCGGCAAACTATTCCCTTGAGGTTACAGCACAGGACGAAACTGGATTCCAGGTTACAAACAGATCGGATCTCCTGGTTCACCCCAGTGATTTTTATATTGGAGTTAAACCCTCTGACTGGATGACTGTTGCAGACCAGTCCGTGGATTTTGAGATTCTGGTAGTGGATTGGGAGAAAGAACCAGCCGGGACCAAGACCCTGAATGCCGAGTTTTACAAAGTTATCTGGCAGTATGAAATTGGTGAGATTGGGGAAATGGATTACGTTCGTGAAAAAGAACTGGTAACAGAACGAAGTATCAGAACAAATCAGAACGGGGAAGCTGAATTGACTTTTACACCACTGGAGCCAGGCACTTACCAGTTGGACATTTTTGGCGATGGGGCCCGGACAGAGGTGACTCTCTGGGTTGGCGGTCCAGGCACCACGGTTTGGCCTACCCAGACCAATCAAAAGATAACACTGATCGCTGACCAGGATATTTACCAGCCAGGTGATGAAGCGACCATCTTCATCCCCAACCCCTTCCCGGATGGATCCCAGGCGCTGGTGACGGTTGAACGCCACAAAATCATCTCCCATCAAACCTTTTCGATTACTTCTTCCGGACAGGAAGTTACCATCCCGCTAGGTGACGAAGATGCGCCAAATGTCTATCTCGCGGTTACTTTGATCGGTCAAAATAACGAAGGACAAAGCAGTTTCAGGCAGGGGTATATCAACCTGTTGGTGGAACCTGTCAACCAGCTTCTCCAGGTAGAAGTTGTTGGCGAACCTGAGCGGCTTGGTCCAGGAGAGGAAGTTCAGTTCACCATTCGAGTAACGGATCAGGAGGGGGACCCGCTGGAAGGTGAATTCTCCCTAGCAGTTGTTGATAAGGCCGTTCTGGCACTCACAGAACCTAATTCTCCCCAGATCGATGAGGCTTTTTATGGGATCCAGCCTATTTCGGTACGGATGGGTCTCCCGTTGGGGATGCATGCCGGCAGATTGGTTTGGGTGCCTGGTGGTATGGGGGGAGGTGGAGGCGCTGCTGATTATTCTGTCCGGGATCAGTTTGAAGATACAGGATACTGGCAGGCGGATATAGTAACCGATGAAAAAGGCGAGGCTCAAGTGGTATTTACGATGCCGGATAATCTTACAACCTGGCAGGCTGATACCCGGGGTATTACCAAAGAATCTCAGGTGGGGCAGGCAACAGCAGAAGTGGTAACCACAAAGGATCTCTTGGTTCGACCCGTGACCCCGCGCTTCCTGGTGGCAGGAGATCACCTGGCTCTGGCGGCGGTGATACACAATAATACAGCTATAAAACAAACAGCTGATGTGTCCCTGCAGGGAACGGGTATTCAGCTGGATATCCCGGATTTCTCTACCCAGACAGTAGAAATTCCCGCTGAGGGAAGGGTCCGGGTTGAATGGTGGGCCACCGTGGAAGATGTTGATGAAGCTGACCTGGTATTTGTTGCTGATGCAGGACTCTACCAGGATGCGGTGAAACCCTATAACGGCCCGGTGCCGGTATTGCGGTATATCACTCCATACAGTTATGCCACGTCTGGCGTATTGGATCAGGCTGGGCAAAAGCTGGAGATCGTCTCCCTGCCCAAAAGCTACGACCCTACCGCCGGATCTCTTGATATTGAGTTGTCACCATCTCTGGCGGCAGCAGTCCTTAAATCACTGGATGCTCTGGAAGAGGACCAGCACTATTCCGTAGTAGCACAAATGTTCCACTTCTTGCCCAATGCCATTACTTACCAGGCTTTGCAGGAATTGGGTTTTGAATACCCGCAGCTGGATAGCCGTTTGGAAACCTTGATCCCCGAGACCCTTGATGTTCTGGATGCAGCCCAAAACGAAGATGGAGGTTGGGGTTGGTGGCAGGGTGGAGCAAGTGACCCCGAGATCAGTTCCTATATTCTTTTTGGTTTGATCAAGGCTCAGGAAGCGGGTGTGTTTGTAGAAGATCTGATGATCCAACAAGCCCGCGGATATCTGCTGGCAACTTTACCAGCCCTGGATATGTTATCTGAACCGTGGCAGTACAATCTGCTGGCACTGAGATATTTCGCTTTGACTGAAAGCGGGACTGATGTAAGTTCAGGTATAAAAACGCTGGCCACATTAAGCAGTCAACTTGATCCTGCCAGTCAAGCTCTACTGGCAATGGCCCTGGAGAAAGATCAACCGGGGAACGATACAACCCGCTCCCTGTTATCTAATTTGGCCGGAACCGGTATTCGGACATCGACAGGGATACACTGGGAGAATGATGAGATCAGCCGATCCTGGATGAACAATACAACCACGATTACAGCAATAGTTACCTATGCCCTGGCCCGGGTGGACGAGGCGCCAGCCCTGGTTCCAGAAGCAGTCCGCTACCTGGTATCAGCTCAGACCCCGGCGGGTGATTGGTGGTCTGCTTATGAAACGGGCTGGTCTATCCTGGCTTTGAACGAGGTCCTGAAAAACACCGCTGAATTCACAAGTGGATATGCTTTTTCAAGTTCTGTGAATGGTACAGAGTTGATCAGTGGGGAAGCAGAAGGATCAAGTCAGCTGGAAGCTGGTTATGCTTCTTTGCCGGTGGAAGATCTGTATCCTGAAGAACCCAATGCCCTGGTGATCAATCGCTCTGAAGGCAATGGCAATCTGTATTATAAAGCTCATTTGCAGGTATATCGCTCTGCAGAGGATGTGCAGCCATACGGCCGTGGACTGAGTTTATCCAGGGTTTATGCCGACTTGACTGGTCCGGAAAACGTGAGATTTACCCAAGAGGGAAAGACCGGCCAGCTTATCCAGGTTCAGCTAACGCTGGTTTTAGAACACGATTCCTATTACCTTATGGTGGAAGACCATATCCCAGCCGGAGCCGAGATCCTGGATACCAGACTTAAAACCTCCCGCCAGGACCTGGAGCAGTATCAAGCAGCTGCGCCTTTCAAAGATGGCTGGGGCTGGTGGTATTTCAATATACCCCGTGTATTTGATGATCGGATCACCTGGGCGGCAAATTTCCTGCCCGCTGGTACATATCAACTTACCTATTTGATCTCCCTGGCCCATCCGGGTGAATACCAGGTGCTGCCAGCTCGAGCCTGTCAGGTTTACTTCCCTGAAATCCAGGCCATCAGTGCGGGAGAAAAATTCGTAATAGAATCAGGTGAATAAATGGTGTAACTTTATTTGATCCTGTTACGTTTATATATCAGTAGAACTGGGACCTTAAAAACCAAGCTGGAACCAGTTGGTATTGAAGATTACCTGGCAGGTGAGGGCGATAAAGATGATCAGCAAAATGAACCCGCATCCGCAGCCGGTGCAGGATGCTCCCCGTCCAAAACCAAATGTTTTTTGAAGCCAATCGAATAAAACATCCAGCATTAAGAGTTTAAATAAACCTGTCAGGCACCCTTGTCGGTTGTTCACACAATACTCCTTTATTAGTATTCAACGATATATACGATCTGTCAGGAGATTTGTTGCAGATTTTTATTGACAAAGAGAAAGAGGCTGTTTACACTCAGAAATATCTAAAAAGATTTGTAAGAATCTTTCTTGCGAAACGCAACAATTTGATCGTTTTCCTTTAATTGTTTCCAAATTGATTTTCAAATTAATATTTCATAACTGATGTATTTGGCTGTTTCGTGTATGCGGATATATTGGAGCAGATAAGATGAATATAACAAAAAAACGCTGGCTAATCGTGCTGGGGGCTGTGTTATTCATTGGCCTGGTACTTTTGGCGCTATTCTTGGGCTGGTTTTATAAAAGGGGGCAGATATATAACTCCAGGCCGCTGGTATTGCTGCATTCCCCTACAAATAATGAAAGGGTTCAGGTTGGTGACAGATTGGTTGTTCACGCCACAGCCCGGGAAGACCATGGTGTAGAACGGATTGAGTTCTGGGCGAATGGGTATTTGGTTGAAGAAGTAGATGCAGAGAATCCTGAATCCACTAGCCTGGTATTATCCACAACCTGGGTGCCCGATTATATCGGTCACCACCTTTTAATCGTTCAAGCGATATCCAGAGATGGCATTCAAGGGCAATCATCCATCAGTATAGTCGCTTATGAATCAGAGGAAGGAACTTCGCCTGATCAAGGTGAGGAAGGAGGAGAGATTCCAGGAGAAGGAGTTTCAGCCGAGGAAGCAGAATCTGGCCCGGAAGGTGGACGTGATCCTGGGCCGGGAGAGGATCGGGCTGGAGATGGCGGTCCAGCCCCTTTACCCGATAGCGGGCCGCCTTTATTGGGGCTGCTGGACATCTTTGAATATCTGCAGATCTTCAGTCCTCCGGCAGAACGAATTACATTGAAGTTAGAGGTGCCCCGCTTGCGTACCTCGCTGCCCTATGAAGGTTTGCATTGTTACCTCAGCCTGGCTGGAAGTTTACCTCAGTGGTATCCCGACGGGGACCATAATCAGGCCACAGACGAATCATTTCCCCCGCTGAGTCTGGGTTGGTGGGATACGGAACAATACCTGGTTGGAAATGCTGCCCCGGTGATCACCTGGCCGGAAGATGAGGACATCCCGGTTTCTATTTCCTGTGTTGGTATTTCTGCGGGTGGCTCAGAAGCGATTGATCTGGGCACTATCGATCTGCATATTGCTCCGGGAGATTGGGATGGAACCATTAAAAATGTCGAATTGGACGGAGATGGGGGACAGCTATACCTCGGATATCGGGTTACCCGCCTTGCCAGCACTCCCCATGGAGTCCCTATATTTCTGGATCCGGACATGACTGTACCCACAAATGTCCGCCTGGACGATCGCCGAAATTCCCTGAAATGGGATTACGAACCCGGAGACGATGAAGAAGCCATCGATGGTTTCCGCATCTACCTAAATGGAACCCTACAGTGGGTTGAAGATGCTGATGACCGGGAAAGCGGATTACCTTATGAGTGGTTCAACCCCCCCTGCGGCTCTCATTACACTTTTGCCGTAACCGCATTCCGGGTAGGATTCCCGGATGGTCCGGAATCTCTGCCGGGGATTGCTATCATTGATCAAACTCTGGAGGATTGTAACAAGGAGATCCAGATATCCTTTATTTCATTGGAAACCTTTGACCTGGGTGGAGATGGAAGGTACGAAGACCGTCACGGAGATATAGGGCCCGTTTACGGGCAATTTTTCGCGAACGAAAAACAAATTACCTTTGATGCCGGACACGAAGGTTCTGGAGTGGATATGCCCAACGGGTTCACCCACAATACAGTGTATGACTTAAGTGAAATGTCCGGGGATCGGAGCTGGCATTTCAGCGGCATGAACGGTACGATTGTGGATGTACCGCCGGGAGGAGTATTTGAATTCGGATTCCATATTATGGACAGAGATACCGGGCGCTGCAACGATTCCGGTGATCCTGGATGTGATGACCTGATCTGTGAAGCTTTATCCACACGGTACGAGGACAACAGCTATGGAGAATTAGATCGAGTTCATGAAGGCAGATTAACTTCGGATAACGACCGCTGCCGCCTGACCTATAGCTGGGGACCGGCTTTTGGAAGTCCTGTAGGAACGGGAATTGAAGGTGATCTTCCTCTGCCTTGGCTTTCCATGACAGATTTTTATGTATCAGAAGAGACAGGAGAGGTTGAAATCAAACTGCGCAATACCGGTACTGCAACCTGGCCCTGGAAAGACCTGGTAGTTGAACTTCAGACTCGCTCCGGGGATTCGATCGGGTTTTATACCTGGCCAGAATTTGTTCTCGAGACAGGAGAGGAAACCACCCTGACGCATCCAGATATGTTCCTCGAAGCTCCATTCGACGCATGTGTCGTAATCGATCCCTATGACGATGTTCCTGAAGGACCGGAACGAAGCGGGGCTATGTTCCACGGTCCGATTTGCGCCCAGCTTCCCGACCTGATTATTTACGATGCTATCTATGAAACAACTCACCCCGAGATCGGCCAGAGATTGCGTGCTTTTGTCCAGAATACAGGTGATGGATCTATTGTGAATCGGAGCATAAGCTTTGATATTTTGCTGCCAGATGGATCGAGGTTATTCGAGAGTGATGTCTATCCCTCTGTCAATCTTGAGCCTGGAGAACGCCGGATTTTTGAGTTCCCGGGATTGGATGATTCAATTCGGAGCAGGATGATGGATGGGTACTCCATAACTGTGAATCCGGAAGAACGAATACTTGAGGAGGACAGCAGCAACAACACCTATATTGTTGGAGAGGGGACCCGGTTGTGGCTCTACTGGCTTTATATCGATGTACCTTATGATGTTCGCAATTCGGTAGAATTTGAATTTGATGCTTACCTTGTTTCCGGAAGGGACCGCCAGCAAGTTGTGGACTGGGCAATCCGTCAGGATATCGACTGGGGTTCGTGTTTCCGGCCATACCATTGTATAAAAGACTACAATGAGCATGAAGGACGCGATGATTATGATACCTACTGGTTTGATGTGTACGGAGATCAAGCTCTGGATATCACGATCACGGCCGTGCACCCTGGAACACTGCGGGAATCATTTACCCTAAATGATGTTTTTACTCCCCCTACATGGGGAGGTAGTGCCCCCTTCAATTATGCCTGCAGCGGTTATTCTTCAATAGAGGGTGGAGCTCACCACTGGGTCTTTGCCTACCTTGATGGGGAAGCATGGTCAACACGGTTTAATATCTGCCGTGAAAATGCCACGAGGGACTAAAAATGCTCCTCATAAATTAAGACAATGATTTAAGAATATACAGGATTAATCATTGGAGGTGTTCGATGTTATCTGCCAAAATGCTCCGTTTTATGTCTGTTTGTATACTGTTTACACTGTTGGCAAGCGGCTGCGGTAGTTCGCCCAGCGGCACATATATCTGGATTGATGTTCCTGAAGACGGCCTATCCTATCCGGATGTGCAGCCAGTGAAAGTGGAAGGCCACGCTACGGGAAGAGAAGGCATTGCCCGGGTCGAAATATTTGTGGATGGAGATCTATGGAAGACCATCGATGACCCTCCCTTGGTAGATACCCTGGCTAACTTCCAGACTGAATGGCTTCCTCCTGGACCTGGCTCATACACCATCCATGCGATTGCATATGGACCAGATGGCTCACCAAGCGAGTATGACGAGACCCGGATCACCCTGGGTATGGAAACCCCGACACCAATCATCTCTGTCACCCCGGTGATCTCGATCACTCCAACACTCACAGATACCCCTACTCCTCTCCCAGAACCAGAAGCAAGCGTGATTTTCTGGGCTGATCCAGAGACGATCGATGCGGGCGCCTGTACGGATATCCACTGGCAGGCCCAGGGTGTGAAAAGCGTGGTGTTTGGCGGTGTTGAGCAGGCAATGGAAGGTGTTTTCCAGGCCTGCCTGTGTAAAAACGAGACCTATACCCTAACGGTGACCAACCTGGATGATACTGTAGAGAAATTGAAAGTGAATATCAATGTAGTTGGCACCTGTGCGGACAATACACCTCCACCGGCCCCTGTGCAGCAGGTTCCCGACAATGGGCTATCCATAGGATGTAAATCCTATCAGAATCTGGTTTGGCTGCCGGTAAGTGATGAAAGCGGGATCAGCCAGTATCAAGTTAAAGCCCAACGGCATTCGGGCGATAACAACTGGACCAATGTGGCGGGAAGCACCTTTACCGGTATTTCAGGTAAATCATACAATATGTACGTGGAATGCGGATGGTACTACCGCTGGCAGGTACGGGCAGTGGATGGGGAAGGAAATGTTGGCCCCTGGTCCAATTGGTGGCAATTTGTAATCAACCTGAATTGATCTTGGGATCAATCATAATGAAATGTTGAAAATTGCATAACCTCTGGGAGGTTGTCATGGAAAAGAATAAAAAAAGCTTGCTGATCATCTTTGGGATTGTGCTTCTGACTGGTTTGATCCTGATGGGAGTTTTCCTGGGCAAGTTTTACCAACGTGGAAAGAACTTGAATTCACGGCCGCTGGTACTAATCCTTGATCCTGATTATGGAGATCAGGTCCAGGTGGGTGACGGAGTGATCGTTCATGCAACTGCCAGGGAAGATTATGGTTTAAGCCGGATTGAACTATGGGTTAACGATGATTTGATTGACTCAACCGATGCAGAAGAATCTGCCCCTACCAACCTGACCCTGGTATCAACCTGGATACCCACCTTCGAGGGAGATCAGCGGATTATTGTCCGGGCAACCTCTGCGGATGGGATATCCGGACAATCCATGATCCAGGTATCTGTGGTAAAAGCCGATCAGCTGATACACCTTGTCGAAGAAGGCGAATCGCTTGAATCCATTGCCGAAGACTTCGGCATTTCGGCGGATGAAATCTCTGACATGAACCCCGGATTGGGCGGTGGGGAGCCCGAACCCGGGCAGGAGATTGTAGTTCCCGATCCTGAACCGGAACCAGGAGATGGTCATGGTTCAGCCACAGAAGATGGAGATCCTCCGGAAGCAGAAGCTGAAGAACCTCTGACAAACTGGACATTCCCGTTGTTCTTTGTATCTTCAGGCAATTCTGAGAATGTCACCCTGCGGTTGGAGGTGCCAGAGCTGAGGACCTCAGAGGGTTTTAACACGCTGCATTGTTATGTCAGCCTGGCTGACAGCCTGCCGCAGTGGTATCCCGATTTGGACAATGACCAGGCTACAGATGATTCTTTCCCGTCCGGAGATGATGGCTTGTGGATCACAGATGGCTTTTTAGCGGGTGATTCTGCCCCGTTGATCAGCTGGCCGGGGAATCAACCGCTACCCCTGGTGATTGACTGTGTGGGCATTCTTGGAGGAAGCGAGGCAATTGAATTGGGCCAGATCAACTTGATGATCCCCCCGGAGGATTGGGACGGGATCAGTAAAGAGCATGAAAGTGATGGAGAAGGGGGACATCTGTACCTGAGAACCCAGGTCAC
>Ga0307419_10001003_pt1 | contig 14671 bp, 19 predicted proteins | sample SalMarWE160230MG_2_FD_202512 | JGI IMG/M metagenome (GOLD analysis project Ga0307419, IMG submission 202512) | Salt marsh sediment microbial communities from the Plum Island Ecosystem LTER, Massachusetts, United States - WE1602-30 | ecosystem: Environmental > Aquatic > Marine > Intertidal zone... | reverse complement strand
TTCTCCACCCCTTCGATATCATCCTCTATCCCCTCTCTCTTCATTGTGTCCAGCATCCTCGCCCTCTCTGTTAAAGAGCCGGCTATGCGGTTGGAGAGGGAGACAGATTCCGCCCTCACGAAATCAAACCTATCCAGACGGAGCATCCTGTCTATCAGCCCCATCCTCTGGCCCCTTGGTATCCTGAGGAAGAAGTCAATGGCATTCTGCTCTGAATAGACGGCTTTCGTGAACAGGTCATAATCCATCTCCAATATCCTCTCAACCTCTGATGTGACGCCCTTCGGATTCACGTCCAGCAACCTTCCGTTCTCCCTTATCTCGGCGTGGGTCGTCCCCTTTCCCAGCCGTATCCCCCTCTTCACGGAGTAGATGTTGCCATTGGCTATGAACTCCACCTCGACCTCTGCTTTCTCCTTCCTCTGGGGCCTCTTCATTATCATGTCATCCAGGCTGACCCTCCTTGACTGGATGGCGGGAATCGTCCCGTAGAGCGCGAAGGATATGGCCTGGAGCACGCTGGTCTTTCCCGAGCCCATTATCCCCACCAGCGCATTGACGCCGGGGGAGAACTCGAACTCGGAATGGAGATGGGACTTCCAGTTGCTTAGCACGACCCTTTTTATCATGATTGCACCCTTTTACGGTTAACAGATACGTCATTTAACCAGGACAATGCACTGCCTCATGGCAGGCAGTTGCCTTCGGCAACAAACTCGCCCGGAAAAACGCATATGACCCTTTTACTGTTAAGCAATAAATCAGTTAACTTACCCAAAATCTGCATCTCCAACATAACCGTTGCAGAGATGTCTGCGTCTCCAATGATATTGTCGCAGAGACGTCTCAGCGTCCTTTGTGGTGTGAGACGCTGATCTCTCGTCACAATATTATTGTAGAGACAAGAGCGTCAACGGAAAAACGAATGAGTGTTGGGCGGAAAGTATTTTATTCGGCAACTCCTAATCCCTTTAACTTGACACAACAGGAAAAAAGGGGATTTCTGAACGATAAGAAATCCCCCTTCCTCGGGTCATGTCCTCCTTATCCCCTTCCTTATGTCTATCCCTGCTTTTGCAGCCCAGCCGGCAACAAAAGAAAACAACATGGCCGGAAAGATTCCTGCAAGGGTAAACAAGGGATGCACCTTAAAGGTAGCTACCAGGGAATATGTGGCCGCGAAAGCAAAGAACGATGCAATAAGCAGGAAGAGTACAAGCACCATGTCCGCCACATTGTTCATAGTTTTCTCAAATTCTACCCTCTTCACGTCCATGTAGAATTTGCTGTTTTCCAATGAGGACCTCCTTTCTGTAATGGGCACCCTCCCGGAAGGAAGGCTCCATTTGGTTGGTATATTATACCGCCGCTGCTGGCCTGGTGCCTGGGGGCCTCATTCTCCTGAAAGTAGCCCTCAGGAGCACCACAAGAACTCCTAGCATCAAAAGGAAAATTGCAACAGGAACCGCCGAGAAAGTCAGATTATCTACCGCCACTCCAATGAGGAACCCAAACGGAATCGCGAACGTGCAAGCAGCAACTAACAGGATGATAATAACAACCAACAGCACCTTACTGTTTTTCTTTGCCATCGTTATACCTCCTTGCCATGCCCTTTTCTTAACAAAGGGCCTTTGGATTATGGTAGCCGACACCCCGTAGAGAATGGGGCCAATGAACATGAAAAGCCTGACTGGCCACCACCACCTGCCGCTGTCGCCCTGCTGCTCTGTTTTTTCGGGTTTGACCTCTCTCTCGCCCACGATGTTCATTATCCCAAGAAACGTGAAGAGGGCGAAGAAGACCAGTAGGGACAGCGCACCAACGATTACTATCCCTGGCGGGTTTATCGAGAGCAGGAAGACTGCCACTGCTAGGCAGGCCAGACCAACGATTAACAGTTCAAACAGGCCAAGGAAAATCCTGCTTAATCTTCCCTTACCCTTCCTCCTCCTGAGCCTTTCCTTCACTAACATCCACAACGTCCCGATTCCTATGAGGAAAAGCATCACGCCATATATGACCGACAGGGGCGGCGGCAATGCCTTTCCTGAGAAGCACAGTGCAGAAAGAATGAGACAAAGCACCATCAACAAAAAGTAATCCTTCCTCACGCTCTTTTCCATTTTGCACCTCCTTTCCGTCTTTTCAGAGGCCCCTATTGGTTGTTAAGATGTTTCTTCCACCAATCCCTGAAGAACGCGAGTCCCATTACAAGAAAAACAAAGGAGAAAAGCATGTAGGGAGCAGAAGAAACAAGGATTCCCCTCGAGACAGAACTGAGCGGCCTTACAGCAAGAACCAAGCAGAAAACGCTGATTAGAAAGCACGCTATAAAACCAATTCTTTCCCAGGATATGCAGGGTTCGTTCTTCTTGCTCTCCATTTCGCACCTCCTCCTTAATGTTTTGGTTATCAGAGAACTCGCAAGACCCGCCAAAGACAGTGAAGCGAGCCTTTCCTTATATCTCCAACTGGCCATTCCCAGACCCTCATAATCAGCACATTCTAGCTACGGTGAGGGTTTGGTTCCAGTGAATGCCGGGCTTCCATGGCATTGCGTGATTGGTTAACGGTCAGTTTATTCGTGAACATGATTGGTTGGCTAGCTAGCCAACAATGAATGTATAATAGATATGCATACACTTTTTAAGGCTTTCCCCCTCGGCTTACGAGAGCTTTCGTTCCCAGAATTCGAACCAAGCATTGTTTATATTGGTTCTGGGTGCGGTCTGGGTTCGAAAAGCCGATACCCCTCGGGGCACGAGGAAGCAACAAGCAGAAATTACACCCGCTTTTCCGCGAACGCTTTTTGTCAGAGTGCAAAAAAAGGTTCTTTTCCGGACGCGCTTTTTGCGATAACAGAAATTCGTCACTGTTAACTTGCCATGTGCTTATCTGGCGACGGTCTTACCAATAAAAGGGTGTGTTACTTGCCGAACCTTCTGTCCCTGTCTGAGAAGTCCCTTATGACAGAGAAGAATTCTTCCTTCGAGAGCTCTGGCCAGAGCGTATCAATGAAAGCCAGCTCTGAATACGCGCCCTGGAACAGGAGGAAGTTTGAAAGACGCTTCTCCCCGCCTGTCCTTATTATCAGGTCAGGGTCTCCCGAGCCATTGGTCCAGAGGTTGTGTCTTATCACCTCTTCATTTATCTCCTCGGGCCTCAGGCTTCCTGAGGCGACCTTGAGGCCAATCCTCCTCGCCGCGTCCGTCAGCTCCTGCCTTCCCCCGTAAGCGATAGCGAGCGTTATGGTGTAATCATGGTATTTCTTCGTCATCTCAGCAGCCTTCCTTATCTTCTCCTGGAGACTCTCATCAAGCAGGTCTGTCCTCCCTATGAAATTGACCCTTACCCTGTGTTCATGGACAAAGCTCGTCCCGTCAATCATGGAGTCGAGCTCCTTCCCGGCTATCCCCATCAGGAAATCCAGCTCGTTCCTTGGCCTGGAATTGAGGTTCTCAAGGGACAGCACATAGAAGGTCATGTTGCGTATTCCGAGTTCCCTGCACCAGGAAAAGACCTCCTGGAACTTCTCGCTTCCCCATTCGTGCCCCTTCCAGGGCTCCTTCATGAGCCTTTTTGCAAATCTCCGATTACCGTCAGGGACTAGTGCGACATGTTGTGGAACCTTTATAGCAACCACCTTGCAAAGGATTGTATCCCTAATTTAAAAGTTTTCATGTAGGATAGTTATAATAGGTCTTGTGAATAATAAATACTTATATTAGGGGGATGCTGGTTATCATGGAGATTGAGCTTCACGCGCACACCCACCACTCGAGGGGGAAGAAGATACCAGTGGAGGCATTCATGTCACCCACGGACCTGGTCAGGGAGGCGAAGAGGCTAAGGCTGGACGCGGTCGCCATAACAGACCACTCAACATCAGAGGGATGGAAGGAGGCCCTGGAGGCAGGAAAGAAACACGGAATCATCGTAATCCCCGGGATTGAGATAGAGACCGAAGGAGGGCACCTGATAGGCCTGAATCTGAATGAGTTCATCCCTGACAAAATGTCTGTTGAGGAAACGGTTGGAAGGATAAGGGAGCAGGGGGGCCTTTCTGTCGCGCCCCACCCGTATGACCTCAGGAGGGAGGGGATAAGGGACAGCTTCACGAAGGCCGACGCCGTGGAGGTGTTCAACTCCATAAACATAGACCGGATATCCAACAGGATTGCCGAGAAGAGGGCGAGACAGGAAGGAAAGCCAATGGTCGTCGGCTCTGACGCCCACTCAAGGGAGATGCTCGGAAGGAGCATAAACAGGGTAAAGGCAGACAGCCTGGATTCTGCCATGAGGGAGATAAAGTCGGGCCGGGTCGGATTCACGCGCTCCTACATACCCATGGAAGTCATGGTTTCCTGGACGAGAGACAGGATGCTGCATTCCTATCCGGACATCCTGGAATACATATCAAGAAACTACTCCTGGCCAAGGTCCTCCATATCGAGATACCTCCTGAAGAGTTTCGTGATGTCCGACCATCCCGGCTGGATAAGATTCGGCAACTTCAGCCTCTGGATGGCCAGGAGGTATGGAAGCCTGATTTCGCTGAGGATCTAGGACATCTCCATTACGTCTTCCTCTGCCTTTCCGAGGTCCCTTTCGAGCTTCTCTATGTCCTTCTTCATGGCATCGAGATGCGCGAGTATCCTCTGCTTCTCCTTATCAAAGTCCTTCAGGTGGTCATAAACCCTCGTCCCCTCCTTGAACTCTGACTTGGTCATCATGACGTAGGGGAACTCGTTCATGGTCTTTGAGACAGCAGCGCACATGCTCTCCAGCCACTTGTTCATCATTATCTTCGTTTCCTTCTTTATCATCTTCTCCTTGTCGAGATATCTCCTCATGACCCTGACCACAGCCGCTTCGGGGAAAGCCAGGCGGATGCCCTCCTCTGTGACCTCTTCCTGGTATGACTCGGCCTGCTTTTCATCCTCGGCCTGCTCAGGGGTCTTCGCGTGCTCTTCCTTCTTCTTTTCCTTTGCCATTAACACACCTCCAGATAAAACAAGGCCCTGGGGCCTCTGAAAATTACTTAACTAATTATATAATTATATAATTAATAAAGGTTTTCTCGGCTTACGATAGGCTCCATTGCCCGTCTTCCCACAACATAAACAAAGCGGGAAGCAAGCAATCGCCTTATGCAAGCCGATACCCAAAGGGCACAAGGGAGCAACCAGAAAAATATTGAAACCCGTTTGGATAGAATCAGGGAAAATCCGAACAAATCACCAAACCTATTTAACAGGACGCTGCCAATAAATCTATAAACCGGAGGTTAGTTTGGATGTTTTGGGGACTTGATCTTTATACGAGTTCTGTCCTGGTGTTTGCCTGCATCCTGGCGGCAATATTCTGGATAGACAGGAAGAACGTCAAGAGGGATTCAATCCTCCTTCTCAGGAAAACGCAGCGTGGAAAGGCCTTCCTCATCTGGCTGGGCACCAGGTTCCCGGCATTCTGGAAGGCAACCGGCATGGTTGGCGTGGCAACTGGGTTCTTCATGTCATTTTACATCTTCTACTGGATGGTCGTTCTAACCCTCGACAGCGTCGTTTCAGGCGCAGCCGGGGGGTTGGCGTTCGTTCTACCGAGCCCCACGGTCAACGTTGTCTCCGCCCCGGGGGTGATAGGAGTCCCCTTCTGGTTCTGGATAATAACCATAGGGCTTCTAATCCTTGTGCATGAGGGCCTCCACGGCATAATGGCGGCAAGGGAGAAGGTCAGGATAAAGTCCCTTGGCTGGGGCGCGTTCATAATTCTTCCTCTCGCTTTTGTTGAGCCTGACGAGAAACAGCTGGCAAAGCAGGGCGCATGGAAGCAGTTGAGGGTCTTTGCCGCGGGCTCCTTCGCGAACTTCGTCCTCGCCTTCTTCTCACTCTTCATATTCAGCTCGCTGATGACCGCAGCGTTCGTCCCCTCCGGGGTGGGGTTCCGCGGATACACTGAAGGGTTCCCTGCCATGGAAGCCAATGTCACCGGGGTTATCGTGGGAATCAACAGCTACACCATAAACACCGCAGATAACCTGACCCTGGTCATGGAGACCATAAGCCCTGGGGAGAGCATGACCATATACGCGAGGCAGCCTGGCGGGGAGATTGAATCCTACAGCATCATCGCGGGAACAGAGCCCAACGCTACCGGTCAGCCAAAGGGCTATATGGGCATAGCCGGCATATACCAGGACTACACCCTCAGGGACGAGTACCAACCATATTCTCCTGCCATACACTTCCTCGCAGGAACCAGCCCGTCCTTCTTCGGCCTGCTCTTCTTCATATTCCTGATAAACCTCGGCGTTGGCGCCTTCAACCTCCTACCCCTCGGCCCTCTCGATGGGGGCAAGATGTGGAAGATTGCCCTGGACAAAATCATCCCGAAGCGCTCCAAGGTAATAATGAAATACCTAACCTACGCCCTCCTCCTGATGCTGATACTGAATTTCACTATCGCCTTCTTATGATGCTAGTTCCAGGGGATTGCATTTATAAACCCTCGTGATTATTAGATACAGCAACCCGGCAGCAAACGGAAAAGCACTGCTTGCGTTGTTAAAGCTGCACAGGAGTGATTGCCGCCATGCGTTGATTTCATCAAGGCGGACTTTGCGGCAAGAACCAATGTAAGCAAGCATTTGTTCGAAGAACTGGGAGGTAATTTTATGGCAAGCTTCAAGGTTGTTATATCAGACCCGAAGACGAAGAAGGCCTATCAGAAGGAGATGGACCAGGGGGCTTCAGGCATATTACAGAAGAGGATAGGCGAGAAGCTCAGGGGAGATTCCATGGGCCTTACCGGCTATGAGCTCCAGATAACAGGAGGCTCTGACAGGCAGGGCTTTCCCATGAGGAAGGACGTTGAAGGGATAGCAAGGAAGAAGATTCTCATTACCGTCGGAACAGGATTCAGGACAAAGGTGAGGGGAAAGAGGAAGAGGAAGTCCATAAGGGGCAACACTATATCCACTAGCATATCCCAGGTGAACGTCAAGGTAATCGGGTACGGCAGCAAGCCCATAGAGCAGCTCCTCGGTGCCGCTGAAAAGAAGGAGAAGCTCACGGACGAGGAAAAGAAGAAGAAGCTTCTCGAAGAGGTTGCAGGAAAGGTAGAAGAGAAGGCACCCGAGAAGAGCGTGAGCGAGAAGATACTCGAGGAGAAGGAAGCAAAGGAAAAGGCAGAGAAACCTGCGGATACAGGCGAACCTGCAAAAGAGGAACCTGCTGAGAAACCCGAGAAAGAAGAGAAGCCTGCGGAACCCGAGAAGGCCAAGGAAAAGCCCAAGGAAGAGAAGAAGTGATTCCTCTCTCCATTGTTTCACACAATCAGCTGCAGCTCTACCAGCATATGTGGAACCACTTGCACTTGTGGCCCTTGACCTTGGATATGCAGCAGTCCTTGCATATCCTCACCCCTTTCGGGTCGTGCATCTCGCACGTCTTTGTAGCAACACTACGCTGGCATTCGTGGCATTTCATTCCTGTTTTTCACCAATTCTATTACCAATTCTGACAAGTTCTTTGTGCTGTAAGTATTTAAGCCTTACCTTCCGTCCGTCGGCAAAAGTTTGTGCCGGGTTTGAGGATTAATTTAAAACTTGCCTCCAAATATTGTTGGGTGTAAGATTGGTCATAGAGAGGATGACGGCAAGGAAGGCTGCAATAAAGGACATGATGAGCGGAAGCTGGGTCAAGAAGGAGGGCATGGAGCCCAGCTACATCGTGACAGGAAGCGGAGAGAAGCTCTCCCGCGTCAGGCTCATGGGAACGGTCGTGGGAAGGTTCGTTGCAGAGGACGGGAACTTCGCCTCAATAACGCTGGACGACGGGACAGACACCATGAGGGTGAAGACCTTCAAGACCGCGAAGCCCCTGGACAGGGTGAATCCTGGCTCACTGGTGGAGGTCATAGGAAAGGTAAGGGAATACAATGCAGAGATATACGTTATTCCAGAGGTCGTGACAGAGGTAAAGGATCCCAACCTTCTAACCCTCCGGCAGGCAGAGCTCGCTGCGAGGGCCAGGAACCTGAAGGAGAATCCCCTGAGCGCAGAGGAGCCCGTCCAGGAAACCGCTGACGAGAACGCCCTCAGGAAGCAGATACTCGACGTCATAGCAGGAAAGCCCGAGGGAGTGGAATACAGCGTGATACCCGAGTCGGTCAGCGCTCCTGAGGCCAAGATAGAATCGGTCGTCAATGACCTCCTCTCAGAAGGAATCTGCTACGAACCAACGCCGGGGAAGATAAAGAAGATATAATCTTTGTGACTTCAAAACTAAGCGACATCGCAATGCCGAACATCCTTCGGAGTCCGGCCATTTATTCTTAGTTGTTGTGATACACCATTTTCCTGTAATTGTCAAGTTAGCGGTATAAATATCCCGAAAAGCATATAATTGGCTCAAAAAGGGGCTGTTTTGGTGCGAAATCGCTATCAAGAGCCCCAGAACCCAAAGGAAAACATTTAAATACTTAATGGTTAATGTATATTATGACTTCAGGCAAGCCCTGGGGTCAGAATGGCTGCGAAAGCGGTCATTATGAGTGCATTTATACTCAAATTAAAAGGACAAAAAGGTGATTAAATGGCAGAAAAACCGCACATAAACATCATAACAGCAGGTCACGTAGACCACGGAAAGTCGACTTTGATAGGCCGGTTGCTCTTCGACTCAGGTTCCATTCCTGAGCAGGAACTGAGGAAGCTGAAGGAGAAGGCAAAGGAGCTCAAGAAGGAGACTTTCGAGTTCGCCTTTGTCATGGATAATCTGAAGGAAGAGAGGGAGAGAGGAGTTACGATCGACCTCATGTACAAGGGTTTTGATACCGACAAGTACTACTTCACGATAATCGATTGTCCGGGCCACAAGGACTTCATCAAGAACATGATTACAGGAGCATCACAGGCTGATGCAGCCATCCTGGTGCTCTCTGCAAAGGATGGTCCTCAGGAGCAGACAAAGGAGCACATGTATCTGGCAAAGGTCCTCGGAATCAACCAGATTATTGTTGCAGTGAACAAGATGGACGCGGTCAACTACGACGAGTCAAAATACAAGCAGGCAGTTGAGGGGATGTCAAAGATACTCACGACACTCGGTTACAAGACAGAGAACATACCCTTCGTTCCGCTGTCCGCTTACGTCGGAGACAATGTGGCAAAGAAGTCTGACAAGATGGCCTGGTACAAGGGGCCGACCCTTATCGAGGCTCTTGACCAGTCAATAGCACCACCACCACAGCAGACAGACAAGCCACTGAGGATGTCCATCCAGGACGTCTACACCATAACCGGTGTAGGAACAGTGCCTGTTGGTAGGATAGAAACCGGTGTCATGAAGCCGGGCGACAAGATTGTCTTCATGCCTTCCAAGGCGAAGGGTGAGGTAAAAACCATCGAGATGCACCACAAGCAGCTGCCCCAGGCAGTGCCTGGTGACAACGTTGGATTCAATGTCAGGGGCATTGGAAAGAATGACGTCAAGAGGGGAGATATTGTAGGGCACGAGTCCAATCCGCCAACCGTTGCAAAGGAGTTCACGGCGCAGATACTCGTCCTGCAGCACCCGACCGTCATTACGAAGGGTTACACGCCCGTTTTCCACATCCATACAACTCACTGTGCCTGCAAGATAACAGAGATAGTCAAGAAGATTGACCCCAAGACAGGCGCCACGGTCGAGGAAAATCCTGACATGCTGAAGTCTGGTGACGCGGCAGTAATCAAGGTCACACCGACACAGCCGCTTGCAATGGAGAAACAGGCAGACTTCCCCCAGCTTGCGAAGTTCGCAATCAGGGACATGGGCAAGACAGTCGCAGCAGGCATTGTGACAGACCTTGTAAAGGCTTAAGTGGGGTCCTCCCCCACTACCTTTTTTATTTTAACTAACTAGCCCAGGCTTTATTCAACCTTCTTTTCCGTCACCCTCTCTACCCATTTCTTTACCTCATCCTGGGTTGGTATCCTCCCCTCACATAGCAGTTTCCCGTCAATAACCAAACCGGGATATAGAAACGCCTTCTCGAGGCCTTTGTCATCCTCTGTTATCTTCACCTTTATCCTGTTCTTCTTCAGGTATGCCTGGGGGAGCGCCTGCTCCAGGACCCTGAGGGTTGATTCCCTCTTGTAGCCGTCCTTTCCCACGACCTCTATGAGCATGTTTATTGTTTGTCCCAGTTCCAATAAATAGACGCTGCTTCTGGGCTAGGAACTCTAGCGGAATAGCGGAACGGTCCTATCACTAGCTTTTTATTGCAATTATTGGTAGTGATAAAAGAAAATAACACTTGACTTAAACCGTTAAGTATTTAAATACTTAACATAAAACGTTAACTATAACCAGTGAACACGATGAAGAGGATAAAGAGATTCAGAATACCCCTGAGCGAAGGCAACACGCTCGATGTGAAGCTCGAGGTCGAGGGTGGTTCTGTCAAGGGCTTTGTCCTCAACCTGAGATGCAGGATAGATAATAAATGGCATGAAGTATACAGGATGGACACAGCGCATGGATATCTGCATGAACAGAGATATTGGATATCAGACCGTCCTATACCCCTAACCCGGAACATGCCTCTTCAATACGTGTTCGAGTCTTTCATGGAACAGGTAAGAAAAAACCATGAGAGGTACATGAGATACTACATAGAAAAGAGGAGTGGTGATTATGAACAGGCTGACAGATGAGAAATGGGAAAACACGATGGCTTATATCAGGGAAAGCATAAGGCATCCGGAGAAGACGCCGGATGATGTTCTCTTACTTTCCCTATCAAAGGAGGAACTCACACAGATATTCACAAAGAGGAGGATAGAACTGATTGAAACCCTCAAAGAAAAGGGTCCAAGCACGATGTCTGAACTCGCAAGATTCCTGAAAAGGGAACTCTCTGCAGTGGACAGGGACATGAAAACACTTGAAGGGTTTGGTGTGGTTTCCCTTGAGAAGAATGGCAGGGAAGTCACCTGTTCAGTAGAGAAGGAAATATTGGTCTTGCCGCTTGCCACACCAATGACGCTGAAACAGATAAAGGTGCCTGCAGGAAAATAAAGGCGCCGAGGACAGGATTCTCGGCTTACGAGAATTACCACTTCTACAAGCCGATACCCAAAGGGCACAAGGGAGCAACTAGAAAACTATTCTTTTCCGTTAACGCTTTTGTAGGGAACTAATACCCGTTAATGTTATCTGCCTTGAGGTTAATAGGCGAAAATCTTATCAGTAAAAGGGTTAAGCGCCGAGGACAGGATTCCCAAACCGTGCCGCATTCTTTGCGGCAGCGTTCTTTCCGGAAGCGCTTTAGCGCGTTTACCTGCGCTAAAGGGTTTTTTGAACCTGCACGTCCTTTCGGACACACGATTTCCAGTCGTGCGCGTTTTCCGGGTGCTCCGGCTTCCCAGCCGGCAAGCACTAGCCGTTCCGCCACCTCGGCAAGAAAACTATCCCATAGGGCCCGTGTTCATTATCCTCTGATAGCAGTTAGTGCAGACCTTCTCCCCGCTTACGAAGTGCTCTGAGCAGACTATCCCTCCGCACATGGTGCACGTGTGAGCAGGCTCTGCGACCCCGCCGCATATTACGCATATCCCCGGGATTCTCATATTTATTACAAACGAAACAAGTATTTAAATTGATTTTATTCCTTCAGGATATCAAGCATCCTCCTGGCGTTGTTCGCGTGCCTTGACTCGTCTGATATTATCCCGTTGAGAATCTCCCTTACCTTCTCATTCTTGGTCTCGGAGACCAGTTCCATGTAGACCTTTATTATCGATGTCTCCTGTTCCAGTACGTCCTCAAAAAGCTCCCTGACGGATTCAGACTTCATATTCACCGCTCCTTATCTTTTCCACGAGGTCTTCAAGAATCTTCTTGTGCCTTCTCGTGTCTTTTATGTTTTCCATGAGGAGCTTCTCGACCTCCCTGAATTTCTCCCCGCCGAGGACCTCCCTGATAAGGGACCACACCACCCCATCATCATACTTTGATATGAAACCATCTTCCCAGTATACACCCTCCTCCAATTTCTTGATAAACTCTTCTTTTGACAACACTCTACCACCGTAGTTTATTTTTGTTCGAGGTTGTTTATATCTTGAGTATTTTAAGCCAGCTACCCCAATATTAATGACTCCTATGAGCGTCACTATACTCACACACGCGGACTGCGACGGGATGTGCGCAGGGGCAATAGCAATGGCGAAGTATCCGAAGGCAGACGTCTTCTTCACCAGGCCGACCTCCTTCCTCGATGACCTCCGCAACGCGGATTCGGAAACCATAATAATATGCGACATTGCGCTCACCAAGCAGGACGCCAGGCAGATTGTCGCTGCGATGGCCGCTAAGGGCGCGAAGATATACTACTTCGACCACCATGTAATCCCTCCCACTGTCAGGGAGAGCGAGATAAGGAAGGCCTGCACGACATACGCCCACAACACCGACGAGAGCGCCTCTGAGCTGATATACCGCCACTACCAGAAGGACATACCCAGGGAGAGGGTCTGGATTGCGCTTTACGGCGCGATAGGCGACTATGCGGACGACACTCCTTTCGCGAAGGAGAGGCTCAGGAACTGGGACAGGAGGGCGCTCTATTTCGAGGTCTCCACCATAGTCCTCGGCATAAAGAACGACGAGTTCTCCAGCTATGACGCCAAGAGGAGGATAGTCAAGGTCCTCTCCCAGGGCAACAACCCATCTGACATACCCGGCCTCGTTAAGTCTGCAAAGGAGGCGGTGAACAGGGAATTCGACCTTTATGAGATGCTCAAGGGGATAGCCCAGGCCTCGGGCGAGGTTGCCTACGTCATGGACAAGCCCTCGTTCGGCTTCCGAGGGCCTGCTGCCCTTTTCTCCGCGACCATAAAGGACAAGCCAGTCGGCATGTGCGTCCACACCAGGGAGAGCTACATTGACATAACCCTGAGGTCCAGGAGCAGGAAATACAGGCTCAACGAGCTGGCCAGCACAGCATCCGAGCACGTTAAAGGTTCTGGAGGAGGCCATCCTGAAGCAGCGGGATGCAAGATACCCCTCGGAACCTTCGAAAGGTTCCTGAAGAAATTCAACAAGGAGATGGAGTAGAAGCTATTTCTTTGCTTCAGCGAGATATGCAACTTTCTCAATACCAATTACCTTTGGTTTTAATCCAACCCCATTAAAAATTTTCAGTAATCCTTCCTTTGTAAATGCCTCAGATGTATGGCTATCTTTGATGACAATATTGTTTCCCTCAATTTCTTCAATTTCCCATCCTGCTTTCTCATAAGTCTTGATTCTGTCATTTAATGATTTCTCAGACCACACCGTAATTATTATTTTGCCGTCCTTTCTGCAAACTCTTTTCATTTCCTTCAGAATCAGAATCTTGTTTTCTCCGAAATCACCAAATGTATTTAAGATGCAAATAACAGAGTCAAAGACGTTGTTCCTAAAATGCATGTTTTTTGCATTCTCAAAAAATAGTTCAACATTATCAAATCCCCTTAATTTTTTCTTCGCTTCTCTTATCATGCGTTCATTATAATCTATTCCTATAACCTTCTTTGCTCTTGGAGCCAAAGTCTTCATGCTCCTGCCAAAACCACAACCAACATCAAGTATGATAGAATTCGGAGGTATTTTTTCAATCAAATAATCCCCTTCTTTTTTCAAAAACCTTTTAATGCTTGGAGAAAGGCTTTTTAACCACCTCTCGAAATATCCCCTGTCATATAATTTATCCTGTTCCTCTGTTCTCATAATCATCAAATCAGGGATTGATTCTTAGAATAATCCCCGAAACTCTCTTCCTTCCTGATAAGATGCATTTCATTGTTGAAGACAAGAACCTCGCTTGCAAAGGGCCAGCCGAAATGAAACTGGAATGAAGGATTGTATGCGCCCATATTCAAGAATATGAGATAATCCCCAACATTCATCCTTGAAATTTTCTGTGTTCCAAAATTATCCCCTGTAAAAAGCAGTGTTCCGCAAATGGTTGCTATGAACTTCCCTCCCCTTATTTTACATGGCACAATTTCATGCGGGGTCTGGTATCGCTTATGAAAGAGCACCCTTGGAACAAGATTAACCCCGGCATCGATTCCAATAAAAACATTTCCTTGCTTTTTTTCAACCAAATTAACTTTTGCAATTAATGTTCCCATGTCTGCCGTCAGGTATCTTCCTGGCTCAATTACAACATTCTTGGTCTTTATACCTGAAGACTTTATTTTCTGAAAGATGTTTTTTGCTAAAGCTTCTATCGGAAAGACAGAGTCATTCTTTGTATAGGGAACAGATATTCCCCCACCAAAGCAGATATATTCCAGTCCAAACCCAGAATCTTCTAACCCCTTTGCCATCTCAATGAGCATTTCCATGCTTCTAAGATATTTCTTTATTTCTTTCTTCTCTATTATCTGAGAACCGACATGCTGTGTTATGCCTTTTATTTTAATCCCATTATCCCTTGCGTATTCAAATGCCTTGACAATATCTTCTTTTGGGATACCAAACTGCATTGGTTGCCCATGGGCCCTTTTTCCTGCTGCCGGAATCTTACCCATACCAAGTCCGGGATTCCACCTTATTGAGATTTCTTTAATCCCTAGGGAATGTATCCTTTTCAGTTGGGACAGTGAGTCTATGGTAATGTTTACGCCCAG
>Ga0307419_10001002_pt1 | contig 14671 bp, 10 predicted proteins | sample SalMarWE160230MG_2_FD_202512 | JGI IMG/M metagenome (GOLD analysis project Ga0307419, IMG submission 202512) | Salt marsh sediment microbial communities from the Plum Island Ecosystem LTER, Massachusetts, United States - WE1602-30 | ecosystem: Environmental > Aquatic > Marine > Intertidal zone... | reverse complement strand
ACCGCCTTGAGCCTTTCCACGACCTGGTCACTCAATCTTCGCAGGGTCGCCATATCCGGCCCGCTGATCTCCAGCAATTCAGGAATACGCTCTTTCTGACGCGTGAACTGGGTGACGTCCTGGTTGAAAATATAATCCACCTCTACCCCGGGAATCCCGGCTATCTTCGCCCGCACCGCGTTCACCACTTGTCTGGTGGTTCGCTTCCTTTTTTCCCGGAGGACCGCGGTCTCCCTTGCTACATTCTGCTTTGTTTCTCCCAGGACACTCTCGGTTTTCTCTTTTTTGTCATAGCCGATATTCACGAACACGTCCTTGACTTCGGGTTCCGCTGACAGGATTTCCTCAATCTGTAAGGCAGTCTTTCCGGTGGATTCCAGGGTGGTACCCGCGGGAGTTGTTACCTGCAGTAGAAAACTCCCCTGGTCGACCTGAGGGAGAAATTCCTGGCCAATGACCGGGTACAGGAATGTGCTCATTACCAGGACAGCAATGGATCCCAGGATAACCTTTTTCTTGTTCGCTACGGAAAAGACAAGTGCCTTCCTGTACATCCCTGCCGTGGAACGAAGCATACGGTCAGCAACGCGCCATACCGGCTCAAGAAAAAATCCGGACACTTTTGTGCTGGACACAAAAAGCCGGCCCCACAACAGGGACATGCCTCGGGAGGGATTGCGAAGTTTCCCCTCTCCGGAACGGTTTGCTCCGGCCCAGAGGCTGCGGGCTTCCAGCATGGGATTCAAGGCCAGGGCAACGAAAATGGAAATCACCAGCGAAAAAGAAATGGTCAAGGCGAGCTGGGCAAAAAACCTGCCGCTTATCCCCTGCACAAACAGGATGGGGACAAAGACGACGATATGCGCGAAGGTGGAAGCCACCACCGGGGTGTACATCTCCTCAGCACCAGCAATCACTGCCTGGACGTTCGTTTTACCCCCCTTCGCATGTCTATTGATGTTTTCCAGTATGACGATGCCGTTGTCAACCAGTAATCCCACTCCCAGGGCGAGCCCGCCCAGGGACATGATATTCAGGCTGATGCCCGTGAGGTACATCAAAGCAAAGGCCCCGAGCACGGAGATGGGAATGGCGGTGGTAATGATCAGGGCACTCGAGAAACTCCGCAGGAAAAGCAGGAGCACAACAAAGGCAATAAAGCCCCCTATGATTCCCGCACGCGCCAGATCGGAGACGGCTTCCTCGATGAATGTGGCCTGATCGTATACCAATGCCAGGTGCACCCGGGGTTCCAATTTTTCCCGGAGCCGATTAAGTACACGGCGCACATCTTGGGCCACCCGGACCGTATTGCTGTCTGCCTGCTTGAAAATGGAAATACCTACGCTCTGCGCACCGTTGACCGCGAAAAAGCTGGTACGGTCCTTAAAGGTATCATGAACCGTTGCAACATCACGGAGGAACACCGGGATGTTCGTCGTGGTGGTGGCAATGACGACATTTCGGAGATCGTTGAGAGACTCGAACTCTCCCATGGTCCGGATGCGGATCTCCTGTTTTCCCTGCTCGATCCGGCCGCCGGGAAAATTGAAATTGGCCTCTTTCAGCCGTTCGACGACCCTCGAAATGGGGATGCCATAGGCCAAAAGCCTTCCCTGATCGACGGAAACCAGAATTTCCCTTTCCACCGCGCCGCTGATCCTGGCCAGCGCAACACCTGGAATTCTCTCCAGTTTTTGCTTGATCTCCTCCGACGCGATTTGGGTGAGCTTCGCCATCCCCACCTGCCCTGATATTCCCAGGGTCATGATGGGAAGGGAGGTCGGATCGAACTTGATGATGACCGGGGTTTCCATGTCCCGGGGAAGTGCGTCTCTGACGCCATCGATCTTCTCCCGTACATCGAGAGCGGCCGTGTTCATATCGACCCCCCAATCAAAATTCAGGGTGACCAGGGAGATCCCTTCCTTTGAAACGGAGGCAACCCGGGTGACCCCCTGGACGGTCCCCACCGCCTCTTCCAGGGGTTTTGAAATCAACGACTCTATCTCGGGAGGAGCGACGTTTTCATAGGCGGTCATGATGGTAATCTGGGGATAGTTCAGGCTGGGCAGGAGTTCCACCGGCAGTCTGTTCCAGGAAATCAGCCCGATCAGGACGACAGTCGCAAAGGCCATCAATACCGTGACGGGTCGATTGAGGGCGAACCTCGTGAGCTTCATTATCTTCTCATCTCCACAACCTTCACCGGGCTGAGGTCCCGGAGCCTTTCCTGTCCCTCAACGATAACGAGTTCACCGGGCTTGACGCCCTTCTGTATGACCACCAGGTTCTCTTTCTGCAGGCCGATTTCCACGTTCCTCAGGAATGCCACGCCCTGCAGGGCAACAAAGACCGCCGGGCGGCCGGCGCTGTTTTTCAGCAGGGCTTCCGTGGGCACGGCTACCGCATCCTTGAACCGGCTGACAAAAATAGTAGCTCTCGCAAACATGCCGGGCTTCAGGAACAGTTCCTCATTGTTCACCTTTATCCTGACCTTGAGCGTACGGCTTTTCAAGTTGACCACGGGACTGATCAAGGACACTTTCCCGCTGAACGCGCGTCCCGGATAGGCGTCCGCTACCACGGAGGCACTCTCCCCTCCCTTGAGAAGGCTGATATCCCGCTCGTTCACGTCCACTTCAGCATAAACGCTCCCGGTCTCAATAATCGTGACAATGACAGCATCCCCTCCCCCCACGTACTCACCGGTCCACTTCCGCTTTTCCGCCACGATGCCCGCAATGGGTGTGGTGATGCGGCATTTCCGGAGCCTGGCCTCGATCTCCTTCGCATCGGCCCGGGCCTTCTCTACCCGCGCCCCGGCCTCTCTTCTCCCTGCCTTGGATTCCGCCTGCAGGGACTCGTAGTCAGCCAAGGCCTCCTGGTAATCGGCCTGGGCTTTTTCATCATCGATCATGGCCGCATCAAGTTCGGTGTGGGTAATGGCCCCGATCTCAAAAAGCCTCTTCTGGGATGCGGCCTTATCCGCCTGCTTCGCCATGGTCACCTTGGCGGCCTTCACCCGAAAACCGGTCTTCCTGATCTCAAACTCAGCCTTCTTCAGGTCGATTTCCGCCATTTCCTCCACTGCCCGGGCCTGTTTCAGCCGGGTTCTCAGAAGGGTTTCATCGACCGTAGCGATGACCTGCCCTTTTCTTACCACTTCGCCCTCTTCCACCCGGACCGAAGACAGGAGTCCGGGAATCTCGGAGCTGATGTCCACCTTGGAGACGTACTGGATGGTCCCCATGGCTGGAAGTTTCAGGGAAAAATCCCGCTTCACCGCCCTGATCACCTTGACCGGAATCCTCTGCATTCCCGTTGTCTCTGTTTCCTGCTGGGCGCGGGCTTTCCCCGGTATCGGGAGGAAAAAAATCGCGGCCAGGCATACTCCTATCAGTCCCTTCTTCACTTCGCCGTCTCCTTCCACTGGAGCCTTTTTCCCGTTGCCCGGTAAAGTCTGACCATGTCCGCCGCTCTTGCGTACAAGGCTTTGAGATATCTGACCTTTGCGTCAGCAAGCTTGGTCCTGGCATCCAGAACCTCAAGGTCGGTGGTTTCCCGCAACTGCAGGCGCTCCTCCAGCAGTTTCAGTTTCTCCTTTGAGTATTCAAGCCATTTCCGGGCTGTTTCCAGGAAGGCCTCGGCTTCCTTGACCTGGTTTACTGCCTTTTGCACCTGATTCACCACGGCCCTTTTTGCCTCCGCAAGGCGGTTCCTTGAAAGCCGATAGTCCGCCCTGGCCCTTTCCAGCCCGACCTCACTGGAACTCCCGTCAAACAATTTGAGGCTGAGGGATTTGTTATCGTAGGTTTCCGGGTTTCTCACAAAGTTGAAGTTGTTTTCAAGAAGCCGGTCCCGGGAAACAGAAGAACTCAGGGTGCTGTCAAACAGGGAAAAGGACAGCTTGAGCATCAACGCCCATTCCTTATCCTCTCCGGGAAACTGATCGCCCTCCCAGGAGTAGCTCCCCACGAGACTCAGGTGCGGATATCGTTTGCTCTTGCTGAGGGCCACCTTCAACTGATTATACGCCACATCCTCCTTTTGATACAGGAGGTCAGGCCGCTCATCCAGGGCGCTCGCGGTCAGGGTCTTCACGTCCTCATTGATGGGCGGGATAGGGAACTCCTCCACCACCCGGACATTGCTCCCGGGGTCCCGGCCCAGGTACCTGTTCAGAACAGCCCTTGCTTCCGCCAGCTCATTTTTCGCGGTCAGGAGACGGTAGTCGGCCCTGCTTCTCCTGCTTTCCGCCTCCAGCACATCCACCCGCAGGGCCGCGCCCATGGCGTATTTCTCCTTGAGCAGTGCCACAGTCTCCGCGGCCTGGCCGGAAAGTTCCCTGTAGTACCGGACATTTTCCTGGGCCGAGAGGAGATCGTAATAGGCCCCCGCGGTCTTTTCCGTCACCTCTGCCTGCTTGCCGACCAAGTCGAGCCGGGCCCGCTTCATCACTTCCCGGCCCAGCCGGTAGGCGTTGATGAGTCCTCCCCCCTGGTACAGCGGCTTTTCTACGCTCGCCCTGCTGGAATAGATGTTCTCGGTCGCAATCGGCCTCCCGAAGAAATCCAGCTTGGGGCCGTAGCTGGTCTCCAGGCTGACGGTCGGCAGGAACAGATCCTTTTTGGCCTGCTTTTCCGTGAGCCGGCCGATGTGGACCTGGTCCATGGTGTTGATGATGTCCGGGTCGTTCTTTATTGCCAGATCGACACACTCCCGGAGCCCCAGAATACTCCCGCCTCCTTCCTGCTGGCCGCACAAGGCAACGGTTGCCAGCAGCCAGAGAAGACAGAGGCCGATAAACAGGATGTTTCCGCACAATTTTTTCATATGAACTCACCTCGCTCCCAATGAGGATAGCCGGTTCCGGATTGCCAAAAATCGAGTTTCGCACCTGCCTGAGATCGTTCCCACCGGAAAACCCGGGCATTCCCTTATATCCAATCCGTTTCCTTACTTCAAGTGCTTTTCGTGTTTCCCACATCCATGGCCGGGATCCGGGTTTTTTTGGCTGATAAAAAAAATTTAAAAAAATGAAAAAAATGTGCTAAAAGCCCATAAATATATTGACAAAGGCATGATCCTTTGCTAGCCTGCCTGACAGCCGATACGGTATATTTGGGTGCAAATCAACGTTCTTTGACATTTTTTTGCTGTCGCGGGAAAAAGGTTGGTCGCAGAAATTTTCAGTAATAAGAAGAAGATACACCGTATTTCGTTTCAAGAACAGCGCGGGAAAACGGTTTTCTGATATGAAGAATATTTTCCATTTTTCAGAGAAGAGAAAGGAGGGAACGTTTTACTGTTTCATGAACCTGTTGTTGGACTAACCCTGAAAGGAGGAGATATGAAGATGAAAAAGTCTCTAAAGCTATTTACAGTAATGATTGTTCTTTGCTTTCTCGCGCTGCCGGCCGCGTCATTCGCGGCGTACGACAGCCTCTATGCCAATGCTGCTGATTCCATTTTTACTGATAATTCTTGGACGGGCATGGAAGAAAATACGGTCAGCGGCGCCGATTATTCCTACCATGTCTGGTACGATGTGGGCGGGGTCCGGGCGGATTACTACATGGCCTCTTATGACACCTACACCACCGAGTGGCTGACGTATGACGGCACCGCAGGAGATGAGTCCTGGCTCTATACGGCCGCTGCGGACGGGAGCTACCAGGTCGCCCAGGAAAATTTCGACTACACCGACTATGACCTCAGCTACTCGCTTTACGACGACGGCTCGTCCTACATGATGGAGTATGACTTTAACAGTGTTGATGGCGCCTTCACCGGCTGGTACGACTATTCCGTGGACATAGAGACCCAGGCAAGCGGCTATTACCTGTACGATTACTCATATTCCAGCCACAACCTGTCATGGGATTATTCCCTAGAAAACGATGTCTCCAATGCCCAATATTACGAAGACAAGTACTGGTATGACCCGATCAATGGCCAACGGTCGGAGGAACATAACTGGAAAAGCACGGCCACGGGCTCCTACGACAATTATGCGTATACCGCAATGGGTACGGCCACCAGCACGGGTACCGGGTCGGGTTCCTGGTCTTGGGACTATAGCGAGAGGACCTGGAACTATTCCACCTTCAGCGCCGACTATTCGAGCTTCTGGTCTTCTTATCAGAGAAACACCTATTCCGATGCGGGGGATACTTACTGGTACCAGTGGGATGGAAAAATCACCGATTCCGGGTACTACCTTAAGGGATGGGACTGGGAAAACAATATTGATGGCTCTGGTGAGAGCTACTACGAATCCTTTGGCACTTCCAGTGGTACAAATATTCTCTCCAAATACTACGACAAGTACGATGATGTAAGCGAGTATTACTCCTCGTACTACGAGTATACCGACAGCGGGAAATATGGTTTGGCCGAGGATTATAGTTACAGCGATGGCTACGACCTCTCCTACAGTCGTTACGAATACTCGGATCCCTCAGTGGGCGAGATGAGGACAAGTTACGATTACACCTGGACACAAGCTAACCTTTATTATTATACTTACGGGTACAACTACACCAACGACATCACCGGGTACCAGGACTACTATTCCAATGTCCAAAGCCGCGACGGGACAGGACAACCTTATTACTATTGGGGCTCCGGGACCCAGAACATAGTCGCGTATGGATATACCCCGGAAATCCAGCAGAACTGGTACTATGAGTATGACTACACCTATGCCGCGGGTGCCTCCAATAGGCGGACCGACGAATACTACTACAGCGAAACCAGCCTGGCCGATTCAGACCAGCAGAGCAAATACTGGTATGAGTACACCTACGATCCTGACACCGGATCGCAACTTACCTACAGCAACTACGGATACTACCTGTATAGTGACACGGGTGAGGAATACTGGTACTACAACTTTAACAATTACGAGCCTGCCAATTACACCTATTATCATGAGGACCATGATAAGAACATCTATGTGGCAGGCGTGTATGAAGACTCCGTAACTTACCGGGTTAACGGCGTATCCTACTATATGAAAGACGAAGGCCAGGATCTCGATTACTACTGGCAGTCAACGGAATCGGATGTAGTAGGTTCCTACAGTTCCTCCTCCGACTACGAGTTGAACCTCGCAAGCGGCGCCCAGTACTGGGATGCCGCGTACAGGAACTCCTCACTCGGCACCTGGTCGCACGCGACACTCGCCAATCTCAACGGGACCGCGTGGATCGGCGACAGGACGGTCTACGATGGAAGCGCGTATGACCTCTACTACTACTCTGCCTACCCGGATGACTACTTCCTGGCGGCAGACCAGAGCTATATTCCGGGCATTATGCCGGGTTCGCCTGGTTTCTATTATTGATCTTCAGGACGTTTTGACAACCTAAAACCAGAAGAGGCCGGGGAGAAGTGATTCTCCCCGGCCTCTTTCGTTTCACCGGACTTCACTCGCGGGCTGCGCCGCTGCTCTTTATGCTAGCGTTCTGCGCTCCTGAGGAGGGAGCAGAGCTGCTTTGCCGTAACTTCCAGGCAGTACTGCTCCTCCACCCTCTTTCGTCCCGCCGCCCCCATCCGGGCGCGCAACCCGGGGTTCCGCTGGAGGGCCGCCAGGGCCTCGACCCATTCCTTCCTGTTCCTTGCCAGGAACCCCGTCGCGCCGTGTTCCACGATCCCGGTGTTGACGCCCACGGGCGATGCCACTACCGGGAGGGCACAGGCCATGTACTGGATCAGCTTGTACCCGCACTTGCCCCGGGTCCACGGCGTATCCGGGAGCGGCATGATCCCCGCGTCAAACGCGCTGATATCAGTCGCTTCCCGCGCCTCAGACCACGGGAAAACCTCAGAAGCAATGCCCTTCAGCGCAATGGGGCCGGATCCTACCAGCACCACTCTCGCTCCACCGCTCTTCACCGTTTCTCGAAGAGCATCGCTCACGAGATCCAGGTATCCCGCCGTGGCAGGAGAACCGATCCACCCAATGGTAAAGACGGCATGCCTTTTTCCTTTGTCTCGCACAGGGTACCTGTCCAGGTCCACCACCGTGGGCAGGATCTCCACCCGTGGAGCGCCCGCCTTCCGTGCCCGGTCGGCGAGATACTGATTCCCCGCGATCACCAGGGCGGCCCTGCACATGACGTTGTCGATCTTCCTGCCGAGCAGCCTCTGCACGAGCCGGCTCGGATGCCTGTCATACCGGTGGTAAATCGCATCGTCGTAATCCACCACATAGGGAACTCCAAACCTGGAAAGGAAGGTCTCCCCCCATGCGGGCAGCCAGGGAAACAGCTCGTATTCAATCCAGACCAGGTCGAAATGGTTGCTCCGCACAAGCGACCCGAGCCGCCGAAAATAGGCCATCGCGACGGAGGCAAGCTTCGGGCCCCTGCCCGCGTAAAGGTCCCGCACATAGTCGTCTCCCAGCAGGGGCGCCACGGTCACCCGGACCCCGTGCGCCCGCAAATACGGGAGATACTGGGAGGACCGAAGGCGGCTGCTGGGGGCAAGCCGGCCGTAGCGGCTCAGGAGAAGAACGTTCATATTCTCCACGGTGACAGGCCCTTTCGCGCTGCCTTCTCCCGCCTGAGTATCCGGGGAAGGCCCTCCCACAGGAGAAAAAAGGCTCGAATGGTCTCCAGCACCGTGGAAGGAGAGCGCAGGGAGAGGGCGCGCACCATGCGTGCCAGGGGTTCAAGGGTCAAAGTTCCGGCCAGGAGTGCTGTTGCCGCCGGCCTGCTGAAATGCCTGTACCCGTAAAGAACGCGGCTTTGCAGGGCGTAATAGATCCGCAGCGCCTTCACCTGCTCGGATGTCCCGCCTCCCTTGTGCTGGGCCCTCGCTTCTGCCAGATAATAGCTGTGCCACCCTGCCCGGTTCGCCCGCAAAGAGAGGTCCAGGTCTTCCAGGTACACGAAAAAGCGCTCGTCAAAACCTTGCAATGCTTCAAACAGGGGATGCCGAATGAGGAAAAAGGCCCCTATCACGTGATCCACCGTCCGATTTTCCCGGTGATTCCATCGGGACAGGATATGGTTTGGAAAAAGACGCGGGGAGAGCCGGTAAAGCCCCAGCATCTGGGACAGGAAATGGCACGGCTTCGGGAAACGGGCGCAGGTCCTGCTCACCCCTCCTTCCTCACCCAGGAGCTGGATGCCGAGGATTCCCGTAGCAGCGCCCAGGGCGCTTTGCATCCACGCAACCGCCCTGGACAGGGACTCCTTCTCCAGCACCATGTCCGGGTTGAGAAACAGGAGATAATCAGCCCGACTCCCTTCGGCTCCCTGGTTACAGGCAGCGGCAAACCCGCGGTTGTCTTCATTCCGCATAACAACAAGGGGGAGCGGCATGCCCCCTATCCTCTCCAGGGAACCGTCGGTTGAGCCGTTGTCCACCACCACGATTCTCGAAAGGACGAAACCCTGTTGATCGGCACGGGCAACGGATTGCAGGCACGCTTCGAGCAGGAACCCGGCGTTCCAGTTGACAATTATAATATCCAGGATGGGCAGTTTCCGGCTCACTCCTTCCTCATCTTTCCCGGATTTTTTCCCGGAAACCCGCCATCCTGACAAACCCGGCCCTTCCCAGGAGAGAAAAAAGAATCCCGGGAAGGCATTTGACGCTCAAGGGATTGCTTCCCAGGGCCTTCAAAAAACATTCCCTTCCCCTCTTCATGTTCCCGGCCCGGCACAGGAGATTCCCAATCCAGTAGTATTCAGCGGCAAGGGATTTCCTGTCCTTCGTGAACAGGTCGTAATGCTTTTCGAGGATATATTCATGGGCACTGATGAGCGTGTCGAGATCCGCTGAGAGGCTGTCTACCAGCTCATGGGTAATAACCAGGACTCGGTCCACGTAGGCTGCACTGTAGAACTGCGCGATCCTGATCCACATTTCCCAGTCCTCGAGCTGGGGAAGCAGGTTGTCGAACACCCCCGCTCTCTCAAAGCATTCTATTCTGACAAGGGCAGTCGGGGTCCCGATGAAATTTCCCCCGAGGATGTGTCTTCTAATATCACCGACCTGCAGATGTTTCGGAAGCCACTCGGTGGACTTGTGTTCTTCTCCTCTCAGCCTCGAAAAGCCGGTGTGAACCACCCCAACTTTGTCACTCGCGCGGTCAAGGATGTCCATCTGGAGGCCGAGCTTTTCCGGCAACCACTCGTCGTCGCTGTCCTGGAACGCCACATACCTTCCCGAAGCATGCTTCAATCCCGTATTCCGCGCGGCGGCCGCTCCCCTGTTCACCGTATGCCGCAGGTATCTCACCCGTGCATCGTCAAGGGCCGTGACAACTTCTTCAGTGTGATCGCTGGATGCGTCGTCCACCACGATAACTTCCAGGTCCCCGTATGTCTGTCCAAGCACGCTCCCGAGGGATCTCCCGAGAGATCCGGCCCGGTTGTAGGTGGGAATGATGACGCTGACTTCGGCCATGGACGTTACAACCCGGACCCCTTGGTGAGAAACCGTCGGCGCAAGTGGTGCGTCAGATCAAAAAGGGCCCTCCAAGCAGATGTATACCAACGGTAGACCGTTGTCCCCAGGGAAGCGGCCAGCCACCCGAAAAGGGCCCGGTATTCACTCTTTCTGACCCTGAGGGCTGCCGCAAAGGCCCTGCGTCCTTCCTTCCTGAAGCCGTGCAAACAATAGCTCTGGCCGATACGATACAGGCTCTCCGCCCGGAGAGCAGGGACCTCTCGATACTCGCTTTCGTTTCTCCTCAGGTGAGCCTTCCATTGGTCAAGGGCCTTCAGGATATGATGTTCCTGACTATCCCCTTGCTGCAGGAGACGCTCATACCCCGATGCTATGATGCTGAAGGCATGGTGGTATCCCTTGAGCCGGGCCTGTCGCATTTCCGTATCAACCGCACCTCCAAAAAGCCGTTCCAGGAGATCAAGGTACTCGAAACCAAAGTGCACAACGTCCCTCTTTGACTTGGACTCCCCGTGCCAGCGGAAGCGGGACAACACCATGGGGACATAGCGCGACTTCGTTCCCCCCAGCAGCATGCGAATCCACAAATCGAAATCAAGGATATACCGAAGATCGGCGTCAAGACCGCCTACGGCCTCCCATGCCCTCCGGCGGAAAAAGGCGCTCGGTTGGGGGATGAAGTCCCAGGCCAGGAGATCGGCAAGGGCTCCCGGCCTGCCTTTAATATAATCAATGACCCGGTCTGCCCCGTTGATCATTTCGCAGTCCCCGTAGACCAGATCGAGCTCAGGATTTTCAAGAAAGATCTCCGCCACTCTCGGAAGGGCGTCTCTGCAGTACTGATCATCCGAATTCAGCCAGGCAAGGATGTCACCTCCTGCCCGCTCAAACCCCTTATTGACGGCATGGGCCTGACCCTCGTCCTTTTCACTCACCCAGTAGGCGAGCCAGGGTTCGTATTTTCTTATGATGTCAACCGAGCCGTCAGTGCTTCCTCCGTCAATAATAATGTATTCCAGGTGGGGATATCCCTGGAGCAACACGGACCGAATGGTGGATTCAAGGTATTGTGCCTGGTTGAAGGAAGGGGTGACGATGCTGATGAGGGGCCGGTTGCGGCCACGGGGCAGGCTTGCAGGGAAACGGCTTCCCTTGTCTATCCAGGGCCAGCCGCTCCTCCCTGACAATGGAGGAGGGAGGTCATTCAAAAGAAATCCTTTTTCCGGAGGAATAAAGCCCCGAAGCTGTAATCACTTGGATCTTTCAGATCCGCATCCAACGGCGGGTCCAGGTAGCGTTTGCCGTTATCATGGAAGTCCTGGTTCCCCCGCAGTGAAAACAGCCCGGTTGCGCAGAAGACTTCTCGAACTCTTTCCGGGGAATTGAGGGCATTCCTGTACCGGGTGTCAAACCGGTTGACACCGAACACGAAGGGCGCCGGATTCGCGTAATCGAAGGTAAGACTCAATTCCCCCCCCGGCTTCAGGCAGCGGTGGATCTCCAGCATGGCCTTTTGCTTGGTATAGAAATCAAGGTGCTCGAACACGCAGATGGAAAATGCATGGTCGAAAAACCCTTCTTCAAACTCCAGTGCGGCCATGTCCATTGAGTAGGCGTGCAGGTCCCAGCCCATCTTCTTTGAAAGTGTTGCGGCATTCTCCACCAGGGCGGGATTGAGATCAACCGAATGGACCTCGATCCCCAGCGAGGCAAGAAAGCAGGAAAAGAGGGATGAGGTCCCTCCTGCATCAAGGACACGCATACCCTTTTCGAGCCTGGGCCCGTTGCGGATCACCCACTCGATCTCCCAGTAGAGGAACCAGGGAATCCGGTTGTCGTCCGCGGCTCCGGGCAGGGTCTCGTAGGAATTGCCCCGGTTGTCCAACCCGATCCCCGTGAATGGGGCCTCGAGCGTTCCATACCAGGAGGTCATCATTTGTTTTTCTCCATAGATATCCTGTATCAGTTGATTGATATGCTCCACGGTGGGCAGAGCCGCCTCCTCGAGCAAATCATCACGGTCCATCGATTTGTTTATAATGCGTGTGTCCATGCCTTCCTTTCCGGAGTTCCTGACACCGCGGTCTTCAATACCATTTCATTCCCCGCTCCTGGCAGGAAGCGAAGTGCCAGTTATACATGTTTAATGTACGTCTCCCTATCGTCAGGCCCAGTGCCCTTCTTGTCCACTTGTAGAGGAAATACCGGGTACTGCTGCACGTGGGCGGTTTGTCAAAACACCCTTGAAGGTCAAAGTGACGGTAGATGAACCGGTAGACATATGCGATCCATCCTCGGGCCGGGCCATGCTTCTTCACCAGTCGAAATGCCTCTTTTGCAAAAAGATTGCCTGCTGTGCCGCATTTATTGGAATCAGAAAAATAGTAGCGGGAGAGCACCCGGTCCGTGAGGACGAGTTTTGCCTTGACATTCCTCATTCTCGCCCAGAAATCCCAGTCAAAGCCCAAATAATAGCCGGTGTCCAGGGGACCGACGTTTCGATGGAGGCCCGCCCTCCAGAACGTGGATGGCTGTTCTATCACGTTATGAATGCCGATTCTCTCCCAGGCGTCTGGATACGGGTGCGTCACGCAGGTTGATCCATCTTCAAAGATCCTTTCACAGCTCCCGGTAACAAGGTCCGCCGCCGGACTGTTTTCAAAAAGGTCGGCCACGTGGTGCAGTGTGCCCGGCAGGAGTTCATCGTCCGCACAGACCCAGCCGAAAATATCACCGATGGCATGGGAAAAGCCCTTATTCAAACCATCAGCCTGTCCGTTATCTTTTCCCGTTATGACAACGTCGAAGTGATCACGGTATTTCTCAATGATCTCCCGGGAAACATCGCTGCTCCCCCCGTCCGCAATGATGAGCTGCAAATCGGGATACTCCTGCGAAATCAGGGACGTGATGGCCCGCTCAATGACCGCTCCCGAATTGTAATTGGGAATGACAATGGAAAACCGCAGGCCCATTTCAATTGTTCTCTCTTCCGGTTCCACCGGAGCCGTTCCGGCTCTCAAGCAGGAAACCGACATCCCAGAACCAGTGGATAATGCCCGCACGCAGGCCCCAGGAGCGTATCCTGCTAAAAAACCGCCGGACCAGGAGATGATACATGCTCATGCTTTCCGGTCTCTGCACTTCATTTCCTGTAACCCTTTGGAGGAGCACATAAGATCTTCCATGCCCCTTCAACGTCCCGGCAAGGTGAGAATACTCGAGGCGGGAGTTTTTGATAAAATGGGAAAGTTTCAATGCGGGCTGGTAGGAACAGGAATATCCAAGCCGATTGGCCAGTCTCGCGAATAACGAGTCTTCACCACTCAGCAAGGATTGGCCCTTCCTGCCAAGTTCTCCGGCCATAAGCGAATGTTCGACCATCCCAACGAACTCCTCTCCCACATCTCTCCGTGATACCATTCCCGCCCCGATCGGCTCCCATTTCCCCCAGTACTCGTTTTTTGATGTGATTGGTTCTGGCCCATAGTCGCGGACCCCCAGGTACGGCAGGAGTTTTTCTTTCCATGCAGGGACCGGTCGCTCAAAAACACCCTTTGCTATCCCGCCGAAAAGGCCTATTTCCGGCTCTTTTTCGGCGATCCGCACGGCATTTTCCAGGTAGTCCCCATCAAGATAATTATCGTCGTCCACAAATACGAGAAGATCAGCCTCTGCGGCAGTAATACCTGCACACCTGGCAAAACTCAGCCCCTGTCTCGGCTCCCTGATGAGCCGCAAGCGCATGGACCGTTTCCCCTTCACCGTCTCTTCCGAGAGAGAAGGATCCGAATTGTTATCCACGACAATCAGTTCAAACTGCGCCCTGGAAAGTGTCTGCTGCTCAATCGATTCGAGTGCCCATTCGAGAAGATCCCGGTCTGGGTTGTAAGTGCAAAGGATAATGGAAACCATCGGGGTCGACCGTCTGTTCAACGGAATCAGTTCCAGCGGTTGCTGCCCACGAGTGGACTCTTCGCCGGGACAAAGACAAGATCCAACTGGGCCAGGTCATTCTCATAGGGACGGCGAAGGCTGCCACCCAGATCGAAAAGAAAGAAATCCCTTTCGGCCATGAACCTTATGATTTCGTGTGCCAGCGGGCATTCAGGCATAAAACGAAAAAGATTTGTTTCGATGATGAAGACCCCGGTGCTATCAAACAGTCTTTGGCCTCCCTGGAGCACCTTCATTTCAAAACCCTGCACATCTATCTTAACCAGATCGGGCGGCTTGATCCTGC
>Ga0307419_10001000_pt1 | contig 14673 bp, 10 predicted proteins | sample SalMarWE160230MG_2_FD_202512 | JGI IMG/M metagenome (GOLD analysis project Ga0307419, IMG submission 202512) | Salt marsh sediment microbial communities from the Plum Island Ecosystem LTER, Massachusetts, United States - WE1602-30 | ecosystem: Environmental > Aquatic > Marine > Intertidal zone... | reverse complement strand
CTTTGGTCTCCGTGCTTGGACTGGCAATACAGTTTGCTCCCCAGGTCTGCATCATGAGCCGCCGATAGGGCTTCTGGTTGTAACTGATCTTGACCATGAAGACCTTACATTCCAGGCCGAACAATGCGCAGCAGAAGGCCAACGCGCTTCCCCACTGGCCAGCACCTGTCTCAGTAGTCAGTTTTTTTGTCCCTGAGATCTTGTTATAGTAGGCCTGTGCAATGGCAGTGTTCGGCTTATGGCTCCCCGCAGGGCTTACCCCTTCATTCTTGAAATAGATCTTCGCGGGAGTATCGAGATATTTTTCAAGGGCGTAGGCCCGGTACACAGGGGTCGGTCGCCAGATCAGGTATTTCTCCAGCACCTCATCGGGAATATCAATATACCTCTCCTGGCTCACTTCCTGCTCAATCAGGGGCATGGGGAAAATCGGGGCCAGGTCTTCCGGTCCCACGGGCTGCCCGGTTCCCGGATGCAATGGTGGTTCGACCGGCGTTGGCAGATCCGGCAGGATATTGTACCATTGGCGAGGCATTTCTGATTCCGGCAACACGATCTTCTTAGTCTGCATAACTCCCTCCTTCTGAAATGATTATGGGTTATTCTTCCTGGCCTGCGGCAACCATTGCTTGGGGCCTTCGAAGCCATTGTCAGTCGGCATACTGCCCTGGAATTCCCGGCAAGGACACCATTTCTCATCCTCTTCATACAGAGGACCGTGGTGAACGGTCAAGGCTATTAATTCGATGATGAAACGGTGATGAAAAATAACTATTCTTCAAGAGACAATAGGTAGGACCTGAGATTAATCCCCTTATTTTTCAAACCCAGTTTGCATCTGAGTTTGTACCGGTGGGAGGAAATAGTGTTTGTAGAAGTGCCCAGCAATTCCGCTATTTCCTTATTCATGAGCCCTTCTTTGACCAGATTAGCCACCCGGATCTCCATGGGGGTAAGTCCCAGGAAGGTGGAAGATAACTTGCTCACAAGGGGGGATGTGATCTTTTCCAGGTTCGTTTCCAGGGTACTGATGAGTGTCCTCTCTTCGCCGGCTAATTTCCGGCTTTTCAGCCTTCCCAGATACGGGCTTACCAACTGCTTCACATTGGAGAGAAAATGTTCCTTTTCTTCATTCTTCTTTTCCTCCATCTGCTTCAGCAGGACCTTCAGGGCGATATTGGCCTCTTCCAGATTTTCAGACTGGGTCTTCAACTGCGCTTCTCGCATCCGCAGGTCTTCCACGGCCCCCCTGAAGTCGCTGATGTCTCGTCCTTCCGCTATCAAGAGAACGATAGCCCCGCTTTCGCCCCGGACCGGCTTGATGGAGAAATCAATATTCATGACCGTTCCGTCAGGTGCCACATGCGTTGCCTCATAACGGATAAACTTTCCGTTGGCCGCATCACCGACTGCATTTTTCAACCGTTTCTGCGCCGCATCAGAATGGGTCCACCACGGTGTTTCCCAAAACGGCTTTCTCAGGATCTCGGGTTCCTCTATGCCCACAAAGTCCATGGCCGTCTTGTTTACCTTCAAGACCGTACCATCCAGCTTCAGGACCGCAATAAACTGAAAGGTCTGGTCAAAAATCGCACGGAGCATGGTTTCGCTTTTTCTGAGGGCATTCTCGGCCTGTTTCCGTTCCGAGATTTCTTTTTCAAGCCGGATGTTCGTGGCGGTCAGTTTATCGGTCCGTTTCCGGACAAGTTCTTCCAAGTGGGCACGGTGTCGCTTCAGTTCCTCTTCCATGCGTTTCCTCTGGAAGAACTCGGGAACATCAATGGCACCGAAATTGGCCGGCTTGATCCGGGAATGGGCATAGTAGCGCGTGATTTGGGATTCTATGGTTGACGGGGGGGCCATGATGAAACGGCAGTGCTCATCACCCTTGGCCCGGCATTCCATTTCCACAGCCACCAAGGGGATTCCAAAACTTTCCTCACACCACCCTGATGAATACCCCGCGTTCATGATGCAGACCGCAAAGTCGGATTTTTCCCCGCTTTCACGCCAGGCATTCGCCTCGAAAGAAAAGGGATGATCATAGATAAGGCAGTACTTCTGATCGGGCGTGGGATTTGATTCCGGAAGGATTTTCACAAATGCCCATCCTGTGTGGGCGAAATGGATAGGTCCTGCTGAGAGCCGCTCGATGGGATCTGTCACCCCCATCTTGGCGGCAAAGCTCTTGGCATCGGCCTTCCCAATGGAATGGGCGATATCAAAGAGGAGACCGAAGGCCACGTCCCTCGCTTCATCTATGCCTCGATCTCCGTAGAGGGAAGTGACCATGTCAAAGAATTCCTTTGACATGGAGGCGGCGCGGACCAGGATGTAGCGTTCACCCGAAAAGCTCACCAGGCCCTGGGCGGGATTCTCCTCCCTCTTCTGGAAGTAGCGCTCAACATATTCCTGGGCCTTGAGAAAGGAGGATGTGATGGCCTCAGGAACCGCGGCGCTCATGGAGGGTATCCTCATATCGTTTCTCGTTTATGGCCTCTGCTTCTGCTCATTTTCTTTCTATTTCTTCTCTGCGAGCCCTTTCAGCACCTTTTCCGGTGTAATGGGCAGGCTCTTTATGCGCACGCCGATAGCATCATATACCGCGTTCGCGATAGCCGGGGCAGTGGGCACAAGCCCCGGCTCTCCCACCCCTTTTGCCCCGAATGGTCCTTCGATATCATGGGTTTCCACGCATTTAATCTCTATGGGAAAATCGATGTCAGGGGCTGAGAGTATTTTGTAATCAAGAAAATTGGGATTCAAGTTCTTTCCCTTGTTTGTCCGATATTCTTCCGTGAGGGCATACCCCAACCCCTGGACCACACCCCCATAAATCTGTCCCCTGATGGCCTGTCTGCTCAAGACCTGCCCCACGTCATGGGCAGCCACAAAATTGAGTACCTTGACCTTTCCGGTTTCCAGGTCTACCTCAACTTCGGCTCCCTGGGCTCCAAAAATGTACGTGGCCGAAACGTTCCCTCGGCAGGTCTTGGCGTCGATCATCTGGTTGCAGGGATCGTAAAAGGCCTCTGTCACGACTATGGTCCCCTGCTCCTTGTAGTGGGCCGCCCGCAGGATATCGCCCAGGGTCACTCGAAGAAGGGGGTTTTCCGGTTCCTCTTTCAGAAAAATCATATTTTCCTTCATATCAAATTCAGAAGGGTCGCAGACACGCTCATAATCCAGGTCGGGAATCTCAAAATCAGGGTCCTTTCTCTTCCGCTTTTTCATCTTGCTTTTGATCCTGGGCATAAAATGTTCCGAGGCCAGGTCAAAGATCTTTTTCCTCGCCTTTTCCGATGCCGAAATGGCGGCATTACAGGAGGTAAATGCACCTCTGCTCGCATGGGTCCCCACATCCCAGGGGCAGGTCGCCGTATCCCCGGTGATGACGGTCACCTTGTCGGGGGTCACCCCGAGAGCCTCTGCCGTGGCCAGAGAGAGCGCTGCATTGAACCCCTGCCCCATCTCAATACCCCCGCTCATCACCGAAACGTTTCCGAAATCATCCAGCTTTAGGATAATTCCGCTCCCGTCGGATCGGTACACTCGACCGGAACCGCCTACGTGAAAGAGGGATGCTATGCCCACGCCGCGGGCCTTTCCTTTCCCCTTTCCTCGCTTTTCTTTCCACGTCAGCTTCTCTGCCACCGTATCCAGGCATTCCTTCAGCCCACAAGTAGTAATGTGGAGTCCCATGGGTGTGATATCATTTGGAATGTTCGCATTCTTAAGTCGGAATTCATAGGGGTCCATGCCAGCCTTTTCGGCCAGTTCATCCATATTGCTCTCCATGGGCCATGCCGCCTGGGGATTGCCGTAGCCGCGCATGGCCTGGCAATAGGTATTGTTGGTATACACGATCTTCGTCTCGTAAAACACGTTCGGCACCCGGTAGAGCGAAGAGATGGGCAGCATCATCACGCTCGGCGTTGTGGCTCCCCAGGACGTGTAGGCACCGTTATCAAGGAGCATGCGGATATCTCTGAAAAGGAGTTTCCCTTCCTTGTCGCATCCCTGGATGATATGGCTCTTGGAAGGCTGCCTCGGAGAAAGGGCGGTAAATTCCTCTTCCCTCGTAAGCACTATCTTCACCGGTCTTCCGGTCTTGTAGGCCAGCAGAATGGAGATATATTCATAACCATGGGTATCCAGACCGGTGCCAAAAGAGCCTCCGAGGGTCGGCACGATAACCCTGGAATTCTTTCCCTTGAGCCCCATGGCCACCAGTGCCTGGTTGAAATCGTTTTGGGCCAGAAAGGGGATCTGCGTCTTGGTGTGGATGAGGAGATTATTCTGCAGGTCAAATTCCGCGATACAACCCGCGGTGCCCATGCATGATTGCTGGATCAGTGGGGTCTCAAAATGGTCCTCCGCCCAGTAGGCTGCTTTGTCTTTCGCCTTCTCTACGTCCCCGGACACAAATTTCCAGGGGACGGGCACCAGGTTGTCCGTCTTAGGGCGGCCCTTTACATCAACCTCATGTACAAGGGTCGCATCTTCCCGCAGGGCATCTTCCGGGGTAAATACTCCGGGCAGCTCTTCGTATTCCACGCGGATCAGGTCTACCGCCTCTTCCGCTATTTCAGGGTCGATGGCCGCCACTGCGGCAACCTCATCGCGGAACTGGCGAACCTTGCCTTTTTTCAGGGCAAAATTATCCTTGATGAATCCGATCCGAACCTCCGGCGTGTTGTACCCCGTGATAACCGCCCGCACTCCGGGCAGTTTTTCAGCCCTGGACGTATCAATGTTCTTGATCCGCGCGTGGGCATATTCGCTGAACTTGATCTTCCCGTAGAGCATCCCGGGGCGGGTCAGGTCATGAATATAAACGGCCTTGCCCGCGGCCTTGTCCGGCGCATCGGGCCTGGGCGTGTCCGTGCCGATGAAACTGAATTCTTGCATTTGTTCCCCCCATCTGGTCTTTTCCGAATAGTCAAGCGGCCTTGTCGTCGAGCCGTCAATCTGTCGCCTTACTTGACTCTGTTTCCATAAGTTCTGCAGCTTTTTCAATGGATTCGATGATCTGGACGTATCCCGTACAACGGCACAGGTTCCCGGAAATCCCCCTCTTGATCTCGTCTTCGCTGGGATGGGGTGTTTCATCCAGCAGGGCCTTGCTGGACATGATCATGCCCGGTGTACAGAACCCGCACTGGATTCCGCCTTCCTCCACAAAGGCCTTTTGAATGGGATGCAGTAGATTCCCTTTAGCAACGAGGCCTTCGATGGTCGTCACTGACTTCCCTTCCACCTCAAAGGCAGGATAGAGGCATGAATCCACATTCAGTCCATCCACCAGGACCGTGCATGCCCCACACTCCCCCTGGCCGCACCCTTCCTTGGTTCCGGTCAGGTGAAATTGCTCCCGCAGGACATTCAGAAGCATCTTGTGCGACTCCACTTCCGCGGAAACCTCATATCCGTTTAATTGAAAATGAATCTCTTTTTTCATCATTCTTCCTCTCGTCCTCTGGTTTCTTCAGCCTACCCGTTCCATGGCCTTTTGTATGACATTTTTCACCAGTACCCCTGAAATATGTCTCCGGTATTCCTTGGTTGAGCGCACATCAGTAATAGGCTGCACCTCGGCGCCGGCCACGCGACCGGCCTCTTCCATAAGCTCCTGATCAACCTTTTTACCTTCAAGCAGGGCTTCCACCTTGCGCAATCTGAGGGGCACCGGAGCGACCGCGCCGGCTGCAATTCGGCATTTCCGACACGTTTCCCCTTCCATCACCAGCAATGCCGCAGCATTGGCTATGGCGATGTCCTGGCTGACACGCCCCACCTTCAGGAATGCCATCCCGGTTCCTCTATCAGTCTGTGGGGCCGTTATGCGTGTCAGGATCTCAGAGGAATCCATGCATGTCTTGCCCGGTCCCTTAAAAAACGCTTCAATGGGGATCTTCCTCTCGCCGCCCGGTCCCGCAACGGTCAAGACCGCATCCATAACCAGGAGCGGCGGGGCGCAATCCGCTGACGGAGCCGCATTGCTGATATTCCCACCCGGGGTCGCCACGTTCCTGACCTGGGGATTGGCAAGAATGCTCACCGCCTCCACCAGTGCGGGGCAGGCCATTCGCATCTCCTCACTCCGTTCAATGTCCCTGAAAAGGGTCATACTCCCAAGGGAAACCTCCCCATCCACTTCGAAGCCTTTCAGGGAATCGATCCCCCGCAGGGAGATGAGTGCATCCGGCTGGATCACCTTTTGCTTGATGCGCACAATCACGTCGGTGCCTCCCGCAATATACTTGCCGCTCTCCCCGGATTTTTCCATCAGGTGAAAAGCCTCGCTGAGGCCTTCAGGTTGATAGTAATCAAATTTTTTCATGGAAACTCCTCATCATGCTCTCACTCGTTTGCTGTTCAGTTTTTCTCGTTCCGCATTACCACTTCCCTATTCCGCCTTCCACCTTCCGCTTTCCCACATCCCCCTTCTATCCCTCTCTCTTATCAAACACCCGCTTGCTCTTTCTCTCGGAACGGGGCAACGACCCGTATTCCAACACTTCCACGGTGGCACTTACCATGATTTGTTTCTTCATTTCGTCCCCGATTGTCTTTATCAGCGATGGGTCCTGCGCCTTCTCCACCCCCTGGTCCCGTTCCACTTTCAGGGTCATGTAGTCCTTCCCATCAGCCTTCCGGTCAAGGACTATCTGATATTCACTCCCAATCCCCTCGATTCCCGAGAGCACATGGTCTATCTGGCCGGGATAGATATTGACGGCCCTGAAAATGATCATGTCATCAGACCTCCCGAGAAGCCGGTCGTGCCGGGGAAGCATTGAACCGCAGGGACATTTCCCGGGGATCAGTCGCGTCAGGTCCCTGGTCCGATAGCGAATCAGTGGCGCGGCCTCCTTCTTGAGCGTCGTGACCACCATTTCACCTGTCTCCCCCTCGGGGACCGACTGCAGGGTCTCGGGATCCAGAATCTCCAGGATATAATAGTCCGCCCAGTAGTGAATGCCCGTATGATGCACGCAATCCAGCCCCGTGCCCGGACCATACAGTTCCGTCATGCCGGGGATATCAAACATATGTTCCAGACCCAGCAGTTCTCCGATGCGTTTTCGCATAGAATCACTGGATCGTTCCGAACCAAAGATCATCTTCTTGAGATTGACCTTGTCCCTGAGACCGCGCCGGTTCACTTCTTCGGCTATCAGAAGCCCCATGGACGCCGTGCAACACATGACAGTGGTCTGAAAATCGACCAGAAACTGGCATTGCATATCAAGGTTGCCGGGTCCCGCGGGGATGGCCATGGCACCGAAGGCTTCGCATCCCGCCTGGAAACTGACTCCCGCGGTCCACACCCCATAGCCCACGGCGATCTGCACACGGTCTTCCGCTGTTAGTTCCGCCATTTCATAGCAGCGGGCAAAAAAGTGGGTCCAGTCTTCAATATCTTTTTGGCTGTAACAGAGGACTTTTCTTTTCCCGGTGGTCCCGGAAGAGGCATGTATCCGAACCACCTTTTCAAAGGGGACGGAGAGGAGTGGAAACGGGTATCCCTCCTGGAGGTCTTTTGCCGTGGCAAAGGGAAGTCTTTCAAGATCATCCAGGGACTTGATATCATCCGGGTGCACTCCTGCTTGATCCAGTTTCTCTTTATAAAAATCAGAACCGGTGTATGCGTGATTTACCGTCCATTGAAGTCCCTGCAGTTGCAGGTCTTTCAGTTCATCAGGAGAACCAAAGGATGGCATGAAACTTTTTCCCATAGCCTTTTTCACCTCTTCTCAAATTTGATAGGATCGCAAAAAGTCCGTTCGTGGACTTTTTCCTCACGAAAACCGAAAAGTGCGATTTTCGGTTTCCTTGCAAATCAACGGCTCACAAGACATCCCGTTAATTTCCGTGCCGTCCATAGGCATGATGATGATTCTTGCAAAGTCATCAAATTTTACGGCCCCAACAAATACGTGGAATCCTACCGGGCCATGTGTGGAATAAGTAACGCGATTTTCGGAAAAATTATCAGGATAACTATGCTGATAATACAGGCCATCAAGAAAAAGATAATGCTCTTAAAAATGGTGGAAAGCTCTATTTCAGGATTGATGGCCTTGACCACGTAAAGATTCACGCCGACAGGGGGTGTGATGGCGCCCATGGTGGTCACCATGGTCAGGATAATGGAATACCATATGGGATCAAACCCCAGGGCCATGCCAAGGGGGAAAAAAATCGGGATAGTCAGGACCAGGAATCCCAGCGAGTCAACAAAGCATCCGCCGATGATATAAATCACCAGCACGATTGCGAGAATCACGTATCGCGATACGGGGAGCGCAGTGGCAAACTCCGCGACGCTGAACGGCAGTCTCGTCACCGCCAGGAAACGGCCGAAAATAATGGCCCCGGTCACCAGGAAAAAAACCATGGCGGAAATCTTCAGGGTATCCCTAAAAGAATCAATAAGCCCTTTCCAGCTGAGCCTTCCGAAAGGGACCGTGACGGCAAGGGTGAAAAAGACACCTGCTGCTCCGGCTTCGGTGGGGGTGAAAATACCCAGGTAAAGCCCGCCGATGACTAGGACGAAAATGGCAACCGCCTCTATGACACCCCAGAGGGACTTGATTTTCTCCTTAAGTCTCGTCTTGGGGCCTGCGGGACCGAGGTCAGGGCGAATTCTGCAGAGGACGAAAATCGTCAGGAAAAACAGGGAACCAAGGAGCACTGCGGGCAGGATACCCGCGAGAAAAAGCTGAATGATGGATTGCTCTGTCTGCAACCCGATGATGATGAGGATCACGCTGGGCGGCATGACTGTCCCCAACGTACCTCCTGTCGCGATGGTCCCGCTGCTGAGCAATGCGGCATAGCCGTATTTTTTCATCTGCGGCAATGCAACGGCACCCATGGTCGCAACGGTGGCTGTATTGGAACCGCAAATCGCCGCAAAGAGTTCATCCGCGCCTATGGTGGCTATGGCAAGTCCTCCCCGCCAATGTCCGAACCACTTGTACGCCGCATCATATAACCTGTCCGCGATCCCCGAGTTGAATGCGAGATAACCAAGGAAAATAAAGAGAGGGACCACAGTGAGGCCATAACTTGAAAAGGTGGTCCAGACATCTGTTCCCACCATGTTTATGGCGGCGTTGAATGACACGACATGCCAGAACCCGCAGAAACCCACGATCGCCATGGCAAAGCCAACGGGCATACCCAGGAAAAAAAGAACAAGGAGGAGAAATACGATTCCGATGATTCCAACAACGGCCAGGCTCAACTTTTCACCCCCCGATTTCCAAAAAAAGATTGCAGGCCTTCAACCAGAAAGACCAGTGCCAGGGAAAAACACCCAAGGGCCACCGCATAGGCAAAGGGGTAATAGATTATGCGCAAGGTCTCGGTCACTTCTCCTGTTCTCCAGAGATTCGTGGCATATTTTGCAACCTGCCAGCCGATGAGGGAGAAAAAAGCCACACAGAGGATGCCGTTTATCCCGTTTAAAACTCCCTGCAATCTCTTGGGGAAGCCCAGAACCACGATATCAACGGCGATATGGCCGTGCCTGCTCTGGGTGTAGCCAAGGGCAAATGCCGTTACCACGGCCCCCAGGTATCCCATGAGTTCAAACGTGCCAATAACCGGCCTCCAGATAATGCGAAGGAATATATTTGTACAGGTCAAAAGGACCATTGCGACTAACGAGCAGCCAGCTATCCAGATGAAAACTTGGTTCAAGAAGTTGCTTATTCTCTCAAGAATCCACATATCTGCCCCCGATGCCCTCATGGTGCATCCTGCTTGTTCTTGTTACGCTTTCAACATGGAAAAATGGCTGCAGACTGTGGATCTTATGAAAAGCATGCGATCCACAATCCGCAACCGCTGAACGCCACGGTGCCTTTATTGCCCTGCATACATAGCCCCAAAGGCCTTTATGTCCGCTACAATACCTTTGGCCGGCAGTCCTTTTGCCTCCGCACCTTTAATCCATTTACCCGTAATTGGTTCAAGCAACTTATCCCATTTTGCTTTTTCTTCCTTCGGGAGTACCGTAATCTCTATATTATAATTTTTCTTTGACCAGGCGATGGATTCATTCACATGACTGTCCATGTATAATCCTGTCCATACACACTGCTGTACTGTCATGCCATCAAACACTTCCTGGACATCCTTGGGCAGGCTATTCCACTTATCCATGTTCATGACTACTGCAAAGGGGTAGACCGGCCCATTCAACATTGTCACATATTTACACATTTCTGCGTATTTGAAATCCTTGAGGGTTTCAAGCGAAGATGCAGCGCCCTTCACAACTCCCTTCTGAAGTGCTTCGGGGGTTGCCGATTGAGGCATTCCGACAGCAGTTGCACCAAGAGCCTTCAAAACTTCGGCAACGCCTCCGGAAGCTCTCAACTGCAAGCCTTTGAGATCATGTAAATTCCTTACAGGAACTTTGGCATAAATATTTGCAGGTGCGCAGGTGAACATGGTAAGAACCTTCACCTTTGCAAACCCTTCGGGCTTATATTTCTTATAAAGATCCCAGAGCGTGAGGCTTGCCACGGTTGCATTCGGAAAGCCAACAGGGAGGGCTGTGGCATTGGTGACCATGAACCTTCCCGGCTGATAGGCCATGCACAAACACCCGATATCAGCCTGACCGGCAATAACTCCGTCCATCATATTCTTGGCTCCCAGGAGCGTCCCGCCCGGGAAGGTGTTAATCAGGACCTTTCCATTAGTCCGTGCCTCTACTTCCTTTTTCCAGCGTTCCATCTGGACGCAGGGGAAGGTAGGAGCAGGAGGAAAGTTCGCGTAGCTGAGCTTGATCGGCGCTGCTACGGCATTTGCAGGCATCAAGGTAATCGCAAGTATGGTTGCCAGAAAAACTCCAGCCAATGCAAAAGCTATTTTTCGTCGCATTTTAATACCTCCTAATGGATGGGTGAACGATTCAGAAAACCTTCTCCTATGATGAACAGCCTTTTTTCCACCCCCTTTCGTCTAGAGAAATATAAACAAGGCCCCTTACATGGCCCTTCCCCTAATAGGCTCTTTTTAACTCAGTATTGGCAATCCTCGCTTCAAAAGGTTTGGTCCCACCGGTGAGGAGGAGTTTTCGAACCTTTCCAAGGGACGTGCGTGGAAAAGAAGAAACAAAAGAAACCTTCTTCGGCCATTTATACCGGGCGAGCTTCCCTTTGCAGAAATTGATCAAGTCCTCTGCCTTCAGATCAAATTCCTTTTTTCTGATAACAAAGGCCTGTCCCGCCTCTCCCCACTGATCATCCGGGACCCCGATGACAGCGACATCTTCCACTCCGGGGTGCTCTCTCAACACTTTTTCCACCTCAGCCGGATAGACATTTTCCCCCCCGGAAATATACATGTCTTTGGCCCTGTCCACAAGGTAGAAATACCCTTCGTCATCCATTCGCGCCAGGTCACCCGTGTGGAGCCATCCATTTCGAATGGTTTCTGCTGTCTTCAACGGGTCCTGCCAGTATTCCTTCATCATGATGGAACCCCGCACCACAATTTCACCTACTTCCCCAGGCTTCACCGGTACCCCATCTCGGTCAACAAGGTTCACCTCGGCATGGAAAACAGGCCGCCCAACGGTGCCCGGTTTTGCAAGAGACGCTTCTTCTGATGCCCACAGGAGAATGGAGGTCTCTGTTTGCCCCATGATCTGGCGGACCGGGAATCCGGCTTCTTTACATTTCAGGAGCAGTTCATGCGTTGTCTTTTCGCCACCGATCGCGGAAACCTTCAACGAGGAAAGGGCTCCTCTTTCCCCGGGTGCTACATGCAGGAGTGCTTTGTAAATGGTGGGGACCCCCAGGAATTTCGTCACCCGGAATCGCTCTATATCTCGGAAAGTCTTCAAAGCCTCAAATTTCGGGTGGATTACCATCGTCGCCCCTTTGTATAGAATGGGTGACGCCTGGATAAAGAGCCCTCCGGAATGGAACAGCGGCAGGATGATAAGCATGATATCATCAAAATGAAGCTTGAAGAAAATATCAGCATTCAGGCAGTTGAAAAAGGTCTTCCGATGTGTCAGCACGGCCCCTTTCGGCTCCCCGGTGGTGCCTGACGTATACATGATCACCTGGGGTTCCTCCGGATCGGCCGGTCCTGTGGATCCGGTTATGAAAGGTTCCTGTCCCTCGAATTTCTCCACCCCTGTGCGGTAATCCGGTATCCTTGAGTCGAGGTTCTGCTCTCCAACGCTTGCAATCAGCACCGTTGATAAATAATTCTTGATGTCCAATCCGGCCAATTCCTCTGGAGATTCGCCACCGAAGACAAAGAGCCGGGGGCGACAATTCCTCAGTGTATAATCCACTTCGGGGGCTGCCATTCGAAAATTGATGGGGACAAATATGGCGCCCAGGCGGGAACAGGCCAGGTAGAGATCCATAAATTCAGGGCAATTACTCAGCATCGCCGCCACCCTGTCCCCTTTTTCGATCCCAAGGGATTGAAGCCAACAACTGGTCTTGTTTACCCGCTGCTGGAGTATGGAATAGCTGATCGAAGTCCCCTCAAAAATGATGGCGGGTTTCTCAGGCTGCAATTCACTCCAGCGCTGCACGCACCAGGCAATGTTCATGGACTTCACCACCGCCCGGTAAGGAACACCTTCCTCTCCAGGGAAATATCCCCGTACGCTGTCAGCTTCAATGCTCACTGTTACCTGCCTTGTTCTCTAGGCCTAAGTCTATCATCATGTCCACTGCAAGATAGCTCAAAAAATGTTTGGTTCCGTCCACTCGCCAAAAACGTCACGGAAGACGTTCGCCATTTCGCCGACGGTCGCATAATTCCTACAACACTCCACCAGGAAAGGCATGACGTTCTGTTCATCCCTTGCGGCCTTTTCCAAGGCCTTCAATGATTCCTTCACCGCCCTGTTATCCCGGGTCTTTCTCAGTTCTTTCAGCCGTTCAATCTGCAGGTTTGCCCACTCTTCATTATATTCGAAGAGCTCCACTTCCATGTCCACACCCTCGGTGTATTCGTTCACCCCAACCTTTTTGACCAATCCTTCCTGGAGTTTCTTTTCAAATTCATAGGCCTGTCTCGAGACCTCCGCCTGGACATATCCTGAGGCCACGGCCTTGACCATGCCTCCCATTTTTTCAACCTTTTCCATCTCTTCCAGGATTTTGCCTTCCATTTCCTTGGTCAGGGTCTCGAGGAAGTAGGACCCAGCCAAGGGATCTATCGTGTCCCTGAGACCGATCTCGTCCATGAGGATCTGAAACGTCCTGAGGGAGAGGAGCGCTGCGCGTTCCGTGGGGATGGTGTATGCTTCATCGAAACTGCAAAGGGCCGTGGTCTGTGCACCGGAAAGGGCCGCGGTAAGGGCATAATAGGCACCCCGCATAATATTGTTCTCCGGCTGCTGCTTGGTCATGCCTGAACCGCCCCCGCCGAATATACCCCGCAGGAAGAGCGCTTTCTTGTCCTGAACGGCATATCTCTCCCTCAGGAGCTTTGCCCAGAGCTTCCGGGCGGCCCTGAATTTTGCCACGTTTTCCCACAGGTTCCCGTAGATGTTCAGGTTGAAGGAGAACCTGCCCACGAAGTCTTCGGCCTTGTAGCCGCGGGCGACCACATTGTCGATGTAGGCAAAGGCAATCATGAAGGCGTAGGAGATCTCCTGAGCCGGGGTGCACCCGGATTCACGGATATGGTATCCCGCCACGGAAACGGGATTGCATCTGGGCAGTTCCGTCATGGAATATTCTATGGTATCTCCGATAAGCCGGACCGCCGGCTCCACCGGGTATATCCAGGCTCCGCGTCCCACCATTTCCTTGAGGATGTCATTCTGGGGAGTGGCGGAAATCTCGGTCTTTTTATATCCGAATTTTTCGGCCATGGCCTGGTACATGGCGAGCATGACGGAAGCCACGGCATTGATGGTCAGGCCGGAACCGATGCGGTTCAGCTGGATATCCTTGAACGCGATCTCGAAGTCCCTCAGGGAGTCGATGGCCATCCCGACCCGGCCCACCTCTCCTTCGGCCATGGGGTCGTCGGAATCATAGCCCATTTGCGTGGGCAGATCAAAAGCCACATTGAGGCCGGTCTGGCCGTTGGCGATCATGAGCTTGAAGCGTTCATTCGTCTGGTCCGGGGTCCCGAAGCCGGTGTACTGCCTGGTTGTCCAGTTCCGGCTGCGATATCCCAGGGGGTGCAGGCTCCTCGTGAAAGGGAATTCACCCGGATTGCCGAGGTCTTTTTCATAGTCAAAGCCAACCCTTTCCAGGTCTTCCGGCGTATACACAGGCTTCACCTTGATGCCGGACTGCAAAATGACCTCCTTGATGGCATCATTTTCGTCCTTGATATATGTAGCTACTCCCATAATGTCCTCTCCTTTTCGCAATAAGGGGCACTGCACCCGATCATGCAGCAGCCTTTTCTTTTATAAATTGGACAATTTCATCAAAGTAGGCGCCCCCGGGGAAGATCCCGTCCACACCCAGCTCTTTCAGCGGAGCGATGTCCCTGCTTGGAATCACGCCGCCCACAACCACAATTTTGTCATCGAGATTTTCCTCCTTGATCAGCTGCATCAATTTCCTGGAAATCGGGATGTGTGCGCCGGACATGATGGAAAGCCCAATCACGTCCACATCCTCCTGGAGGGCCTGCTTCACGATGCTTGGCACG
>Ga0307419_10000998_pt1 | contig 14690 bp, 10 predicted proteins | sample SalMarWE160230MG_2_FD_202512 | JGI IMG/M metagenome (GOLD analysis project Ga0307419, IMG submission 202512) | Salt marsh sediment microbial communities from the Plum Island Ecosystem LTER, Massachusetts, United States - WE1602-30 | ecosystem: Environmental > Aquatic > Marine > Intertidal zone... | reverse complement strand
TCAGGAGATGGAGACCATCCTGATCAATCCTGCCGGCCTCTGGCCCGGGTTTGTCAAACCCGTTGAGGGCTACCTCCGGGCGCACAACCGAAAGGTTCTTTTGAAATGGGCGACCTTGCTTCATGACCTTGGCAAACCCCAAACACGCAGCGTCGACCAAAGGGGGAGGGTCCGCTTCCTGGGCCATGAGGAGGAGGGGGCCCATCTTGCCCGACGTATCTGTGCCAGGCTGAGGATGTCCGGTCAAGATCGATCATACGTGACATTCATCGTAGAAAACCACCGACGTCCCCTGCTGCTGTTTGATGCCCATCAGCGGGCAAGCCTCGGCTCGCGAGGGATTGTTCGCTTTGCCAGAAGATTCCAAGACGACCTCATCGGCCTCTTACTCCACAGCGTTGCCGATCAACGTGCCAAGGCCGATGTGGCACCTGAGTCCCTCAGCGCATTGATCACGTTTTCGGAAGGAATTTTCTCGACATATTTTTCCGACCTGAAGCCCAGGTTGGCTGCACCGAAGCTTGTCACCGGCCATGACCTGATCAGGCATTTCAACCTGCGGCCGTCTGAACTGATCGGCAGGTTGTTGGAAAAAGTGGAAGAAGGGCGACTGAATGGAGAGATCCAGAGCAGGCAGGAAGCCATTGAACACGTAGGCCGGTGGCTTCAATTGGAGGGCGATGCCGGAATCGAACCGGCGACACCAAGCTCCGGAGGCTTGTGCTCTATCCGCTGAGCTAATCGCCCTCGAAGAAGCACCCAAACCATACCACCGGGTCCTTTGTTGTCAAGGGGATTTGAGGTTACAGAAATCAACTCACGAAACGACATTGGCATTTTTCTTGAATTCTCCATGTGGGTGATTATATTGATGACACACTAAGGGATAAAATAGTACTATCTCCTGTCTTTGCTGAAGACCGACAAAAAGAGCATCACAAAGTGATGCAAGTAGGCGGGTATGACCGAAAAAAGCGAAAAGCTTCCAGATCCCAAGGAGGTTGAAAAAGAAATCAGCGACTTCCTGTCGGAAAAATTTGGTGGGCGTGTGAAACTCATCGCCCCCATGGTGATCCCTCAGGAGCCCCCTGCTGACAAGGAAGGCACGCCAGCCAGGAAGAAAAAGATCAATTTTTCCTTAAAACCCGAGGAACTTGAGGCCTACCTTGACCAGTACGTCATAAAACAGGATGAGGCCAAGGCCATCCTGGCCACCAAGGTCTGTACCCATTTTAATCGTATCAAGTACGCTGAATCATCCGAAGACAAAGATCAATCCATCCTGGGTAACATCAAGAACAACATCCTCATGATAGGGCCCACGGGCGTGGGCAAAACCTACATGATTAAACTGATCGCCCAGAAGATAGGCGTCCCCTTTGTCAAAGGAGACGCCACTAAGTTCAGTGAAACAGGTTATGTTGGCGGTGACGTGGAAGATCTGGTGCGGGACCTCGTGCGCGAAGCCGATGATGATATCGAACTTGCGGAATACGGAATCATCTACATCGATGAAATAGATAAGATCGCTTCCAGTAACCACCTGATCGGGCCGGATGTCTCTCGCACCGGCGTTCAGCGCGCCCTGCTCAAACCCATGGAAGAGACCGAGGTGGACCTGAAGGTCCCCCACGATCCTATCTCCATGCTGGAGGAGGTGGAGCGCTATCGCAAGACCGGCAAACGAAGAAAGCGTGTGGTGAATACAAGGAATATCCTGTTCATCATGAGCGGCGCTTTCAACGAACTGGCAGAAATCACGAAGAAACGCATCGTAGATCAGGGTATCGGTTTTGCCGCATCTGTCAAAAGCCATTCGGAAGCCCTCGATTACCTGAAACATGCCAGACCGGAGGATCTCATTAAGTTCGGCTTTGAGACCGAGTTCATAGGACGCCTGCCGGTTATCTCCCTATTTGAAAAACTGACCGAAGATGACCTTCTTGCCATCTTAAGAAACCCCAATAACCCTGTCATTCTGAGCAAGAAGCTCGATTTCAAGGCCTACGGCATTGACGTCAAGTTCGACAACCAGGCCCTGAGGGCCATGGCCCAACTTGCTTACAAAGAAGGAACCGGCGCACGGGCTCTGGTCAGCGTGATCGAGAAGGTCCTGGTGAAGCTGGAAAAGAGGCTTCCCTCGACGGATATCAAGAAACTGCCTGTGACACAGCAGGTGGTCGAGGACCCTGCAGGGGCTCTCCAGGAAATCGAGTCCAAGGCAAACAGTGCCAAGTGGGACAGGATTTACGAAAAGATCGTCCAGGATGAAAAGGACTCCATCAAGAAATATGTCCAGGCTTACCAAGCTGTACTGACTGACAGGTACGACATGGTGCTGAGCCCGTCACGAAGGTCTCTGATCGCAGACATTTATGCCATGAGCACGTTCGACATGAATGCCGTTATGGAAAAGATAAGTCGTGATTACAAGCAGATAAAAAATATCCAAGACTACTTCTCTGAAACCCATGCTATTGACGTGACCCTGGCCGAAGATGCCATCGATGTCGTGATCGGCCAAATGAACGCTTCTCGGACAGGCTTGAGAGATTTCTATAAGAAGCTCACATCGGACTTTGAGGACGGTTTTCAACTGATTCGCGACAGAACGGGTAAGAACAACTTTGTCGTTACGAAAGAGGCCTTGGCAGATCCCGAACAATTCTTGAATGACCTGGTGAAAGAGATGTACACAAAGGATCGTGCCCGCAGGGACCAGTCTCAAGACGCGTAGCGGCAACAACACAACCACCAACGACTGACGATCTCAGGAGAGGTTAGCGATGCTTTTTCCAGACTACAGGCCAAGACGCCTGCGGCAGAACGAAAATTTCAGACGGATGATTCGGGAGACACGACTTTCGGTTGAGGACCTGATCCTTCCCCTGTTTGCCGTGGAAGGCAAAGGCGTCAAAGACGCCATACCGTCTATGCCAGGACACTACCAGCTTTCTCCAGACCACATTGTCAAAGAGGTCAAGGTCGCTCGCGACCTGGGGATCCCTGCTGTGATGCTCTTTGGCATCCCAGACAAGAAGGACGCTCTGGCCACCAGCGCCTATGCCGAGGACGGAATCGTCCAGAAGACAGTAAGAACCCTAAAAGAGAAGGTCGCCGATGTTGTGGTGATCACTGATGTCTGCCTTTGTGAATATACGGATCACGGGCACTGCGGCATGGTGGAAGAGGGCGCCATCCTCAATGACGAAACCTTGGAGCTGTTGGCACGAACGGCCCTTTCCCATGCCCGAGCCGGAGCAGACATGGTGGCCCCCTCGGACATGATGGACGGTCGTGTTGCAGAAATTCGCGAGGCTTTGGATGATAACGGTTTTGAGATGACGCCCATCATGTCCTATGCCGCCAAATACTGTTCAGCCTTTTATTATCCCTTTCGCCAGGCCGCTGAGTCGGCCCCAAAATTTGGAGATCGGCGCACCTATCAGATGGACCCGGCCAACAGCCTGGAGGCCATTCGTGAGGTGAGCATGGATGTGGAAGAGGGGGCTGATATTATCATGGTCAAGCCGGCCATGGCTTACCTGGACATCATTTTCAGGGTTCGGGAAGAAATCGACCTGCCCGTGGCAGCCTACAATGTAAGCGGTGAGTTTGCCATGATCAAGGCAGCCGACAAGCTGGGATGGCTGGACGGAAATAAGGTCATGATGGAAAGCCTGACGGCTATTAAACGTGCTGGTGCTGACATGATTCTGACCTATTTTGCAAAAGAGGCTGCCAAGGAGCTGGCCGGCAGTTAATCTGGAAAGGGAGTTTGCATTGAAGCCACATCAACATTCAACGTCCAAGCCGACCCAAACGGGCGGCAAGAACGACGTATCTAATCTGCGGCTTGTTGCCTGGGAAGTTACCCGAAACTGTAACCTGAACTGCATCCATTGCCGGGCGGCAGCGACCCGGGGGCCTCACTCAGGTGAGCTGGACACCGCGGCCTGTTTCAACCTCCTGGACCAGATCAAGGACGTTGCGCAACCCGTGATTATCCTGACAGGTGGCGAGCCCCTCCTCAGGCCGGACATTTTTGAGATCGCGCGCTACGGGGCAGACCAGGGCCTTCGTATGGTCATGGCCCCCAACGGCACACTCATCACGGAGGCGAACGCCAAAGAGATGGTGGCGGCCGGCATACAGCGCATCAGCATCAGCCTGGACGGGGCCACGAGGGAGAGCCACGATCGGTTCCGCCAGGTGAAAGGGGCCTTTGAGGGGGCCCTGCAGGGTATTGAATGGGCCAAAAAGGCCGGCCTCGATTTCCAAATTAATACGACCATCACGCAGCAAAACCTTGATGAGCTGCCAAGGATCCAAGAACTGGCTGTTGAGCTGGGGGCGGTGGCCCACCATATCTTTCTGCTCGTTCCCACGGGCAGAGGAAAATACATCGTGGACCAGGAAATCTCGGCCAAACAGTACGAAGAAACCCTCAACTGGTTTTATGACCAACGGGACAAGATTCCCCTTCAGTTAAAGGCCACCTGCGCCCCCCACTATTACCGGATATTGAGGGAGCGGGCGCGCCTGGAAGGCAAGCACGTCACCTTCAAGAGCCATGGGTTGGATGCCGTAACACGGGGTTGTCTTGGGGGCACCAGCTTCTGCTTCATATCAAGCACGGGCGACGTCCAACCCTGTGGCTTCCTCGATCTTCATTGCGGTAATGTGAAGGAAACCTCATTTGGTCGTATCTGGAATGAATCAGAAATATTCCTCTCACTGAGGGATTTCAACCAATTGAAAGGAAAGTGCGGCAGGTGTGAATATCGAAAAGTATGCGGCGGGTGTCGTGCCAGGGCCTATGAGGCCACAGGCGACTATCTGGCCGAAGAACCTCTTTGTATGTATCAACCAGGAGGCCGTTGACGGGGCCTCTGATCGTGTTCTGATCCTTGACGAATCCTTTTCTTTATAGTATTTTTAACTTAGTGCCCCATAGAAAAGGAGACAGACCATGCGCATCCGGTCTTTAATGATCAAGGATCCCATCACCGTTTCAGACCGCACCTCTGTTCAAGAAGCCATCCACCTGATGCAGGAGAATTCTATCCGCCACCTGCCTGTTGTAAGCGCTTCAGAAAAACTGGTCGGCTGGGTTACCCTGGCGGACATGAAACAGGGTCTTCTTCCGGCCGTTGTCACAGGCCTGTCCCTGGCGGACCTGATGATCAAGAATCCCATCACCATACACCCGGACGCTGACGTAGAGACAGCCGCCCAGATTATTTACCAGAAAAAAATCGGCGGCATGCCTGTGGTTGATGGCGATGATAAGGTTATGGGCGTAATCACCGTCACGGATATCCTGGGCGCTTTTATCAAGATTATGGGGATTCTCACCGAAGGCTCGAGGCTGGACGTGAATGTCGGCGATGAGCCACAAGGGTTTGAAAAGGTCTCCCGTATCATCCACGATCAGGGGGGGGAAATTATCAGCGTGGGAATTGCCCCAGACACAAGCGACGAGAAAATCTACTATTTCCGCCTCAAAGAGTGCCCCATGGAACCTATTGTAACGGCCCTTCAGAATAAGAAATATGACGTCCTCTCATTTGCGCGATAAGGCGGCATGAACATCCGCCTTATTCCCCATAAAAGGACCAGCCCTCTCTAATTTCAAAGTGGCCATTGCAGCCGCGAATCTGGCTGCCATCTCTGGTGTCGTTCCTCTCAAGCGTTCATAAAGGTACCCCGCCATATAGGTGTCCCCGCACCCCGTCGGATCCGCCAGCCTTCTCGGGGTCCAGCCCGGGATCTTATGAAGCCTTTGTGCCGCCGTATAGACAAGAGATCCTCGATGCCCCAAGGTAATGACGACCTCTTCAGGGCCAAAGGAAGCAAGCACAACGGCAGCCCTGTCCATCGCCGTTTCTCCGGAAAGGATGAACGCCTCGGTTTCATCCGCCTTTAGAATGTGGACACAGGCGAGCCACTTCTTCTTGTCTGCCCGATCCTCCTGGGTGATCACCCCAAGGCGCGCCGGCCGCACCATGCCCTGGACATCCAACGAAACGATCTTTGCTTTGCCGACCGCTCGTCTCAAGACTTGTAGGGGGATATCTTCCCTGGTCAGTGGACCAAAATGGAACGCGGGCGCGCTGATCCCTGCCAGGTCTTTGGCTGAGAAAGGGGTGCCCCTACCCTTGAGAACCTGGGTCCGGGTGTCGAGCCCCATGCCGCTATATCTGTTTTCAAAAGCCGGAGTGGTTTCCCCATCCTTCCAAAAAATGCTGACTTTTTCGCTGGTTAGCTCCTGAAGCAGGCGCTGCCTGTCTTGTCTTGCCCCCTTTGTGACCACGGCCACGCTCAGACCCAGCCGTTTCAAAGCCATGGCCGTGTAATAGGCCGTGCCCCCGAGGGCTGTCCTCCTTGTGGTGCCAACCTTCACGACCTCTTTGGTAATATGGCCGACCACGCAAACATCAAATTTGACGGTTCCGTAGAAAGTCAATTCTCTTCGCTCCGTGTAATTCTTGGGCCGCTCACAAAAGTCTTTTTACGAGTTCATCAAAGTGGGACGATGCAACTGTTTTTCTTTCATGACGGGACATTTCATCCACGGCGGTTCACTTTGCCTTCCACGCCCCTTGTGATTCAGCGCTATGATACTTATTTAATAACATCCAATGGTTGTCGACGCCTGGGCCCCGGACGTGACAGCACGACCTGCCTTTCGGATCACCGCCCTAAAGAAAAGTCGCGAATCTTCCGATAACAAAAAAGATCCAGGACCTTTGTCCTGGAATCGTAGAAACAAACATTCAGATCAGGATGCAACAGATGCCCGAACCTGTGTCCTCTCTTCCCACAGAGGAAATCCTAAAGGCTGCAGAAAGGCTTCCACCATTTCCAGCGGTGATCTGGAAGGTAACTGCGCTGCTGCGTCGCATGGCCCCTGTGAGAGAGGTCGAGGCCGTGATCAAGTACGACCAGGCCATCGCGGCAAAGGTGTTGGCCATGAGCCGTGCGGCCTATTATGCTCGCCGGTACACCATAGGCTCTCTGAGTGATGCCATAGTCGCCCTCGGCGATCAACAGTTGATACGCGTCGTCATGACTGCTTGCTCGGCCCGCTATTTTGAGTCTGAGATATCGGGATACGAGCGCAAAGAGGGCGAATTGTGGCAGCATGCCGTGGCCACGGCCCTCATCGCCGAAACCGTGGCACGCCGTCTTGGAAAAAAGAGGGTTCTGACGATCTACACGGCGGCCCTGCTCCATGACATTGGCAAGGCAGTGCTGAGTTTTTACATGAAAACTTACATGGACGCCATTTTGATCCGAATGAGCAGAAGGGGCCTGCGGCTCCTTGATGCCGAGCGGGAAACATTCGGCGTGGACCACCAGGAATTAGGAGAAATGATCGCTCGCCGTTGGCGGTTTCCCCCGGAAGTGGTCACAGGTATCGGCTACCACCATCGTCCGAAACAAGCAACCTCTCACCAGGACGTCGCTGCCGCCGTTTACGTGGCCAATCGAACGGCGACCGCTATGGGCTGGGCCTGCGGGATTGAAGGCCTGGCTGAGACGTACGAGGATGAAATCTTCGGCGTCCTGGGGATCAGCACCAGTATGGTCGGACAGTTCTGGACGGATATAGGAAGCACCATGGATGAAGTGAAACAGCTCCTGTCCGATGAGAGCTCGATCTTTGGCGGCCAGCCAGAGGACAAGCCAGCTGCCCGGGCCTCCGCTTACCAGCATTAGACCCTGTTCGGAGGCGGTTCAGACGTTTCCGGAGTCTTCAAGCCTCCACCCTGTAAACCTCGATAGCCTTCTCTTTACCCTTCACCTTCTGGGCCGGAAGGGGAATGAGGGCTTTTAGCCCCTGCCCTTCTGAAATCCTGTCCTTGATTTCCTCCCGGACTGTCTTGGTAATAAGAATTTCATCGGGCTGAGCAATGGATTCCAAACGCTGTGCCACGTTGACAGCGTCACCGATCACTGTATAGTTCAGGTGCTCCTCTGAGCCGATGTAGCCCGCGACCACTTCTCCTGAATTGATGCCTATGGAGATTTTCAGAGGAGGCCAATCGTCCTGATGCTTCTCCAGATTCAACGCCTTCAGGGCAGTGAGCATGTCAATGGCTGTCTGCACGGCTCGCAGGGAATCATCGCCGTAGGAAAGGGGCGCTCCGAAGAAGGCCAGGATGCCATCGCCCATGAGTTTGTCCAGGGTCCCGTGGTGCTTGAATATGATCGGCGTCATCCGTGAAAAATAGGCGTTCAGTATGTCAACCACCTTCTCCTGATCGAGTCCTTCAGACATCGAGGTGAAGCCGCGCAGGTCTGCAAACAGGATGGTCACATTTTTGCGCTCTCCCCCCAGTCTGAGGTTGTCTCCGCTGCCAAAGATCTTTTCTGTCACCGTTTTCGAGAAAAACCGGCTCAATAGGAAGCGCTGCTTTTCCTCCTTAAGCATTTGACGATACAAGCGGAACAGGATGACTGCGGTGGCAATCTGATCTGCAACAAGGTCGAAGAAGCGCACCTGGTTTTGCTCAAAGCCCCTTGTCTTCCTGTGCTGCAGACTGAGAACGCCGATGGCTTTCTTGTTATGCATCACTGGAACACAGAGTAACGAGCCGCTACGGCGGCCCCCTTGCTTTCCATCGGAAGGATCGGCCTGGATGTCGTCAAGGATGACGGGGCTCCTTTGAACCATGGCTTGGCCGGGCGCCCCCTCTCCAATCGGCAAAAATGCACGGTGGCCAATGGGCCCATCAGAACCGCTTTTAGCTACAATTTCCAGAAGTTGGAGCTCTTCGTTCAGAAGCCACAAAGAAATGTTATCCAGCGTTATGTATCTGTCTATAATCTTGAGTTGATTCCGAAAAAACGTCTTCTTGTCATGAAAATCTGTGGCCCGCAGGGTATTGCCCAGTTCTTTGAGGATGGAAAGTTCCTTTATCTTGTTCTCATAATTTTCTTGTACCTTAAGGAACTGCTTCTTGAACACGTCCCTTTCCTGCTCCAGCGAGGAAAGTTCACCTGACTTCTCTTGTCTGTCGGACACCATAGGGCACACGCTTAATCTAAGATTGAAAACAGATCTTCGCCGTCTCTGATAATAGCCAGGGCATCTTCCTGCATTTTTCTCAGCTGCTCGGTATTCAGGCCTTCAAAAAGTTGACTCAAAAAACTCCAATGGCCAAAAGTCAACCGGGGCGAAAAAACAGGAATCCCCTCTGGCAACTGTCCAGACTCGCCGGCGCCATAGTGGAGATAGTCTGCCAATCCGATCATAGCCGCCAGTTCAGGATGACCGGGCGCTGAAAAAGGCTGATGGTGAAAGGCAATGGCTTCCACAAGGGCCTCCGGCAGATTCCAGTTGGAGGCCAGTAATTCTCCAATGGCCGCATGGTTTAAACCAAAACTCTCTTCTTCCAGCTCAAAGAGGGGGAGGCCGAGTTTCGTTACATCAACATGGATTTGTCCGTAGAGCTCGGGAAAGTGCTCTATAAGAAAGATCTTTCCGAAATCGTGGAGCAGGCCTGCGGTGAAAGCTCCAAGTCTTTGATATTCTGGGAACTTTTGGCACAAATTTTGGGCAATGAGAGCGGTGCACAGAGAGTGGTGCCACAGGGCCTTCGGATCGTACAACCCTTCAAGAGGTTTGACCTCAAAGACCTTTGCAGCAGCCAGACCAAAGGCAAGGTCCATGATCTCCTCCGTGCCGAGAATCACCACCGCCTGCCTCACCGTCCCGATCTTCTGCGGAAATCCGTAGAAAGCGGAATTGACCATCTTGAGCAGTTTCGATGTCAAGGAAGGATCGTTTACGATGACCTCCGTCAGATCCGCGGCAGATGAATTGGCATTTGACGCGATCTTGAACACGTGAGCCGCAACGGACGGCAGGGTCGGCAAGGTCTCCACCCGATTGAGTCTCGAGATGACTTCCTGTTGGGTTTTCCTCCGTTCCTCGAGGCTCTCCTCCAGCTCCATCTGATGAATAATAGCCTCAAAGTGTTGCTCTGCGGCCCTATCGGAAATGGGTCGGGGCTGAATACTGATCTTCTCCTCCAAGACCGGTGCAACGGGAGAGTCGAAGGGCAACCTGGCCAGAAATTCCTTTTGTTTGGCTTGGGGAAGCTGACTGAGTCCAAGCCACAGGATGTCTGGGTCCATATCCAGCAGCCTTCTGAAAATCTTTCCACGTCCCTTGGTAAAGCAGAGCTGGAGGGGACTGGGGCTTTCCTCGCTTGCTGAAACGTGTGGCGCAAGCTCGTCCGGGGAAGACGCTATTCGACCATCTGACAAGCCCACATGCCCCTTTTCGATTCGCTTCACCTCTGCAATGTGTATCAGCTCTGAAAGGCTTCGGCCTTCCTCTGGAAAGAGTGCATAGCCCATGCTGATAAGGATCTCTTCTCCTAAGAGTTCTTTTAGAACACGATCTGTCTTGTTTTCGAGGTGGACGACACCTTGCCTGTCCGTGGAAAACCCCAGTATGATGACGCGAGCGTCATCGATTCCAACGACTGTGTCACTTTCGCGAAAATGTTCTGCCAGGTTTTTTTCAAATGGCCCCATCATGGAGGGGAGGATGGAGCCGGGCTTGTCCCCTTGCACATGCACCAGGAACAGGGCCAGATTGGCGCTACACCTTAGGATTTTGCTCAACTCCTGGTTGATAAGCTTGTGATGCTTTGTGGATATGGCAAAGGGGTAGGTAGAATCTCCCGTGACAGGCTCCAGATATGTCTGGCAGCCCATCTTTTCCAGGACGGTTTGAATCAGCTTGCCATCGTTGTGGGTGGATACCTCCCAGAGTACACGGGGTGGGTTTGTCAACAGGTTGCGGATCTGATCCTCAGAGAAGCCGAGCTCTTTTTGAAAGAAAATGACGAGCTTCTGAAGCTGCGCACGGGGGTCCAATCCCTCAAAAAGGACACGAAAATGGGTATCATTCATATGTTTCGTGGTTTCCCTGCCACACACCGCCAAGGGCTAATCGCAAGTTTGGCCATACCGATCCTGCTGATTTTCTTATCAGATCCAGCAAAAGCCATGCCATTAACCAGAGCAAACGCCGGGGGCACGGACGACCAAGGGGCACCTGGGCCTCACCGGCAGGGCCTGGACCGAGAGCCCTCAGAAACGCTCCTCGGTTGAGGACGAAGGCCTTCTGCCCGTAGGCGCAACGATGCGTCATAAAATTGACGGCTTCGTAAAAAGTCCGAATTAGACGACAAAGTAAAAAGCTCCAAAGTGAAGCCTCCCCGCCCTCCCGGGCGGGGCTTCCCGGTAAGGAAGATTGCCATTTTTGTATAGCTCCCCTTGACCCCGCCCTTCCGGACGGGGCTTGCGGGGAGCAGGCCGGTCAAGGCGCGCAAATCCTGAGGAATGAGGCGTACTAATCGTACGTCGCAGTGATGAAGGATGCAGCGCAACACAGAAATTGGACTTTTTGCGAAGTCGTCAAAATTGACAGAGTCGCCATGACCCGACTGAGCCCCACACGCTGCCCAATCATGACAGACCAGCGCAACCCCTTGCAGTTTTGCATGAAATTGGGCATAAGTTGTCGATCGTTGGGTTGCTTATCACACCAACATACAAGGGAAAAAGAGGAGTCGTCTCGCCATGGGAGAGTTCATGGAAACAATCGGTCACATCAACGGCTTCCTGTGGGGTCCGTGGACCCTTTACGTTTTGCTCGGAGCGGGCATCCTTTTTACAGTCTGGACCAGATTCTCACAGTTCAAGGTCCTCACCCATGGCGTGGCCGTCACCTATGGCGTGTATGACAACCCGGATGATCCTGGGGCCATCAACCATTTCCAGGCGCTTTCGGCCGCCCTGTCCGCAACCATCGGGCTGGGTAACATAGGCGGTGTCGCCGTGGCCATAGCCCTGGGGGGGCCTGGCGCCCTGTTCTGGATGTGGGTGGTGGGATTTCTCGGTATGGCGCTCAAGTCTGTGGAGATCACCCTGGCCATGTTGTACCGCAATACCGATGACTCGGATGATCCCCATGGCGGCGCGATGTGGGTCATCGATAAGACACTGGGCGCTGGAGGCGGGTTGTCCCGTGGGGTGGCGAAGGCCATCGGCCTTGTTTTCTGTATCACGCTGCTGATCATGACCATGGCTGGTGGAAATATGTTCCAGACTTGGAATGTGGCCGACCTGACGCTCAATTACTTCGGGGTCCCAAAAATAGCCACCGGTATTGTTCTGGCCATTCTGGTGGGTTTGGTTATCGTGGGTGGTATCAAACGAATCGGCCAGGTGGCTGCGAGGCTTGTTCCTGTGATGTGCATTCTTTATCTGCTTTCGGCATTGGCTGTGCTGGCTGCAAACGTGCAGGAAATACCGGCCATGTTCGCCCTGATCTTCAAGTGCGCCTTTGGGAAGACCGAGGCCGCGGGTGCCTTTATGGGCGGAACATTCGGATTCGTCTTCGCCCAGGGGATGAAACGGGCGTTATTTTCGAACGAAGCAGGCCTGGGTTCCGCGCCCATAGCGCACGCGGCGGCCAAAACGAGTGAACCGGCCCGGGAAGGGATCGTTGGTGGCATGGGCCCGTTTATTGACACGCTTTGCATATGCAGCCTCACCGCCTTGGTCATCATTTCCACCGGCACTTGGAACCGCGGACCCGCCGGTGAGTTGACAGGCTCTGTTCGACTTGTGCAAAAGGAGGGCAAGGTGGTGCTGGCGGCCCCGGACGAGGTGACTGCCCTGCCCGAACTTCCGGTCGGCGAAAGCTGGAAAGTCAATACCCAGGTATTCTTCCTGCTCAAGAAACCGGCTGATCGAGAAGGACAATGGGAACGTGTCAGGGTCTATGGCACGATTCTGGGCGATGTTCTGGGAAGACCGCAAACGATTACATGGGACGAAGTACCCATCGGCGCCCAGTGGGTGCTGGACAAAGCGGGCAGCCCCATCAAAGGCGTCTTTCGAAACTTCGCGGGCGCCAGCCTGACGGGCCTTGCCTTTGATCGTGCCTTCCCCGGCCTGGGAAAATGGCTGGTGACCCTTGCCGCCTGGCTGTTTGCCGTTTCGACCATGATCTCGTGGAGTTACTACGGGGAGCAGGGCATGGTGTACATGTTCGGCAAGAGATCTGTTCTGCCATACCAGCTTGTATTCCTTCTCCTGGCGATCGTGGGCGCTTTCCTGGTAAAAAACAATACCGAACTCGGGGCCCTGGCTGATTTTGGCACCGGCTGGATGTTATGGGCCAACATGCTCATCGTACTCACCATGGGGCACCTTGCCGTCAAAGGCCTGGATGACTATTTCAAGCGTTTAAAAATCGGGGCATTTCATCCCCACCCGCGGCCCCGCATCACGGATGTCGTGGGCGGCAAAGATGTTGAATGAGCCCACAGTCAGCAGTCCACTGGGTTGTGCCGGAGAACTATGAGGATGGGAACCGTTGAGATTTCCCTTTCTTTCCCAGCAGAATACTGCGGCTGCGACGTATCCGAGGACTTTTGATGACTTTAAAACCACTCTGCTCAGCAACGGAAGCAGTCCTATCAAAAGCCTTCTTTGACACATGTCCCTTTGGTTCTACGATTAATAATCTTCCGGTTGGCTTCATCATTTCGTAGGCCTCAGAAAAGAACCTGGAGACATCGGGAACCTCATGTACGACGGCAGATGCAAGAGCAAAATCGATTTGTTCTTTGAGGTCATTCACACAAAGAGAATCAGGATGACATGTTCGTGTTTCAATCCTGCTCCACAATCCGGCTTTGCGCGCGCGCTTTTCCAGTGACCTGATCATCTTTTCCTGCACGTCCACACATATAACCTTACCATTCGAGCCGACCATCCGCGCAAGGGGCAAACTGAAAAAGCCCATGGCACAACCAATATCCACGACCTCCATACCTTCCTCAACGTACGAGCCAAGTATCTTCTCGGGATTTTGAAACAACCTTCTTACGGGACTGGCAAGAATATAACCCACCCATACAGGACACACTCTTTTAGCCATGTATTTCCCCTTGATCATTTGCCTGAATACCGACGACCTTCCAACCAGGTGGACCGGCCTGAGCAGTAGTTTAGCATTCATATTACTCCACTTGTCAAATTCTTGATGGGCAATTTAGGGAAGCGAGATTCTAAGAGGCGGACATGAGGGTCAAGGACGTCGGATTCGGAATGGGGCTGTGGCTGGCCAACTCAGCCTTGACGGATTTCTCGGTCAAAAAATGACGATATACTCTGCAAATCCTTTTCTAATTCAAAGGGGTGACTTACCTCTTGGCGATTTCTGGCCCTGGTATGCTTCATGCTTTTGTAAAAAGCTGCCATAGCCAGATGTCTTTTCAGTACGAATCCTTTTGCCTGTAACCCGTTGCGATGGCTCATATTCCGCAATATGAGGGGCGACTTACCAAGGGGGCATGAAATGGTCTACGTCATCACAGGGCTATGGTTCGAACAGTCATGTACAGGTTGCACATGCCAACAATATGGTGCTCCCCATAGTAATTCTTGACACACCACCGATTTTTGCGATATTGACTCCGCAAAAATCAAGTTCATAGGCTTTATCCTTCAAAGGGAAGGGGGATTGAAAAATGATTAGAAGATTCAGACGTTTTATGAAAGGTAGACGCGGACAGGGCATGACGGAATACATCATCATTGTTGCGCTTATTGCCATTGCCGCAATCGGAATTTATGCCCTCTTTGGAAAG
>Ga0307419_10000997_pt1 | contig 14698 bp, 17 predicted proteins | sample SalMarWE160230MG_2_FD_202512 | JGI IMG/M metagenome (GOLD analysis project Ga0307419, IMG submission 202512) | Salt marsh sediment microbial communities from the Plum Island Ecosystem LTER, Massachusetts, United States - WE1602-30 | ecosystem: Environmental > Aquatic > Marine > Intertidal zone... | reverse complement strand
GTCAGCCGGGGCTTGGCGACCACATTGGTGGCATCGAGCCTTCCGCCCAAACCCGTCTCAAGCAACAGAAGATCGGCCGGCACTTCGGAAAAGGCGACGAACGCGGCCGCGGTCGTGATCTCGAACAACGTGATCAGCTCGCCGCCATTGGCCGCCTCGGTGCGGGCAAGGCAATCGACCAAGAACTCTTCGGCGATCACGGCCGAACCGTGCGGTCCGGCAAGCACGATGCGTTCGTGAAAATGGACGAGATGCGGCGAGGTATAGACATGCACGCGTTTACCCAGCGCCTCGGAGATGGCCCGGGCGAAGGCGAGGAACGAGCCCTTACCGTTCGTGCCTGCGACATGCAGCACAGGCGGAAGCTTCTCTTCGGGATGGCCAAGCGCGGCTAACAGGCGCTCCATACGCCCAAGCGACAGATCAATCGATTGGGGGTGAAGCTCCTTCAACCGCTCAAGCAGGGTGTCGCTCGACGCGCTCCGGGGTCGAGGCGAGCCTCGCCCGGCGCTGTGCGGTATTTGTGTCAATCCCTCGTGCCCTTAGACGTTGTGCGGCAGATTCGGATTCGCGCCATTGCCGGCGCTGCTGGTCATGTCCTTGTCATCCTCGGCCTCCTCGACGGCTGTGGTGTCGAGGCCGTTGCCGGAGTGCGCAATGGTCGAGGCTGGGGCCTCGTGCGCGTGCTCGCCGTCCAGGACCTCCGAGAGGGTTAGGTCGCGATCGAGCTGGCGATAGGTCAACAGATGGCAGATGCGGGCCAGCGTCTCGCGCAGCGCGTGGCGATGCACCACCATGTCCACCATGCCGTGGTCGTGGAGATATTCGGCGCGCTGGAACCCGTTCGGCAGCTGCTCGCGAATGGTCTGCTCGATAACACGGGGACCGGCAAAACCGATCAGAGCGCCGGGCTCGGCGATTTGGATGTCGCCGAGCATGGCGTAAGACGCGGTCACGCCGCCAGTGGTCGGGTGCGTCAGCACGACGACGTAAGGCAGACCCGCTTCGCGCAGTTCCTGAACCGCGACCGTGGTGCGCGGCATCTGCATCAGCGAAAGAATGCCTTCCTGCATCCGCGCTCCGCCGGAAGCGGCGAAGAGAATGAGCGGGGCATTGCGCATGACCGCGGCACGCATCACGGCGATGATCGCCTCGCCTGCCGCGGTGCCAAGCGAACCGCCAAGGAAATCAAAATCCTGCACGGCAGCCACGATCTTCTGGCCATTGAGCTCGCCCGCCGCGGCGAGCACGGCATCGGCCAGCCCGGTCTTGCTGCGGGCGTCTTTCAGCCGGTCGGTATAGCGGCGCTCGTCGCGGAACCTGAGCGGATCGACGGGAACTTCGGGAAGCGGCAGGATTTCGTATTGGGCGTTGTCGAACAGCGACTTGAGCCGCGCCTCGGCCGACATGCGCATATGGTAATTGGAGCCCGGGACCACGAACTGGTTCGACTCCAGATCCTTGTAATAGATCATCTGCCCCGTCTCGGGGCATTTGACCCACAGATTGTCCGGCAATTCCTTCTTGCGAAGGATGTTGCGGATCTTGGGTCTGACGACGCTGTTAATCCAGTTCACGGCTCAACAACACTCTCAAAAAATTCAGCTCACGCGTTAAAGCGCTGCGGCTTCGGCCGGATGGCGCAGCGCCGCGGCGAGCCGCCCGACCAAGTCTAACACGTCCGGCTTGGTGGCGCGGGTCGCCTTGCCTTCATGGTCAAGACTTTGCGCAATGGCCGTGACGAGGGCCGAACCGACCACCACGCCCTCGGCAAGCCCGGCCATCGCGCTCACCTGCTGTTCCGTCTTCACGCCGAAGCCGACCGCAATCGGCAAGCTCGTCTTGGCCTTGATGCGCCCGACATGGCCTTTGACGTCCTTCAGGTCAGGCGCCTTGGTCCCAGTGATGCCGGCGATCGATACGTAGTAAACAAACCCGCTGGTATTGGCGAGCACAGCCGGAAGGCGCTTGGCATCCGTCGTCGGCGTGGCGAGACGAATAAACTCAAGACCCGCCGCCACGGCGGCAGGACGAAGTTCGGCATCTTCTTCTGGCGGCACGTCAACCACGATCAGACCGTCTGCTCCCGCTTCCGCCGCATCGGCGACGAAGCGATCCACCGGATACACATATATGGGGTTGTAATAGCCCATTAAAACCAGGGGCGTGGCGTCATCGGTGGCGCGGAAGGCCTTAACCAAATCGAGCGTCTTTTCCATGGTCTGGCCCGCTTTCAAGGCCCTTTGCGACGAGGCCTGGATCGCCGGCCCGTCAGCCATGGGGTCGGAGAACGGCATGCCAAGCTCGATGATGTCGGCTCCTGCGGCAGGCAGCGCGCTAAGGATTGCCAGCGAGGTGTCATAATCGGGGTCGCCGGCGGTGATGAAGCTCACCAGGCCTGCCCGTCCCTCCCGCTTCAGCGCTGCAAATCTTTGTTCGATGCGTGCCAAGCTCACATCTCCATGCCGAGATGGCCGGCGACGGCAAAGATGTCCTTGTCGCCGCGCCCGCACATATTCATCACCAGGAGATTGTCGCGCGGCAAAGTCGGCGCGAGTTTCTCGACATAGGCCAAGGCATGCGACGGCTCGAGCGCCGGGATGATCCCCTCAAGCCGGGTGCAGAGCTGGAAAGCTTTGAGCGCTTCCTGGTCGGTGACCGCGACATAATTCACCCGGCCGCTATCCTTGAGCCAGGAGTGTTCGGGACCGACGCCGGGATAGTCGAGACCGGCGGAGATGGAGTGACCTTCGAGGATCTGCCCGTCATTGTCCTGAAGCAGATAGGTGCGGTTGCCATGCAGCACGCCGGGCTTGCCTCCGGTCATCGATGCGGCATGACCGTTCTCCACGTCGAGGCCATGGCCGCCGGCTTCAACGCCATAGATCGCGACCGACGGCTCATCGAGGAAGGGATGGAACAGGCCCATGGCGTTCGATCCGCCGCCGATGCACGCCACGAGCGTATCGGGCAGCCGGCCCTCGCGCTCTAGCATCTGTTCGCGGGTCTCGCGTCCGATGACCGACTGGAAGTCGCGCACCATGGCCGGATAAGGATGCGGCCCCGCCACCGTGCCGATGATGTAGAACGTGTCGTGCACATTGGCGACCCAGTCGCGCAGCGCATCGTTCATGGCGTCCTTCAGCGTGCCCGAGCCCGAGGTCACCGGCTTGACTTCGGCGCCGAGCAGTTTCATGCGAAACACATTCGGCCGCTGCCGCTCGATATCGGTCGCGCCCATATAGACCACGCAAGGAAGGCCGAACCGGGCGGCGACGGTCGCCACCGCCACGCCATGCTGGCCGGCACCGGTCTCGGCGATGATGCGCGTCTTGCCCATGCGGCGGGCAAGCTGAATCTGGCCGAGGCAATTATTGATCTTGTGCGAGCCGGTGTGGTTGAGCTCGTCGCGTTTGAAATAGATCTTGGCGCCGCCAAGGTGCTCGGTGAGCCGCTCGGCGAAATAGAGCGGGCTCGGCCTTCCGCCGTAATGGCTAAGAAGATCGGCGAGTTCGGCATGGAAGGCCGGATCGGACTTGGCTTCCGTATAGGCCTGCTCAAGATCGAGGATCAGCGGCATCAGCGTCTCGGCAACGTAGCGGCCGCCATAGAGGCCGAAATGGCCGCGCTCGTCCGGACCGGTGCGATAGGTGTTGAGCGGATTTGGCTCGTTGCGCACGCTCATGATGCCCTCGCCTGAGGGGCGGCTCCCTTCGCCGCCCGAATGAAGCGCGTCACGAGCTCGGCGTCTTTCTCGCCGGGAGCGCGCTCGACGCCTGACGACACATCGACCAGGTCGGCGCCTGTCACTCTGATCGCCTCGCCGACAGTGTCAGGCGTAAGACCGCCCGACAGCGCGAACGGTGCGGCGAAGCCTTTGAGCGCGTGCCAATCGAAGGCGACGCCGTTGCCGCCGGGAAGCGACGCCGCAGCCTCGGCCTTGGCGTCGAACAGGATGCGATCGGCGCTTGCGGCAAAGGCACGGGCAAACGCGACATCGTTCGGGGTGGCGATGGCTATCGCTTTCATCACCGGCAGTTTCGTTCGGGCCTTGATCTCGGCCACGCGCTCCGGCGTCTCGCTGCCATGGAGCTGAAGGAGATCGGGGCGCACGGTCCCGGCCACGGAGTCGATGAGTTTATCGTCGGGATCGACCAGGACAGCGACGGTCGAGACTTTGCCCCGCGCGGCTTCGGCGAGCGCCTTGGCGGCTTCGAGCGTGAGATGGCGCGGGCTCTTGGCGAACAACACAAGCCCGACAAAGTCGGCGCCTGCCTCCGCCGCCGTCTCGATAATGGCGGGCGTCCGCACACCGCAGATTTTGACCTTAGCCGGCACGGTTTGCTCTCGGGTGAGGGGTATGGCGGCCCTTTTAGGGGCACGCGCTCGCCACCCTATGCCATTCCTAGGGCCAAAGTCTACCGCACTGCAACAAATGTCCTTGCCAGGTGGTTAGCGCCGGCGCTCGGACGAGGCCTCATTCCACGGTCAGCCGCGGGCGATTGGCGGCCGGGGCAAAGCCCTCGAGCTCCTTTTCGAGCCGGTCCGCTTGACGGCGCAAGTCGCGCGCCTCGCGCGCCTCGTCGCGGGCATGGCGCCGCCATTTGCCCTGGCCGAGCCATGTGGCGATCCCGCCGACAAGGAGGCCGAGAGCGAACGCCCCGAGCAAAAACAGAAAGAACGGCGCCTCGAGCGAAAGGGCCGGTTCGTTGCCGCCGAACGGATCGAGGATGAGCCGCACGGCCTCGCGGTTGACCACCGCAAGCGTGACCAGGACTATGCCCAGAGGAACGACCACAAGGGCAAGGACGAGCTTACGCCACATCGATGTGGGCTCTCCTTGGCGCCCGCCTAGCGCAGGCCGCCGGGATTCAAGCGCTCGCGCAGCTCCTTACCAGTCTTGAAGAAGGGAACGTATTTGTCCTCGACAAAGACTGTATCCCCGGTGCGCGGGTTGCGCCCCTGCCGCGCCGCGCGATGCTTTACGGTGAAGGCGCCGAAACCGCGAAGCTCCACTCTGTCGCCACGCGCCAAGGCGCCGGTGATCTCATCGAGCACGATGTTGACGATGCGTTCGACGTCACGATGGAAGAGATGCGGATTTGCGGCCGCCACCTTTTGAATCAACTCGGATTTGATCATTGTACTGCCCCGCTTGGCCTGGCGCTGAACGGGCGCAAGGCCATAGATCCCCCTAGTGCGATGCAGGGTGCCAAACGGAAACAAGACCGTCAAGCTTGAGGGTCGCCGAGATTTCACCTGCAATTCGGGCCAATCGGTCCGCCGAAAGGCCCATTGTTTCGGCCAAGGACCGGAACAACCAGCCAGACAGGCCGGAACTCTCGGCTGCCGGCTTCCAATCGACGATTTTGAGCCCGCGCGGAACGTTGCGTTCCTCGACCAGCCAGGCCATCGCGGCTTTCTCGTCGCCGATTTGGTCGGCGAGTTTCAGCTCGATCGCTTGGCGGCCGGAGTAAATACGGCCGTCGGTCAGACCCGGCACGGAAGGCGCATTAATATCGCGGCGCTTGCTCACCAAATCGACAAACCAGACCTTGGCGTCCTGCACCATCTCCTCGGTCACGGCCCTCGCCCGCTCGTCGGTCGGCAGGAACGGGCTCGGCACCGCCTTCAGCGGACCGCTTCTGACCTCCTCGACCTTGATGCCAAGCGTCTGCAAGAGCTCGGTGACCTGCGCCCACTGGAAGATCACGCCGACGGAGCCGGTGATGGTGTTGCCGTAGACAAAGATGCGGTCTGTGGCCAACGCCACGATATAGGCCGCGGAGGTGGCAATCGTGCCGCACACGGCGACGACGGGCTTCTTGTCAGCCAGAGCGCGGATATTGTCGTACATCGCCTCGCCGCCGGTCGTCGTTCCGCCGGGGCTATTGATGTTCAAAATGACGGCCTTGACCTGACTGGATTTGGCGACCTTCTCGAGCAGCTCGTTCATCTTGCGATCGTCGGTAATGATGCCGGACACCGTCACGCGGGCGACATGGGGCAAGAAGCTGCCAGGGCCGGACACGTTGCTGTCGCTCAATAGAAACAGGCCGAGCGCAAGCAGTCCGAGCGTGACGGCTGCGATCCGCCACGCCGTGACCCGCCGTTTGAGACGGCGGCGGTCGATCAAGCTTTCAGTGTCGAGAGACATCGCACCTCACGCGCGGAACTCCAGACCCGGGCAAAGCTCCGCAAGCGAAGCCTCGTCTACTCCTCCGGAGCGGCACTTGGCTCGGTCTTATCCTTGGCGGCGCGCTTGCGCTTCGGCTTGGCCGGTTCCTCGCCCGCCGCCTCGACCTCTTCGCCTTCGCCTTCCTCGCCTTCCCCGCCTTCCTCGCCTTCCCCGCCCTTCACCTTGTTCAGGGCTGCGCCCAGGATATCGCCGAGCGATGCACCGGAATCGGTGGAGCCATATTGGGCCACTGCTTCCTTCTCCTCGGCGATTTCCAGCGCCTTGATCGAGACCGAGACTTTGCGCGCTTTGGCGTCGACCTGAGTCACGACGGCGTCGAACTTCTCGCCAACCCCAAACCGATCAGGCCTCTGTTCGGAGCGGTCGCGCGATAGATCGGATCGGCGGATGAAAGTGGTGAGGTCGTGATCGAGAAGCTTGGCCTCGATGCCGTTATCCTTGACCTGGGTCACCTCGCAGGTCACGCGCACGCCCTTCTTCAACTTTTCGGCGCCGGCGCCGGAGGCAAAGGGATCGGCGGTCAGTTGCTTGATGCCGAGGCTGATGCGCTCTTTCTCGGCATCGGCCTCGATCACCACGGCCTTGGCCATGTCGCCCTTCTTGTAGTCCTTCAGCACCTCTTCGCCGGGCTTGGTCCAGTCGAGATCGGACAGATGGACCATGCCGTCGATACCGCCATCAAGCCCGATGAACAATCCAAACTCGGTGATGTTGCGAATCTGACCTTCGATGGTCGTGCCGGCGGGATGGCTGTTGGCAAAGGCGATCCACGGATTATCCTGGGTTTGCTTCAAGCCGAGAGAGATGCGCCGCTTGTCGGGATCGACCTCAAGCACCTGAACCTCAACCTCTTGGCTGGTCGAGACGATCTTGCCGGGATGGACGTTCTTCTTGGTCCAGCTCATCTCCGAGACGTGGATCAGCCCCTCGATGCCGGGCTCAAGCTCGACGAAGGCCCCGTAGTCGGTGATGTTGGTGACGGTGCCCTTGAAACGCGCATCGACCGGGTACTTGGCGGCAATGCCCTCCCACGGATCGGCCTCAAGCTGCTTGACGCCGAGGCTGATGCGCTGGGTTTCCGGATTGATGCGGATGATCTGGACTTTGACCGTGTCGCCGACATTGACGATCTCGCTCGGGTGGTTGACACGTCTCCACGCCATGTCGGTGACATGGAGCAGGCCGTCGATGCCGCCGAGATCGATGAACGCACCGTAGTCGGTGATGTTCTTGACCACACCGTCGATGACCTGACCCTCTTCGAGACGGGCCACGATCTCGCTGCGCTTTTCGGCGCGGGTTTCTTCGAGCACGGAACGGCGCGAGACAACGATATTGCCGCGCCGGCGATCCATCTTGAGGATCTGGAAAGGCTGCGGCACGTTCATCAGGGGAGCGACATCCCGGATCGGGCGAATATCGACCTGGCTGCCGGGAAGGAAAGCGACCGCGCCGTCAAGATCGACGGTGAACCCGCCTTTGACGCGGTTGAAGATCACGCCCTCGACCCGCTCGCCGGCTTTGTATTTCTCCTCGAGCCGGGTCCAGCTCTCCTCCCGCCGCGCCTTCTCGCGCGACAGCACGGCTTCGCCCGCCGCGTTCTCGACGCGCTCAAGATAAACGTCGACTTCGTCGCCGACCGCCAATTCGGGCGACCGGCCCGACACACCAAATTCTTTTAGGGGAACGCGGCCTTCGGTCTTCAATCCGACATCGATGACCGCAACGTCCTTTTCGATTCCGACGACGGTGCCCTTGACGACACTCCCTTCCTGGAGCGCGGTGCCGGTGAGAGACTCTTCGAGAAGGGCCGCGAATTCGTCGCGGCTCGGCTGGCTTACACTCGTCTGAGGGTCAGTCATCTAGGCTCCTACCCGGCGTCGTATCATACTCGTCTCCCACCTCGCGTTCGAGGCTCCTTGTTTCGGTTCGCTTCGGCGCGGGCACGATAGCGGCGATTTGAGGGGCCGGCTCCAACCGGCGTCCGCTCGCTAACCCTCGCGGAAATCATCAAAAAAGTGATGCGCCAATGCATATGGGGCAGAGCTTCAACCGGCCCGCCCGGCATGGCCCATCGCAGCATCGATCAAAGCGATGGCTGCCTTGAACGCGGCGTCTATATCTAAATTCGTGGTGTCGAGCAAGTATGCGTCCTGGGGGCGCCGCAGCGGAGAAACAGGCCTATTTTCATCGCGCTGGTCGCGGCGCTCGATATCGCCGAGAACCTCGGCTTCGGTGATGTCGATCCCGGCCGCACGCAGCTCGCGGTAGCGGCGCCCGGCGCGCACGGATGCGCTCGCGGTCACGAACAGCTTCACATCGGCATCGGGGCAGATGACCGTGCCGATATCGCGGCCGTCCAGGACCGCGCCGGTGGAGCGCCGGGCGAAGGCGCGCTGATAGGTGACCAGCACGGCGCGGACCTCGGGCAGAGCCGCCACAAGAGAGGCCGCCTCGCCGAGCCTGCCGTCCATGAGCGCGGCATCGTCAAGGCTGGCAAAGTCGAGCGCCTCGGCTGCCGACAGGGCCGCCTGAAGATCTCCGGGACCTGACCCGCTCGCCAGAACGTCGCGGGCGACGGCGCGGTAGAGCTTGCCTGTGTCGAGATGCGCCAGACCGTAATGGGTGGCGATCAGCCGTCCGAGAGTGCCTTTGCCCGAGGCGGCGGGTCCGTCGATTGCGAGCAGCATCAGGCGCGCGGCGTCCCGGCGCGGGCCATGCCGGCGCGGATCAAATCCGCCGCCTCGCTCGGATCGGCCCAGCGCTTGAGCTTCGCCCACTTTCCCTTCTCGAGGTCTTTGTAGTGCTCGAAGAAATGGGCAATTTGCTCAATCACGATTTCAGGGAGATCGCGATAGCTGCCCACCCGCTTGTAGAACGGATGCAGCGCATCGACCGGCACGGCGATGATCTTTTCGTCGATGCCTTTTTCGTCTTCCATCAGCAGCGCGCCGATCGGCCGCGCGCGCACCACGGCGCTGGGCGCCACCGGCGTCGGCGCGACCACCATGCAGTCGACCGGGTCGCCATCCTCCGACAGCGTGTGCGGGATGAAGCCGTAATTGGCCGGATAGTACATCGCAGTATGCAGGAAGCGGTCGACGAACATGGCGCCGGACTTCTTGTCGACCTCGTACTTGACCGGCACGCCGCCTTGCGGAATTTCGATGATGACGTTGACCTCGTGCGGAGGATTATTGCCGACCGATATGCTTGCAATGTCCATATTGTCCTCAAAGAGACGCGAACCGCGCCCGGCTAAGAGATGTTAGCGCCAAGCCTCGTCATAAGCTCCTGGAAGTTCGGGAAACTCGTCGCGATCATGCTGGCGTCGTCGATCGAAACCGGCGAACGGGCGCCTAACCCAAGTGTAAGAAAGGCCATGGCGATGCGGTGATCCATCGCTGCGGCGACTTGCGCGCCGCCTTCGACCTCGCCCTTGCCTTCGACGAACAGCGTATCGCCCTCGACTGAGGCCGAGATACCGCAAGCGATCAGACCGGCTTCGGTGGCGGCGAGCCGGTCGCTCTCTTTTACCTTTAGCTCCGCCAGCCCCTCCATCGCCGTCTCGCCTTCGGCGAAAGCGGCAAGGCAGGCAAGGATCGGATATTCGTCGATCATCGAAGGCGCCCGTTCCGGCGGCACGCGAACGCCTTTGAGCGCGCTCGTTTGCACGCGGAGATCGCCGGCCGGCTCTCCGCCCTGGTCGCGGCGGTCGACAATCTCGATGTTTGCGCCCATCTCCCGCAATGTCTCGACGAAGCCGCTTCGCGTCGGATTGAGCAGCACGTTCTCAATGACAATGTCGGACTGAGGCGCGATCAGGGCCGCAGCAATCAGAAACGCGGCTGAGCTCGGATCACCGGGCACCTCGATGCTGGCGCCATGGAGTTCGGCATCGCCGCACACCGAGACGGCGCGCGCGCCGTCCCCGCGATCGTCGCTCACGATTTCGGCCCCGAAAAAGCCCAGCATGCGCTCGGTATGATCGCGCGCCACCAAAGGCTCGACCACCGTGGTCCGGCCCGGCGCATGCAGGCCGGCCAGGAGAACGGCGGATTTCACTTGGGCTGACGGGACGGGAAGGTCGTAGATGATCGGCAACAGGTCCGGCGTGCCGCGGACCGTGAGGGGGAGCGTGGCGCGCTCGGTGTCGGCGTCGGTCTGCAGGCCCATGGCGGCGAGCGGCGTGAGCACGCGCCCCATGGGACGCCGCTGCAAGGAGGCATCGCCGGTGAGCTCGACTTGCATGTCATGGCCGGCGATCACGCCGAGCATGAGGCGGCTGGCCGTGCCGGAATTGCCGAAATCGAGCGCGGAGGACGGTGCGCGCAACCCCCCCACCCCTTGGCCTTTTACCGCCACGGCCCCATTCGATCGCCCGACCTCGGCGCCAAGCGCCGCGATCGCCTTGGCCGTGGCCTCGACATCGGCCGCTTCGAGCAGGCCCGCGATGCGGGTCGTGCCGGTGGCGAGCGCGCCCAAGATCAGCGCGCGGTGGGAAATCGACTTGTCGCCAGGCACGCGAACCCGCCCCGAAAGGCGCGCGGATGGTCTTGCGGTCAAGGGCTTAGTCATTGCAGGTCAGTCAGGGATTTTCGGTGCTCAATAGCTTTTGACAGCACAGATGCGCCGTGGCAATGGGGGACAAAATTCGGGGTAAAGCATCGAGGACGATCAATGTCGAAACCCGCGAAGGGGACCAAGCGCGTTTGCCCGAGCTGTGGGGCGCGGTTTTATGACTTGAACCGGACACCCATTTCCTGCCCGCTGTGCCAGGCGGTCTATCAAGTGCCGGTGGCGGCGCCACGCCGCAACGAGCGCGCTCAGCCAGCCGAAGTAAAGCCGAAGCCGGAGGAGGCCAAGGCGCCGCCGCCCGTGGTGGCCAAAGCCGTCAGTGCCGAGGAGGCCGAGGAAGCGGGCGTCGAGGCCGATGACGTCTCCGAGGACGAGGACATCGATCTCGGCGACGATGCGCCGGAGATTCCGCCCGGCGACGACGACGACGACACCTTCCTCGAGGACGACGAAGAAGAGGGCGAGACCGAAGTGGCGAAGATCGTCCCGAAGTCCGGCGAAGAGAGCTGACGGCGACAAGCGCAGGTGCCGGGGCGATAGGTTCGAGGCCGCCATGCATTCCGCTTGAACGTGCGGACGGAGCGGCCTAATTGAAAGAGAGACACTTTTTCAGGTGTGAGAAGGGGCCATAGCTCAGTTGGGAGAGCGCGTGAATGGCATTCACGAGGTCGGCGGTTCGATCCCGCCTGGCTCCACCACCTTCTTCAATCACAAAGTTGCTGACGTGCTTGAGGCGAGGCACATCGCCGTGATCGGAGCGAGACTGCCCGCGCTGCCGACGCTCCGGCCGATTGAACAGGAAGGGAACTCCGCATGACTCTGACACCGCCAACCCAAGTCACGTTCATCCTGTCTGTGCTGCTCGCAATCCTGGCTCTCCTCGTGAAGTACGCACATGCTGCTATACCGGTGGTGAGCGGACACAGCTTCGAGACCATGTCGGTCGCTTTCCTGCTGCTGCTTGCCGGTGTCCTGTTCCGCGGGTTCTAGGTCGCAGCATCAGGGTTTGCGCTTCACGCCAATCGAAATCGTCAGCAACGCGCAATCTTCGCTTGAGGGATTGCTCCAGGCGTGGCGCGTACCGTTCTGGATCAGCGTATCGCCGGCCCTTAGCGTCACCGTCTCGCCGCTGTCGAGCTTCAGCACGCACGCACCCTTGGCGATATAGATCAAGTCGATGGTGTCGGTCGCGTGCCAGCCGGGATGGGCCTTGTCCATCGCGCTCAACAAGCCCGGCAGCAGCGTTTCGGTCTCGGCCAGCGCTTGAGCTTGGTCCATGCCGGCGGTTGGCGGCGTTCCGTCAGGCGGAAGCAGGATCAGCTCGAACCGGAAGCCGCCATCTGGGGGAAACCATGTGCGGTAATTCGGTTCGGCGCCCGCGTCAGGCAGAGCGGGCATGGCGTCGGCGCCCCACAGGCTGAAGAACGCCGCACCCGGCATGAGCGGGACGGTGACCGGCGCGGCCAGTGTGTCGCTGGCGACGACGGATGTGCCGTCCTTAGCCTGACCCGTGACGACCCTGCGGACCGGTTGGGGCGAAGATTTCGCGCCTGAGGATTCGGTCATGGTGGCTTGCCTCGCTATGTCAATCGGCACGCGGCACAGCACAGCGACGGCGCGGCCTCGCGCGGCGCAAGCCCGACAAAATCGGCAGTGAGCGTCAGGAAAGCGCGGTGCGACCTAGCAGACGAACTTCCAGCGGCCGAGCAGGCCCCGCTTCCAATAGCAGCTCGGACGGATCGGCGGTCCCCACTGCAAGGTAAAGTCCGGCTCGTCGACGTCATAGGTGACCCAGACACATTTATTGACGCCGCACAGCCATTCGGCTTTCGCCGGCGACTGCGCAAAGGACAGCGCGATGGCCAGCACGACGCCGGCAAGCATGACTCTCTTCACTTGAACCCCCTATCAACGGTTTTGACGGCCCCTCACCGATTAGACCCCGCCGCCCCTTCAGAGTCCATCCCCCGCCGCCCGGCCCGGCTCGGGCCGCCTTTGCACGAAAACTGCTCATAAAATCCTGAAAATCTGACGACGGGCCTGACGGCTCTCTGCATGAGCAGCGCTCATAACGCTCTCATGGGAGATCGCATTCGGGGTCCAAAAACGCCTCCGCGCCGCTTGCCCTACCGCGTGTTGCGCGATGGCTGGTGGCTGGAGCCGACGGAGCAACACTCGGCCGCCATCATCGCATTTCCCAACCGTGCCGGAAAACCGGCTGACCCCAATGCCGGCGCACCTTGCAACGCAAAACACATGGGAGGGAATTCGAATGACGGACGCCGTCACCGCCAACACGGGCCTTCCTGACACCCTGACGAGCATCCGACGCTCCGTCGTTCTTGCCGCCCTGGCCGTCGTTATCGCGGATTGGCTGTTCTACGATCATCCTGCCGGCATATCGGCGGCAATCTTTATCGTGCTCCTCGCCGCAGGCGTGACGATCGCCAATCCTGTTCGCCTGTCGCTTAAAGGACGCCTGGCTTCGATCGTCATCCTCGTCGCTTCATTGCTACCGATCATTGAGAATGCAGGTCCGCTGTCCTTGCTGAGCGGTGTTGTCGGTGTCTGCATCTACACACTCATGACAACTGGGGCTTTCTCGGGAGATCTCCTCGATCGGTTTTATGCCATGGCCTGGCTCGTCTTCGGCGGTCCCTATAAATTTTGCATGGACCTGTCGGCGATAAAAAAGATCGCGCGGCACAGATGGAATCTGATCGTGTGGGCCGTGCCGCTCGGATTGGGTTTGATTTTCTTGCTGCTCTTTCGCTCGGCGAACCCGCTGATCGAGAGCTGGCTTGACCAACTCAGTCCTTTATCGGCAGTTCAGGCAACAGAGTTCAAGAGGATCCTGTTCTGGTGCTTGACGCTTGCGCTGACCTGGTCCTTTTTTCGGAGCCGCTTTCGCCCGGCCACGAGCCGGCGGCGCGAAGCTGTCTCAACTCAAGCTGAAGCGCGACCCGATGCTGCATCTGGGACATTATTCGGACCGGAGGCCGTGCTGCGGTCTCTCATTCTGTTCAATGTCCTGTTTGCCTTCCAGACCGTCCTCGACGTGACGTATCTGTGGGGTGGTGTCACGCTGCCCGAGGGAATGAACTACGCGACCTATGCTCACCGTGGCGCCTACCCACTCGTCATCGCGGCGCTTCTGGCGGCAGCGTTTGTCTTATTCGCGCTGAAGCCTGGCAGCGATATGGAACGCTCGTTTCTGTCTCGTGCGCTGGTATATTTGTGGATCGGGCAAACTGTCGTCTTGGTCGTTTCGTCGATTCTGCGTCTGGACCTCTACGTCGAGACCTATTCGCTCACCTATTCTCGCGTCGCTGCGTTTATCTGGATGTTTCTTGTGGCGCTAGGCTTGTTGCTGATCGTTACGCGGATTGTCCTGAGACGATCGAATGCGTGGCTCATAACGGCCAATGTCGCCGCGCTCGCCGCAACACTTTACGCCTGCGCCTTCATCAACTTTCCCTATGTTGTCGCGGCCTACAACGTTAAGCACAGCAGGGAAGTTTCCGGCCATGGCGTAAATCTCGATGTGGGATATCTTTGCCGACTGGGACCCGATGCATTCCCGGCAATTGAGCCCTACATGGATTATGTAAGCGATCATGTTTGGCCATATCGCAGGAACTGGAATCTGTACCAACGCTGCCCGACAGCCGTGCAGCGGCACCAAGATCGTTCGGAGGATTGGCGCGCGTGGACTTATCGCGGCTGGCGGCTGTCACAATATCTGAGGAAACACGGTCGCATTTGAAATTTGGATATGGGCGCGCTCCGTGACTTTGCCGACATGCGCGGAAGCGCCTTGAAAGAGGAAGACAGATGGCGAGAACGAGGCGGGCATTACAGCGCGAACTCCTCGAATTGCCGCCCGTCAGGACGCCTGCCGGCGCGATCGGCGCGCTCGCG
>Ga0307419_10000996_pt1 | contig 14705 bp, 12 predicted proteins | sample SalMarWE160230MG_2_FD_202512 | JGI IMG/M metagenome (GOLD analysis project Ga0307419, IMG submission 202512) | Salt marsh sediment microbial communities from the Plum Island Ecosystem LTER, Massachusetts, United States - WE1602-30 | ecosystem: Environmental > Aquatic > Marine > Intertidal zone... | reverse complement strand
ATAAGTGGCTGTCAGAAAATGATGAAAAAATGAATTGCTGTGATAAGTTGAATTCCATCTTGAAAGATTATGACATTTCATGTTCTGAATTAAGAAGGAGAGACAATATAGTTTTAGTAATTGGCACTATCATAATAACTGCATCTTTATTGATTTTTGGGAATGCAGTTAATGCCTCTCAATCAAATCTTTTTCCGATTTATGCTTTTGCGTCTATAGTTCTTTACTCTATATGGCTTATTTGCATACATTGGACATCCAACAAGTTAGACGATATACAATACAGAAGAATTAAAGCAATGGAGAAATCTTTGACACGCCATCTAAGTTATGACTTTGGAATGTATTCTTACATTCGTAGTAAAATATCAGATAAGGATTATTGGTTACGTTTAAGAAGAAGTTTCTGGGATGTGATTTTACTGCTTTTGAGTTTTGCTTGGTTGCTCATGTCTCTATCATAATGATTAGATTGTGACTAATTAATAAAAACATCCAAAGTTTTTTAACTAATTTTGTCTGAATATTAATAGAGATTTAAATGAATTCTCAAAGAGAAAGTCTGACCAAAAAGAAATCCAAAAAAAACCTCTATATAACAATAGCCATTATCTGGATAATCGGCATTGCTGGCGGAGTTATTATAATTCAGAATATGTCACCATCAGGTAATACGATTTTAGATGTTGGATTTCCAATTGAGCCAGATACTTTTCATTATCAAGAATTTACTGTTAAAACCGATGAAGTTCTCCAAATAGAAATGTCATGTGTTCACGAAGATGGTAATCTATTATGGTATATCATGGATTGTGATGCTCCTACTTTTTTGAACCGAGGGGAAGGCGAATTTTACGATTTGACATATAAACGGAATATCCTAGGAGAAAACCCAATTTCGGACACGGTTGAAATAGAATCGGGCACTTACACTTTTGTTTACATCCAAACAGTAGGATATATTGGAGAGCAAACAACAACCGTTAAAATCGTTTTTAGACCCGAATGATTCCCCCGCCCCTACAATATTTTTTCCAGAAAAGCCACTCTAGGCGAAAAAACCGATTCTGAGATATGGAGCGAACATTCACAAAGCCTATACTTAGACGGTTAGATATGGCAAAAAAAGTGACATGAAATCAAAGTTGAATAACAGTTTGAAGCCTCAGTTTGCTCGCGTCTTCACAATTCCGACGGCTCTTCTTGCATCATCGGCTTCACCTAAAAGCTCTCTTTAACTCTTCTAATGAGTCTTTCCGAGACCCTCCAAGGCTGAAGCTATAATCAACGGGAAGGCTATGGTAACGTCACAGATGACTGTCACCTCTTTCCCCTCAGGCTTCACTTTTCCCCAGCTAATTGCCTCTTTCAAAGTAGCTCCGCTTAGACCACCGGGTTCTGGTCGATCCATGGTAATCTGTATTGCACGGTCGACGCCTTCTCTGAAAGTATTGGCGAAGAGGGCAAAATGTTTAGGCCAGCCTCCGCCCAAGATGATTATTCCTGCTTTCTTGGCTTCGTAAACAATATCCACGAGTTTATGCGTGTCAAGGAGTGGATCTATCCTCAATTTTTTGTCTTGCCCGAACATCCACATGTGGAAGCCAGCTATGGAATCTACTAAGCCGGGGCTTATGATTGGAACTCCTTTCTTTGCCGCGGTGGCGAGGATGGACTCTGGATCGGGAAGTCTTTTACCTATTTCGAAAAGAAGCTCGGTGGTGGATATGCGTTCTCTCTTCGTTTCGGGTATGCTTTCTAGGGTTTTGTACATCCATTTTTCTAAGCCCTTGAAGGCATCCTGTTCAATGTAGATGTCACCTATTCGTCCTATATTTTGGGTCTTTAATTCTTTGTCTTCGGCAAGAAAGGTGCCGATCCAGTGATGGTGACCAAGAGCCTCCACCATGTCGTGCACCATGTTAGCCCCGGTTGTCACAACAGCATTCACGTATTCTTGTTCTATCAGGTCTCTAATGATTTGCTTCATTCCCCCTGGAACTAGAGGACCTGCTAAGGTCAGAAACACGGTGTAATCCCTGTCACTGAACATCTCCTTTACAATTTCGGCTGCCTTACCAATTTTTCCGGCGCCAAGCACTCCACATGCATTCATCTCAGAAACGAGGGCGCCAACGGTTAAGCCACTTTTCAAGTGTATATGTTTTACGCGCTTCAACTCTTTTCGCCAAGATTACAGCTACTCTAACGAGTTAAACTTTGAGATCAGCGTTTTAAAAAGGTAGTTGTAGAAACAGAAGAATTCAATAGAAAAGGAGATTATCCCTTTGTTCGTATTATTCTTGTTCTGCCCAGAATTTGCCAATACTCAACTTCGACGCCGGAAGCCAGGTTAGATTTTAGTTCCTCATCCTCTGGGTATGGCGCTTCAGTCATTTCGTAAGTTTCCAAGTCCATCAACTGAACGGCAGAAGGCAATAAGGCGATAACTTGGCCAGTTTTTTTCTCTATGAGGGGAACGTCAACCTGTGCACTTACAGGTTTCACTATGGTTTTTTTTGCTTCATTAAAAACGCCTATGGCTACGATGCGAGCTTTTGCGGCGCCGTGTTTTCCGGGTTTTGATTTGGTATAGTTCACTATTTTGCAGGGTTCACCGTCGATGATTATGTAGCTGCCGACTTTTAGTTCTCCCAAGTCCATAGGTTTGCTCATGTTATCCAGTTCTCCTGATAGAAGAATTTCACGCATTTCTCTGTTAATAATCTATCGCCTAAAATACACCGCGGATAATGCGAACAATTAGTAACGTAAAATAGACAGTTTTACATTTTTTATATTGGGTGCAAACCGTAAAGATGCTGTTTAATTCTTGGGGGATTAGAGCTGTTTAATGCCGTGGGAGAGTGGGGTCTTTCAAAGCCAGATTTAAGTTTTGGATAGAATCACTTGTGGAGTCGAGAACAGCCTTGCTGGAGGTATAAGCATATGAAAAGAAGAGTGATCGTCCTCGATACCTCGGCTTTCATCGCCGGATTTGACCCTCTTACAGTCCCAGAGAAACAATACACGGTTCCAGAGGTTAAGAAGGAACTCATTACAGGCTCCATGCCTTGGATGCGCTTCAACGCAGCGATAGAAAACAGGAAAGTTATGATTGTGAAGCCAAAAGATTCCGTTTTCCAAAAGATTCTAGAAGAGTCCAAAAAGGTTGGCGACATGCGCTACCTCTCCGAAGCGGATTTGCAAATTCTGGCTTTAGCTTTAGAGCTGAAAGGCAGAGGTTTAAGTCCCTTGATTATTACGGATGATTATTCGATACAGAACGTGGCTAACAAAATCGATGTGGAGTTCACGTCGTTAATGACGTTTGGAATAAAGTTTCGCTTTAAATGGATTCTATATTGCCCCGCATGCTACCACAAATATCCCCCAGATTACAAGTTTAAGGCTTGTGAAGTCTGCGGAACTGAACTTAAACGGAAGCCCAAGAAAAAAACGCATCTATGACCAATTAGCTGTAAAATGGCGCCGGGGATGGGATTTGAACCCATGTGGCGCCAAGCACCACCGGTTGTCTTCTGACCATGGTTGAGTCATTTCGAGACCGGCACATTACCGCTCTGTCACCCCGGCAACCAAAATGGTAGAGTTTGTTGCCACTTAAAAGCGCTTTTGCACAAAAAATTCGCAGAATATATCAATAAAGAGAACGTTTAAAAAAACAGTAAACAAGAGTGCCACTACGTGAATGATGTGTGAAGTTTTTCTTCTCTTTGTTCAAAACAGATGTGCTTTAGCCAGTTTTTGTCGTCAGTAATTGGATAATCTTCACGGTAATGGGTTCCTCGACTTTCTTTTCTGATGTGGGCGGCGTTTGTTATGAGGTTAGCTACGGTTACCATGTTTTTCAATTCAAGAAACCGCGTGTTCACTCCGTTCCCGCCAAGAGCATCCAGTCTTCTGTTTAACTGTTCCAGTTTTCTAAGCATGAGTCTCATGTTTTCCTCGGTGCGGATTATTCCAACATAGTCCCACATCGCCGTTCTCAATTCTGCTTTAATATCGATCACTTCTTGATTTTCTATATTAGAGAATGCGGTTTCCTTTTGTTGCGGCGGTGCTCCAATTTCATTCTTCAGATATCTTTTTGCCTTTTGTGCTCCTAAAGAAGAGAAAACAACAGATTCTAACAACGAATTACTCGCTAACCTATTAGCTCCATGCACTCCAGTGCAGGCGCACTCACCAAAAGCTAAAAGATTAGCCACGGTAGTCTCTCCATATTCGTTTGTTTTAATGCCTCCGCAAATGTAGTGTGCAGCCGGAGACACTGGAATCAGCTCCTTTGTAATATTTATGCCATATTTCAAGCATTCTTGATGAATCATGGGAAAACGATCTAAAACGAAACTTTCGCCTTTATGTCTAATATCTAAATAAACTGAGCCTTTATCGAGTTCATTGAATATGGTTCTGGATATGATGTCCCGGGGAGCAAGCTCGCCCATGCTGTCGTAGTCCACCATGAATCGTTCCCCCTTTTCATTCACAAGAATTGCTCCTTCGCCACGAAGAGCCTCTGAGATCAAAAAGTGTGGGGCACCAGATTTGTTCAATGTTGTAGGATGAAATTGCACAAATTCCATATCTTCAATTCTAGCGCCTGCTCTGAGAGCCATGGCGATTCCGTCGCCTGTAGCAATTTCTGGGTTTGTGGTATTCTGATAAACGTAGCCGATGCCGCCTGTGGCTAATATAGTGGCATGTGCAAAGATGTCGACAATCTCTTTGTTTTTGATATCTAGTATCCGTATACCATAACATTTTTTGTTTTTTATGATAAGGTCTATTGCGAAGCAATTCTCGAAAACTTCGATGTTGCTGTTTTCGCGGATACTTTCAGTCATTGCCTGTTCTATTTCTCTTCCAGTTGAATCTCCAGAATGCAGCACTCGGGCCATGCTGTGTCCGCCTTCTGTAGTCAAATGAAGTTTATTGTTCTCTTTGTCGAAGTTCACTCCGAAAGAAATTAGGTTCCGAATCGCTTCTGGACCGTTTTCAGCAAGGATTTTTACTACCCGTTTGTTGGATAATCCGCATCCAACTTTCAATGTGTCGTTGATGTGCAACTGAACGGAGTCGTCTTTTCTGGTTGCTGCGGCTATTCCGCCTTGGGCTAGGTTCGTGTTTGATTCTATGATTTCTTTTTTTGTTACAACGGTTACTCTTCCATATTTGGCGGCCTTTAGGGCGAAATTCAATCCTGCTATGCCGCTTCCAACCACTAAGTAATCTGTTTTCAAAGCGTCATCTCCAAGCTCATGTCTAAGACCCTTGCAGAGTGCGTTAGATACCCCAAAGATACAACGTCAATTCCAGTTCTAGCATATTCCCTTATATTTTCAGGGGTTATCTCACCAGACGCCTCCAAAAGAACATGATCATAAAGGGCGGCTTCACGAAGAGTTTCAATGGCTTCCACGATCCCCAAAGGATTCATATTGTCAAGCATTACAACGCAGGGCTTCTTCAGCCTCAAAACTTTAAATTTTCTTGCCGCCCTTACAGCCTCTTCGTGGGTGGTTACCTCAATTTCTATGAAACCAACCGTATCTGCGAAAGCTGAAGCCTTAGCTATTGCAGTCTCGATGTAGTCTGCTATTCCTTCGCTCTTCAGGGTTTCAAGATGATTGTCTTTGATTAGGATGGAATCCCAAAGTCCAAACCGATGAGTCAAACCGCCCCCCAAAAAAACTGCTTTCTTGTCAAGATATTTTAAGGCTGTTTTTCTTGTTGCAGCAATTCTGGTGTTATATCCTTTCAGCAAATCAGTCAAACGCTTAGTTTCTGTGGCTACTCCAGACATTCTCTGCAAAACGTTCAAGCCGATTCGTTCTGTTGCCAAAATATCTTTCTGTCCGCCTTGGACCTCCAGAATCGTTTCTCCTTCAAGAGCCTCTTCGCCGTCTTTGATGCAAATATTTACTTCTAGGCGATGCTTCCGGAGAAACCAGCTTACCTCCTCGATTCCCCCAAGGATTCCTGACTCTTCGGCTTTCAAGACCGCTTTTCTGGGTTTGTTTTTTGCTAGAACTGCTTCGCTGGTTATATCTCCAGCTCCAACATCATCAACATATTCTTTGTCAAAAAAAGTTTCTAGCCAGCTCAGATAATTCTTATTGTTTAGATTGAGCTCTTTTCCTTTCTGGTAGGCTATTTCAACAAGTTTTTGCCGGTCCAAAGCGTCAGTCCACATCTAACATTCTGTCCAGAGCCTTTTTCGCCCTGACCCTTATATGTTCTGGAACCGTGACTTTAAATTGCTCCTTCTCTAGAGCATCCAAAACAAGCGCCAAAGTAGTTTGCTTCATTTGAAGACAGGTTCCTCCGGGAGGTGCTTGGAAAAACACTTTTTCTGGAAACTCAAGCCTCAACCGTTCTACCACACCTATTTCCGTGGCTATGATGAACGTTTTATCTTGGCTCTTTTTCACGTAGTTGACCATGCCAGTTGTGCTAAAAACTTGATCAGCCAAATCCACAACTTTGGGGGTACATTCGGGATGAACTAGAACCTTTGCGTCTGGATGCAGAGTTTTGGCTCGGACAAGCGCCTCAGGATCAAATTTTTTGTGAACATAGCACCATCCATTCCAAGGAATAATTTTCTTGTCACTATGCCTCATCACGTAATTTGCCAAGTTAGAGTCAGGCACAAATATAACCTCATTCTCCTCCAAAGAATTAACCACTTTTACGGCGTTTGCGCTAGTGCAACAAATATCTGATTCAGCCTTCACATCCGCAGTTGTGTTAACATAGCTCACAACGGCAGCGTTAGGATGCTTTGCCTTCAATTTTCGCAAACCTGCAATATCGACCATAGCCGCCATCGGACACTTTGCCAGTCTGGTTGGAATCAAAACCGTTTTTATATGATTCAAAATATAAGCGGATTCAGCCATAAAGTCAACACCACAGAAAATTATGATGTCTGCATTGGTCTCTGTGGCCTGTTTACTCAACCCGTAGGAATCACCGATGAAATCAGCTACTTCATATATTTCTGGTCTCTGGTAGATATGAGCCAGAATCACAGCATTTTTATCTTTTTTCAGTTTTTTTATTCGTTCAATCAGGTTCTTTTCTTCCAGTCCACCACACTACTTATACTAAAAGTCTAGACTCCCCTCACAATTTAAACGTATTACGGAAGCTTTGGCATAACAAGATCAGCTATATCCAAGCTATTGTCATAAATTCGACGTATCGAAGAAGCAACGGCGAGAAGATGACGCCCCATCTCCGCTGGAAGGTCGCGAATAGCCGTTTCAATCTCATGAAATAAAGCCTCAACCTTCTCTTTCTCAGACCGCACCGACTCCGCCACAGAGACATCATGAGAAAACACAGCGCTTATGGCATTTTCGTGAGACTTATAGGCGATCTTGTGGAGCTGTAGGATAAGTTTCGAAAATTTATCCGCTATTTCTGCACCACCTAACGTGATCACAGTCTCACCAATAGAGGCAGAGTGATCGCCTATAGATTCAACCAAACTAGCTGCTAAACGATAATCTAAACAATCGATTGGCAGAATACCAAGTTTTTCGCTAAGCCCCGGATTTTGAATAACAGTTCGAAGAACCCGTACCAAAAGAAAATACAAGCGGTTAACTTCGTTGTCTCTCGCAACAACATTTTTGGCTAGTTGTAAATCTCCCTCAAGAAGAGCGGTCACGGCGTCGCGATGTATCCCTGAAACTATAGAATATTCTCTTCGAAGAATCTTTTGGGGCGGGAAAGTAGATGGCTCCAAGAGACATTGCATAACGATTTTGGAGTGGTTCTCTTCAACAATCTCCAGACCAACCAAATGACTTGACGCCTGTTTTACCCGCTCACGGTCTAGGGGACTTATTCTATCCTTCGCTTGAACCTGAATGATATCATATCCTAACAAATATTTCTCAATGATTATACGATCAAGTAAGGAAGAGGGCGTAATCATCGCCACCTGAGGGGCCCGTTCTACATTATACTTTGGATTGATAACAAGGGGTCCATCAGCGGTCTCGGTGACAGAAACAACAACTCCACGATCAAGTCCACTTCGCTCAGCCCAATCTTTAGGGAGACACACGAAAAAGGTTCCGCCACTTGTTCTTTGAATCTTGCGGAGATCCATCTCTGAATCCTCAAGCAAATATTGAATTACTCTAAAGCAAAACGTATTATTAAGAGTTAAGCAAAAAATGTCTGAAACATAAGAAAATATCCTAACAGGTATAGACTCGTCCATTAAAGGAAGAAATTCCAAAAGACCATTTTGTCCAATAGGAGAGAACAGAATTAATAGGATACTGAGCACATATTAACGTTTCAACATAGAGGGAATCAGAGGAGGCTAAAATTATGAGTGAAGGCGAAAGGCTACAGAAAGCCGTTTCCTTCACAATAGCATCTGGATACCAATTGGACAAAGAAGCTTTCGAATTCTTAAACACAATATCTGAAACAGAAGACCCTCTTTATTTAATGGAAGAAGCTGTCAGGAAAATCAGGGATTTGCCTCAAAAACCTCTGTTTATAGATCGAGGCTTTCTGGAGGCTATGAAAAAGGAGCCTTGTGCTGAAGAAGAGAAGCTGCCTCCTCCCTTTTCACCTCCAACCACTTCTGAATCGAGGAAGAGTTTCAGACCTTATGCCAAAGATGTTGAAGATAGAGTAAAAGTGATCACAGATCCAACAAAAAAAATATGCACAACAGGTTCTATCAAGGAATATTTAGAGTATTTTCAAGATCGGTTTGAAAGGTTAAAGAAGATTCTTAGAAAAAGGATAGATGCCAAAAACGCCGTGCCCATATCGGTTGCACTAAAGATGTCGGTTAAATCAAAGGTTAACATCATAGGCATGGTTACGGAAAAAATAGAATCCAAAGAAAGACTCTTCGTGAAAATCGAGGATTTGGAAGCAAGCGCCACCGTACTCGTATCTCCGAACGTAAACCACAAGATCATAGAAAAAGCCCGTTCCCTACTTCTAGACCAAGTCATTTGTGTAAACGCCATAAAGGGAAAGAATGATCTACTTATCGCAAAGGACTTCATCTTGCCAGAGGTGCCACAGAAGACCCCCCACAAAGCTTCAATACCAGTCTACGCAGCCCTCACTTCAGACCTTCACGTGGGAAGCAAAAAATTCATGGAAAAAGAATTCAACCAATTTATACTCTGGCTAAAAGGAAAACGTGGGAACGGAAACCTGAGGAACATCGCTGGTCACATCAAATATTTGGTCATAGCAGGTGATCTTGTAGACGGAATAGGAATTTACCCAGGACAGATGGAGGAACTGGCAATAAAGGATATTTATGAACAGTACCGGGAAGCTGCAAAACTCATCGAGCAGATTCCTGAGTATATTGAAATAATAATTATACCGGGTAACCATGATGTATCTAGAAAGGCATTGCCACAACCCGCTCTACCAAAAGATTATGCAGAACCGTTATACGAAGCGCGAAAAATATATTCCCTTGGGAGCCCCTCCACGGTTAGCCTCCACGGAGTGGAGTTACTTCTATTTCACGGACGGAGCTTGGATGACATCGCAGCGGTTGCCCCGAACGTCAGCTTCGATACCCCTGACAAATCAATGAAACTCTTGTTACAGAGCAGGCACCTTGCACCCATTTACGGGGAGAGAACTCCTATTGCCCCCGAAAAAAGGGATTTCATGGTTATCGAAAGAATACCAGATATTTTTCATGCGGGTCATGTTCATGTGCTAAAATGCAATAATTACCGGGGAACGCTCATAGTTAACTCGGGGGCATGGCAAAGACAGACAGAATTCCAAAAGAAGATGGGTCTCGTTCCTACCCCGGGAATCGTGCCCATAGTGAACCTGCAAACTTCGAAAATTTCAACAATAGACTTTACAGAGACTTGGTGAACCAAGGCGACAAAGCTAGCTAGGCATAAATTTTCAACTTCATTAAACTCCGGTCAAACAGTTAGGGATATAACTTACCAGATCTCGGAGTCTATCATTGCTAGTGAATACTTTTCTAACAAGACTGCGACCTATCCCCAAACGAATTTTTTTAGTGCGCCCATATCGACCCATGCTCACAACCCGTGCATTCAATAATCCTACCATGTCTAACTCGCTGATTAGCCCACTTACCCTTCTCTGAGTCAACGGCGAGAGACTAGACTGATCACAGAGTTCACAGTATATTCCGTAGATGTCGCCGGTGATGCTGTAGCTAACTTTTGTCTTACCCAACAGATAAACACTGCACAAGACTAGTTTGGAGTGCACGGGAAGATTTTCCAAAACTTCCACGATTCGATCATGTTCCACGCGCTTCTCTGCCTGTCGCACATTATCTTCACTAACACAATCTGCACCCTCCCGCTCTGCTAACTCGCCTGCAACGCGAAGAAGGTCTAAAGCTCGTCTGGCATCACCATGCTCCGCGGCAGCCAATGCAGCACATAATGCTACAGCGCTATCTAGGAGAGCGCCTTCGGAAAAGGCCACCTGAGCACGCCTCCAAAGGATGTCTTGGAGTTCAGCTGCGTCGTAAGGGCTAAAAACAATCTCTTCTTCGCTTAAGGAACTCAGAACTCTTGGATCCAAAAACTCCTTGAATCGAAGATCGTTTGAGATTCCTATTATTGATATTCGACCGTGACGAAGAGTCTCATTCACTCTAGTTAACTCATAGAGCAGCGTGTCGCCACGAAGCTTTATCAGGGCATCAATTTCGTCAAGAACAACAATGAAAATCTTCCTTTGCAGGTCTAATCCTTCTTTAAATCTGTCAAAAACCTCTCCGACAGCCAAACCCGTGAAAGGAACCTTCACATCTAAGGCACCACATAAACTTGAGAGAACTCGATATTCAGTGCCGGCCAGACGGCAGTTCACGTAACAAACCCCAACAGATGCTCCTAGTTCCTGTGATTTAGAGGAAAGCTTGTTCAAAACATATTTAGTGACCGCGGTTTTTCCTGTTCCAGTTTTTCCATAAATAAAGGCGTTTGAACAAGGAGAACCCCTCAGGACTGGTGCCACTATTCCACCTAAACAATTAATCTGCTCATCGCGGTGCGGAAGTTTTTTTGGAATATAATCGTGCCGCATTACTTCTCGGTTTTTGAAAATGTGGTTACTACTCAGAAAATGATTGAAAACATCTTCAAGAGTGTTAATTTTGTTCAGTCTAGCAATCTCCTCTAAACAACAGTGGAGTTATTGCCTCGATTGCGGTTCCAGTAGATAAGAACTCTCATAAAAAAAAATAAACAATCTGCACAAAAACCTAAAGGGAAACAAAACTTTCTTGGTAAAAACAGTTTGAGGTTATTTATCAAAGTGGAAGTCTATCTATAGGCCCACGCACCCCTCTATTTCACATGGAAAAAGGAAGTGTTTTTGTCCTTTTTTGCAGAAAAGATTCCTTTTTTGTAGGCATTATTATTATTAAAAAAAATCCCATTAAAGTTACTACCGAAATTAGTATTTAGTGATATTTATCAAAAAAAATGGAGTTTTTTCTACATTTTTTTACCATTAAGGCTTTTAAAGAACGCTGGTAGAACTTCTTTGATCCAATGGAAATGAAGGGGTCGGCGCCTTGCAAAATGTTTGGGTCAACTAAAACATATTCTTTAGAATATGATAATAATTAATTGACGAAGAGTCTTCCTTGTTTACTTTACAATCTAGTTGTTAACTCCACTGTGAAATACTGTGAAATTAACCAGTCTATTCCAAGTTTTTACTGCTTAATCGCGGAAACAGGCTCAATTATACGCTTTAACAGGTATAGATGCGACCCCTTGGCTTCTACTGGAAAACTAACTTCATCCTTTTCTCTTTTTTCATTTCAAAAATGTGGGCTGTAGTGAAGCGTGTGAACCTAAAAATTTGTAACTTTCGCTTTTTTTACGTTTTAAACCCTTTTTTGCGGTTTTTCATTAAGTATTATTTACCACAATCTCTATAACTTGTGAAGTGGTAATTAGTGAAGAAACAGTTCAACTGGTGCTTGGTATGCCTACCAAAAAAGTGCGAATAGAGGTTTCAAATAATGGAGATCGTTATACCATAACCTTTGAGGGTCAGGTTACAAGAGATAAGACTCTTCGTCTACTGGATTTGGTTGAACTTTTGGGTGGAATGCCAACTGTTAACTCTGAGCCCACCCGCTCTGCGTCTGAGATGTTGAAGATCGAAAAAGTCCATTTAGTTGCAGAGAAATGTTTTCCTGTAGGCTGGTTTTCTTCAAAAGCCCTCCAATTGGCATATGAAAAACAGTTTAATGAACCAATCTGTTTGAGCACAGTTTCAACTTACCTGTCTCGTCTGACAGACCGGGGGTTCTTCATTAAAAGCGGTGCTTCAAATCAACGGCGTTACAGAATTATGACTGCAATATCGAAGTATCAGCTTCATGAAAGATAATAAATAGCTTATCTTTTAAGATATTAATTTAGGCTTAATTGTAAGACTCTTCGTGTTTGAGGGGAAACCTGCGTATGAGTAAGATTCAAGAAGATTTGGTTGAGTTGAAAACCAAACTCAAAGCATATGTCGATAAGGGTCGCCAAATAGGCTTTAGTGATATTAAGCCGCAGCCGTTGATTGTTACTAAACCTGACATGACTAAAATAAAGCCTCTAAAGAAGGTTAGAACCTGTGATTCAAGGTTTTTGGCTGTAGACTGCTCTACTAGAACTTTGAAAAGAGCCCACAACTGGGGCATTTACCTTATGCGCGTTGCGTACGCTTCTGTGGAGGGTCGTAATGTGAATTGGGGTTATGATGAAAGCATCGTAAGTACAGTTGGGGACCGCCGTTACCGCTCTAACTTTTTGATGGATCGAAGGCTGCAACTAGAAAGTGAGATGGCTTTGAAACTTCTTCACGAAGAGCCTACTGGGGCTGTAGAGCCATATGAGGAGACTCTTCGTGGACTATGTGAAGGTGATTATGTTCTGTTGGATGGTGCCAGTTTTTTTGGTGGGAAACGAGGATTTCACACTTCGCTTTACGAAGAGGCTCTTCGTAAAAAGGTTAATCTTCTTGCCGTAAGTAAACAGTCTCCCATGTTATGTGATGAGAAGGGACGAGATTTTATGGCATCAACAACTATCCTTGCATCGTATCCTCTTTGGGTTTACCATCCAGTTAAAGAGGCGAATATGGAGGAGCATCTTTATGGAGACGTGTCTCTTGTGAAGTTGTGTGAAGATAGTCAACACGTTTTCCGTTGTGACATAATGGATCCTTTAGCCTCCAACGTATCCGAGTTTCTTTCTCCCCTTACGTCGCTTTCCGAAGATCCAAGATGTTTAGGTTATCCTGTTACCCTTTGGCTTGCTCATGAATTTTCTGGGGCATCAAACTCAAAAATTCTTCAATATTATGATTTAATTGAGAAAACACTGTCAGATGACGGAACCTTAGAGACTCTTCGCAGGGAAGAGCTTTCCTGCAGTTTCGCTGACAAAATCCATGGAATAACGCGTCCTTATGAGGGTGAAAGTTTTGACCGAGTATGAGCCTGTTGGTTTTGTTCGTGAAGTGAAAGGAGACAAAGTTTCTTTTTTCCTAAATCAGGGAATAACTCTTTCTTTTGGTCAGATTGTCCGAATAGATTCTGATAATCGGAGCTTCTATGCTCGTGTCGTGGATGCCGGGAGTTCATCTACGCTAAAAACTAATGAGCAATTGCGTGAAGCTGAGGGAAAGGAATCTTTTGGGCCTTACTCCAGCTTTAGGCATGTCGACGCGATTCTCTTCCTTGAAAGGACTTCTGATAAAACTCGTTCTCCAACCTTCAATCCGAATTATATGGATCGCGTATATGCAACAAGTGAAGAAGATTACACGATTTTGAGGCTTGCAGGTGATTTAGAGATAGGTCGTCTGCGTTCAGGAGAAGAAGTTCTAGGCGAAGTAGGAGTAAGCGTGCAGGCTATCCCGAAGATGATGGGCATGTTCGGAATGACTGGATCCGGAAAAACCAACACAGAACTTATTCTGAACGCTCGCATTATCGACAACCCTGAAACTGTTGGTCTTATCTTCGATTTTGCTGGTCAGTTGCTGTCCGGTAAGGATATTGGGTCTGAGAGTGGTCTGCGGGATCACCCCCTTTTTCACACTAATATCCGTTATTACTCAGCGCGAGATGGCAAACTTTGCATAGGCTTGCGTACTCTTGCTCCTGGAAGGTTATGGACGATTTTCCCTGGAATTGGAAAGCCGCAGATCAGGGTTGCTAGAAGATTGTATGAGCAACTGGGCAGCTGTTGGATAGAACAATGCCGTGAAGCCTATAATATAGAGGGATATTTAGGGGTTGGAAAAATTATCAACTACAAATCCCCGACTGTAATTAATGCTTTGATGAGTAGGCTTTCTGATCTTCCAACGCATCTTTTCCCGCCTTCCACTTATAATTTCATTGATGATGTGGTTCAAAACATAAGCAAAGGAATCACATGTCTCATTGATATATCAGGCTTAACTTCTGAAGAGCAACAGAACATTACCTGTCTCACCGCAAGCAATGTTGCATATCATTATAAACGGTTGTGGGAACGCAATTTTGAAGAGTGGAAAAAGCTTCCAACTCTGTTGATCACCCTTGAAGAAGCCCATGAGTTTCTTGATCCCGAAATACGCAAAACCATCTTTTCTAACATTGCTCTCAC
>Ga0307419_10000991_pt1 | contig 14751 bp, 14 predicted proteins | sample SalMarWE160230MG_2_FD_202512 | JGI IMG/M metagenome (GOLD analysis project Ga0307419, IMG submission 202512) | Salt marsh sediment microbial communities from the Plum Island Ecosystem LTER, Massachusetts, United States - WE1602-30 | ecosystem: Environmental > Aquatic > Marine > Intertidal zone... | reverse complement strand
TCGCTGATCGACATCACCCTTCCGAATACCTCCTTCGGGTCCTCATGGATGCCGATATGGTTGCCCAGCGACTTCGACATCTTCTGGACGCCGTCCGTACCCTCCAGGAGGGGCAGCGTGACCACGACCTGCGGGGGCTGGCCGTATTCACGCTGGAGATCGCGGCCGACCAGGAGGTTGAACTTCTGGTCCGTACCGCCCAGCTCCACGTCGGCCTCGAGCTTGACGGAGTCATAGCCCTGCATCAAGGGATAAAAGAGCTCCAGAAAACTGATCGGCTTGTTCTCTTTCAGGCGCTTCTGGAAGTCGTCGCGCTCCAACAGCCGCGCCACGGTATACCGCTGTGCGAGGTCCACGAGCTCCTCAAAAGCAAAAGGCGCCTTGCCTTTATTGGCCGGCGCCTGTCTGGAGAACCACTCGCTGTTGTAACGCAGCTCGAAGGTCTTGGGATCATCGGTGTTGAGGATCTTGCCCACCTGCGCCTTATACGTGCGGGCGTTGGCCAATACCTCCTCCCACGTCATGGTCTTTCTCGTCTTGTTCTGCCCGGAGGGATCGCCCACGAGAGCTGTTGCGTCGCCGATGAGAAAGATCACCTTGTGCCCCAGGTCCTGAAACTGGCGCAGCTTGCGCAGAAGGACCGTATGACCCAGATGGATGTCGGGCGCCGTGGGGTCAAAGCCCGCCTTGACGCGCAGGGGCCTGTTCTTGCGGACGCTCTCCTCGAGGCGCTGGGCGAGCTCCCCCTCGTTGATGATCTCGCTCGTCCCGCGTTGTATGATCTTCAGCTGTTCTTGGATGTCCATCGGGGTGAGGCGGACTCAGGAAACGCTGCCCAGGCCGATGCGCATCTGTTCGACATCGACCTTGATGATCTTGACCTTGATCCGGTCGCCGATGCCGACCTTCTCGTAGTCTTCCTTGGGGATCTCGTTGATATACAAGAGCCCCTCCAGTTCGTCGCCCAAGCGGACAAAGACACCATAGTTGTTCTTGGAGACGACATCCCCCTCGCACGCCATCCCCACGGGGTACTTTTGGGCGATCTGCGGCCACGGGTTCTCCCCGGCCTGCTTGAGCCCCAGGGAGATCTTCTTGTTCTGGGGGTCCACCGAAAGGATCACCACCTCGACCTTCTGCCCCTTCTTCAAGACCTCCTGCGGGTTCATGACCCGGCGCGTCCACGACATGTCCGATACGTGGATCATGCCGTCGAGGTTGCCGTCGAGCTCCACGAAGGCGCCGAAATCCGTGAAACCGGTCACCTTGCCGGTGACCCTGCCGCCGACCGCGAACTTGGCCTCCGCCTCGAGCCAGGGATTACCCTCCAGCTGCTTGATGCTCAGGGAGATGCGGCGGCTCTCCTTGTCGATGTTGAGGATCTGGACCTCGACCATGTCCCCGACGGCGAACATCTCCTGGGGGTTGATATTGCGCTTTTGCCAGGAGATCTCCGAGACGTGGATGAGCCCCTCTATCCCCTTCTCGAGCTCGACGAAAGCGCCGTAGGGCACGATGTTAACGACCTTGCCCTTGACCTTCGTGCCCACGGGAAACTTCTGCTCCACGTCCCTCCAGGGATCGGCCGAGCGCTGCTTAAGACCCAGGGAGATCTTCGACGTCTCCTTGTTCATGTTCAGGATCGTGACCTCTATCTTGTCGCGGACCGCCACCATCTCGGTGGGGTGCGCGATGCGCGACCAGCTCATGTCGGTGATGTGCAAGAGGCCGTCCACCCCGCCCAAGTCGATGAATGCGCCGAAGTCCGTGATGTTCTTGACGACACCCGAAACGGCGTCCCCGATCTTGTGGGTCTCCCAGAAGCGCTGCTTGCTGTCCTCGCGCTCCTTGGCGACCGCCTCCTTGCGCGAAACGATGAGGCTGCGGCGGATGGGGTTGATCTTGATGATCTTGAATTTAAAGGTCGCGCCCAGGAGGTCCTTCTCGGCGATATGGCGGAACATCGCCAGGCTCGCCGGCAGAAAAGCCTCCAGGCCGAAGACGTCGACGATGTACCCGCCCTTGACCTTTTTACGGACGATGCCGTCGACGAGGTCTCCCTCGGTAAAGCCCTGATTGATCTTGTCCCAACCCTGCAAGCGGCGGGCCTTGTCGCGCGAGAGGATCAAGAGGCCGTTGTCGTCCTCGATCGAATCGATATAGACCTCGACCTCGCTGCCGATCTCCAGGTCCTTGGCGCCGATGAACTCCTCGCGCGCCACCAATCCTTCGGACTTGTAGCCGACGTCCACCAGGACGTCCTTGACGCCTATCCGGACCACCTTGCCGGTCACGATCTCGCCCTCTTTGACCTCTTTGAAGCTCTGGGCATAGAGCTCCTCCATCATTTTGTTTTTTTCCTTCTCCTGCTCTTGGATCACCTGTGGTTCCACCTTTCTCCCATCGGGAATTTTTCGCGGCCCCCTGAGGGACGCGATAGCTGTCCCTAAAGGACAGGAGTAATATTATGCTCGAAAAAAACCTTTTGTCAACTCTTAAGTTACAGCCCCAAAAAGGGGACAGCCCCAAAAAGGGGACAGGCTACTTTTCTTCCAAAAGAAGAAAAGTAGCCTGTCCCCTTTTTTTGATCAGAGGGGCGGCTTGAGCGCGAGGATCGCCTCCATCACCCGTCGGGAGTGGTCGACGTCCGTTGTCTCCTGGCTGGTGGGCGCAGGGATCGGCGGGCCGAAGACGACATCGAGGGGAACGGGACGGATCCTTCGGCTCCCTTTCGGCATAGCCTTCGCTGTCCCCGAGACATACGCGGGCACCACCGGCGCATGGGCCTTGCGAGCCAAAAAACCCACCCCGGCAAAGGCCCGTCCGACCCGGCTGCCCACCTGACGCGTCCCCTCGGGAAAGATGAGCAGACCTCGGCCGTCGGCCAAATATCTTAACCCTTTTCGGATGGCTTCAAAGTCCGCGGCACGGCGCTTGAGGGGAAAGGCGTGGATCTCATGAAGAAACCAGGCGAAGAAGGGACGGCGAAAGAGGGTATCCCGCGCCATGTAATAGAGGGACCGGGGGCATCCTGCACCGAAGACCAGCGGGTCCAGATAGCTCACGTGGTTGCCGGCGAGGATAAAACCGCCCTGGGCCGGCACGTGCTCCTGCCCCTGGATGCGAAGGCGGAAAAACACGAGGAGGACGAGACGGACGAGGTTCCTGCACACCCAGTGGATCATGAGCGGTACCGGATCTCGCGCTCGACGAGGGCGTGGCCGACCCGGACCAGCTCCTTGGCCCTTTTGAGTGACTTGGCCTCGGCGTAGACGCGCATCTTGGGCTCGGTGCCGGAGGCGCGGAACATCAGCCAGCTCTCATCATCACAGATCAGCTTCAGGCCGTCGTAGTCTTTTGTCTTGACGACCCGGCGGCCCAAAAGGACGCGAACCTTGAGCCTCTCCTGATCGAGGGTGAATTTCTTGGATCTGAGCTTGAGGTCGCTGCGCAAATAATAATAGCGGCCGTACCTCTTCTCCATGTCGGCCAGGAGTCGGCTTATTTTCTTTCTGCGGCAGATCATCATCTCGACGAGCATGAGCCCGGCCAGCGTCCCGTCGCGCTCGGGGATGTAGTTCTTCAAGCCCATCCCGCCGGCCTCCTCTCCGCCGACGAGGATATCCCGTGTCTCCATGAGATGCGAGATGTACTTGAAGCCGACGGGCGTCTCGTAAAGCTCCACCCCGAGGTCGCGGGCGATATGTTCGAGCATCGTCGTGCCGGCGATGGTCGTCACGATACCCCCGGACCACCGGCGGTCCTGATGCAGGTGCAGGGCCAGGAGGCCCAGGATCTTCTGCGGCGGGATGTATTCGCCGTCAGAGCTGACCGCCGCGATGCGGTCGGCGTCGCCGTCAAGGATCAACCCGATATCGTAGCGGCCCGTCTTCATGCGCCCGATCAACCCCTGGACGTTCTCCTCGACCGGTTCCGGGCCGCGGCCGCCGAAATGGGGGTTGACCTCGGCACGCATCAGCTCCAGGCGTATCCCCGAACCCTTGAGCACATCGGCCATATAGCTGTTGCCGCTGCCGTGCATCGCGTCCATCAACACGCGGAAACGGGCCCTCTTGAAGGCCCGGGCGTCGATATAGGAACGCAGGAACCTGACGTAGTCCTTGGCGATGTTCTCGACCCGCGCGGTTTTGCGCGCGACGGCCGCTGTCAGCGAAAGGCTCTTCACCGGCGAGGCGTCGATAAGGGCCTCGACGCGGCGCGTCACCTCGACGTCGGCGGCCCCGCCCTTGCCGTTCTTGATCTTGTACCCGTTGAACTCCGGCGGATTGTGGCTCGCGGTGATCATGACGCCTAAGTCCCAACCGCGCTTTTTCACCGCAAAGCTCAAGGCGGGTGTCGGGACCGCGCGGTCCGAAATGATCACCTCGGCCTTGTTGGCGGCGAGGACGCGTCCCACGATACGGGCGAACTTGTCGGACATGAAACGCGTATCGTGGCCCACGCAGACCTTGGGACGGCGGCCCCGGACAAGGTCCTTTCGGCAATAATCGGCCGTGGCCTGGGCCAAACGCCTCAGGTTCTCAAAAGTGAAATCATCGGCGATGACCGCGCGCCACCCGTCCGTGCCGAACCTGATCCTGACCCCATGAGATCGTCCGCTACGCGACATTCTTCAGCCTCCTTATCGCCGCCTTCATGTCCGGCGCCGAAAACAGATACGTGCCCGCGGCCAGCACATTGGCCCCCCGGCGCACCACCTCGGCCGCCGTCTGATCGTTGATCCCGCCGTCGACCTCGATGTCGCCGTCAAAAACCCGGCGCAGCTCGTAGATCTTGGGCAGGACCGCCGGCATGAACGCCTGCCCGCCGAAACCCGGGTTCACGCTCATGATCAAGACCCAGTCGACCTTGTCCAGCACCCCCCTGGCGGCATCAAGAGGGGTCGCGGGATTCAGCGCCAGGGCCGGCCGGCGCGAGGACCGGCTGATCGACTTGATGAGCGATGTCGCCTTCTTGGTGCGGACGTTCCTGACCTTGCCCAGGGCCTCCATGTGAAAACTGATGATGTCCGCGCCCGCCGACACGAAGGCCTCAGCGTATCTCTCCGGGTCCTCGATCATCAGGTGGGCGTGGATCGGCAGCGTCGTCTTCTTGCGCACGGCCGCCACCACCGCCGGGCCGATCGTGATGTTAGGGACGAAGTGCCCGTCCATGATGTCGATGTGGAAAAAGTCCGCGCCCGCGGCCTGGGCGCGCCGGAGCTCCGATTCCAGGTTCGTGAAATCACATGCCAGGAGCGACGGTCCTATCTTGATCTTCATGGCCTTGACCTGTACAGACGGTGCTGTTGGATGTAGCGCACGACGCTTGCCGGTGTCAAATACTTGATCGACCGGCCCTGCCGGACGAGGTGCCGTATCAGGGACGAGGAGATGTCGACCTGGGCGACGTGGATCTTGCGGTAAGGGCGGCCGCTCAGGCGGCGGCCGTAACCAGGCCTCTTGGCCAACACGAAGCGCGCCAGACGATGGACCTCCCCGACATCCTTCCACGTCGGGATCTCGTTGACCAGGTCCGATCCGCAGATAAAATAGAGCTGCGCCCCCGGATAACGCTTCTTGATCGCGCGCAGGGTGTCGACGGTATAAGACGTGCCCCGGCGCCTGACCTCGATGTCCGAAACGGCCAGGTGCCGGTTGCGACGCACCGCCAACTGCGCCATCCTGAGGCGGTGCCGGGCGACGAGGATCCGACGGCCGTCCTTGTGGGGCGGCTGGTACGTGGGGACAAAGATCACCTTATCAAGCCCCAGCTGCCCCTGGACCTGCTCGCCCAGGATCAGGTGGCCGTAGTGGACCGGGTCGAACGTTCCGCCGAGTATGCCTATCTTCATCCTATTCACGGATCTGGCCGCTGCCGCGCACGACGTACTTGTACGTCGTCAGCTCCTCGAGGCCCATCGGGCCGCGGGCGTGCAGCCGGTCGGTCGAGATGCCGATCTCGGCGCCCATGCCGAACTGGTAGCCGTCGGTAAAACGCGTGGACGCGTTCGCATAGACGCACGCCGAGTCGACCTCCCTTAAGAATCTTTCGCTGGCGGCGGTGTCGCGCGTGAGGATGGCGTCCGAGTGGTGCGAGCCGTAGCGGTTGATGTGCGCGACCGCCTCGGCCACGTCCTTGACCACCTTGACCGACAGGATAAGGTCCAGGTACTCCGTGCGCCAGTCCTCTTCGGTCGCGGCCGCGACCCCCTTGACGGCCTTGCGGGTCAAGGCGTCCCCCCGCACGGCGACACCGGCCGCCTGGAGCGACCGGACCACTCTTGGCAAAAAGTCCTTCGTCCGCGCCTCGTGTACGAGGAGCGTCTCGACGGCGTTGCAGACCGCCGGCCGCTGGACCTTGGCATTGAGCACGATGCGTTCCGCTTGCGCGCGGTCCGCCGTCTCGTCCACGAAAATATGGCAAACGCCCTTGTAGTGCTTGATCACGGGGATCTTCGACTTGGCGCGCACCTCGCGGATCAGGGACTCCCCGCCGCGCGGCATGACAAGGTCGATGGCATCATCCAGGTCCAGCAGGATGTCGACGGCAAGGCGGTCCGTCACGGTGACGAGGTTGATGACATCGGCCGGCAGGCCGTGGCGCCGTACGACCCCGGCGAGCCGCTTGAAGACAGCCCTGTTGGAATGGAACGCGTCGCTGCCGCCGCGCAGGATGACGGCATTGCCCGACTTGAGACACAGGCCCACGCAGTCCGAGGTCACGTTCGGCCGCGACTCATAGATGATGAGGATGACGCCGACCGGCGTGCGGACCTTGCTGATCTCAAGGCCGTTGGGACGGCTCCATCTCTTGATGACCTGCCCGACCGGATCGGGGAGCTCGGCGACGCTGCGCAGCGACGCGGCCATCTCGTCGATCCGTTTGGGGGTCAGGGTCAGGCGCTCGACAAAGGCCTCGGCGCGCCGCTTCAAACAACAGGCCGCGAGGTCCTTCCTGTTGGCCAGGAGGATCGAGGAAACACCCTCTTCCAGGGCGCTCGCCATGTCGCGCAACACCGCGTCCTTCGCCGCGGTGTCGAGGCAGGCGAGCTGCCGCGCCGCGGCCTTTGCCCTATGCGCCATGCGGCTGAGCTCCTGCCTGATCTGCGTGCGGGAGGTGCGTCTCTTGGCCATCTCCTACCCCAATATCACCAGGTGATCCCGGTGGATCACCTCTTTCTTTATCTTCTTGCCGGCACTGTCCGCGATCTCTTTCGACGATAAGTTGGACTTGCCCTTGGCGAAAATGACGCCCGCCTTATCGACGACCTCCACGATGTCGCCCGCCCTGAAGGCCCCCTCGCAGCCCACGACGCCCGGCGCCAGGAGGCTGACGGACCGCTCGGTCAGGGCGGCCCGGGCGCCGTCGTCCACGACGAGGCGGCCCTTGGCCACGGCCTCGAACGCGATCCAGTGCTTCTTCGCGCTGCCCACGGAACCAGCCGCGTAAAAATGGGTATGGGGGAACCCCCCGTAGACGCCCGAGCCGAAGTCGATGCGCACATCTTTGCGAGGCATCGCGCTCAGACACACTGAAAGGTCGCCGAGCGTCGCGATGTGCGCCGCCTGGATCTTTGTCGACATCCCGCCCACGCAGGACGCCTTATCCGTACCACAGGCCATCTTTCTGATCTCGGGGGTGATCATCTTGACCTCCTCGATCAGATCCTTCCCCCGACCCGTCTTTGGGTCGAAATCCTTGTAGAGCCCGTCGATATCCGACATGATCCAAAGACCGTCTGCCTCGACGGCAACCGCCAGGCGCGCGGCCAACGTGTCGTTGTCGCCGAATTTTATCTCCTCTACGGAGACGGCGTCGTTCTCATTGACGACGGGCACGAGGCCGTGGCGCAACAGGGTGTTGATCGTGGCCCGCGCGTTCAGATAACGCTTGCGGTCCGTGAGATCGCCCCGTGTCAGCAAGACCTGGGCACACTTCAAACCATGCCTTCCAAACCCCTCGAAATACTCCTGCATCAAAATATTCTGTCCCGCAGCGGCAGCAGCCTGGAGTTCCGCCAAAGCCGTCGGCCTCTTCTTAAAACCCAATACGGACAGACCGCAGGCGATGGCACCGCTCGTCACCAGGATGACCTTGTCGCCCGCTTCGACGAACCGGGCAACGTGTCCCACGACACGCCTCAGGTTCTCCGGGACGATGCGCGCCCCGCCGCCGGTCAGGACGCTCGAGCCGACCTTAACGACGATCTTCTGAGAGACTCTCTGTGATCTCTTCAAGCAATGCCTCCAGGCCCTTACCCTCGAGGGCCGATATCTCGAAGATACGGCGCTTCACGACTTGACGAAAGCGCTTCAGGTTCCCGGCCGCGGCCTCCAGGTCCATCTTGTTGGCCACCAGGACCTGCGCCTTGTGTGCCAGGTCCTTTGAAAACGCCTCCAGCTCCCTGTTGATGACGTCGTAATCCTCGACCGGGTCGCGCCCGTCCACGCCCGCCATGTCCACGATATGCACCAGGACCTTCGTGCGCTCGACGTGTTTTAAGAACCGGTCGCCCAGGCCGCGGCCTTCGTGCGCGCCGGCCATGAGGCCCGGGATATCCGCGACGGTGAACTCCGCGTCGTCCTCTTGACGTCGCACGACCCCCAGCTGCGGGGCGCGCGTCGTGAAGGGATAGCTGGCGATCTTCGGCGTCGCGTTCGAGACCTTTGATATCAGCGTGGACTTGCCGGCGTTCGGAAACCCGACAAGCCCCACATCGGCGATCAGCTTGAGGTTTAAGAGGAGCTCGCGCTCCTCGCCCGGCAGGCCCGGCGTCGCCTCGCGGTCACGGGAATTCCCTCTGCCCCCCGCACCGCCGCGCGCGACGACCACCTCCATGCCGGGGGTGGCGAGGTCCCGCAAAAAGCATCCTGTCCCCGCCTCGGTGACGAGCGTCCCCACGGGCACGCGGATGAGACAATCCTCTCCGCGGCCGCCGGCCTTGTTGTTGCTGGAGCCGTGCCGGCCGCTCACGGCCTTGAAGTGGCGACGGTACTGAAAATCCAGGAGCGTGGTGATGCTCTTCTCGGCGCGCAGGACCACGTGGCCGCCGTCCCCGCCGTCGCCGCCGTTGGCCTTGCCGCGCTCCACCCGATTGTCGCGGAAAAAGCTGTTGCAGCCGTTGCCGCCGGCACCCGCCTTCACGCTGATCTTGGCCGTATCAATGAACATGCGAGATCAGGGGGCGATCCCGGTGATCTTGACGCGCGTCAGCGCCTGACGGTGGCCGTGCGTGCGGCGGGAGCTCTTGCGCCGGCGCGCCTTATAGGTGAGGACCTTGGGGCCGCGCGTCTGCTCGAGGACATCCGCCGTCACCCGGGCCCCCTTGACAAAGGGATCCCCCACGCTCACCTTGTCCTTATCAGCCACCAAAAGCACGTGGTTAAAGGTCACGTCCTTCTTCTTGTCAAGGCGCTCCACGGTGAGGATGTCTCCGACCCGCACCTTCTCCTGTTTTCCACCCGTCTCAATAATAGCGTACATCTCCACTCCTTTATGTGAGACTTTCAGCCAGGCTCTTTGTCTCATTTTTGAACCGCAAATTTGAGACAAAGAGCCTGGCTGTTTGTCTCACTTACCGGCTTACCTTAAAGGGTGCGCGGGTCTCCCAAACAGCGCACAACTATAACACAACCCGTCGCCGGCGTCAATGCCGGCCCCTTTAGGACGTGATGTTGATCTTTTCGGTGTGCAGCTCCTTGTTGGCGCGGATATCCACCCGTGCGCCGAAGCGCCGCGAGACGTGGCGCAATCCATTGAAGTTCTGGCTGTTGAGGCTCGCGGCCACGTCCGGATGGACCTCCACCACCACGCGCCGTGTGCGGTGGTGGGCCAGGTAGTTCTTGAGGTCCCGTATGGCATTGAGCGCGGTGGAGAAGGCCGACTTGATCTTGCCCTTCCCCTGACAAAAGGGGCACTCCTGATAGGAGATGCTTTCCAGCGTCCGGTGGGTGCGCTCGCGCGTCATCTGCACGAGGCCCAGCTTCGAGATCCCGATGACGTCGGTCTTGGCGCGGTCGCTGGCGAGGGCGCCGCGGAAGATATTGATCAGCTCCCGGCGATGGCGCTCCTCCATCATGTCGATGTAATCGATGACGATGATGCCGCCGACGTCGCGCAGCCGCAGCTGGCGGGCGATCTCGCGCGCCGACTCGCTGTTGACCGAGAAGGCCATGTTTTCCTGGGAGATGTTCCGCCGACGGAACTTTCCGGAGTTCACGTCGATCACCGTCAGCCCCTCCGTCGGTTCGATGATGATGTGGGCCCCGCTCTTCAAAAAGACCTTGTTCGAATACAGGCGCTCGATCTCCTCCTCTATGCCCTTCTTCTCGAACAAAGGCTCCTTCTCGCGGTAGAGCTTGACCGCCTGCGACAGACGGGTCATGTACGAACGCATGAAGCGCAGGACGCGCTTGAACTCCTCTTTCGAATCGATCCAGATGTTGCCGATCTCGTCGTTGAAGTAGTCCCGCAGCATCCGCAGGACGAGGTCGTAATCCTCATAGATGAGGAACGGCGCCTGGCGGTGCTTGGCCGCCCCCTCGATCTTCTCCCAGAGACGCACCAAGAGCTCCAGGTCCCTCTGGAGTTCTTTGAGCGTCGCGCCCTCGGCGACCGTGCGCAGGATCGACCCCATGTTCCCGGGGACCTTGATCTGCTTCAGGATCTCCCGCAAGCGGCGCCGCTCCTTGTCGTCGCTGATGCGCTTGGAGATGCCGAAGTGGCGCTCGTAGGGCATCAGGACACAGTACCTCCCGGGCAGGCTGATGTGCGTCGTCAGGCGTGCCCCCTTCGTGCCAAAGGGCTCCTTCGTCACCTGGACGATCAACTCCTGGCCCGCCTTGAGGGTCATCGGTGCCCCGCGCTTGGGGTGGCCGCCATTGCTCTCATCCATGTCCTCATCCAGGACCTGATGGATGGAGTCGTTCAGGTACAAGAACCCGTTCTTCTCGGCGCCGATGTTCACGAACGCGGCCCCGACGGAAGGCACGACGTTCTCCACCTTGCCCTTATAGATATTGCCCAGGACCGTCCGGTCCGTGAGGCGCTCGACAAAGTAGTTCGATAAACGCCCCTCTTCCAGGATCGCCACGCGGCGCTCCTGCTGTTCATAGTTGATCAATATCTCTTTCTTGGCTCTCACAAAATACCTCCGATCATCGCTGTTCTATGAATACGATCTCCTTGACACAGATCCCTTCGGGCAGCGCCTGCCGGAGCCGCTCGGCCAGCTCCTGCGGGGGCACCCGGTCCTTGAGGAACATCTCGCCCGGTTCACACGTGAAAGGCACCCCGAGCTTCACGGCCCGCTTCAGGCGCAGGCGCGGACGAGGGCTGAAGCCCTGCGTCAAGGCCAAAGGGATACCGGCGCGGCGACAGGCCCGCCCGAGCAGGCGCATCACGTCCAGATGGGAGAGGACGGCCATCTCCCCCGTCTTGCTCAATGTGAACGCGTAATGGAAAGCCATGTCTCAAAAGACAACCCCGCACTCTTGATGTGCGGGGTGTCATCAATCTTGCGTGTGCCCGTTTTTTTCCGCGGCCTACTTGGAGGCGCTGCGCAGCCCAAGATTCTTCTCGAGGATCTCGAGCTGATCCGTGGTCAGCCCTTCATCGTCGACCACGTGCGCCGTGATGAAGATGACCAGCTCGATCTTTTCCGTGGTGATGGTCGTGCGCTCAAAGAAGACCTTGCCGATCCACGGGATCCGGCGCAGGAACGGTACGCCCTGCCGGCTCTCGTTCTTGGAGTCCTTGATCAGGCCGCCGATCATGATCGTCTCACCCGACCGCATGAGGACCTGGGTCTGCGTCTCGCGCGTCGAGATGCGCGGGTACCGGTTCTCGATAAGCGTCCCTTCGTTCGTCACCGCCGGATGAATGATCATGTTGATGTAGTCGCGGTTGATCCCGCTCACCTGCGGTACCACATTGAGCTGGACGCCGATGTCGATATAGGAATCGAGGGAGACGTCGACCGTCGTCGAGGTATCGCTGCTCTTGGTCGTGGCGACGAGCGGGAACCGCTCGCCCACCAGGATCGTGGCCTCCTGGCTGTCCAGCGTGAGGACCCTGGGCGCGGACAGGACATTGGTGGCCACCTCCTCTTCCAGGGCGCGCAGGATGACCTCGAAGTCCGTGCCGCTGATCTTCTGGAAGACCAGGTTCAGGCCCGTGTTGGCCGTCGAGATCGCCGCGGCCTGAGGGATGAAGGCCGCCGGGGTCACGCCGGCGCCGCCGTAGATGTGGGCGCCCGACAACAGATCCCTGGTGATCGCCTCCGTCGTAACGGCCGTGCTGGAAGCCGCCCCCGGCGCCCCCGTCGCGTAATCAAAGCCGATATCCCTGAGCTTGTTGTGGTTGATCTCGATGAGCCGCGTCTCGATCAAGACCTGCTTGGGCTTGACGTCGATGTCCGAAAGGACCTCCCGGATCTTGTCCAGGACCGGCGGGATGTCGGAGACGATCAGGGTGCGCGAACGGCTCGTCGTCTGCGAGGTGCGGTTGCTCTTCTCGGAGAACGCCCCCCCGAACCCCCAGCCCGCCTGACCCGTCACTTCGAGGATCGTCACGCGGCCGCGCGGCGACAACTGAGGCTCGATCGCCTTCTTGGCGTCCCCGGCGTCGATGTAGCGCAGGTTGACGATCTCCGTCAGCGTCGGCTGCACCTGTGCCAGGTCCTGCTCCATCTTGCGCTGCGCTGTCAGCTTCTCGAGGGGCGCCACCATGATGATGTTCTCCTGCTTGTCGTACGCGTACCCGTACGACTTGAGGATCACATCCAAGGCCTTCTCCCACGGTACCTCCGTGATCCGGACGTTGACGGTCCCCGCGACCTCAGGGCTCGCTACAATGTTTACCCCGCTCTTGTAGGCGATGACCTTGAGCACGTCGCGGATATCCGCCTCCTTGAAATCCAGGGTGATGGTCTCTTTCGCAGAGGGCACGCCCTCCGGGACCTGCGCCTCGGTCGCCGGGACGGGGACCCCGACCCCCTCCTCGACGACCGCCGCGGACATCTCGGCCTCCTCGGCCGCCGCCGCTTGATCACCGGCCCTTTGAGCCCAGACCGGCGCCGCCACCACTCCCACCACGGACACCACGGCAAAAGACCAAAAGATCTTGAGCGCCCGCCCCCTTATCATCACTCCTCCCTTCGCAGCACCAACTCTAATGTCTCGTTGTTACGCATCACCGTGACCATCTCGGACTCGATCTTGATAATGACGGCCTCGCCGAGAGACTCGCCGACCCGCAGGAGTTCGCCGTTGATGATCGCGATCGAATCCCCTTTGGAATCGAACATGATCCCTTCCAGACGCAGCGTCTCATCGGTCCTCGGATCCAGATTGATGAGATAGCCTGCAGGCGAGATCAGCGGCTCAAAAGGGTCCCGCTTGTTCTGGCCCTTATAAAGGTATTTGTCCTTTTCGTCCTGCGCCGCCAGGTCGACGACCCCCATCAGGCCGACAAGGGCTGCCATTGCCAGGGCCGCCGTCCGACACCTCATTCGATCCCCTCCGGGGATGTCGCCAGAAAAGACGCGTGGCGAGCTCCATTCTTCTTCATTCTATTCTCTGCGCTTGAAAACTTCAAGTAAAATCGTCAGATGCTGCCTTCCCGGTTCTGCCTGATCCCCTTTGATTTCAAGATTTTTAAAATCTACAAAAACCGGGGCGCTCTCCAGCAGACCGACGAAACGACCCAGCTGATGGTACCCCGCCCTGGCCGTGATCGAGATCCTCTGATGCGCGAACTTCTCCTGTTCCTGTCCGCCGGGCCTACCGGTGCTCTCCGGCTGGATACGCAGGATGCGCACGGACGCGATATCGGCGAATTTGGAGATGGACTCCAGAAGCTTGGGCAGGTCATGTTGCCCGATGACCATCTTGTCGAGGCGTTCCTGCTCGGCAAGATAATCCGTGAGCCGCTTCTTTTGGGACTCGCTCTCTTTGCCCTCATCATAGGTGGACGATATCGCTCTTGAGCTTGTGCGCCTCCTTGAACATCTTGCCCAGCGCGACAGCCTGCCAGCGCATGATGAACGCCGCGTCCAAAAGCAGCACCACCCCCACGACCGCCAAAAAGGCCTGCGGCTTCTCCAGCAGCGTCAGGACCTGCGTCTTGAGGGTCTTGGTGTCCAAAGAGGTCATGAGGCGGCCTTCCTCTCCGCCACCAGCACGAAGTCCACCACGTCATAGCTCTTCACCGTGCGCCGCTGGACGGAATTGAGCTCGATCTTTTCGAATGCCGAGGAAAACGTCTTGTTGGTCCTGATCTCCTGAAGGAAACCGCCGATGAGCGTCATCTCGTTCTGGGTCAGCGAGACGACGCTCCCCTGGATCACGAGGCTCTCGGGCGTCAAAGAGAGACGGTCCAGCCACAGCCCCTTGGGCACGGCGCCCGCCAAGACAGAGAGCATCTCCGTCAGACTGAAGGGCCTCTCCAGGAACATCTTCATGGAGACGATCTTGGCCTCCACGACCTTCATCTCTTCGCGACGGGCCAGATACTCCTTGGACTGCGGGGCCAGGCGCCCCCAGTTATGCCGCAGGCTCATCACGTGGACCTTCTCGATACCGGCCACAGACAGGAAAAGCAGGTGCAGCGCCACAAAGACGGCCGCCGCCATCAACACGTACGCCTTGTAGGGAAGGACGATCTTGCGCTCGATGCGCCGCAGATTTTTAGGCAGGAGATTGATAATGATCATCGTCATCGCAGGGCCAGCCCCAGGGCGACCGCTAA
>Ga0307419_10000989_pt1 | contig 14787 bp, 9 predicted proteins | sample SalMarWE160230MG_2_FD_202512 | JGI IMG/M metagenome (GOLD analysis project Ga0307419, IMG submission 202512) | Salt marsh sediment microbial communities from the Plum Island Ecosystem LTER, Massachusetts, United States - WE1602-30 | ecosystem: Environmental > Aquatic > Marine > Intertidal zone >... | reverse complement strand
AAATGGGTTGATAACACGAACAGTCTTCTCAGTAATGAAGGTTTAAAAATGGCAATCGAGAAAGCCGAAAACGATGAAGAAAGAAAAGAATTGGAACATGCTTTGGCATGGAGCGAAAAAGTTAACGAAAGCGTAAAAGAAATAGTAAAAAACATACCTCCTTTTCCCTTTGTACGTGAGTCTCTTGAAAAACTTTCCGGAAAAGTAGATATGATAGTCGTATCATCTACACCAACCGAAGCCCTGCAGAGGGAATGGGAAGAACATAACGTCGCAAAATACATGAGTGTCATTGCAGGACAGGAAATGGGTAAAAAGAAAGAACATCTTCAAATGGCAGCAAGCGGAAAATATCCTGAGGACCACATATTAATGATCGGCGATGCGCCCGGAGACATGAAAGCTGCAAAGGCTAATAACGCTCTGTTTTATCCGATTATACCGGGCAAAGAAGAAAAAGCCTGGGAAAGATTTTATAATGCGGGGATTAATAAGTTCTTAAACGGAGAATATAAAGGGAATTACGAGCAGGAGCTCATCGATGAATTCGATAAATCCCTGCCTCTGAATCCACCGTGGAGTTAAAAAACTAATATCTCACACGGAGCCACAGAGTTTTTTTGCTGTCAGCCTACAGCGGTCAGCTCTCAGCCTTAAACTATTCCTCCCTGCTCACTATCACCTGATCATAATCATTTTCTTTTGTAATTCTTTCTCTCCTATTCTTAAGACCCCGAAATATAAGCCGGAACTTAAGGTTTCGCCTGAATCACCCATACCATCCCAGGAAAGTCTAATCTGTGAAGAACCGGTATTTATATTAGAAAAAGATTTAACCAGCCTTCCGCTAACATTATAGATTGAAAAATCTATATTCTTTCCCCTACTATCGGCAGGTACATTTAAGACAAGTTGTGTACTTCTATTGAAGGGATTAGGATTAACTTTCAAATTAAGAACTTGCGGATTATCCGACAGCTCCTCCACCCCAGCTCCTTCGTCCTGAAGCACCCAAATAGTTCCATCCTTATAACAACTAACGTATATCCTACCTGTCTCGGGATTTACGCAAATACCATATGGCCAATTGCCAACTTCGATAGTCGTAATCACCGAATCCTTGGCACCATCAATTACACTTACGTCGTCGTACCAATCGGTCGTTACAAATATATGATTTAGTTCCGAATTAACAGCTATTGCGCTCGGACCATGCACAGGTGAAATAGTATCAATAACAGAATCTACTTCTCCGTCAATTATGTTAACACTAATCTCATTTGCCACATATATTTTGTTTGTTTCCGTATTTACACAAATCTCAGAAGGCCACGGCTCAACTCCGATAGTTTTAACCACAGAGTCGGTATTACCGTCAATTACACTAACACTCGAATCCCTATTATTCGCTACATATATTCTATTTATCTCTGGATTTACACAAACACCTTCTGGGCAAAATCCAACCTTAATATTTGTAATAACCGAATCAGTTATACCATCAATCACACTGACATTTGTATCTGCAAAATTTGTTACGTATAATTTGTTTGTAACATTATTTACGCAAATTTCACTTAACTCATCTCCAACCTCAAAAGTTTTAACTACCGAATCGGTTACTCCATCAATTACACTAATATTCTCATCACCCCAGTTTGAAACATATATCTTGTTACTCTCGGGATTTACACAAATTCTTCCGGGAGATTTTCCAACTTCAACGGTCGCAATTACTGAATTAGTTATCTCATCAATTACACTAATATTATCACCTCTAGAATTTGTTACATACAACCGGTTTGCCTCCGAATTAACGCAGGCTCCCATTGGCGCAACCCCAACTACAATAGTTTCAATCACCGAATTAGTCGCCCCATCGATTACACTAATATTACTTCTACCTTTATTCGCCACATATATCCGGTTTGTAGCTGGGTTTACCGAAATCCCTCTGGGTTCATCTCCAACGTTAATAACAGCAACAACAGAATCATTTTCTCCATCAATTACACTTACATTATCACTGTATTGATGGGCTGCGTAAATAAAGTTTGTTTCAGAGTTTACACAAATCGAAGTAGGATAATCTACAACTCCGATAGTGTCAACCTCCGTATTGGTCGTACCATCAACCACACTGACAATCGTATCTCCAAGACTCGCAACATATATTCGGTCTGTTTCAGGATTTACACATATTCCTACGGGGTAGACCACGACTTCGATAGTATCAATTATTGAATCAGTTGCTCCATTAATTACACTTATATAATCATCAATTCCATCTACAACATAAATGAGATTTTTTTCCTGATTTAAATCAATCGCATACGGATAGTATCCTACCCCAATTTTACCAATCTCCGAATAGGTAGCTCCGTCAATAACACAAACGCTATCTTCACCAAATCTTATCACATAAATTTTGTTCGTATTCGGATTTACGCAAATTCCATTAGGGCCGGACCCAATCCCAATTTCCGCGATTATCGAATCAGTTGCGCCGTCAATCACACTGACATTATCACGCGGTAAATTTGCCACATATATCCGGTTTCTCAGCGAATCAACCGCAACTCCGCATAGATAATCAAGCATAGTTCCTCCCTCACCAAACCAGACAATCCCAGTAACCGAATCAGTACTACCGTCGATTACAGAAACATTGTTAGTTCCTGAATTTAACACATATATACGGTCTGTCTGGGAGTTTACGGCAATTGCATTTGGGCTCAATCCATTGCCTGCTTTTGGACCAAGATAAATCGTATCAATAACCGAAATCTGACCAAACGTTGAAATCGTAATAAACACTATTAAAATAAACAATAAATTTTTTCGTAGAATATTCATATCTCCTCCTTAATGCTTAATATTAGTATAACGATATCTGACTGATACGTCAAGGATTTTTGTCTTCTATGTTTATTCTTCCTCTGCGGCCTCTGTGGTATTTTTTATAAAAAATTCGTGATATTCGTGTGATTTGTTGTTCCTCTATGGTGGGTTGAGGGGAGTTTTATAAAACAAAATTTAAGTTTTTTCCTCCGTGTTCTCTGTGTGTTTGTTTTTCTCTGTGCCCTCTGTGGTAAAAAATTAGGGGTTGGGTGGGGATTCGGTCTTGACACAAATGAAATTCTCATTAAAGTATATAGACTAAAGGAAAAGGAGGTTTCAAAAATGAAAAGAGTACTAATATGTTTTTTTAGTCTAATTGTTATCTTAATGGGTATAATGAATACCGGCTGCGGCAAGAAATCGGAAACTCCGACTTTCATACTCGTTCCAAAATCAGTCGGGCATCCTTACTGGGCAGAAGTAGAAAAAGGCATGAACGCTATGGCAAAGGAACTGGGAGTAAAAGCTATATTCAACGGTCCGCCGACAGCGAGCAGCGCTCTGCAAATAGCCATCATAGAAGGAGCTATTGCGAGCAAAGTAGCCGGAATAGGTATTTCTCCAAACGAACCTGGGGCTGTCCAGGCTATTATTAAAAGCGCTACCGAAAAAGAAATTTCTGTAATAACTTTCGATTCGGATTCGCCCAAAAGCCTGCGTAGTTATTATATAGGAACGGATAATTATAGAGCGGGAAAAACATTAGGCGAACATTTTATAAAAATAGCGGGTACAAAAGGAAAAATAGCTATTTTCACTGGCGGACTCGGTGCAATGAATCTTAACGAACGAATCAACGGCTTTAAAGATGCAATTGCCGAATACCCGGATCTTCAAATAGTATCATTACAAGCTAACAATGATGATGAAGCACTGGCCCTCTCACAAGCAGAAGCAATCCTTCAATCCCATCCCGATCTTTTGGCATTTGTAGGAGTAAATGCGCCTGCAGCACCCGGTGCTGCCCGCGCGGTAAAAGCCGTGAATAAAAAAGGCGAAGTCAAAATATTAGGGTTTGATACAGTACCTATTACCTTAGACTTTATAAGGCAGGGATATATTCAGGGAACAGTAGGACAAAGACCTTACATGATGGGATATGTGAGTCTCAAAGTGCTTTATGATATTCATATGGGTAAAGGAATTCAGTTACCGGAAGGCTTTGAAGCCGTGGACGGAATCATAGACACCGGGATTCTCTTCGTAACATCTGAAAATATAGACGAACACTTCCCAGAGTAATTAATAAAACACGCATAAAGTTAAAATACCCCGGATGAAAAAGAAAACCTCCGATAAACACATTTTAAAGATGGAAAATGTATCCAAAACTTTTCCCGGGGTAAAGGCTTTAAACAAGATCCAGTTCGATTTAAAGACCGGAGAAGTACACGCTTTAGTCGGTGAAAATGGAGCGGGTAAATCCACCCTATTAAAAATTCTCGCAGGTGCTTATAAAAAAGACGAAGGCACTATAACCTTGGATGGAAATAAAGTCGAAATGACAGATCCTAAACACGCCCTGGATTTGGGTATCAGTGTAATATACCAGGAATTCAATTTAATACCCAACCTCAACATTGCTGAGAATATCTTTATCGGAAGAGCTCCCAGCAAACAGAAAGCGTTTGTCAATTTTCCGGAATTATACAAAAGTTCCGAATTTTTCCTGAAAAAAATAGGTATGCAAAAAGATCCGAAAACTCTGGTAAGCCAACTAAGCGTAGCAGAACAGCAAATGGTAGAAATAGCAAAATCTCTGTCTTTTTCTGCCAAAATAATAATTATGGACGAACCGACATCGGCCTTAACCAAATCTGAAAAAGAAACCCTTTTTAAAATCATTAGAGAATTGAAAGAAAAAGATGTCTCAATAATTTTTATTTCCCATATAATCGAAGAAGTTCTTGAGATATCCGACAGAGTTACCGTTCTGCGAGACGGAAATTATGTTGGTACAATCAAAGCCACCGATACAAATCCACAAAAAATAGTACATATGATGGTCGGAAGAGAACTAAAGGATTTCTACCCGAAAACAGAAGTAAAAAGAGGAGAGGTCGTTCTGGAAGTTAAAAATCTTACAAAGAAATCAAAATATGAAGATATCAGCTTTCAACTTCACGAAGGTGAAGTTCTTGGTTTTGCGGGACTCGTTGGTTCCGGGAGAGCGCAAGTTATGCGGGGAATTTTCGGTATAGAAACTCCCGACAGCGGCAAAATTTTAATAAAAGGGAAAGAAGTGAAAACACACTCTCTTTTTGAAACAATTAAAATGAAAATGGGGTTTGTACCGGAAGACAGGAGAGAAGAAGGGCTTATCTTAAGCCGTTCTGTGAAAGATAATATCAACATAACAAAACTTATCGATATAAATACTCACGGATTCGTGAAACAAAAAGAAGAAATAAATATAGCAAACGAATACTGTAAACGCCTTAATATAAAAACTCCCGACAATAAACAGATAGTTCAAAACTTAAGCGGCGGAAACCAGCAAAAGATAGTAATAGCCAAATGGCTTGCTATAAACCCAAAAATACTTATCTTAGATGACCCTACACGCGGTATAGATGTAGGGGCAAAAAATGAAATATATTCGCTTATAAACAACCTGGCAAAAGAAAAAATCGGAATTATTTTAATATCCTCCGAACTGCCTGAAATCATAAACATAAGCGATCGAATATTGGTGATGAGAGAAGGAAAAATAACAGGAGAATTTGGAAGAAAAGAAGTAACTCAGGAAAAAATTATGCAACTCGCGGCTTTAAGAAATTAGGAGGCTATGCAAATGGACTTTAAGGTTATTTTAAGAAGCACAGAATTCGGTATATTCGTAGCATTCCTAGCTTTATGTACAATTCTTTCTATTGCTAATCCTAATTTCCTTTCGGTATACAATATATCCACTGTAATGAAACAGGTCTCCTTTATCGCAATTATGAGTGTAGGAATGACGATGGTAATCCTTACAGCCGGAATAGATCTGTCCGTAGGTGCAGTCCTTGGTCTGGTAAACGTTCTTGCGGCATTACTTATAAATAAATTTGGTTTGGCCCCGGGAATCAGCACGGCTTTACTTTGTGGTACTTTTCTTGGTTTTGTAAACGGAATAATCATAGTCAAATGGGATCTGCCGCCTTTCATTGTCACTCTCGGAATGATGAACATCGCAAGGGGTTTGGCTCTGGTAATAACCAAGGGTTGGCCAATTACAGGACTGCCGGAATGCTTTGGATGTCTTGCCGAAGGGCGTTTAATCGGCGTTCCTGTTCCGGTTATAATAATGATAATAATATATATTTTAGGATATTTATTCTTATCCCGGACTATCTGGGGAAGATACATTTACGCTGCGGGAGGCAATGAAAAAGCCACCTGGCTATCGGGAGTAAACGTAAATAAAATTAAAATTTTGGTTTATACTATTACGGGATTCTTAAGCGGTCTGGCAGGAATAATGCTCGCGTCCCGTTTATCTCAAGGCTCGCCCATAACAGGTACAGGTTATGAACTCAGCGTTATAGGAGCCGTTGTAATCGGAGGTACGGACTTAATGGGAGGAAAAGGCTCCGTTCTTGGTTCTCTAATTGGTGCTTCGATTATGGGTGTCCTTGCAAACGGACTCGTGCTTTTAAACGTTTCCGCATTCTGGCAGCAGGTAATATTGGGACTAGTCATAATTATTGCCGTAGCCGGAGGAAGTATGAGGAGAAAATTATCGCTGAAGAGAGAATGATGAAAAAATACGCGATAGGTCTGGATTTCGGAACTAATTCCTGCCGCAGTTTGATTGTCGATTTAAGTAACGGCCATGAACTTGCAAGTTATGTCTTTTCTTATCCTTCCGGACATGCTGGAATTCTCCTCGACTCAAAGGAACCTAACCTCGCAAGGCAAAACCCTGAAGATTATATAAAAGGTATAAAAGAAACAATAAAAAACTCAATCCTCGAAGCCAGGGAAAAATTTTCACATTTTACGTCCGAAAATATTATAGGAATAGGAATAGATACAACAGGAAGCAGTCCCATACCTGTTAACAACGAAGGCGTCCCTCTTTGTTTTTTGTCGGAATTTAAAAATAATTTAAACGCGATGGTATGGTTATGGAAAGACCACACGGGGTACTCGGAAGCCGCTCAGATTACTGAGTTAGCAAAGAGGATACGTCCCGAATATCTTAACAAGATCGGAGGAACCTACTCATCCGAGTGGTTCTGGAGTAAAATATTACACTGTTATAATACCGATCCGGATGTGTTCAATGCTGCAGAAAGTTTTATGGAAATCTGCGACTGGATACCTGCAATATTAACGGGAGAGACTTGTCCCGATAAAATAAAAAGGAGTATCTGCGCCGCAGGGCATAAGGCTATGTATAACGATATGTGGGGAGGATTACCGGATAAGGAATTTCTCTCTGCCCTATCCCCTGCTCTGTCTGGGCTTCGGGACAAATTATATGATAAAGCATTTCCATCCAATCAACTGGCTGGAGAATTATCAAACACATGGGCGCAAGACTTGGGTTTAAAGCCTGGAATCGCAATCGCGGTAGGAGCTTTTGACGCACACATGGGAGCTGTGGGTGCCGGAATAAAGCAAGGAACATTAGTCAAAATACTCGGCACAAGTACATGTGATATTATGGTTTCCCCGAGCGATAAAAAACTTTCGGATATACCCGGTGTATGCGGAATAGTAGACGGCTCGGTTATGCCTGACTATTTTGGAATCGAAGCTGGACAATCAGCTGTCGGAGATATATTTTTATGGTTTGTAAACAATCTCGTTCCGGAAAAATACGGAAAGTCGGTCGATGAGAAATTTGAGAATCTTTCGATAGAAGCCGGAAAACAAAAACCTGGCGAACATGGACTCCTGGCACTTGATTGGAATAACGGAAACCGCACTATACTTGTGGATGTTCGACTAAGCGGACTTATTATCGGTCAAACACTCCATACGGAGGCGCATGAAATATATAGAGCTTTAATCGAATCAACAGCATTCGGCGCACTGACTATTATAAACAGAATCGAAGAATACGGTGTGCAGGTAAAAGAAATCATAAACTGCGGAGGACTTGCTTCCAAAAATCCCCTTCTAATGCAGGTATACGCCGATATAACCGGACGTCCTATGAAAGTCTCAAAGAGCGAACAAACTCCCGCACTCGGCGCAGCAATCTTTGGCGCTGTGGCAGCAGGAAAAGAAATAAGCGGTTTTTCCTCAATACTCGATGCCCAGAATGCAATGACCGGCACAAAAGAAACTTTCGAACCGAACCCTTCAAATAATTTAGTCTATAAAAAGTTATACGATTTATACAAACAATTACACGACGCGTTCGGAACCGAATCCTGGTCGGGAAAAATACACAATGTCATGAAAGATTTACTCGTAATAAGGGACCGTCAAAGGAAAGGAGAATAATGCTCATCGATTTAAGAGAAAAAGTATGTAACGCGAATCATGATTTAGTAAAATATAATCTTGTTACATTAACCTGGGGTAATGTCAGCGGTATAGACCGTGAAAAAGGATTAGTCGTAATTAAGCCAAGCGGTCTATCTTACGATGAAATGCAGCCATCCGATATGGTTGCAGTAGATCTGGAAGGTAATGTAGTCGAAGGCACACAAAATCCCTCATCAGACACTGTAACCCATTTGAAATTGTATAAAGCATTTGAAAATATTGGAGGAATAGCTCATACACATAGCAAATACGCCACAATGTTTGCACAAGCGGGTGTAGAAATACCCTGCCTCGGTACTACACACGCGGATAGTTTTTGTGGACCGATACCTTTAACAAGATTCCTATCGGAAGAAGAAATAAAACAGGGCTATGAAGAAAACACTGGAACGGTAATTATTGAACGCTTCACAGATATAAAACCGCTCGAGATGCCCGCAGTTTTAGTTAGAGGGCACGGACCTTTTACTTTCGGGAAAACACCTCAGGCGGCCGCAGAAAACAGTCATATTCTGGAGAATATCGCGGAAATGGCTTTCGGAACCTATCAAATTAATCCTGATTGCGAAGACTTGCCCGATAGTATTTTAAAAAAACATTATAGTAGAAAGCACGGTCCGGATGCCTACTACGGACAAAAAAATAAGGAGAAATAAGATGGAAAATATACCAACAATCAATCCTGGTATTATCGCAGTAAGCAGAGACTGCTTCCCTATTGAGTTATCCCGAAAAAGAAGGAAAGCGGTCGTGAGTAAATGCAAAACTAAAAAAATCTCTCTTACAGAGATTGAAACGATAATAGAAAACGAAAAAGACGTGCTGAAAGCACTTAAAGAAATCGGGAAGAAAAATATTAACACCCTTATTATTTATCTCGGGAATTTCGGACCGGAAGGCCCAACAACCATGCTCGCTCAGAAATTCGAAGGTCCCGTCATGTTTGCCGCCGCAGCGGAAGAAACAGGAAAAGACCTTATCCAGGGAAGAGGCGACGCGTACTGCGGTTTATTGAATACATCTTACAACTCAGGATTACGGGGTTTAAAACCATACATTCCGGAATATCCCATCGGCACCGCCAGTGAAATTGTCGATATGATTAAAGATTTTATTCCAGTAGCAAGAATTTTGATTGCTCTTAAAAAACTTAAAATATTCGCCTTTGGCCCCCGCCCGCAGGATTTTGTCGCGTGTAACGCGCCTATAAAACCTCTCTTTGACATCGGTGTAGAAGTTATGGAAAACAGCGAACTGGATTTATACGATATATATAAATCCGCAGAAGGCGATCCGAAGATAAAAAAAGTAGCTTCCGACATGGCGAAAGAATTGGGAAAAGGGAATACCTATCCCAACCTCCTAAATAAACTCGCTCAATACGAAATCGCTTTAACCAAATTCATGGACGATAATTTAGGCGCTTCCGAATATGGAATATTCGCCAATAAATGCTGGCCTTCTTTTGAAAAATATTTTGGGTTCGTCCCATGTTATGTAAATTCGCGTCTCGCAACGCGCGGAATACCAGTATCCTGCGAAACCGATATATACGGAACATTGAGTGAATATATAGCAGCATGCGCAACAGAACTTTCCCCCACTATTCTCGACATAAACAACACCGTTCCAACTGATATGTATAAAAAATCGAAGAGTAAAATCGGAAAATATAAAGAAAACGACCTGTTTATGGGTTTCCACTGCGGTAATACATCTTCTACATGTCTCGTAGGCGGAGCGATAAAATTTCAGCTAATCATGAACCGTTTAATGGAACCTGCTAAGAAAGAACCGGATATAACGAGAGGAACTCTCGAAGGGCGTATAAAAGCGGGTCCGATTACAATTTTCCGTTTGCAGTCTACAGCCGATACAATCCTTCGTTCGTACGTTGCGGAAGGGGAAGTCTTAGATATCGATCCCAAATCCTTTGGCAGTATAGGCATTTTCGCAATTAAAGAGATGGGAAGATTTTACCGCCACATTCTTATAGGCAAGAAATTTCCGCATCACACTGGTGTCGCTTTCAAACATACCGGTAAAGCACTATTTGCCGCGATGAAAGTTCTAGGAGTAAAGGACGTTTCTTTCAACCAGCCAGCGGGAATGCTTTACCCCGATGAAAACCCATTTTGATTAATGAGATTTTAAATCGTTAGGACAAACCAACGAACCCACGATCTAACTAATAAACTATATTGTCGAGTATCGAGCTTTAATCCCAAACACACGAAGTTTATTTTTCTTCTCTAAAACTATTACAGAAAGATAAGAATTCGTTAAGTTCTCCAACAAGACCAGCTATATTTTCTGTTACCTTATTAATATATATAGGAAAAACGTAAATGTATCTCAAGAGGAAAATAATTCAAAAATCAAGACCATGCCCCCTAATTCATTAGAGTTGATCATGGTAATGTTGATCAGGTGTTAAATCACTTGAAGTTCTTTCTTTGCAACAGGGATGAGTTGGGAAAAATGGGTAAGAGAGCACGGAAGTATTTCGAGGAACATTATACTATTAATCATTCCATAGAAGAATATGTGAAGATGTTAAAAGAGGTGTACTTATATTAACTATCCTTATTTAAGTTTTTGAGATTGCGTTTTTCTGCAACGACCCTGATCTGATAACTATTTCTAAATATAGCGTATATTCTTGAGGCAAGATGGAATATATTTCTGCCAAAGAGTTTTCTTATTGTTTTGTATCCCGGAGGCCACCTATGTCTGATGGTGTCAACCTTTACGATATTATACCCCGCCAGTTTAAATAAGTTCCCAAGGGTAAGTGGATTCCAGGTATATAAATGTTGATTGATATCGTTTTCTCTAAAGTCCTCACGAGGAGTCTGGTGAGGAACTACAAATATTAATTTTCCTCCAACCTTGATTTTTCTTTTTAATAGGCTTAGTCTTTCAAAGGGACATAATATATGTTCCAGCACATGGTTTGAAATTACAACATTCGCAAAATTATCGGGGACTTCCTCTATACTGGAGTAAACTTCAATATTGTTTCTTGTTGCAGTTTCTTGTGCGGTTTTATTGGGATCTATTCCGATTTTTTTATTGCATGATAAATTCTTTAATATATAACCTCCACCACATCCAAAATCGATCACATTATCCGTAGGTTTTATATAATCTTTGAACTTAAAGAGCCCTGCTTCTCCCTCGAACTCTCCAATTTCCTTTTGCCGATCAAAGTAATCTTTGTTATAATATCTCATACTATACTATATCAATATATTAACCTTAAGTCAAGATTTTATAGTATTGAGCCATTAACTGTAGAAAACTTACTCTTGACAATTCAATTATTTTGAGGTAGTCTACAGTTCAAATGGTAAAGCGTATTGCTTTCATACATGAAGAGGTGGATCCATACAGGATTCCATTCTTCGAGAAATTGAATAGAAGTAGAGATATCAAACCTACAATCTTTTATTGTCAGAAAGCGCATCCCCATAGAGGAGGAGAAGTGAAATTGGGGAAGAGTTCCCAATTCTCCGAAATACTTCCGGGAAGTCGGGTTAAGATTCCCTTTTTTAAAAGAGCGATGAAATATAATCCTTGTATATGGAGGAGGCTAAACAAAGGGAACTTTGATTGCGTTGCGGTAGGAGGATATTATCATATTACGATGCTTTTTGCCATTCTCTGGTCCCTTATTCATTCGATTCCCTATACAATAATTTCAGAGAGTCATTTGCTAAATCGGAGAAGCAGATGCAAATCCTTACTAAAAAAGCTCCTTCTCCCTTTTATTATCAAGCACGCCGCTTTTTTACTGCCCCTGGGAAAGTTTCAGGCGGAATATCTTATTCATTACGGCGCAAAAGTGAAAGATATATACTATTTTCCCAATACCTCGGATGTTGATTTCTTTATTAAGGAATCTAAAAGATGCAGAAAAAAAAAGAACGAATTAAAAAAAGAATTGGAAATAAAGACTCAATATATCGTCCTCTACGTAGGACGTTTAGCGGAAGAGAAGGGTTTGTTTACCCTCCTTGGAGCTTTCAAGGAAATTAGGAATATTTATGGTAAAGTAACCCTTTCAATTGTCGGAGAGGGTGAATTAAGAGATGATTTAGAAGATTTTACAAGTGAAAAAGGGATAGATAATGTTTGTTTCGCGGGGTTTATAGAAAATAAGGAGCTTCCACGTTACTATGGAATAGCGGATATCTTCGTACTGCCTTCCCGGGATGAACCCTGGGGAGTTGTGGTTACAGAGGCAATGGCTTCGGCTCTTCCTCTTATTCTTTCTGATAAAGTAGGATGTCGGGAAGATCTTCTGAAGGAGGGTAGGAATGGATTTTGCTTTGAGAGCGGTAAGTCCCGTCAGCTTGCTTCTTATATTGAAAGATTTCTTGAAAATCCGACAGGTATAGAAGAGATGGGTAACAGTTCAAGAGGGATAATAAAAGGTTTCGATTATTCCTATTGTGAGAAGAATTTAAGAAATGCGTTGGGGAAAGAGTAGGGAACTCTGCAAGTATTTTCTATCTCAGAAGTAAGAATTTACCGGAAAGTATCCGGTTTTTATAGTAAAAGCGATAGAAATATATTCCGTTGGAAATATAATGCCCTTTTGAATCCCCGGTATCCCAGCAAATGGAATGAGAACCCTTTTTATATTTTTTGTCCGTTAATTTTATAACCCTTCTGCCGGTAATGTCAAATATCCCAAGTTTTATCTTGTCTTCCCGAGGGAGGTAAAAAGTGAACTGGACTTTATTGGGAGAAATGTTTTTGTCTATTGTACAATTTGGTAAGGCAGAGTCCTCATTCACGGGTGTAAATGAAAACGAAGAATCTATATACACTGTATCAAGATAGGGTATAAAGTTATCTTTTGTGACAGTTAGAAGAATTATTCCTCCTGTTTCCGGATGTACTGTTAGATTCAGTGAACCGCTTCCATCAGTAAAACCGGTTGCATAAATTTCGTCCCCTTTCCATAGACATACGTATGCATCCATTACAGGAGATGCCTGGGCCCTTACATTTATTTCGAAATCAAACGGCAGAGGAGGGAAGGAATCCCGAAAAGAGATAGTCAGGGACTCCGGAATATCGGTCCAGATAGGCATTAAGGGATCACCGAATAAGGTATGAGAGAGCCAGGTTTTATGAGAGTAGTTTCGGGTTTTTGTCACCGCTTCAGTTACTCCTATATTTGTAAGGCTATCATTAAAGAGTACCTCTAACAAACTAAAATGCAGGGCTGTAGAAAACTCTATCGCTCGCGTAAAACCAAGAAAGGCTACTCCCCCTCTTTCAGGTAAAAGAGTGAATGCCTCTGCCAATGACGGGCCATGATAATCATTGAAGATTGGAAAATGTTCCTGGTCGTATGCAGCCTGAAAGCAGGAAGAAACATACATTATTCCGTAATTATCTTTAGTTATCAGAGAATCTATCCCATTTCCTGGTTCTACGTTGTTACCCCAGTGGTTAGCATGCAAATAAGCGTCACAGGTGTCAAGACTCACCAGGAAGTCCCTATCGAGAGATGGATGATTCCCTCCCGGGCAGGAAACACATAAATTGTCGAGTCCTCCGTGTCCGTAGAGATTGAACCAGCCATAGTTATTGCTCATTCTCGCAATAACTTCACTTCCTCGCGGATGAATTCCGTCCGCATCCTCAAGCATCGTGGTATCGTGTGTAAAATGGTCAGGGAATGAGCCGTACTGGATGATGTATTTAGGTGCGACCCTTAACTCATCAGCCCCGGTCCAGAAGACTTTTGATAGGTAGGAAGGATCACCATTTCCGGGATTCTTCTCATAACTTAAAACCTTACTCACCCAACTGGTTATCTCTATTCTGTTATTGCAGGGGAGCCGCCCAACGAACAGTTCAGGGTAAGGGTCGACCGAATCATCCGCATACTCCCCATAGAATTCGTCGCCATCTACGTTCCAGTTTCCGTTTAAATCCGAGTAATAAAGGTCGGAAGGCGGCGTTTTATCTATTTCATCGACTCCGGATGAATACCCGTATCGTACCGGTACAATATCTTCATCTCCGCCAAGCAAGACCCATTGAAGCCCCTCCGGATATTTATCTATTAAGAATCCGCGGATAGCACCGGCAGAATCATAGATTTCAGAAACAGGGTCACCTGAATAATGTTCCAGTATGGTATCCACTGAAACCACAGTTGCTCTTATCCCCTTTCTCGTTATCCAATGGATTAAGGGCTGAAAGGCGTCTCTGAGGGAATCGGCAGTTATTACGATATAAGGAGAACAATCTATTTGTCTTACGGTTGATTCCCCGGATGTTGTGTAATTATTAGTAAAAGAAGCAAAATAATAAGCAGGAATATCTTGTTTGTTATCTACTATACTTCTCAGTGCCTTTTTAATTATCAAATTC
>Ga0307419_10000987_pt1 | contig 14795 bp, 12 predicted proteins | sample SalMarWE160230MG_2_FD_202512 | JGI IMG/M metagenome (GOLD analysis project Ga0307419, IMG submission 202512) | Salt marsh sediment microbial communities from the Plum Island Ecosystem LTER, Massachusetts, United States - WE1602-30 | ecosystem: Environmental > Aquatic > Marine > Intertidal zone... | reverse complement strand
TTAATGATCTAGTTGATTACATGTTTGAAATTGCCAATAAGCCTAAAAAAGTTAAATATATTGAGAAACAAAAGGGAGATGTTGAAATTACCCACTCAAATATAGATAAAGCGCAAAAAATCCTTCAGTATCACCCTAAAATTTCTATTAGGGAAGGATTATTAAAACAATATAATTGGCAAGTTAATTTCAATTCTAATTAACAAGATTTAATACATTATATCACTTTATCTTTTAATGCAATAATCATGTTTTAATAAAATTATAAATGGAGTTTATTATTTGACTATTTTAAGTTCAAGCGAAGATGTAGACGCATATTCCTCTAATCAGAGCATTCTAAAATCTTCTCAAGATACTCCCTTTCAATATTTATACGATTTCTTAGAGAATTTCAAACAAGGAGATGATCACATTCTATTATCCATTATTTTACCAATGTATAACGAGGAAAAGACAATCAAAAATGTTTTAGAAAGTCTACCGAATCATAATTTTATTGAAATAATTGTAGTTAATGATAAGTCCACAGATGGTAGTTTAAAAGAAATTGAGAAAATAAAAGAGAATTTATATTTAAAAATAGTAACCCATAAAGTCAATAAAGGTTATGGGTCTGCTATATTAACAGGTATTAAACACGCTCAAGGCGACGTTATAGTAACAATGGATAGTGATGGTCAACATGATCCAAGAGATTTGCTTACAATGGTTCGACCCATTTTTGCTAAAGAAGCTGATTACACTATAGGATCAAGATATTTAGGAACATATTTCTATCAACTGCCTGTCTCAACGAGACTAGGAGAATTATTTGTAGAAAAATTGCTACAAATATTTTTTGGAAAGAGAATCATGAACAATCAAAATGGTTTTAGAGCTTTTAATAGAGAAATTCTAAAAATATTTAATGACGTGAGATATGATGGATATGCTTTTTGTACAGAACAAATTCTAAGAGCATCTATCGAGGGGTACAAGATAAAAGAATGCCCCATTAAGCTTTATGATAGAAAACATGGTTCATCTCATGTAGTTCTTTCAAAATTGGCAATTAATATATTTTCTCTCTTTTTCAGGTATCTTGTAAAAAAAATAAAACTCACTGTAATCAAGAAAGACCCATATGGCAAGTTGAAAATATATGAAAAATATTTGAAAAAGAGTCCTGAATTGAAAGAACTTCGAATTAATAGAGATTTAACAAATATTAATTCAAAATTTTTTGTCGAACAAAGAATCATGATAACCCCATAATCAACATTGTTATTCTCTACAAGCTTTTTATGTAATGGATTAATTTTATTACGTTAGAGCTATTTATACTATTAAGTTACTAAAATTTCTTTTTGTTCAGAATAAGAATTAGCGGAGTTCTAGTTTGAAGATATTGTCTCGGAATAATACTGATTATCTTAATTTCGGAAAAAATAAAAATAAAACCAGAAATAAAAGTTTTGGTTTTGAAGAATTATATAATTACATAGATAAATTCGATACATCAAAAGAATCAGTTCTAATTTCAATCATATTACCCGTGTATAATGAAGAAAATACCATAGGGTCTATTTTACAAAATCTCCCATTTCATCCATCAATTGAAATAATTGCAATTGATGATCATTCCACAGATGCAAGTCTGAAAGAAATTGAGAAGGTTCGGTCAAATCGAGGTATTAAGGTGGTGCATCATAAATTTAACATGGGTTATGGAGCAACAATTATGACCGGTATTAAAAATGCTAAGGGTCAAATTATAGTAACAATGGATAGTGATGGACAACATAACCCAGATGATCTCTATCATTTGATAAGACCTATTCTCAATGGAACTTCTGATTTTACTATAGGATCTAGATACTTAGGATCTTACCATTATAGACTTCCCTTAGCTACAAGATTTGGTGAAGTATTAACCGAAAAATTACTCCGCTTATTTTTTGGCGTAAAAATTTTAAATAATCAAAATGGATTTCGAGCCTTTAAAAGAGATCTTGTTCCTATTTTTGCTAATATGCGATATCTTGGATATGCATTCTGTACTGAACAGATTCTAATTGCTACATTATTTGGTTATAAAATTAAAGAATGCCCAATAAAAGTCTATGATAGAGAATTTGGGTCATCAAAAATAGTTTTGTGGAAATTAGCATTGGATATTTTATCAAACTTATTCATTTATGGCTTGAAAAACATAAAATGGATATTCACACATAAAAGTGAGATAAGAAAACTTTTTGTTTAACCAAATTAAAGGATCTCTTCAGGAATTTAACAACCAATTTTACAGGAGGGACTATTTTATTAGATATCCCCTCAGTACTTTTAAAAAAAATACTTAATAGAAAATATAATAGATTAGGATATCAAGGTGCAAACCACGAATTCGGATTAGGCAACCCCAAATCCATTCAGAAATAGTCTAATAAAATAAAGGCAATATCTTTTACTATCTTTTTTAAAGGATTAGATTTGAATCCAAAATGGAATAAAAGAACCCGCTTTTTCATGAAACTTTTTCGAACACTAAAATTTTATAAGCTCGTGAAGGTGGAATTTAAATAATTATCAACTATCATAATTATTTATCAACTCATGAAGCGCTAAAAAATAACAGAAGTTAATTGAAATATTGGTGAGAACTATTAGAAATACTTTATTAATTTAATTAAGCGTTGCATCATAAAAATGATGATTGGAATTTAGGGTATGTAAAAATCCTTTTAAATTTCTATTATATGGGTAGAGTAAAACAGAGATCTCTGCATAAAACAGAGATAAAATTCAAATAAATAAATTTAAAATGTAATAACCATTCAAAATATCTTAGAAGAGCCCAAATAAAAGATATGAGAATTATAACTATTATAGGCACGCGTCCCGAAATTATTCGTCTGTGCTTAATCATAAAAAAATTAGATCGAATGAATGAACATATTTTAATACATACGGGACAAAATTTTGATTTTAACTTAAATGAGGTATTTTTCAAAGAACTTGACCTTCGCCAACCAGATTACTATTTGGGTGCAGAAGCAATATCTTTTGGTCAACAAGTATCGATAATACTAAGAGAAATAGAAAAATTATTGCTTGAGTTAAAACCAGATAAAATATTAATATTAGGTGACACAAATAGCGGGTTATCAGCGATAGTTGCAGAGAGATTAATGATTCCCGTTTATCATATGGAAGCGGGTAATCGTTGTTATGATTTAAAAGTACCTGAAGAGAAAAATAGGAAAATAATCGATTCAATTTCATCTTTTGCAATCCCCTATACTGCGAATAGCAGAGAAAACCTTCTTAAAGAAGGAATTGAAAAAAACCATATCTATACATCGGGAAATCCCATTTATGAAGTGTTAATGGAATATAAAGACAAAATTGAGGGAAGTAATATTTTAAATAGACTAAATCTGAAACCTCAAGAATATTTTTTGGTAACAGCTCATCGTGCTGAGAATGTAGATATCAGAGAACGTTTACAATCCATTATCAATGGATTAGAATTAGTAGAAAATGAATATAATCTGCCAATAATTTGTAGCATTCATCCGCGAACGAAACAAAAAATAAAGGATTTTAACATTCAAATAAAGAGTAAGAATATACACCTGATGGAACCATTTGGCTTTTTTGATTTTGTCAAATTAGAAAAAAATGCTAAACTTGTTCTTACAGATAGTGGAACTGTTCAAGAGGAATGTTGTATTTTTAGAATTCCTACAGTAACCATTCGGGATACGACTGAGAGACCGGAAACCGTCGAATGCGGCAGTAACATCATATCGGGGTTGAATATGGATAATATCTTGAATTGTACAAAAATTATGTTAGCTGGTGATACTCAATGGCGTTTTCCCGATGGATATATTGATGAAAATGTTTCAAATAAAATTATTAAATTTCTAAATGGTGAAAATTAAATGTTTTCAGGTAAAAAAATTCTAATAACTGGTGGGACAGGTTCTTGGGGAAACGAGTTAACATCCCAATTATTAGAGAAAAATCCCGAAGAAATAAGGATATTCTCAAGAGGAGAGTTTGCTCAAGTTTCTATGAAAAGAAAATTTAATGATGCTAGAATAAGTTTTTTCATTGGAGACGTACGCGATTTCAATGCAATCAACTTAGCATGTAAGGACATAGATATTATATTTCATTTAGCAGCTCTAAAACATGTACCTATATGTGAAGAACAACCATATGAAGCTATAAAAACGAATATATATGGAACAGAAAATATAATTAAAGCTGCAATAAATAATAGAGTCTTAAAAGTAATTGATGTTTCTACAGATAAAGCGGTAGTACCTATTAACGCTTATGGAATGACAAAAGCTATAGGGGAAAAACTCATAATCCATGCCAACAAACTATCAGATCATACTAAATTCACTTGTATACGTGCTGGTAATGTATTGGGCACTAATGGAAGCGTAGTACCTTTTTTCATTAATATGATTAAGAATTACAACCAGATAACTATAACAGATTTTAATATGACCCGTTTTTTTTTAACATTAAAAGATGCTATAAATCTACTCTTTAAGGCTGTTGAAGTTTGTTTTGGAGGTGAAACCTTTGTTGTTCATATGCCCTCCTTTTATATCAAAGATTTAGCATTAGCTCTTGTTAAAGTATATGGAAACGATAAAACTAAAATCATTGAAACAGGCATACGTCCTGGTGAGAAAATTGATGAAGTTTTAGTCTCAAAATATGAAGTTGGAAATACTTATAAATTCGATAGTCTTTATTATTTGATACTTCCAATTCTTTTTATCGATGGATTGAAAGAATATTACGAAAAACTTAATTTGAAAAAGGTAGCATTTGAAGAATATAATTCAAAAACAAGCTTAATGGATATCAATAATTTAGAAGAACTTTTGAGAAATGGTGGATTTATCGATTAAAAAAGTATTAATCCTTGGCTCAACTGGAATGGCTGGTCACGTTATTACACGTTATCTTGATAATATAGGTAAATATGATGTTATCAATAGTTCAAGATCTAAATTAAATAGTAAAACAATACTAATCGATATCAACAACATATCCTCAGTAGAAAATTTAATCAAGACAAGTAAACCAGATATCATTATTAATTGTATTGGTGTTTTAATAGAGGAATCAAACAAGAACCCTGATAAAGCTATTTTTATTAATAGCTATTTTCCCCATAAACTTGAGAGTCTAGGGAAAAAATTCAATTTTAAATTAATTCATTTAAGTACAGACTGTGTTTTTTCTGGAAAAAAAGGAAATTATTCTGAAAAAGATTTTACTGACGGAAAGGACTATTATTCTCGTTCTAAAGCTCTTGGAGAAGTGATAAATGAAAAAGATTTGACATTTAGAACATCAATTATCGGTCCCGAGTTAAAGAAAAATGGAACAGGACTTTTTAATTGGTTTATGAATCAAACAGAACAAGTTTATGGATATAAGAATGTAAATTGGACAGGTATTACAACACTTGAATTAGCTAAGGCAATAGATCACGCAATTGAAGATGATTTATGTTCTTTATATCACCTAGTCCCTGATCAGAAAATCTCAAAATTAGATTTGCTAAAACTGATTAAAGAGATATGGAAAAAAGAAATTAAAATTTTAACTGATGATCTTCAGGTAAGTGATAAAAGCTTGATCAATAATCGTCACGATTTTAAATACAAGGTTTCTAATTATCCAGTAATGTTATTCGAATTAAACAAATGGATGAAATCATGGAATTATGAATATAAATAAGAATCTTCTTTATTATCTTTTTAAATTTATCTATAATTCTCTCTCAATTGAAAGATGATTTTCTGATATCTCTCCTTACTATTCTTCTTGTTTTATGCCTTTCGAATCTCTACTCTTTAATTTGAATTTTTCTTATAGATTGGGTTTACGATATTAACTTTTAAATAAATTGCAATTTTTTAATAAAATAACACAGAATTTTGATTCGATTAATTTATGATTATACTTGGATTACAAGAAACCGATTGGTTAACGCGGGGACCACACACACAGCATCATATCTTCGAAAGATTATCACAGAGCTCTAGTTTTAAAATTACTGTATTTGATTATGATATCGACAAAACCATACGGTCAAAATCCTTAATTATAAAAAAAAAGGTTTATCGTAACATTAATCGAGCAGTAGAAAATTCAAATGTTATTATAATCCGAACAGCACATATTCAAGTGCCATATATAAGAAGAATTTCTTCTCTAATAACAAATTTTTTTGGAATATTAGCATTTTTCAGAAGAAATCGACCAGACATTATTATTTGTTTTTCTATAACAAACGGAATTATAGGATTATTGCTAGCGAAGCTATTTAGAATTCCTTGCATCTTTTACTATATAGATTTATTACACACGCTCGTTCCAGTGTCTTACGTTCAAGATTTTGCTCGATTGATTTCTCGATTTTTATTTAAAAAATCTGATCGGGTAATTGTTGTTACCAAATCACTCCAAAAATTCGTCTTAAACGAAGGAGTTCCTCTAAAAAAAACAAACATCCTTCTAAATGGAATATCACTCGAAAATACTATTGTAGATCGAGAAAAACTTCGAATTTTAAAATCTAGTCTTTCTATTGAAAACGATGATTTTGTTATTTTATACATGGGATATTTATATGATTTTGCTGGATTAAAAGAGATTATTGACTATTATAATCCTGAAATAAAAGACGGTAAATTAAATATTAAATTTTTAATTATTGGTGATGGTGGAATATATAATAGTTTAATTGACCACGTTAAAAAAATTAATGCAGACTGGGTATTTTTAACAGGCAAGATTCCATTCTTCGAAATCACGGAGTATATTGAATTAGCAGATTTATGTTTGATGAGTTTTGAACTTAACGATGTTACAAAAGATATTACTCCCATAAAAGTAATGGAATACATGGCAATGAAAAAACCTGTTTTATCAACTAGCCTACCAAGTATAGTTCGTGAAATAGGAAAAAATAGCGGAGTAATTTTTACTCAAAATCAAAAAGATTTAGTGGAAAAAATTAAGAATTTAACAGAAGAAAAAGATAAATTAAAAGATATTGGTCTAAAAGGTTACGAATTAATTAAAAAGCGCTATATGTGGCCAAATATTATAAAAGATTTAAAAAAAATAATGATTGATTTGATTAAAGAAAAAAAAAAGAAATAACCTAAAATAGAAATCATCGGAGAACCAAGATAATATGATTAATGTTGCAATGTTAACACCCTTTTTTACCGGTCAATTAGGAGGACCTTATAATGTTATTATGGATCTCGTACCCTACTTGGAAAAATTCGGAGTCTCGTCCAAAATATACACTACATCTTCAATTAAACAATATGGAAGGGAATTTACAGAGTTTTATGAAAAAAAAACTTCAAATTTTGAGATCTTCCGGTTTCATTCTTTCATTCGATTTAAAGAATATAGAATCTCATTAGAAATGCTTCCTTTTATGGTTAATAATGAAAAAAGTATAGATATTGTTCACTCCCATGCTTTAAGAAGTTATCAAGAAGATATTGGAGCGATTTTATGTCTTGCAAAAAAAAAGCCTTTAGTAATTACTCCTCATGGTGGGATTGCAATAAATTGGGATTATCGAGATAAGATACCTAAAATGATTTCTGATAAATCTGTTGGAATTATCAAAAAATATCTGAAAGCACATTATATTGCTGTTACTAAGATGGAAATTCCTTTAATTAAAAAATTAGGTGTTGATGAAGAGCACATACATTTTATACCCCACGGCGTTAACACGGAAGTATTTAAACTTGTTAATTCGAATCATTTAAAATTAAAGCTCGGTTTAGAAACTTCTAAAATTATTTTATATGTTGGACGCATTGCAAAAGGCAAGGGTGTTGATATACTAATCAAACTATTTTCTAATATTAAATTAGAACATAAAGATGCAAAATTAGTAATTGTTGGTGATGATGGAGGATACCTTTCAATAATTAAATCATTGATAAAAAAGTATAATTTAACTAATGATGTAGTCCTTATAGGATATGTCCCTAAAAATAATTTATCACAATATTACTCTATGGCTGATTTAGTAATTTACCCTTCAAGACAAGAAATTTTTGGTTTAGTATTATGTGAAGCGATGGCTTGTCGAAAACCTGTTATCGGATCTAATATTTTAGGTCCAAGTGAGATTATTATAAATGGAGAAACGGGAATTACCTCAGATTTCAAAAACATACCTGAATTAAGTAATCTGATTAATAGTTTATTGGATGACAAAAAGAAACTAACAGAAATGGGGGAAAATGGTTATCAAAGGGTAAAAAAATATTATACCTGGAGGAAATGTGCAATTTCACATTTTAACTTGTATAAAATGATACGATATTCACTCTAATAATAACACGAGTCGTAAAGAAATTAATTAATAATGATGTAATTAGAAAAATGAATCAAAATACAAATGATGAGATAATTCGGGAAGATCATAGAAAATTTGCCATAAATGCAATATTCTCCATTTTCAATAGTTATGGAATTTTTTTTTTTCAAATCATAATTTCTTTTTTATTAGCTCGATTACTCTCTCAAGAATTATGGGGGTATTTGATTCTAGCAACTTCCATTATATTCATTATTTCGATCATCTTGACCTTTTTTCCCCCCGCTTTAACATTTTCTCTAAATTATTATATTCCAAGATATTTAGCTTTAAATCAAAACAACAAATTAAAATCAATAATAAAAAATTCTTTTTATCTGAAATTAATATTTACATTTATAATAGGCATTTTTAGTTTTCTTATATTTGTTTTTTATGGGTCCTATTTTTCATTTAGTTTAGGAATTCACACAAATCTTTTATTAATATTGTCTCCAATTATTATTACTGAAGGAATAAGTACGATAATTATTTCTATATATCAAGGTTTTTTTAAATTTAAAATAATCTTATGGTTGACAGTAATCAGATATTCTTTCAATACCCTCGCTCTTATTTATTGTTTATTAATAATCAAGGTAGTAATGATTGAATCAATTGCTTTTATTAACATGCTCTCTTCATTAATTCCTTTTATTATTAGTTGCTTCATTTTTTATAAATTATATCATAAAATTGAAGAAAGTGAAGAAGAACAAAATACTGTTAAGGAAAATATCTTAAAAATCACTAGATATGGGACCCCCTTAAGTATAGCGATTTTAATGAATGAAATTTGGAAACAGGTTCGAGTTCTATTGATTGGCTCGTATGAAACGACAGAATTAGTCACTGGTTATAACATCTCTCTAAATTATTCTAGCATATCAACTAATGCTGCAACCTCCATATCCGCGCCTCTTACAACTTCTTTATCAAGCCTTGAAGCTAAAAAGGAGAGTACACAAATCAGTATCGTGTTTAATACAACTTTTAAATTTTCATTATTTCTATTATTATCATTAACTGGAATTCTTATCTTTTTATCAGATTTTTTTCTTTTTATAGTCTTTGGAGAATCTTACTTGACTTTTTCATATTTAATTAAAATTTATTCTATTACAATCATATTCACAGTTTTAAACAACCTTTTTATACCATTATTAAACGCGAGAAATAAAGCTAAATTTCTTCCATTTAATACTTTTTTCAATTTATTAATAATCATTCCATCATTTCTAATCGGATTATTAAATTTAGGAATAATAGGAGCGATTTATGGCCTAATATTTGCAAATTTTGTGACATTTATAGCTCAAATCTATTTTTGCTCGAGAATTGGAGGGGTAAAATTGAATTTTTTCAAAATTTTTTCCCAGTATTTTATCTTTTTCCTTTCCTTGGGAATAGCACTAGTTCTAGAAATTTTCGTATTCAAGAATTTACGACATTCTTTCACCCAACATTTTAATTTATCAATATTTAATGAATTAGAGATACTAGCATTGATTACATTTTTGGGATTATATCTATTTCTAACAATATTATTCAAAACATTCTCTTCTACTGAATTAGAATTCTTACAGTCCTTCTTTGGTGGAAAAAGAAAAACTTTCAATATTATTAGGAAATTTTTAATGATGTTTAAAAAAGCAACGTATAGAAACACGGATTCATAGAAAACATTATCTATCTTACTTTTTGATAATAACTATATGAATGATCAAAGATAGGGATTCTATTCAATCGAGATTTATTGAAATAGAACATAATCTTATTAAAAATGCTATTCAGTAAGGGGATTTTTCTAACTGGATTGAACATCCCTCCAGATGTATAATATCTCCTAATTAATCTATAACCATTTGATCTCAAATATGAATCCAAGAATCTTTCTGAAAAAAAATTTAGATGTTCTGGTGGACGATACATGTGCCAATTCTTGCCAAATTTAGTCAAAATTTTTACTTTTAAACATTCGAACGTGGGAATTAAGATTATTAATAAACCCCCAATATTCACAAGAGATTTTAATTTATCTAAAAATTGAATGGGATCACTTAAATGCTCTAAAATTGCAAAAGCAGAGACTATATCATATTTTTTATCAAATTTAATATTTTCAAGAGAATCATTGTAAACGTTTAAGCCTCTTTTTTGAGCTATTTCAGAACAATAGCTAGATATTTCAACCCCTTCTTTTATATAGTCTCCTTTAAAATGCATTAAAAAATCACCTGTCCTACAACCAACATCCAATACTGAAGTTATGGGGATTTTTAATAATTTTAATGCGAAATCTTTTTGATCTTCCCAATACTGAGTAGGGGTAAAATCTTTCGAAAGATTTGTATTACACTTTGCAATATCTTCATATAACACCTTAATTGAAACATCATGTTGATTTATATCAAAAAAGCGGCTTAAGCACTTCTGACATTGATATAAGGTATATAATTGTTTATTGTGAGGTGATTCATATACCTTGAATTCTTCTGTTTGATCCGTATTACAAAATTTGCATTTCATTCTTATCTCCTATAGTCAGATACTAGTTTGTTAACACGCTGTTTTTTATTTTACGTATAGAATTCTCCAAGGAAATTTTATTTGTCCAACCTAATTCTTTTAATTTGTTGTTATCTGCTATAATTTTCGGAATATCAAATTTACTACTTAAATTTTTATTTATCTCAATATAGTTCTTATCAATTTCAAAAATTTCAATAAATTTCATTAATAAATCATGGATTTTAATAGAACTTCGAGATCCTATGTTATATATTTCTCCTGGCACTCCATTTTGAATAATTTTTTCGTATGCTTTTATTAGATCTTCGATATCAATATAATCTCTCTCTTGGTCGAGATTCCCCACTATAATTTTTCTATTTTCTTTAAGATTCATTATTATTTCGTTTATTAATCGTCCGATAAATAGATTTGATGAAATTCCATTACCGATGATGTTAAAAGGTCTAGTGATATACACATTGATATTTTCCCTAAGAAAATAGGTTTTTGCCAAGTATGTTTGATAAACTTTTGATAGTCCATAGAAACTAATAGGATTTAAGGGATAATCTTCATTTATAATAAAATCCTCTTTTTGGATAAGACCGTATTCTGCTGCTGAGCCATTTATTAAAATTTTGCATTTATCAAGATTGTTTGCTAAAATGGAATCAAAAATATTCTTTGTTACTAACACATTATTTTGATAATCGGTGCTAAATGAATTTGTAAAACTTCCACTAAAATTATAAATTTCATCAGGTTTAATTTTTTGAAGAATTTTATTAATTTTTTCAAAATCAGTGAGATCGACATTAAAATAATGATTTTTTTTAATCGGGATAATGTCGATTAAGAATAATTTAATGTTAGAGTCATCTAACCGATCGTAATAATTCACAAAAGATTTGCCAATAAATCCTTCTGATCCAAGAATTAATATTTTCTTCTCCATAGGCCTCTTAAATCTCTCGGTTTTAGACCGTATACATTAGTTTATATCTTTTTAGGTTTTCTTCCTTGCTAAACCATTCAATAGTTAATTTTAGACCCTCTCTTAATGATTTATTAGGGCTCCAATCGAGCATCTCTTTAGCTTTACTGGTATCAGCAAAAAGTCTGCTTACTTCACTCTTTTCGGGTCTCTTTCTATTATCAGTTGAGATAATCTCTACCTCAGAGTTCATGAGTTCTTTTATCAAATTTGCTAAATCTTTGATTGAAATCTCGTTGGAATTTCCTATATTAATAATTTCTCCTTCGATATTATCTTTTTTACACATTTTGACATATGCTTCACAAAGATCTGACACATACGTTAAATCTCTAGTAGGAAAGAGACTACCCAATTCAATAGCTTTTTTGCCTTTAAGTATTTGGGTAATAATAGTCGGAATAATCGCTCTTGCTGATTGTCTTGGACCATAGGTATTAAATGGGCGAATAATCGATACTGGTAAATTGAAACTATGATAATAACTTAAGGCTATTTGATCTGCAGAAATTTTAGAAGCAGAGTAAGGAGATTGAGGTTGGTATGGATGCTTCTCATCAATAGGAACGTATATAGCTGATCCATAGGTTTCAGAAGTAGAAGTAATAATAATTTTTTGTAGATTGAAGTCTTTCGCTGCTTGAACTACATTCAAGGTTCCTTTTACATTAGTATCTATATAGCTATTTGGAGCAATATAGGAATATGGAATCCCGATCAAAGCTGCTAAATGACATATTATATTAATATCCTTTACAGCTTTCCTTACAGTAAGTGGATCTCTTATATCTCCTGCAAATATTTCAACTCGACTTAAATCCTCTGGTGGAAGAGTGTCTAACCAACCCCAGCTGTTAAAAGAGTTATAAAATACAAATGCTCGAACGTCACATTTTTCTTTTAAAAATCTTTCAACTAGATGGCTCCCAATAAACCCATCTGATCCAGTGATTAATACTTTTTTGTTTTCTAAATTCATTTTCACAAAATTATTATGTTGAAAAATTCTAATCTTAATTAAAATAAATATATTAACAATTAAAGCTTATTCATGAAATGAGAAAATCTCGAATTTAACACTAAGGATTCCTACTAAGATCAACAGATTAATCATTAGTAAAGAAAAATTTAAAGAAGATTGATATTTTAATTAAATTCTACCGACTTATTTATCAAGATTATGAAAATCGCTATAATTGGACCTTATCCAAAACCATATGGAGGAATTTCTGTTCATATCAGGAATTTCACTCTATATTATCTCAAAACACATCATGACAAATTGAAGATAAATATATATAATACGAGCAATCAAAAAGAGCTAGTAGATGACTATGACTTCATAAAAAGAATCCCATCAAGTCGTTTAAAAATAAACTTCATTTTAAGACCTTTAGGGTTGATAAAACCCCTCATTCACTTTAAACCAGATATTATTCATTATTCTGGTTCAGCTAGCTGGGTAATGCGTATAATTACGCTTTTATTTTCCAAGACTCTAAGAGCAAAATCGATATTATCTATTCATGGAGCAGGCTTTAAAAATAATATTTTCGGTAAAAATCTGGTAAAGACTTTATCATTAACCCAAAAAATCATTTGGGTATTTATTAAAAACTATAACCACATTGTATGTGATAATCATTATCAAATTAGAAATTTAAAAGTATTAGGATATGGTGATAGTAAAATATCTTTGATTAGCGAGTTTATTCCTCCCATCATGCGAGAAGAAGATTATGAAAAAATTCCTGATTATATTCAAAATTTTTTTACCAAAAACCAAATTAATCTTTATGGAATGGGTTGGGATGCCAATATTGATGGGGTTGATTTATATGGTATAGACATGATGCTTAAACTAATGCAACAAATAAAATTACGATATAATGAGCTCAAAATAGGATTAACTCTTAAATTGTTAAATGTTTCAGATAAATATTTAGAAAAATTGAATAAAGAGATAACTGAGAAGAGTCTAGATAATATTTTAATAATTGAGAGAGATATTAGAGAGGTTTATCCTTTGATTGAAAAAGCTGACATTATGATAAGACCAACATGTACTGATGGAGATTCTGTATCAATCCGTGAAGCTCTGTATTTCAATACTGAAGTAATTACAAGCAATGCGGTATCTAGACCTAAAGGATGCATTGTATTCAAAAATCGAGACCAAGATGATTTTGAAAAAAAAGCTTTTTCCCTTATCGAAAAATTAGTTAAGCACGAAAAAGTTAAGGAAAATATAGAGAATAAGAAGAATAACGCAGAAAAAATCATTAATCTATATATGAATTTATAGATTTAAGAATTTGGTCTTATTTTCAATGTAATCTTCATTTGCAACTTGATAATCATCATTTCTTCCTATATCTAACCAATATGAATCATGAGGATATCCCTTAATTTTATAACCCTCTTTAATGCCATCAATCATTAGTTGATCAAATCCATACGCCTTATTTTTAGGTAAAGCATCAATAACTCTTTTGTTTAAAGCATATATCCCCATGCTTACATCGAAATAGTATTTTGGTTTTTCTATAAATTCGAAGATTTCTTGCTCCTCATTATATTTAAGAACTCCAAAATCAATTATGGATTCTCTTTTAAAAGTAGCTACAGTAATATCATTTTCATTACTGATGTGCCAATCAAAAAATTTCCTGTAATCTAAATCTGTTAAAATATCACCATTCATGACTAAAAAGTTATCGGGTAAATCCTTTATTAATGTTAACGGACCTATTGTATTTAATGGGATCTCTTCCAATGAATAATCAATTTTCAGATCCCACTCGCTTCCATCATCAAAAAAAGCTTTTATAATTTTTGCCATATAATTTACTGCGATTGTGATAT
>Ga0307419_10000985_pt1 | contig 14804 bp, 5 predicted proteins | sample SalMarWE160230MG_2_FD_202512 | JGI IMG/M metagenome (GOLD analysis project Ga0307419, IMG submission 202512) | Salt marsh sediment microbial communities from the Plum Island Ecosystem LTER, Massachusetts, United States - WE1602-30 | ecosystem: Environmental > Aquatic > Marine > Intertidal zone >... | reverse complement strand
CTATTCCTTCCTTCTCGAGCAGAACCAGATGTTCCAGCATTAAGCCATTATTGGGGAATAAAAAGTGACGGAGAAATTAAAGTCCGAGGAATTGAAGTTAGAAGACGAGACATTCCTAATATCATAAAAGATGCTCAATACGCCTTTATTAATACTTTCAAAGGGGTAAAAACTGTTGAAGAGTTTAAAAATCGAATACCAGAAGTAAAAAATGTATTACACTATTATGTTAATAAGATTGAAACAGGAAATTTATCAAAGGAAGAGTTAACCATCAAACAACGAATCTCCCGAAAACCAAGCCAATATAAAGTGAACTCTTACCAAGCAGTTGCAGCCAGGCAGTTGGAACGATCAGGGATCATGGCCACTCCTGGTAAGAATGTTTTCTATATAATATTGAATGCAGATGCAGATCCACGTTTTCCCGAACAAAAAATCATTCTTTCGGATTTATACGATGAGAAACGACATCACTATGATAAGAAGAAATATGTAGAGCTGCTCAGACGAGCGTTCGAAAACTTGTTTCCATTTGAAATTCCTGAACTTGAAGATTCTTTGAAATCTAAGTTAAATCGGAATTCAACTCAAAAAGATCTAGTCTGTTATCTTGGGGAATAAAAAAATAAAAATTGGTTCCTATTTTATTATAAAATAAAACCTAAATTATAAAGTGTTATTAAAGTGTTCCATGAGATATCAGAATCCATAAAAAATCGAATGAAATATTTAGAAGATTTGGATCAGCAAGATAGGCTTGATGAAACTCCTAGAATGGAAAGACTCCGCCAAATACCTCCTGAAATTGGAAAGTTTATATCCCTTTTAGCAGCAATCGCTCCAGAAGGAGAATTCTTGGAAATTGGAACAAGCGCTGGTTATTCGGCATTATGGATATCATTAGCTTGCCGACTTAAAGAAAGAAAATTGATTACATTTGAAATATTACAAGAGAAAGTAAAATTAGCATCAGAAACCTTTGAATTAACTAATACAACTGATATAATCAAATTAATTGAAGGGGATGCTCGAGAATATATTCCTAACTATAATAATATCTCCTTTTGCTTCCTAGATGCGGAGAAAGAAATATATGGGGAATGTTATGAATTACTAATTCCAAATATGATAAAAGGGGGCGTCTTGGTGGCAGATAATGCTATTAACCATTATGAAACATTAAAGCCAATGCTTGAAAGATGTCTTGCTGATGAACGAGTAGACGCCTTGATTGTACCTATTGGAAAAGGAGAATTAGTATGTAGAAAAATATAGTTACCTAAATAAATTTGAAGGTTTTAAGATATTTGGATAATAAGACTTATTTAAATATTTACTTATTAGCAGTCCTTTATTAAATTAATAGAAATAAAAAAAAGAAAATGAAAATTTAAGAAAAGTTATATAAAAGATTGTCTTAGTACCGTTTTCATAGTAGAAGGGTTGGCTTTTCTCGGGTCACTAAGATAAATTTCATGATGTTTCCTTCTATGACCATCAAATTTCCCTCCTTCTTTTTGAATGAAATCATGCACCTTTTGAACCGTAGGACCTTCCTCTGAATACGGACCGATGTGCATTATTTGAGCCGCCCGACCTTCTCTATATCTCTCAAAGCGGAGTTTTGAAAGCAGTTCTGATAGTTCTGGTTTTTTTTCATTTGTAATTTTTATCGCTTCATTTATCATTTCAGGATTAATCCAATCAGGTTGCATTATCATCATCGTCCACTTCCATTTATCTCGATTCCCTTCTGTAAAATCGTTCATATTATCAGCCCACCACAGTCCTTCTAGTGGAGGAACTACATAATCTTTTCCTTTTGCTTTACTAAGAAATTTAGTTTTAAATGCAATCGGATATAACACAGCAAGAGCATCTTGGTATTCTTTTGAATCTCCTGGGGAACCAATTCCATCTATCATTAAGAACTGCATTTCTGGTACTTCTACTAGCACGACTTCTTTTGAGCTTGGTTGGTAAAATTCCTTTAGAGTTCTTTTAAAATCTATTTTTGCTGGCACATCTCATCAAAATTTTTAATTTATTGGTTGGAAACTATTTGTAGGGCAATTTCCAATTGTAGAATAATAAAAGAAAAAAAAATTAAGGAATTATAATAATTCCAAAGAAATCTAATACGATAAATCCTAGAGCTATTAACTCTAAGATCATCCAGATGCTCCGTTTTAAACTTCTGAAACTTTTAAACCCTTTACCTGAATAATTTATGATATTATAAATTACTATAATTATCCAAGCAGTCAATAAGAACACGATCGGCAGCAATAGTGTAAGTATATTTTGCCCAACAAAGTCTAACAAGTATTTGTAGCCAAGGAATGCAAAAGCGATTATTACGAATGTAAATCCAAGACCGAAAGAATATTCTGCAAACGATACAAATTGGTTAACCTTCTTTCTTTCGACGCTCTTTAACTTTGATTCAAATTTAGCCTTAGAGTTAGTAGATACTGAATTTACAAAGAAAATGAAAGCTAAACTTAGGAGAAAAGTTACAGTTACAATTCCATTACTTGGTACATTTTGCCAAATTAACGCAAGTATGGTTAATACTGCGCCTATCATTACAGTACTCAGAGTGATCCAATCTCTGACGTTGAGTTTTTCTTCTTTTGTTTCCATTTTTATCATTATTTTATAAAGTTGTTGAACTATACTTCACTTTACTGTTATAAAAATTTTCCCTATACTCTATTTTAACCTATTTGTAAATTACAGATTGCTTTCAATTCAAAATATGATTTAGCATTAAATCGATATAATGTACAAAAAAATGTTCAAGAGAAGAAAATGCAAGAAGCTACTTCAATTAATGGAATTAATTAGTTTAACGAACTTTAGATTCTTTTTTTATTTCTCACAATTGGATTATATTTAGGAGCTTTTTTATAGTAATTTATAAAAATTTATTAGAAAATCTTTACTCTGTTCGTCTTTATTTTCTTGATCTTATGATCATATATTATGTCATCAAAAGCAGTTTCTTATTATGATTGGTCATTAGGGTTCAAAAAAATCTTAACTCCAATCTCAAATGAAGATTCATTGATATCCAATGAAAAAAATTCTTTAGGGCTTTCAAAAAATGCTTTCAATGAATTTCTAAAGAATTGGAAAGAAGTTAACTTATAATTATTGTTATTCACATGTTCTCTTTTTTAAATTTATCAATACCTTTAATATGGTTATTATATTAACTCCACTTAATATTGGTATAAATTAGAGAAAGATAAGATATAAATTTATGAAAAACCGAGATATAACATAAAAATCAAAATTCCCCAAATTACTAACATTACTATTAATGTTATGGTAATATAAAATCGCCATTTAATTGAAATCTTTTGCTTTTTCTCAATCCTCCACACATAAATCGCAAGGATTAAGCCTAAGATCACGAAAGATGAGAGTACAAAGAATGCTTGTAGAATGATATCATCACTAATTATAGGTAATATTAGTGTAACAATCACAATTGTAATTCCGAACCAAACTGTACTAAATCGAATCATTCGTGTTCTAAAGATTATATCTGGATCTTCAGATTTGGTTCCAGGAAAAAGTCCGACAATTAAACCGAATACGGCTAAACCAAATAAAGGCGCATGAGGAGGATTAATTACGCTCAACGCAACGGGGAGAAATATAGGAACTATAGACGACACATATCCCAATAGACTACCGATGGTAGCAGCTAAAAGTATTTTAAGTGTGATGTAATTCCTCCTTAAGAAGTTGTAAATCGAATTCAAGATCGAGTAAATGAAGGATTTTACGGCTTTAAACCCTTTTGAGATATAATCAACGATATGGCTGAAAAATTCCTTCAATTCTTCTAACAAGAACGTGTAGAGATAAATAAGCGTCCCAAGGACTAATATACTGTAACCTAATGCAGGAATACTTAATTGATTAGTGATAACTAACAATTCGATGAGAAGTGAAAGCGTATAGAAGAATGAGATGGATCTCTTTTTTTTATAGGGTTTTTTGATGATCCCCAATTCAATCGTGCCAATAAGAGCTGAAAATGCAAAATTTAGCGGAAATTGCGCTGGGAGGTATGACTGTAATAGAATAAAAATATCTATAGGGACTCCAAACCCAAGAATAACTAATGCTGTAGAAGTGATGCCATTCGATATTTTTATGTTTAAGGCATTAATTTGCTTGTCAATTTTTGCCATTATGAATAATAAAAATAAAGACAATAGAATCAAGTTAAAATTTATCAATATTGTTAGAAATGTAACTTCACTATTCACAAAATAAATGGGCCATGATGAAATATTGAAATATAATATGGATATAATCAGACTTCTGAAGGTTTGCCATTTACTGGTAACTTTAGTTAAATAGAATAACTCTAATTCTACGATGAGGATCACTAAGGGAATCAAAGTATAAGTAAGTCCTGTACTAAAAATAAATGTCAATAGCGATGGAATTGAAAAAAAATTGATAAATATTAGTGAAATGACAATTAATGGCATTGATAAGCGACCAAGGAATATTAATATCGCCCTGTCAAGCAGGGAGATTAAATGGAGTAGTAAATTAATCAAGAAAAATGAAGTTAAAATATTGTAACCACTAAAAACTAGGAGAAAACGAGAAACTAAAAAGACTAACACAATATAGAAAGCATTTCCAATTATCTTTTGTCTTCTTACAGCCCCCTGTTGGTAAGTTTCAGCTTTGGTGGGGTTTATATCACGTTTCATTCTGTAATAAACGAAGTTAGAATAGAACTGCATCAGAATAACTATTAGGTAAAGAATTTCTGATAGTGATAACATGAATATTATATAGATTAATGAAGCTGAAATAATGAGATAACTTAGAAGATGTATAACGTGTCCAAATTTTTCCTTTAATCTCTTAAAAGTAACAATTTCTAAGATACTTAGTCCAAACAATACCAATTGAGAATATAATAAGCTCTGGAATGGATCTTGATTTAAATTGAAATAAAATAATCCAAAACTTAACATAGTTATTTCAAGATACAAGCAAAAGTCAACCACTTTAAACAATCTTGAAATTAATAATTTTCTCGCTTCATTCATCGTATAATTTCTCACAATATTTAGAGGATAAACACTTAAAACGGTTTCGACGAGAGCAATTAAACTCAACCAAAAGATGTAGAGGTTAATATCACTCAAAATCATTATATTAACCATTAAACCAAGCGAAAATACCTGCATGGCAATAAAGGAGGGGACAAGTAAGTATTTGACTCTTAAAGACTTTTCAATAGTTCTATTGACGGTTCCATTTAAAAAGAAAATAAAGAAAGAAAACGATAATAAGTAGAAATATAGATTATTAAATTGAAAAAGATAATCTGTGACTAACTGGGTGCCTAATAAACTTAATAATACAAAAATCGAATTTATCAGGATGTTATTGATCATTTGCTTAATTCTCAACGCTTTATTATTATTGAACCATTGATAATGACTCAAGAATGAAAATAAAGATCTTATTGTATAAAACTGCATGGCAAGGAAAAAGATAATGATAAAGTTGAAGATAATGGTGTTAACCTGACCAAATAGAAAGTCAAAGGCTTGAATAAAAATAAACATAGATAAAGTAGTATAACTAAGAAAATGACTGAGTTTCATCAACTTAATATTGACCTTTTTAACAATTCCCAAATCAATGACAGTCAAGATAAAAAAGACCAAGATGGTCAAGATACTTGAATATAATTGATATAATGCTAAAATATTAAACCAAGCAAAACTCAATATTGAGATTTCAACATATAAAAGGTAAGTTAAAGGTGGAGCGTAGTTTAATACCCTTTCTTTACCCTCCTTTTTTATTGATAGAGAGATCAGGCTAAAAGTGCAATATATTAATATCGTTTCGATAATCAATATGCACATTAAGTAAAAAAGATCAGATAAGCCAAGACTAAAAGCCCAGAATCCGAATAAGTTACCTTGAAAAGCCAAAAATAAGCTCATTCTTGTTAAGTTCCTTATATTACCTTTTAATTTTCTATTGAAAAAGCTAATAAGAATAAAATAGAATAAACAGAATAAAGTCAAACCCAAAAAGATTGATGCGGTTTCAACTAGAGAGAAAATTACAGAAATTACTGAGCCAAGGCTTAAGGAACCATAAAGACTTATAAGGAAATATAGAGAATTTGATAAAATGAAATTCAAAATTGACTTATATCGTATAAGTTTTTCCAGATCATATTTATTCAAGGATTTTAAAATTGTATAGGAGATATAAACTGTATACTTTTGAAGTAATATAAAAATAAACGTATTTAACCATATTATGTAATCAAACTGTTCTAAAAATATACCATTCAAATACCAATATAAGAACACAGTTGAAGATACATAACTCACGAGGTTTAAGAGAACATTAAACCAATACTTACGTTTTTTCAATAGGAGATTTTCAAAGAATGTTAATACAAATAAAATTAATAATGAAATAAAGAGATTTAATGACGGATCTGGGATATTTGATAGTAGAAGTGATAGGACAAAGCTGTCAAGGTATAAAATTAAACGTAAAATTGCTTTAAAAGTTATATTTACTTTCATGAATTGATTGAGGAAACTAAAAATGAAGATACCTATTATGGATAGAATCAGAGCATTTATCAATGGATTAAAAAGCACTAATAAGTGGAGAATTAATGAGGTTATAGGGATCGGAAGTAAATAAGCTAAGATAAATTGGTAAATTTTTAGTTTAAATGAAAGAATTATAATATTTGTGAATAGGAATACGGATATGGTTAGGAACCAAGGATTTTCAAATATTAAATAATACAACAATATGGATGAAATTGAAAGCGAAGTTCCTAATGAAATTGCAATAAATGCAATTATGGAAGAAACGGGCATAAAGTTTTCATAAGAACCCCAAAGCATTTTATAGCGATTAAAAATAAAAAAAGTTAAACCACCAACACTTAATGCTATATAGAATGCTCCAATATTATATGGAAATAATTTACTATAAATGTGGAAAGACATAAGAGCAAATGAAATAACCAACGCCCACGAAATTAAAAAGTTCATGAGAATTTTGTTAATCTTTAGTATTCTAGACGAAAATGATGAAGCAGAGATTATAATCACTGTTGAATATAGAGCTCCTATTGGATCACCTCTAAAAACAGTAGCGATGAGAATAATCTGATATACCATTATGGAAATCCCTGTTATTAATGTAAAATAAGCTATGATTAATGAAAGATTCCTCTTATTCCTCATATTGGGGAAATATGATAAAAAGATAAGGGATAAACCTATTACACTGATATCAATAGATAAAACAGTAGTAGAATCGAACCCCATTGATATAAAGGTGAAATCAATAAAGGAAATAGTAATTATTGTAAAAAGGATCCAGAACGCCATCAATACTCTCCAAATTTTAAGCTTATAAACTAATGGCATTAGCAATATGAATGAAAAAATTAGAAATGAAGAATTTATCAACAATTCACTTCCAAAGAATAAGGATTGGCTAAACCAATAGAGTAAACCGAGATTTAATATCCAAGCAGCAAACAAGACCGTAGTAAAATGAGCTCTTATCCAAGTATACCAAAACGGAAAGGATAAGATAATACAGATTGTAATCGCTAATAGGGTTGAGGCAGGAATATTGATAAAACCAAAAAGCTCTAAAGTTCGTAAACTCAAATTTGCCAAAGATTGATCAATTACAGCATAATTTATTATTGGAAATAAAATCCAGGCCCAAAATCCCGTTTTCCAAATCGCTCTTGAAAATTTCCATTGATACAGTCCAATTGCTATAAAGAAAAAGAAAATTCCTATGTTTAAAGAAATAGTTAAAGGTAACATTGAAGTTCTAAGTAAGGGAAACGTTGCGTAAGTGAAATAATATACGAAAATGGGAACATTTAAAATCAAGAGGGGTAAAATGATAAAGAATGATAATCTTCTAAACCTCTGAGGAGATTGATTATAAAGAGATACAAACGCAAATCCTGTCAAACTAAAAGTGGAAGTAAAACTCAGAATCGATTGATATACGGGGCTATAAGGAGTGTTATTGAAGAGTATTCCATAAAATATAAAGCTAGTAAAATCAAATACTGCCAAAACAACACAAGGTCTGATAAATAATTTGTATCTATTATCTCTTTTTTGATAATAATGATTACCAGTTAAAACCAAGAAAATCAATAATGAAAAAGTGCCGTTATAGAGCAAACCAGGAATAACGAAAAATCCAGGGATCAGCGAAAATGCTATAAATGATAGGAACGACAGAATTAAATAAACACTAAACTTTTCTATGTCATTAACTTTCTCGTAATTAGTTAAAATTGAAATGAATAACACGGATAAAAGGGACCCGCTTAATATAATATAAAGATATCTCCCCCCTAAGGTAAGCAAAATTGAAAAATCTATTGTTATATAGATGTATAATGAAAGTGTAAACAACATGTAAATTACCCACCTAATAATAATACTATGATTCCTGCGATTTAGCAAAACAATCGCAGCAATAAACCATAATATCAGGTTTAAATAAAAATCAATGAAAATAAATAGAAATAAGACTAGTGCAGATTTGAAATAGAGTTTTAATAAATTAAATTCAAAATTTGCTTCAAAAACGTCTTTCAATCTTATAAAAACGTAATCAAAGTAAATAATGGCATTACTTATTAGTAAAAACCAAAATAATAGTAGATTTTCTGCGAAAAAAGGACTAATCCTAAGATTCCAGAAATATAGAAGATAAAGCGTGATCAAGGAAATGTAAAATGAACTTACAAGGGTGCTGTTGATAATCTTATTTGTGGTGCCAAAAATTAACCTTATATTCTTAATAAAATTCATCGTAATAGGGCTCAATACCGAGAATATCAATATTGATATACTCCAAGCTATAATTGGAGTATCTATAAAATAAAAATACATATACACGCATATCGTGCCCTTTATTATAACCCAAGAAATTAAAGTAATCCAAGTTCTAATTTTTTGATATTCTATCTCGATTTTCTGCGTGATTAAAAGAATTAAAAGTGTAAGTAAAAAGAACATTTCGAACTGAATTATTTCTGGTGATAAAAATAGTAATGGTATCAGATCTTCAAATATATATGAAATAGGCGATAAGAAGGCAGAAATTAATCCTGATATTGAGAAAATGAATGCGAAAAAGCTAATGTTTTTATAAAATTCATAGATTTTATAAACTTTGTAATAATCAATTTTAAGATCCTCGTTTTCAAAGACTCTTTGCTTTATATCTTCTATTATCGTAAGGCTGTTCAGATTTATAATGAAAAATGTAATAAATGAGCTCATTAACACCATATAGAACAACTGATCAATAAACATTGGAGCAAATGTGATAAAGATAGTATTAGATGCGATAATTGATAATAAATTCCAACTAATCAACTGGATAGTCTTTAAAGCAATAATTCGACCTTGACCAACTTTTAATTCATCAAATGTGTACTCTAAATACTTTAAAAAACAATATACTAATACAATTGAAGATATGATGATATAGGGTAAATAGTTTTCAAAAAGAGAAAATTCATAAGCGAACAATGCTGGTAGAGCTATTATAGAAAGTAAAATTAAAATTCCGTTGATGTAGATATACTTTTTACTCAGAAATCGCTGAAACATCTTTCTTTTAATTGAATGATATAAAGGAAGTAGTAAAAAGGTAAGAAAGCTTATTATTGTAATGTCCCATTGCAAAAACAAGTTATTGAAAATATTATTTACAAGATTTAAGATGAAGTATGAAAAAGTAACTGAAGTGAAGATTAAAGATATCAGGTTTATTCTTCGACTGAAATCAGTAGAAAAAATAATCAACTTACTTGCTAAAGCCATTATCACCAATGTTATTAAAATGAATGCGAAATAACTCGAAAACCACATCTGCCATAACTGCAATGGTTGTGGAAAAAACAGAAGTATTATGGTTAATAGAAATGCGTAAAATTCAGTAAAAAGCGTAGTATAAAGGATAATCGCAGATTTCCGTGTTAGGTGAATTGTGGGAAGGTATTTTTTTGCTAACCCTCTCTTGATATGATTATAGAGAGTTATGGTTATATAAATCAGATCTGCAATAAAGGCAAGAATGTAAAATACTATGGAAGAATAAAACAAATTATAAAAGAATGATACTATGAAGAGAAACAATAAAAGCATCAGGCTGAACATTGAATAATAGCTATATCTATAGTATACTTCCCTCTTTATGACTTTTTTCGCCGCTAAATATCCGAAAGGGATGTAAAAAATGACTTGAATAGACATTACAGATGCATAAAGATTAACATACCATTCAGAAAGGGATAATGTTGAAAATGGGATAATTATAAATGATTGAAATAAAAATATAGACATGTAAATCGCAGCATAAAAAAGCGTAAATGATGTGATGCGCAAGTTAATTAAATTAATCGTTTTAAAGCTTAAACTCGCAAAATTAGTCATTGCTGATAAAATTAACGAGGCAATTAGGAAGGAGAGAAAAGCATCACCAATGGTTGATAAAGTAAAGCTAAAGAACACAAGGAACAGTAGTATACCAATTGGATAATACATTAACTTTACAAATTTTATATAAAATTCTTCAGAAACATATCCGAATTTAACTCCTAGCTTACCTATTCCAATATAACAAATGATTAATGATAAAAGTATGAAATTAAATCCAAAAAAAAGATCAACAATATTGGTTAACAATATGAAGTGAATAATAAAAGAGAACGAAGTCAAACAAATGGCATTTAACACGAGATATAGATAATCAACAAATTTCTTTTTATCAATAAGTTTTGCAATTACTAAGAACCCTATTGGAAGTGTGGTCACAATTGAAGAGAATATGATTAAACCATAAAGGAAATAGAGATTTTGGTAATTTGCCAAGAAATAAAACATTTCTAAGACAAACCATCCGAACATGACAGTGAAAATATTAAGAAAATCCTTTACTTTCTTAATTAAAGGTGATTTTGAAGGGGCCGCTATGTTTATAATTAATGATATAATGCATGTAGATAAAAAATAGGCTAAAATCTTAAATTCGATTTCATCTAAAAAGACTTTTTCAATGAGATATTGTGATGATAATATAAAAATTTCAATGATTAGCAAAAATCCATTCAAATTAAAAAGTTTGAAATATGTATCTTCACTCAATCTTCCGACTTTTTTACCAAACCAAACTGTGAAGAGAATCAAGATAGATAGGATAAAGAAATCGGGAATTATTGTAAAAAGCGTAACTCCACTTTTCAACGTATTAACTAACAGAACAGTGAAGACACTGAAATCTAACAGCCAAATTGTATTGTATACATTATTTACTAAATTTTCCTTAGTGAAAAGTTGTATGATGTAATTAAACCCTGAAAAAGTGATATATAAAATGGAAAAACCAATTACATAAGCAACCATGGTGTTAAAATCAAAATTTAGATTGAATAAGTAAAAAGCAAGTCCAATTATGGCTAAAAAATTGATTATGAAACCTGTTCTTAAAGTTTTCCACGATTTATTGTAAAAATGCCGGAAGTAAAGTAAATATAGAGAAAATAGGGAGCCAATTAACCCTGGAAGGATGTAATGTACCATGAAATTGTTAATACTATCTATAGGTGTTGTTCCAAAGGCTATCTCTTTGAAAAATATGTACGCGATACAATAAAAACCTGAAATCGCAAGGATGTTTTGGACAATTAGAACATTCTTTTTGCTATAATATTCATATTTTGTAAAGATTTCTAAACCAAAATACAAAGAAATTAAAAATATAGCAAATTGGATAAAAGGATCTAGAACTGAAAGGATTTGAAAGGATATAATTGCTAAAAGGAAAATGGTGTTGATTAGATGCAGATGCCTAGCATAACTTTTTGGAAGATATTTATATTTTTCTTCTACTCTTATAATTGTAAAAATAATAACTAAAGCTAGAAAATTAAAGTAGAGTACTTCTGGGATACTAAAAGAATAGTAGAAGATATAAGATGGAATCAATATCATAATTAAAACAGTTAAAAAAAAATTCCACTTTACTCCAAGCTCACGAGAAGGATACTTTTCTGGGTTTAATCGATTTAACTGATTGAAATAATAAGATTTCAGATAAATATCAATTTTAAAATTAAAGATTAGAAGAATAATTGTTATGAAAAACGCATTAATTAATGAATTAGGTCCAATCGACCTGAAGAAAACTGATAGAATTCCAAAAGGAATTTGAATTAATATGAGAAAATCCATTCTGACAATGGATTTTACGAAAGCTTGTTTATAGAGGACTAAATCCTCAAGAAAACCACCTTGATTAGATATTGCATATTCAATCTTTTTAACGTATGGTTTAGTCGTTCTTAACGCTATTATATAAAATAAAAGGTTAGTAATAAAAGCAAATGACCAAGATATGTTAATATTCAATAGTTGCATTTCAAAAGTGAAGGATAAAAAAGCTATATGAACTGCATAGTTCATAAGGATTATAAGATTATATGGTTGTTTTATCGTATCTTTAAACCTATTAAAATGTTTAAAGCTCGAATCAGAAATGCTGAAAAAGTCTATTGGTTGTGAAAAAAAATAAAGATATATGCTATTATATGTTAAAGCGAAGGTGATCAATGGTAGTAAATTTAATTGATCTTGATAATATTGTGGAACAAATAACAAAAACACCGGAGTGTATATAAGCGAAATTAAGGTTATCAAGAATAAGATATGGATCCTGACTCTTGGATTGTTTATTTTGTTTTGAAATATTGATTTATTCCGATATTTGTCAAAGGGTCTGTAAAATATTAGAATTGACACAAGAAACATGATAGCAGAGAGAGCGAGGGGTATGACAAAATCAGAAACTCCGAAAATAGTAGTTACAATAAACCCAAAAAGAAAGAAAAACAACACTGCAACTAAAGTCGGAATGAAAATGATATAAACCAAAAACCACAAAAATTTCCATAAAGATTCCGTTGCTTTTACAATTCTCTCTTGAGAATTTTCTATTCCTTTAGATTTCATTTTAAAACCCTCATCTTTTTATTCTTGTGTTATAAAACAAAACTCATACAAAAATGTTATGCAACATATCACATCAGATTTTTTAGCTTAAAAAGAAGATATCAAGGATTTAGGGTAAAAATTAGAATTTACACCTTATTTTGAAATTATGAGTGTAGGAAAACTTGACGAATGGGAAAAAACTCCCATAAAATTTATAAAGTAATTCTCCCTTGATCTTTTTAACATAATGTTTATTTCACATCATAATACTACCTGTACACATGCTGGCTATAAAAGAGCCATTATTCCCGTAGTATTATGAAGAGAGAACGAATCCTTTTCTTTTACTCCTTTTTATAACCTTGTAGGGTTTGTTCTCTTGACATTATTACTTCCCACATGATATAAAATAGGATTAAAGATAGGGATTAATTTTCTGCGTGAATATTAAAATAGAAAAATGGAGGTGAGAAAGACGCAAAAAGAATATGCAGAAAAATTTGATCCAAATGTTATACTAGACTATTATAAAAATTGGAATTCCGAAAACAGTCCAATAATGATGGTCTTGGATGACTATTATGAATATCCTGAAGCTATTGAGTCAGAAGATCGGGCTAAAATGGCTTATTTAAGGAAAAAATACCAAAAAACGTCAAAATAATACAATCATTTTTAATTTCTTATTTTCTAATTTAAAAGATTATTAATTCTTTCAATAGCTTCTTTTATCCTTTCGATTGGTTGTGTTAGAGCAAATCGTACATATCCTTCTCCATATTGACCAAAACCGATACCGGGAGTTATAATAACACCTACATTAATTAGTTTCTTTACGAATTCCATGCTATTTAATTCATTTTTTGGAAGTCGAGTCCATACATAAAAAGTTGCTTTTGGTTTTTCAGTCTTCCATCCAATTTGATTTAATCCATCCACTAAAACATCTCGTCGTTGTTGGTAAACTTTTATAGTTTTTTCAACAATTTCAGGCTTTTTACTTGATTTATAATCATTTAATCCTCTAATAATTGCTTTTTGAATGAAAATGGGGCATCCAGAATCTATTTGAGATTTAACCTTTCGTATTCCATTAATTATTTTTTCATTTCCAACCGCCCAACCGCAACGAAATCCAGTACAATTGAACATTTTAGAAGCACTATTAATTTCCACATGATTTCTATTCTCTTGTAACAATGAAGGAGCAATATACTCATCATAAGTAAATTCTGAGTAAGGGTTGTCATAAATAATAAAAAATCCATAATCTTCAGCATAATCTACTGCTTTTTTTAGAAATGATTCTGGTGCAATAGCGCCTGTTGGATTATTAGGGTAATTCAAGTACATCATCTTAGCTTTCCTCAAAATTTTGGAATCAATAATTTCAAAGTCAGGTAAAAAATCGTTTTCTTCATCCAAAGGTATCAAATAGGGGTATCCGTCACATAATTTTGTTGCTCCATTTTCATATACCGGATATCCTGGAGATGGGACTAAAACTATATCTTTAGGATTAATAAATGCTCGAGCTATGTTTGCAATACCCTCTTTACCTCCTATTAAGCCAGTGATCTCATTTTCGGGATTGAAATTAAGATTAAATCTTACTTTATACCATTTCTGAATCGCCTCTCTAAAATCTGCTTCTCCCATGCTGGAGGGATAATTCTGATTTGGTTGAACTTTTACTTGCTTTATTAACTCATCCACAAT
>Ga0307419_10000984_pt1 | contig 14805 bp, 22 predicted proteins | sample SalMarWE160230MG_2_FD_202512 | JGI IMG/M metagenome (GOLD analysis project Ga0307419, IMG submission 202512) | Salt marsh sediment microbial communities from the Plum Island Ecosystem LTER, Massachusetts, United States - WE1602-30 | ecosystem: Environmental > Aquatic > Marine > Intertidal zone... | reverse complement strand
TGAGGCGAGGATGTAGGCGCCCATGCGGATGTCGAACTTTTCGATTTCATGAGTTATGTCCACGATGCGGGCTTTGGGGTCGATGGAGAGGATCACGGCTTTCATCTCTGCCACGTAAGGGTCCTTATTGCCGAAATCGGAGAGCAAAGATATTATAGACATGGAACCCGCCATCATTCAGATGATGAATTGCCATATTTAATAACTGTTCTCAGGAAACCAGTGTCTTGAGGTGAGAAAAATTGAAATCGGGTGAAGTGGTCTCCCTGAAAGTGCTCCGGGAAATGAAGCACTGCAAAATTCTAGGTTACCCAAGATGCGAACAGGAAGAATTGGATAGCCGCCTCAAGGAGCTGGAGAGGCTTGGAGTGCAAGCTCTGGAGTTCACAGGAGAAAAGAATGTTTTTGATGTGCCGGTTCTGGGGAAAGGCTGCGTGGGCATCGTTGTTGTAGCCTACACCCATTCGGGGAGAGCAGCTTTGAAGATTCGCAGAGTTGACGCTGACAGGAAGGGAATGTTCCACGAAGGGGAGATGCTGAAAAGAGCGAATGCCATAGATGTTGGACCAAAACTGCTGGAAATCAGCGAAAATTTTCTTCTCATGGAGCTAATTGAAGGAAACCACTTTCCAGAATGGATCAAATCTTTGGGAGAAAGAGAAGGGCAGTCGCGTGTTCGCTTGGTTTTAAAAGATGTTTTGGAGCAGTGCCGCAGGCTTGATGAGGCTGGATTAGACCATGGGGAATTGAGTAACGCGCCGAAACACATCCTCGTCGACGCTGATGACCGTCCGTTTCTGGTGGATTTTGAGACAGCCAGCATCAACCGGAGAGTTTCGAATGTCACCTCCGTCTGCCAGTACCTTTTGTTGGGAAGCCAGATCGCAGAGAAAGTGAAGGAGAAGCTGGGAAAAGTTGACGAAAAACAGCTGATACAGAAGTTGCGAGGGTACAAGCGGGAACGGACAAGAGAAAACTTTGAAAAACTTCTAGAATTTCTGGTAACAGAAAAACAATAAGACAAGAATTGCTTTTTGTGGAAAACTATGTTTCTCCGAAAACTAGGCGGTCAGTAACTAAACATACGGCGTGGAAGATTTCGTCGGGATTCAGCTCGTCTGTGGCGAGAACAAGGTTGAAGGGTGAAAGGTCGTTGCCTAAATCGAACCCGTAGAGTTTCTTGTATATCTGCCTAGTTTTTTCATCTTTTTCGGTTAGAGCTTTCACCGCCTCTTCAATGCTGATGGAGTCTCGATTCATCACCCGTTTGGCTCTAACCTGAGGCGAAGCCTCCAACCACACCTTGAATCCCGCCTTTAACAGCCAAGGCATAGTCCAACTATCAAGAACAACGTTGCCTTGCTCCGCCAGCTCCAGCAGCTTTTCATCAATTCTCTTGTCGAAAGCAGGGTCTCCCATCCTCTGCTGAAGAAACCTTAGTCCCTCAGCGGTTTCCCACCACCCAGTTACATCAGGATTGTATCCCTCTTCTTGGGCTAGGGTTTTCAAAGCGTTTCCGCCAGAAAAGTAACCAAGTCCATATTTGTCGGCTAGTCTTTTTGCCACTGTGCTCTTTCCGGAACCCGTCATTCCGCTAACACAGATTACAACCTTTTTCTTCTCTTCTCCACCACGGTTTTTCACAGTCTGACAGCCGCCATCTCAGGTTAAAGATTTCTTGCTTCAAGCTCGCCTAGAAGGCACTAGCATCTAATCGGTTCCTCCCGTCAAGCCGAAGATACGAGAGAACAGGGTTGAGAATAGAATAGAGCATATGAAATACCAGGAGAACAGGTTCAGCGGCAATACGCCATTCAACCATGGAAGGAAGGCTACAGGGTCGGGACCCATGAATGGGCTCTCAAACAATTTGAAAAAGAGAAGGTTCCCGGTTAGCAAAGCCCAAACGACAAAAAAAACTACCATAGTAATGGGCATCACCCTCATCTGTTTGGAGGATAAGGAGAGGGCTTGAGATTGAAGCTGAAGAAGATGTTTCTCTTGTTTCTGAGCCTTCCTAAGCAGTTTTTTGTCGTCTGTGCTCTTCGCAGTCTTCATGTTTTCGTTTTTCTCTTTAGTTAAAGCAGCGATCTTGCGTTGCAGTGCCTTGACTTTTTGGCGGTGCTCCTTAGGCACGAACTTGATGTTAATTAATGAGGATAAGCAGGACATGGCTAAGGAAACAAAGAGAACAATTATTGTTATGCAGGGGGCTTGAGCCAAGAAGGAACTCATCATTTACTCCTCCCATAGGCTTTAGTTCCTTCGGTATGAAAATGTTTTCCAGTCTCAGCTATTCCTGCGATGTTGATGGTTCTACTCAAAGTTTATCCTCCTAATACACGACCCAAGGCTGGATACATCTCGGCAACCTGCTCCTGCACAAGCAGTTGATAATACTGATATAAGATACCTACTGCAAGCAGGACACCCATACCTGTTCCGAACACGCCGAAGAATCCTGCAACAGAGGCAATCAACCCAATTATCGCGCCCCCAAGGACTGTAACCACCGGAATGTAACGTTTAAGAATCATTTCTATGGACTTGCCTGACCTGCGGAACCCTGGAATCTGCATGCCCGAGTCAACAAGCTGTTGTGCGACAGTGCCGGGTCCTAAGCCTCCCACTTCTAGCCATGTTAACGAAAAGATTACGGCAAAGGTAACCATGACGCCTACGAAAATTAAGGCTCTCACCGGATCGGCTACAACATCGCTTAAACCGTTGGGGGAAGTCACGTAATATGCAAGACCTCCGATCAAGGTTGTTCCATCTTCCCCTCCGAAGGTGCCTAAAAGGTTGATCCAGAAGTTGTTTGGGAATTGGCTTTGCAGTAGTTGTGCGAATACGTAGATGTTGGCGAAGAGGGCGGAGGCGAAGATTACAGGCAGGTTTGAGACGTAGAGAAGTTTGATGGGGTATTTGCCTCGGAATCCTCGGTAGTTGGCGTGGGAGATGGGAAGTTCAACTCTGACTCCTTCCATGTAGATTACTATGACGAAGACGATGACTGTGGTTATGAAACCTAGCATAGTGGGCTCATTCGTAAGAAAGCGAGTGCCATCTTCTGCTGTGCCGTATCTGAAAAAGGCGTTCATCAAAGATTCCCTGTTAATGATTGTTTCAGCAAGGGCGATAAACGCTCCATGATGCTTTCCGTCACCCATAGGTCCCCATGGAGAGAAGCTGGACCACATAATGGTTTGCGCTACCCCAGCCAAGATGAAGAGGCTGATTCCGCTTCCGATTCCCCAACCTTTCTGTAACATTTCATCCAAGAGTATCAGCACTACACCAGCACACAGAAGCTGGGCAAAAATTATTACAGAGGTAACAAGGTCCAGAGAACCATACATTCCGCTTATGATATAGGCAGAAGCCTGAACTCCGGTGAGAACTATAGAAAAGACCTTTGCGGCTGCAGTGAAGAGAGACCGATCTTCTGGGTTGCTTAAATCAGCAGTTACGATGCTGGCGCCGATAAGCAACTGCAGAATAAGACCACCAGTTACTATGGGGCCTATTCCGAGTGCTGTGAGTGTTCCTTGGTTCGAGGCAAAAATTATTTGGAGGGTTTCAAGTTGCGATGCACCGCCTCCGACATTGAAGAGGGATATCCGACCCATAACCAGATAGATTATTAGCGCCAAGGCTGTCCAGAACAGTTTTTCGTTGAAGCTCACTTTTCGAGTTGATGAGCCTACTTCAGGCAGGAACCTAGATAGCGGTCCGAACAGTGAAAGAAATCTGCCAGCCATGATCTTTTCGCCTTCATTTTAAATTTTAGGATTTTATAAGTTGATTGGTTAAGTTGCGTATGTTGAACGCAAATATAAACACTTTGACTTTTTAGGTTACCTAGTCAGGTAAACGGAGAACAACATCGGCGTTTACTCTTTTTCTTTGAGGATTTCTCCGCCTGCCTCTTCCAATTTCCTAGAGGCAGCCTCTGAATATGACGCAATCTTAACGAGAAGAGGCTGGTTTATTTCTCCAGTTCCCAAAAGTTTGTCGTAGCCAAGGCTTTCCAAATCCAAGAAGATCTTTTTCTCTTTTCTCGCCAGCTTTTTCTCGGAATCCAGTTTGTCAACAAGATCATCCAATTTTCCCACATTGATAATGCTAACCTTTTTTCCGAGGGTTCTGGTGGACACGAAGCCCTTCTTTTCCCAGTATGTGGGATCATATTTTAGCACGTATGTCCATTTGTGTTTGTCGTACCCTGCCTTTCCATGACCTCCCCGTCCTCCTCCACCTCTATGTTGCCCTATCTGACCGTATCCATGGGTTCTAGATCCACGCTGTTTTCTAACTTTCCTATCTTTATGCGGCAAACATCAAACCTCACTTTTTCAAAGATATACTATCAGCTCTAAATGACTTCGCTACTTTCTTCACTTTTACTTCCAACACTCCATTCTTGTACGACGCCCGCGCCGACTTCGGATTAACCCTAGCTGGAAGCTTCAATTCATCATACCACTCAAAGTCAGCAGCATCAACAGAAAAAGTTAAAGTATTCCCAGTTAAGCGAAGGTCAATATCATCTTTGTTGACTCCCGGAAGCGCCGCTAAAACAACCAACGTCTCACCATCATCGATGAGATCAACCAGAGGCTCCGGGTCGTCACTGACCTCGGATTCATCTTGCCGTGGTTGACGGCTATTAAACTCTCGAATCCTCGGCTTTCCGTCAGAACCGATTTTTACGGAAAAACCTTTGAAACTATTACGTTTTGTTGGCGTGTCTTTGGAGGGGTTGTCAAGGGCTTTCTGCATGGTTTCATCTATCAGGTCCCCTAGCCTTTCCAGCTCTTCATAGAGGTCATCAAACCAAGGGTCTTTCTTTTTTCTTCGTTTCCACCAAGGGTCGCTCACGGAAATTCCTTCCTTAACTGAGATTGTGCTGACAAGGTGACTTTAAAGATTATCGCTTGCGTCAGCTACACCATTCGCTTCAGGAGGTCGTTGATTGCGTCTCCTCTATATCCGAGTTCCCCACCAGCAGCGTAACTTCGTTTTACTTTGCCTTTGAAGCCTTTTTTTGGTGGGCGAAGACGGAACACAGGTTTCACTTTGGGAAGACTGATACACTCCACTTCTACTTTGAATATTGCTTCAGCTAGGTCGTCCAACGATTTGTAGCCCAATTCTTTGACGTACTCGTCTGTCAACTTTTTATCCCCTACAAGTCTTCCTCTCTTCTTCAAAAGATGCACTATATTCTCGTGGGAAACTTCACCCCAAGTCAAGTAATCCTTGCTTTTCCGCAACATGCCCTTGTAGGCGGGACGATCGTCAAGTAATGTGGCGTGACAGTTTCGGGTTAGCCGCAGCATACTTAACGTATCCTTGATTTCCTGAGAAATGTCACTCATACCGCGAATCCGAACTGCCACCAAACACTTCCTCTGTTCCGCCACTTTAACTCACCCAATCCTTTGGTGTGACCAACAGGTAGGTTTTTTTAAGAGCATCAAAGACGGCGAAGGCGAAAGAGGGCACAGTTCTTGTGGAGCCATAGCTTTTTGTCCAGCAATCCTTTACACCAGCCAATCCTAGAATAACCTTGGCTGCCTCGCTTGCAACAATACCTAAACCTCTCGGTCCAGGAATCAGAACAATTTCAACGCCGCCGCACTCGCCTCGAACTTGGAACGGCATAGAGTGAGGTTTTCCGCATCCGCATTCCCATGATCCGCAGCCTCGGCGGATAGGGGTTATGTGTAGGCGTGCGTCCACAGCAGCTTTCTCTATAGCGGAGCGCACCTGCCTTGCTTTTCCTGAACCCAAACCTACGTAACCGTCGCGGTTTCCCACAACCACAATAGCCCGGAACTGGGATTTCTCTCCAGCGTCCGTTTGTTTCTGCACTAAACCTATGTTTATAACTTCCTCCTGGAGATCGGGAAGAAGAAGATCAACTATCTCAGATTCCCTTATCTTGAGTCCTTCCATGAACAACTCTTCTATGGAGGAGATTTTTCGCTCAAGAATCATTTTTCCCAGCCTTGTACGGGGTACCCAACTTTCAAACTTATCGTTGCGGGAGCTCATGTTTCTTCCCTCTGTGCTTTCACCTTTTTCTCAAACGACAACTTGATCTTGTCTTTCACTGCAGAAAAACGTTCAGGTATTTCTTCTGGACGTAATCCTTTCGAAAGATAATCTGAGAACCTCTGCTTATAGACCTCAGGTTCTGAAGCCAACTGACTTGCATAATCTGCGATGTGTTTCCCGCTTATTCTGCCTTCGTCGGAAAGTATATCTTCACTGTGGGGAACTTCAACACCAGCGTCGATGGCACCTTTTAAGGCGGCAAAAATTCGCGTTCCCTTAGAGGGAATATGCAAACCAACATCCAAGAAAGCTCTATCTACACCATTAGCCATTGCCTTGAAACCGCACAGGAGGCCAGTTAGATAAGCGGATGGAATGTTTCCGCAGTTGCCCAGCCAACCGTAGGTTTTCGTCAATTCACGTGAATGAGCCGAAACAACAACCCTGTCCCCTACGGCTTCAGCTTCGATTACCTGAGCAATCGCATGATTCAGAGTGAGACGAATTACTAGACGAGGCACCCTGGACAGAACGAGGGCTCTACGGGATCGATAATTTGTTTTGCCTTCTCTTCTTCTGCGGAAAGGAACTCGGTATCGTGGTCCAGTTGCCATCATCGTTTCCTCCACAAACCATGGGTTCGGATGTAGCGTTCTAACTCCGCCTTCGATTCGAAGACTCCGCTTTCTGACATGTCATACAGTTTACGGTAAACAGTTTCTGTGATAGTGCGGGTGTCCTTTAATTCACTCAATCTCTTCCTTAAGGGTCTAATCCTACCCATCCAAGCTTGCTTCTTGGAGATTTTTGCCCGAGCAGAACCGCTTTTTCCTCCAGGTCCTCTCCTTAATCCTTTCTTCCTCTTTTCGCTCAAAACTCGGGCTCGAGCACGGCTAACTCCTTTCTGGGGAAGGGGCCTGACAACTTTTTCGTGTATCAACTTCCTAATCTCTTCTCGGGTAATGGCTGATTCAACGTAATCTATCCTTTCCGGGTCTATCCAAACTCGGCCTTCACCGACCTTCAAGATTTCGGCAGCTAACCGACGCTGACTTTTCAGACTCAACTTTACTTCTCTCCATCAGACAGGCTTTCTTTCTCTTCTATTTCTTCTAACTCCTCGCCTTCCTTGAACTCTTCAGGCTCCCGAGCCGTTCTTGGATTTAAAACGTGTATTCCCTTTTCCTCAGCTAAGGCTAGGATTTCAACTCTTTTTCTGCCCCCCACCGTGCGAGCTATTCTTATAGCCTGCAATTCAGGGTCTATTCCCCCCAAATCCGCCACAGATTGAACTCGCGCCTCCACGAAACCTGACGGATGGAGACCTCTTGTTTTTTTGGGGCTTCGGTAACCGGTGGTTGGAGAGACGGGCCATCCCTTAACCTTTTTCCGCATTTTACTGTCTATGCCATGAGGCTTTCTCCAAGTATCCCCCACGCGTTTATATCTCCAGCTTTCTTGGCGCCTAAATCTGGGTTTCTTGTGTCTACTATGATCCTTTTTGGGGAATTTCTTTTCTGCGATTGTCTCCTGCTCTTCCTGTGTCATTCTTGGATTCCCTCATTCTTCTCGTAAACGTATATGCCGTCTAGAAACACCCGCGGATCTTTATTTCTAATTTTTGTTGCATTTTGGATGTTTGCGGCGGTTTGACTGACATCTTCAAGGTTGATTCCCTGTACGATAATGTCGTCTCCATTGACTGTGACCTTGGTGTCGCCCATTATCTTGGCTTTGCGCGGACTTCGTTCTCCAGTGAAGTTCTGGATGGTCAACGTTTTCCCTTGTATTTTGACTGTTATTGGGAAGTGGGAGAAAACGATTTTCAGTTTGTAGGTGAATCCCGCTGTTACTCCCTTTATCATGTTCTGAATGTGAGAACGAACAGTTCCCACGAGAGCAGCTTCCTTTTTGCGAGGCCAACTCGCCTGAACTGTTACTGTCTTCCCCTCTAGTTGAATGTTTATGGGCGCATGAGAAAAGTCTCTAGTCAACTCTCCCTTTTCACCTTTTATCGTAACGATTCTACCATCCAGCATACCCTCTACGCCCTCAGGAATTTCAACAGTTGTCACAGTTTCGATTGCACGCATCTTCAGTTTCTCCTAATAAACAAAGGCCAAAAGACGCCCACCGATCTTTTTTTCTTTAACCTCTTTATGGGATATAACCCCTTGAGAGGTGGAAAACACTAGCACGCCTATGTCTCTGGAGGGGAGAAATTGTTTTTCCCAGTTCTCTATTTCCTTAGAACTTACAGGAATTCTAGGTTTTATGGCGCCACATTTGTTGACTCGACCAAGAAGCTGTACTCTAAATTTTCCGGAGCGCCCATCATCAATAAATTCGAACTCTCCGATGTAACCGTTCAGCTGCATAACTCGCAAGACACGCCCCAAAAGTTTGGATGCTCGGTTAATTATGCATTCGCGTTTTCTTCGCATCTCATTGTTAATTATGGTGGTTAAACCGTTTGCAAGCGTATCCATCATAGGCAAATCTGATACATCTCCCTCTCACTCATACTTCCTGAAACCTAGGTCTTTAGCAATCTCCCTGAAGCATTGACGACAAAGATTCAAGTCGTACCTGCGGATAAGCGAGCCGTAGGAGCCGCATCGTCTACAGGGTCGACTGCCTTTACCGGACTTTCGTTCTGTCTTAGATTGCTGTTTCACTATGGATTCCCCATTTTCATATTATTTCAACATCAAACTCGTCTTTAATAAATAGTACCGCTTCATCGGCGGTCAGCAGATGATCTTTTCCGATCTTAGACTTGACGCGGTGTCTAAGTTTAACTCTGTATCCCGCTCTGCCGAGGGAAACTGAAACATCCATGCCGTGGATGCCGAGATCAGGCATATATTTAGTGCCGGGAATGTCTATATGTTCTTTGATTCCGAAGGAAAAGTTGCCTTGACGATCAAAACAGTACTTTGAAAGCTTGTTATCGACGGCTTGGAGAGCCTTCCGGAGAAATTCTTCTGCCTTTTTATTTCGAAGAGTCACTAAGCACGCTATGGATTCGCCCTTTCTGATACCAAATTCGCGTATGGTTTTTTTGGCTTGCCTCCGAGAGGGCTTCTGACTTGTTATTTGCTGGAGAATCGTCGCCGCCTGTTCCAGAGGTGTTCCGGACTTTCCAACTGACATGTTGACAGTTACCTTTTCTATTCTAGGCTTAAGCATGGGGTTTTCAGTCAATTCTCCACGTGAAGGTTCAACTACTTCAGGCTCTGCTTTCTTTTCTTCAGCAGAAGCTGCTCGTTTAGCCGCTTTCTCTTTTGCTTTCTTTTTTGCTGCTGACTTTTTCTTTACAGGTTTAGTTTCTGTTTTGGCTGCTTTCTTTTTGGTTGCTGCCTTTGCTTTAGCAGGAACTGCCGGTTTAGCTACTTTAGGTTCTGCTTTCTTTTTGGATACCTTCTTCGTTTCTTTAGGAGGTGTAACCTTGGATTTAGCAGCTTTTCCTTTTGCCAAGTTAATCCGCCTCCGGTAGGGATATGGCAGGTTCAGTGTCGCCGAGGATGAAAACGAAGTCTAGGATTGTCTGGAATTCGTCCCCATTTATGCCTTTGATTGTGACAAGCAGGTCTCTACGTTTTTTGCTTGGTTTCTTTTCGATGGTAACTATCGTGCCATATTTGCCTATGTTTTTTCCGCTGATTACTATTACAGGCGCGCCTACAGTTAGCTTTGTGTGCCCAAGAAGTTCCCGATCAGGAACGCTGAGCTTCAAGACGTCAAGAGTGTGATATGTATCTTCTTCTGGATTCTGAGGGTTGCTCACTTGGATCAGGGAACTTGCTCCATCGTGAAGATCAAGGTGCACGTTTCCACCTTTTACAACGTGTTTGTTTTCTATTCGGCAAAGTTTGAAAGCCGCTTCGGCAGAATCGATTGGATGAAGAAAGAGACCCTTCTCATAAGGTAGGACCCGATAGGATTTCTTGGCGTCAACTATGGAGACGACATCCATCAAACCAACAAGAAAACGCCCATCACGTCTGACTTTTCCGTCAACCATAAACTTTTCTTGAGAAATTATGTTCTTGGCTTCCTTAGCCGTTTTTGCGAATTTAAGCATATCCCGGACGATAAGGATAAGCGGTAAAGAACGTGAAATGGAATGGGGACCAGGCTTGGGCATAACGGTCCAAACAGCCTCCTTTCGATGAATAGGCCACATTTTCGGCGCAGGTTTCCTCTTCAAACATCCACGTTCGCCTTTTCTTCCCAACTCATGTTCCTCCAGATTTTTTTGTTCTTTTACTTGTTTTCCTCTTCTGTTTCTTCTCTTCCTTCGGAGGCTCCTCTTCGGCTATTTCAGCTTTCTCAGCTGCACCCTTTCTTTCCAGAATTTTTTTGCGCCATTTATCATCAAGATTTAGGCGTGTTATCATTACCTTTGAAGGATGAATAGGAACAGAGATCTTGGTTCCATCCACCTTCTCACGATCCGCCCCCTCAACGAATATCCTGTAATTTTTCCGGTTAATCTGGGTGACCTTTCCTTCGGAGCCCTTATGGTCTCCCCTCATGATCATAACGGTGTCGCCTTTTCTCACCGGAACCGAGTTGGTGCCGTGAGAATCCTTTAATTTAGATGAGAGGGATGCAGAGAATCTTCTGTATCGCTCGGTAACAGGAGCTTGATACATCCTCTTTCTCTGTTTAGTAGGTTTTGTTGTCTTCATTCTTAAGTCTCCTATACGATGATGCTGGCAGCGCTGGCGATTCTAGGCCATTTCTCCGCCGCCTCCTTCGCGATTGGTCCCCGAATCTCTGAGCCCCGCATTTCCCCCTCAGGAGTCATTATGACAGCTGCGTTGTCCTCGAATTGAACCCAGATTCCGTCAACACGCCGAAACGGTTTTCTCTGCCGAACCACAACAGCATGAAATATCTTCTTTCTCATGTCGGGTGTCCCTTTTCTAACTGAGACAGTGACTAGGTCCCCCACAGAAGCTGATGGAACCCGACATAACCGTCCCTTGTATCCTACAACTTGAATTAGACGGACTGCTTGAGCACCCGAATTGTCGGCGCACTTCAAGATTGAGCCGTTTGGCAATCCTCGGGAAATCTTTGGTTTCTGACCGACAACGCCCTTTGCCATGAAAGCCCGGGACTTAGCTCTTGCCGCCACCAGGTCCTTCCTCCAGTTTCTCGATGACAACGAACGAGACGGTTTTGCTTATTGGACGGCATTCTGCTAATTTCACCTTGTCTCCTGTTTTGATTTCTAGGCAGGGGGGATTGTGTGCAGGTATATTGCTGCGTCTTCGTTCGTATCTTCTGAATTTTGGTACATATTTTAGGTAGTCGCGGCGGACAATGATGGTTTTTTCCATCTTGTTGCTGACTACGATTCCTTCCAGTGAGTGTCGCCTCAGGGCGAGGGATCCATGAAATGGACAGTTGACATCGTCACATGTTTTCTTTGGTGTTTTTGCAGTAAGGGTTGACATCTACCATAACCTCCTAGGTCGTTTCTTAATTCGATCTTCAGGTCGTCCCATTATAACTTTGCCGTCAATCTCCACAACTGTTCCGTCCGGCATGACAAAATCAAAAACAGCGGTATCCTTGACGATAACTTTTCTTTCGCCACCGTGCAATATTGTGAATGTGTTACGGGTTTCGTCAACCACTTCACCCGCGATTCCAACTACGTGTGGATTTGAACTTTTAACCACCTTAGTCTCAAGGCCGATGAATTCATGTTGAACTACGCTGGGTGTGACATTCATTTCTGTTCATTCCCTCGTTTTTCTTCGGATTCGATTGTAAGTATGCGAGCAATGGTTTTGCGGAGTTCGCGTATTTGGGCGGGGTTGTCGATGGATCCGCCTGCTTCAACCATTGTTTTCAGTCTCGCTAGTTCTGTCCTAAATTCGGTTGCCTTTTCTTTTCGTTTCTCAGGAGACATGTCGCGAATGTCTTTTAATCGTAAGATTGCCATTTTATTCTTCAGCCTCCTTCTTTTCTTTAGCCAAAGGAGCCTTTGCTTTGGCTACCTTCTTTTTGGACGTTTTCTGCTTTTTCTTAGCAGGAGTAACCTTGGGTTCAGCTGCCTTCTTTTTCGGTACAACTTTTTCTTTAGCTGAAGAAACTTTCTTTTTTGCTACTTTCTCTTTTTTAGCAGAAGCCGCTGGTTTAGCTACTTTTGCTTTCACTTTCTTTTTTGCCACTGGCTTTTTCTTTACAGGCTTAGCCTTTGCTTTGACTGCTTTCTTTTCGGATGCTGCCTTTGCTTTAGCAGGAGCTGTCGGTTTAGCTACTTTAGGCTCTGCTTTCTTTTTGTCTTTCGGCTTTTTCTTTGCGGATGGAGTCTTCTTTTTGGCTGCTTTTTTATCCTTTACAGCTTTTTGTTCAGCAGCAGGAGCTTCTGCTTTGGCAGCCTTCTTTTTAGTTACCTTCTTGTCCTCAGCAGGAGGAACCATTTTTTCGGCTACTTTCTCAGCTGATTCTATCTTTTCTTTAGCAGGAGTAACCTTAGACGCGGACACAGGCTCTTCAGCCACCACTTTTTCTTCAGTAGGAGCTGCTGGTTCAACCGCTTTTTCTTCGGTTACCGCCTTTTCCTCCACAATCTCTCCTTCTGGTTCTTTCTCCAATTCTTCCTCAATTATCTGTACTTTTACCTGATCGGGAAACTCTGCATCAGGGGGAATCAGCCGAACTTTCACTCCCAAAATTCCAGGTTTCAGCTGAACATGCAACTCCGCTTTTCGCATGTATTTCCTTGGAGGCTCCCCGCTCTTAGGCAAGTATCCTGTCCGAAATTTTTCGTATCGAGCACGGTCAGTCCGTAACTTGCCGCTGATGATGATTTCTGCTCCCATTGCCCCTGCATCCATGATCTGGTTTAGACCCCAGAAACCGGCTCTTCGATAGTGGACGCCCCGTTTCAATGCTGAGGCAATTCGTGACGCCACAACATAGGCGTTGAGTTCTGGGATTTCGATTTCAGCTACTGAAATCTGGGGGCTGGGAAGCTGAAAGTTTTCTTCGAGAACGGTTGCGAGTGCTCTTATGGTTTCTCCGCCTCTTCCGATGACTATGCCGGGGCGCATGGTGTATATTACCAGGTGGGTTCCCAGAGGGGTTTTGGTGATGCTTACGCCACCGTATCCTGCCCGTTCGAATTCGTTTTGCAGAAATTCGTCAATCTCTGTCTTCTTTATTGAATCTTCTATGAAGTGTTTAACCACAGACATTAGGTTGCCTCCATCTCTTCCAGAACAAGCTCTACGTGAGAAAGGGTTTTGAAGCGTGGGGATGACCGCCCAAAAGCTCTGGGAATAAACCGTTTTATCTTCATTCCTCGGGAGGTTGAGGCATGAATTATTCGAAGCCGCTCCATGTCAAGACCCTTATATTCCGCGTTTGCCTCAGCGCCTTCAAGCACCTTCAAAATTTGTTGTGCAGCCTTAACAGGGTATCTGCCGGAGAAGGCTTTTTCTAAACCGTGACGGTGGGGCACATGTTTGTTGAATCTGCGGAAGGGAACAGGCTTTTTCTTTAGGATAACCTGATGAAGGAAATCTTTGGCTTGATCTAGGCTCATTCCATTTATTGTTTTGCACACTTCTCTTGCGTGTTTGGGAGATATTCTCAGTTCGCGTCCGCTAGATTTAACTGTCTTCTCAAGATCCATGTCCGTTATTGAGTAGCCCCATTTTGGCATATCTATCGTCCAAGTCAGTAACAAGCAGGATATTTAAGGCTTTATGGCGAAAAGAAAAAACGGGTCACTTCAATACGGTTATAAAATGAAGGGAGAATAAGGGAGTTAAATAGTTGGGGAGTTCGTTGAAGTTTTGGCTGAGGCAGAAAGATTGAAGACTGGAAGATTAGACGAAAGCTGTCTGTTTCGACGATAAAATCAATATTGAAGACTTGAGTTTAATAGAGTGTGAAAGTTTGAATTGGAATGGTTGGGAGAGAGGTTGGCGGTTCAGAGGCAGGTTGTAGAAGCGTTGATGAAGCCTGAAGCTTATGAAGAAGAAGCGGGGCAAATTGAACTGAAACAGACCCACATATCATGGGTTTTTTTGACTGAAAATTTTGTTTACAAGGTTAAAAAGGCGGTAGACTTTGGATTCTTAGATTTTTCAACCCTGGAGAAGAGACGGATCTTCTGCGAAAAAGAGCTGGAGCTCAACACACGGTTATGCGGGGACATGTACCTGGAGGTTGTTCCCATCAACAAATCAGACTGCATCAAAATAAACGGTGAAGGAGAAACCGTTGAATACGCCGTGAAAATGAAGAGAATTCCTGAAGAAAAGATCATGACTCGACTTCTTGAAGAGGGAAAGGTAGACAGAAAACTTGTTGACAGAATGGCGAAGATCATAGCAGAATTCCACTCTAAAGCAGAAACAGGAGAGAGAATAGGCGAGTTTGGGTCCTTGCCGATGATAGAAAAGAATTGGAGAGAAAATTTTGAGCAAAGCGAAGAGTTCATCGGCGAAACGATACCCATGGAAAGTTACAGAGTGATCCGTGAAAGAACAGAGGATTTCATGAAGGGAAACGCGGCTTTTTTTGCGAAGAGAGCGTCTGAGAACCGGATCAGAGAGTGCCATGGAGACATCCATTCGGGTAACATCTTTGTTGCGGACAGGATTTACATTTTCGACGCGATAGAATTTAATGAAAGATTCAGGTTCTGCGATGTTGCCTCTGACATTGCCTTCTTAGCCATGGACTTGGACTTTAAAGACCGACGTG
>Ga0307419_10000983_pt1 | contig 14805 bp, 12 predicted proteins | sample SalMarWE160230MG_2_FD_202512 | JGI IMG/M metagenome (GOLD analysis project Ga0307419, IMG submission 202512) | Salt marsh sediment microbial communities from the Plum Island Ecosystem LTER, Massachusetts, United States - WE1602-30 | ecosystem: Environmental > Aquatic > Marine > Intertidal zone... | reverse complement strand
TGATCCTGTTTGTTGAAAGGTTGATCAGCTCGTAATCGGCTTGCAGCAGCTTTCCTGTTTCTTTATCGGCAACTTTGCCTTTCAGGTATGAAACCGGTGTAGGACGAATTGATTCATCAAGTTCAAAATAGAATATGTCCTTTCCGTTGATATTGTCTCTCTTCGATGAAAAGTAGGCTTTTTGTCCCCCTGATTCAATTACAAGTCCCATGTCATCATTGAATGTATTTATCGGGTAGCCAAGGTTCCTTGGCTCCGTCCAGGTAGTATCATCATTCATCTTTGAAAAATAGATATCAAATCCACCCATTCCTGCATGGCCATCTGATGCAAAATATAATGTTCTCCCGTCAAAATGGATGAATGGTGACATCTCATCACCATCAGTATTAATACTTTTACCAAGATTTACCGGGATTGTCCAGGCTCCCTTTTCCGTTAGAACAGAATACCACAGGTCTTTTCCACCATATCCTCCTTTCCGGTTGCTTGAGAAGACAAGAAGATTTCCTTCGGCGTTTATTGATGGAGTGGATTCCCACGAAGGGCTGTTTATGGGTGGGCCCAGATTATATGGTGATGTCCAGTTCCCATTTCTTAAAGCAGAGAAATATATATCACAACTCCCCAATCCTCCACGTCGTCCGCAGGCAGTGAAATACATGTAACTTCCGTTTGATGAGAGTGTTTGAGCCCCCTCATTTGAACTGGTATTCAGAGGCAGTCCTGCATTGACAGAAGCTCCCCACCCCTCTTCGGTGAGAAAGCTTATAAAAAAATCCTCCTGTAATGCTTCTGTTCTGAATGGTCCCGATTGTCCACCGGCTAATAGTCTGGTAAACATCATAGTCTGACCATCTGCAGTTATTGAGGGCCAGTATTCATCATCGCTGGTATTAACTGAGCTGCCTATATTCTCCGGACTGAAAGCTACCGGATTCTTCATTGCCTCGAAGGCAAACTCACAGTTACGGATATTTTTTGCGGCAATCGATCTGTTTTGAAGAGTGCCCTGGTAATTCAAATAACTTTTATAATGTAACAGTGCATTTGAATAATCACCTGTTTTCATCTCAGCATTTGCCAAAGAAAAGAAAACAGGTTTATATGACATTGAATCGAGCCTGACTGCACTCGTATAGCTTTCTGCAGCCTGATCATATTTACCCCTTTTTGTATATAACTCTCCCAGCATAACATATGCTTCATAGAAATTAGCATCTGTTTCAAGAGCATTTCTGAACTTCGATTCGGCTGTTTCAAAGTCAAGATAATCATATGCTGTAACACCTTCATTATAAGCCTTAACTGCCTTATTGGATGTTGTATGCAGGTTCTGTGAATAACTATCCCTTGCTATTGAGCAGGAGGTTAAAAATAGTACTGTTATTATCAGATATCGAGTCATTATCAAGGTATATGCATATATTTATGGACCTGGAGAGATATCCTCCAGACGCTGTTATTTTTCACATAATCAACAATTTCCGGTATTATCCTCTCAAAGCTGCTCCATTCAGGTTGAAGAAAAAGCCTGCATTTCTCATTAACCTGACTACGATATTCTTCGGCCCACTCAAAATCGCTCTTTTCCTGAATAATTACTTTCAGTTCATCTGCAAATTTACATATTTCAGGAACCGGCTTCATATTTTTCTTAGGAGAGAGGCATATCCAGTTCCATTTACCGGTGAGAGGATATGCTCCTGATGTCTCCAGGTAAGTAGAAATTTTGTTTTTTTTCAACTGAGAACAGAGGTAATCAAGGTTCCACATAAGAGGTTCACCTCCGGTTATCACTACAGAATCTGTACCGGACTTAATTATACGTTCAGCAATATCATCGGCATCTATCATTGGGTGTATTTCGGAATCCCATGCGAATGGTGAATCGCACCAGCTGCATCCTATTTCACAGCCTCCAAGTCGTATAAAATATGCTGCTTTCCCGGTATGGAATCCTTCGCCCTGGATTGAAAAAAAATCTTCGACAAGTGGCAGTTTTTCCCCCTCTGATCGCTGTACTGACTTCTTAACCATTTTTTTGCGGAGACATTCAGAATCTCCATCACAATAACGGAACTTAGATCAAGAATATTTTATTCCCTGATTTTCAACAGTTTTAAAAACATATCAAGGAAAAAGGTATTTTGATTTATTCCTGAGAATTTTTCTGCTCCGGGGCCAAATGAAAAAACAGGGACCATTACTGCCGAGTGGTCCGGAATTGAGAATTTTACAGTAATAGTGTGTTCCTTCTGGTCGCCTGCAGGTATTGTAAGTCCTCCTGTTTCATGATCGGCGGTAACCACTACCAGGGTTCTCCCGTCCTGCCTGGCAAATTCCAGTGCAGCACCTACAGCCCTGTCGAAGTCAAGTGTCTCAGTAATGGTATAATCAGCATTGTTCGCATGAGCGCCCCAGTCGATCTCTGAACCTTCTACCATCAGGAAAAAACCATCCTTGTCCGTGCTGAGTGTTTCAATTGCTTTTCTGGTCATGGCTTCCAGTGCTCCATCTCTTCCTTCCAGCATAGTAGGCATATGTTCTTTTGCAAGTAAACCTGCTATTTTCTGTGAGTTTGAAGCATTAAGTTCATCAAGAGTATAAACAACATCAAAACCCTGGGCCTCAAGGTCGGCAGTGAGATCCTTCCCGTCTTGTCTTTTCCGAAAATGATCTTCGCCTCCTCCTATGAACACATCAATTGTACCTTTTAGATAATCTGTTGCAATAGCCTCATAATTATTGCGGTTTTCGTTGTGGGCTACAAATGATGCAGGAGTCGCGTGTGTTACAGCACTTGTACTGACCACTCCTGTTGCCATTCCATGTTTGTGAACAACATCAATAATAGATGGAGCTACAGTTGTGTCCGGTGTCATCCCTATCATATAATTATTTGTCTTTATACCACATGAAATAGCAGTTCCGCCAGCTCCCGAATCGGTCACGTAATTGTCGGCAGAATATGTAATGCTGAAACCCGAATAAGGAAACTGTTCCATAAAAAGCGGCTGTTGACTTACTGACATGGCGGCATAGACATGTGCCTCACCCATTCCATCACCAATAAGCAAGATTATATTTCGTGGTTTTTTAGGCGGGCCGGCATGAATTTCATTCGTTGAAACAAGGCTGCCTGTGAGGAGCAATATTAAAATTAGAAACTGATTTATCAATCTTTTTTTCATGCCTGAATTTATTAATCTTAAATAATACTAAAATATAATAACAACAAATGTACTCATTTAATTTTGCCAAACAGAAAGATTTTTTCTTTGGGGATCCTGTATTTTACCCATTTATCGGGCACTATCTTCCAGTTATTCAAAGGCTTGGGACTTATGGTCTTATTTTTTTCTATAGTCTTAAGTATATAATATCTAAGGTCCCTGTCAGTGGAAGAAATCAGCCTTTCACGCAATTCCTCCTGGTCGATTCCGGCTCCTTTAGTAAGATGTCCTCCGCCGCCGTTTCCCCTGTATGAATTTATTGCTGCTTTATAGAGTTTTTGTTTTTCAAATGGCCGGCCGTCGGTAAATGAAATGATTTTTATCCTGCTGCCCGCTGGTTTGCTAACATCAACAATATATTCCAGACCGGCTCCGGAATCAAAATTGTAATAGGCATTTGCGAGCCAGGCTCTTCCGTCTGTCAGTACAGGCTTCCCGTTATTACCGAGCCGGTACTTTAACAGGTAATCATCCGGCCCCTCCATGGTATTAAGCCATTCTGAATAAGAATATTCGAGATATTTCAAGATCTCTTCTCCTCTCATACTCATAGTATACAGCATGTTCTCATACCGGTATAGTTTGAACATATCTCCCACTGTTACAGGTCCTTTGGCAATAGTTACATCGAATGACAACGGAGCGGCAAAGGAGACATCAGCACCTGTGATATCGAGCTGTATTGAATGGATCATATCTGTGAATGCTGATGACCCGAAATATGAATCACGAGATGTAATAGCTTCAGGCAAGTATCCAATTACCCTTGTAACATACTCCTTTATTGTTTTTTCATGTTCTTTAAACCTTTCAAGAAAACCTGCATCAGGCTCAAGTTCATTAACCCTGATAAGCTGTCCCGAAATTGTTTTTTTCGTTTTCCGGAAGAAACCTTTTGATGACAGAGTGATATCAGCTTGGGCAATATACTGCGATCTGCTTCCTCCATTGAGAATAAGAACTGTATCACCTGCAGAATTTATAAATTTCTCGTTTGCAGGTCTGTGATCATGTCCGCATAAAATAATATCAAATCCCGGTACTTTCCACGCAACAGCTGAAGTACCATTTTCATTTAAAGAATCATCCAGCTTGTAATTTTCGTTTGCGGTATTCCATCCTGAATGAAACATGCCAACTACAATATCAGGTTTTTGTTTCAATATTTCAGGCATCCAGAGTTTTGCCGTCTCGACCATATCCCTGAATTCAATACCTGAATAAAGTTCTTCAGGCAACCAGGTCGGAATAGCAGGTGTGACCATGCCAAGCACAGCGACACTGATATTCTCCTTCTTCAGGATGACATAAGGTTTAAAATATGGTTCACCGCTTTCAACATCAACAGCGTTAGCTGCCAGAAGCGGGAAATTAAATTCATTAACCAGCCGGTCATAAACTGAATGGCCAGCCTCAATATCATGATTGCCAACAGTACAGGCATCATAGCCCATCCAGTTCATGGCTTCAGACAAAATATGCGGCGATGTTGTATCAATAAAATTATAATAATATACAGTAGGCTGTCCCTGAAGATTATCTCCGTTATCAAGCAGGAAAACTGTATTTTCAGAGTTCCTAAGTTCTTTAACATACCCCGCGGTTCCGGCGAGTGAAGCATCCAGCGGCTCATTTTCAATAAAATCCCAGGGAAGGATTACGCCATGGAGATCGGTTGTCTCAAGAATAGAGATATCTTTTGTGTCGGGCGCAGTACATGCTGTAAGACACAAGATAATTCCAAGCAATAAGCTAACAAATTTGGCTTTCATATATTATTTCTTTTACGTCATAAACATATGAAAGAATATTTATTTTATTCATATGTAATAATTATTTTAAATTCATACAGGTAATGAATTGATATATTTGTATAATCAATTGTTATCACTTTTATTTTTCAATAACTAATTAAAGTATTGCTTTATAAGTATACTAAAATAGTTTCATTCTTTAAATTTTTATTAACCCATCCGCCAATCCCTTACCTTAAACAATAACTATCCTTTTTTTTGATATTCAACACCTCCGGTGTTGTACCCTGGATACCGCATTTTACCATGGATGTAACCATGGATATTGGAATTGGACGCCACAGGCGTCGAAGTATTATTAAAATCCAATCTGCCGGATAAAGATATGTATAAAAGGGAGGAGCCTTAAGAGAGTTGGGATGTGGAGGTGGGATCATTAATTAGACCGGATTTTATAATTTTTTTTTTATTTTTATATATATTAGATATCCATCGCATTATATGGTTCAAACCGGCCTCGAAATAATACGGAATAAATTTCCTTCACAGTTAAAAGGAAAAAGGATCGGCGTTTTATGTCATGCTCCAAGTATCACAAGTGATTTTCTTCACATAACAGATTTCCTCTTCTGGTGTGATGACTGCAAATTGGCAGCTATTTTTGGCCCTCAGCATGGCCTTTTTGGACAGACCCAGGATAATATGATCGAATGGGAAGGCGCCATTCACCCGGTCTTTGACATCCCTGTTTACAGCCTCTATGGGCAGAACCGGAAACCGGAATTATGGATGCTTGAGGATATTGATGTTTTATTGATTGATTTACAAGATATTGGCGCCAGGCTTTATACATATGTCTGGACAGTAAAATTATGTATGGAAGCATGCTGTGAAGCGGAAATCCCGGTTTGGGTACTTGACCGGCCGAATCCAGTTGGGAAGCTCCCATTTGATGGCCCTGTTCTGAAAGAGGAGTATTTCACGTTTGTGGGAGGAGCCGCAATTCCTTTATGTCACAGGATGACTATCGGTGAGATAGCTCTGTGGCTGAAAGAGAATTATTATCCGAGTTGCAAGCTTAAAATAGTATGGATGAAGGAATGGACCAGATTTTCGATGTATAATGAAACAGGACTCCCCTGGGTTTTACCTTCGCCAAATATGCCAACACCACAAACGGCAACTGTCTACCCGGGAACGGTTCTAATAGAGGCTTTAAATATCTCTGAAGGAAGGGGAACAACTGTTCCTTTTGAGCTCTTCGGCGCCCCTTTCCTGGATTCGGAGAAGCTAAAGAAAAATCTTGACCAGCGCATGATTTCCGGATGTATTTTCAGGACACATCACTTCATTCCCACATTTAATAAATACAGCGGAGAACCCTGCAACGGGCTCCAGATCCATATAACTGATATAACCGCTTATCGCCCGGTTGCAACAGTATTGGAGATTTTTGATGCTGTAATGGAATTATTTCCGGAAGATTTCAAATTCAATCTGCCACCCTATGAATATGAGTATAACCTTATGCCTTTTGACATTCTGTCGGGAGACTCCGGAATGAGAACAGTCCTGATTAACCGGTCACCACTAAAACCGGAACTTGAAAGGTGGGAATCCGAAATAGAGGAATTTAAAAAGGAGTTTGCCAGGATAGCATATTATAAGGAATAAACAATAAACCATAATACCCGATAAAATTTTGCAGCCACATTATTCTGTCAGATACAGGAAAGGCATTAGGATTGCTTCTCCCGACTTCGTCTGGATCGCAATGACAATACATCATATACTATTTTTATTAGCAGGAAAACCGAGGACCGAGGACCGAGTAACCAGCATTAATTATTTGCAATAAGATGCCAGCTTATCAACCAGCTGGTCGGCATAGATCGGTTTAAGAATAAAATCGTCAAAACCTGACGCGATTATAGTCTCCATATCGCCGGACATGCCATATGCTGTCTGAGCAACTATTTTAATATCCCTTCCCATCTCCCTGATCTTTTTTGCGGCGGTATATCCATCCATTACCGGGAGTTGGATATCCATCAGAATAATATCGATATCAGGATTCTTTTCGGTAACACTGATAGCTTCCACACCATCGCCTGCATTCAGGAGATCTGCTCCTGCCCTCTCAAGTATTTTATTAAGATATAGCCGGCTTGACAGATCATCTTCCACTATGAGTATCTTTTTCCCTTTAAGAGTTTCTGTCACCATGATACGTTATTTATTCAAAAAGCCCGTCATCCCTCAGAAGAAGCAAGATAGCAGACTGGGATACGACGATATATTTTTCCTTGTTGAATTCAATCTCGATTGCACTGTTTTGCAGATAAACAGCCTGATCACCCTCTTTTGGCTGAAGAGGAACATATTTAGGCTCATCGGTACTGTTTTTCCACGGTTCATCACTATCGTTTACAGACGGTATCGGATATCCCGGACCTACCTTAAGTACATACCCTATCTGTACTTTTTCATTCTCATTAACTCCAGGAGGCAGATAAAGACCACTTTTTGTCTTTGACTGGGGAGTTTTGGGTTTAATAAGGATCCTGTCACCAACGACAATCAGCTTATGCAGGTCTTTTTCGTCAAGTAAAACATTCATAACAAGCAAAAATACCATTTTTTGTATAATCTATCGGATTGACGGGCAGATTTAGTTAATATTGTAGTATCGTTTTGAATATTTTCTGACAATGGCAGCTACTGATTCTTATAAAACAATCAAATCGGTTTCTGAAGGGATTTATAAGGAAAAGGGCAGTAAGTTTATTGCATTCGCATATCCTGTGTTCCAGAAGGAGGAAATTAAGGCAATTATTGAAAAAACCCGAAAGGCACATCATAATGCAAAACATCATTGCTTTGCTTATATTCTTGGATCTAAGGGCGATACATGGAGAGTTAATGATGACGGTGAACCTTCCGGAACCGGAGGACGTCCAATTCTCGGACAGATAAGATCACTCAATCTGACAAATACACTTATTGTTGTTTCCAGGTATTTCGGAGGGACCCTCCTGGGAGTAAGCGGACTGTCAAATGCCTATAAATCAGCAGCCATGTCTGCTCTGGATAATGTAGAAATTACCGATCATATAATACAGGAGTTTTATGAAATCGAGTTTCCTTATTCAGCTATGAATGACGTTATGATGGTGATTAAGGAGGAAAATATAACTCAATCGAAACAATCTTTTGATCTTGAATGCAGGATCATGCTGAATTTCAGATCATCCGCTAAAGAGAGTATCCTGGGCAGATTATCAAGAATTACCGGTCTTAATTACAGGTTTATATCGTCCGGATAGCATTGAGTTTTTGGTTAAAGTTTTTAATTAATTATTAACAGACACCAGTGTTGTGGTTTATCTTGAGTAATTTTGAATAGATCAGTTAATTGCTTCTAAATAGTCCCAGTCTAATGAAAAACAGAAGTTTAGTCTCAATAGATGATTTCTCAACCAGTGAGATGATCGGCATTCTCGATATGGCCGAAAAATTCGAAAAGCAACCTGTACGAAAACTATTGGAAGGCAGGGTAATAGCTACACTTTTTTTTGAGCCCTCAACCAGGACCCGTTTAAGCTTTGAGAGTGCCATTAACAGGCTCGGAGGGAAAATAGTCGGATTTTCTGATGCAGCAAGCTCCAGTGTCACAAAAGGTGAAACTCTCCACGACACCATCAAGATGGTAAGCAGTTACAGTGACCTCATCGTTATGCGTCACCCTATTGAAGGAAGCGCAAGGTATGCCAGTGAGATTGCTACTGTTCCGGTGATAAATGCCGGGGACGGAGCTAACCAGCACCCCACACAAACAATACTTGACCTTTACTCAATAAGAAAAACCCAGGGGACACTCGAAAACCTGAATGTTTTTATGGTGGGTGATCTAAAATATGGAAGGACAGTTCATTCTCTGGCGATGGCCATGTCGAGATGGAAAGCGACATTTAATTTTATATCTCCCGAAGAGCTCAAGATGCCGGATGAATTTAAGCTATACCTTGATAATATGGGGCTAAAATATTATGAGCACTCTGATTTCTCGGAAATAATTTCAAAAGCAGATATCATTTATATGACACGGGTTCAGAAGGAAAGATTTTCTGATCCCATGGATTATGAAAAGGTTAAGAATGTATATGTATTGAAAAATGCGATGCTGAAGGATACAAAACCCAATATGAAGATATTACATCCGCTGCCCAGAGTAAACGAGATACATATTGATGTGGATACCAATCCAAAGGCATATTATTTTGAACAGGCTCTTAACGGTGTTTTTACACGCCAGGCAATACTGTGCACATTATTAGGTATTAAATTGTAAAGAGAAGAATCATGAAGGAACCGAAACAATTGGTAGTCAGTGCCATTCAGAATGGAACTGTAATTGATCATGTACCGGCAAAACACCTCTTCAAGGTAATCCAGATACTCGGGCTCGATCATATTGATAACCAGATTACTTTCGGGACAAACCTGGAAAGCAAAAAGCTTGGAAGAAAAGCAATCATTAAGATTGCCGATATGTTTTTCAAGGATGATGACATAAACAGGATAGCTCTTGTAGCCCCTGATGCCAAATTAAATATTATACGGGATTACGAGGTTGTGGAGAAGAAGGTGGTTGTTGTTCCTGATACAATAATAGGTATTGCCAGATGCATGAATCCCAAATGCATAACAAATTTTGAACAGGTCACAACCCGTTTCAGGGTGGTATCAAAGAAAAATGTTGCCCTTAAGTGCCACTATTGTGAAAAGATAACCAACCAGGAAAACCTGGAAATAATTTAATCCTGTATATACAGACAGATTCAAGATTCAAGATTCAACATTCCGCAATCCGCAATTCCTGAGAGCTACCTTAACCTGTCAAACGATCTGACAAGTTCCTCATCCTTCCTTATCCCTCTGTAAGCCAGAAACGCGCAAATAAGCATCAATACAGGCAAAATTAAGTTAATTCCGGGAGAAAGAACTGCATTAAAATTCCTGATCATATAGAACGAGCAGACTGCCAAAACAATAACCATAATTATTATAAGGCCTGTCAGACCCGCTGTAATCTTCATTTGCAGCTTCCTGTTTTTAAAAACAAATATGGTTATGAAGGAAACGAGAGGTATCAGCAGCAATAAAAAAGTGACGGGGATCACTTTTTCTATGTTCTCTGTAACAGCACTATCTGTTACTTTGAATATTCCCCCCAGCTTGATGTAAAACTGATTATGCAAATCATCCTTGAATCTTAATATCTTACCCCAAAGGAATAAAGTTGAAAACAAGGTTGTCATTAGTAAATATAATGACTGTATACGTTGTATCATGATACGGTTTTTTAATGCAATGTAAAAGTAATATGTTTTATTCAAATCATCCTTAAGAGAAGGCCCGATGAATATAAGCTGTTTTATGAATATTTAACATATTTTTCAATGAGCATATAATCCAGCAATCGACAAATTATCTACATTTGCTGACCGGCAAAACAGATAATCAATTCATTGAACCAAAACCGGCATTAGCTGTTTAGGAACCAGATGAAAAAAATAAGATTTTAATTCATGAATAGAAAATTAAAAACAATAATAACAATAGTGTTAATTATTGTACTGGCGGGAATAATATTTTACCCCAAGATAAAGCCGCTTATTTCAGCTAAATCAAGAAATTCAGGCCAGGTTTCAGGAAGGGGTCCTGCACAGGGTCCGGGAGCCGGAAGGATGCAGGGCAGGCAACTGCTTAATGTAAACGGATTCCTGATTCAACCTGCTCAGATGAGTGAGCTTATTAACAGCACCGGCACATTAAGACCTGATGAAGAGGTTGAATTATCATTCGAAACATCAGGTAAGATCGTTGACATAAATTTTACTGAAGGCACGAGGGTTAAAGAGGGAGATCTTCTTGCCAAGATCAACGACAGGCCCCTGCAGGCTCAATTACAGAAGCTGCAGGCTCAGAAAAAGCTTGCTGATGAAAAAGAGTTTCGTCAGCGCAGCCTTCTCGGCAAGGATGCAATAAGTCAGGAGAGTTATGATCAGATTGTTACCGAGCTACAGACAATAGAGGCAGATATTAATCTGATTAAAGCCCGTATTTCAGAAACAGAATTGCGTGCGCCCTTCGACGGAATAATCGGTCTTCGTTACTTAAGTGAAGGCAGCTATGCGACTCCCTCTATCAAAATAGCAAGACTAATAAAAATGAGCCCCATAAAACTCGAATTTTCAATACCTGAACGGTATGCTTATGAGGTTAATATAGGGTACCCAGTTACATTTATAGTGGATGGCAGCAATACAATTTATGAGGCCAAAGTTTATGCGGTGGATCCTAAGATTGAACTGGCCACCAGGTCAATAGTCCTGAGAGCCCTGTATCCGAATAAAAATGAAGAGCTCAAGTCAGGACGTTATGCTGCTGTAACACTCGAGCTCTCGAAGATAGATAATGCCATTGCAATTCCCACAGAAGCACTCGTCCCGGAAATGGAAGGGGAATTAGTGTATGTTTACAGAAATGGCAAAGCATCGGTGGTGAGAGTTAATACTGGTTTGCGTACCGAATCACTCATTCAGATCGTATCGGGACTTGAATTCGGTGATACTTTGCTGACTTCAGGCATCCTGCAGCTTCGTGAGAGTTTGCCTGTTGTACTTGACACGCTGATAACAAACTAAACCAGCCAAAACCAGCAACATGAGCCTCTCATCACTAAGTATAAACAGACCTGTATTGGCAACTGTGTTTGCCATAATCATACTGTTATTCGGGATTGTCGGTGCTACTTTCCTGGGAATCCGTGAATTCCCAAGTGTCGATCCTGCTATAATTTCAGTAAGTACATCTTACCCCGGGGCCAATTCTGATGTTATTGAAACCCAGATCACCGAACCCCTTGAACAATCTATCAACGGCATTCCGGGTGTGCGCTCGTTAACAAGTGTAAGCCGTCAGGGCTCAAGCAGGATCACCGTTGAATTCGAACTATCGGTGGATCTTGAAACAGCGGCTAATGATGTCAGGGATAAAGTATCGCAGGCTATGAGAAGACTACCACGCGACTGCGACCCACCTACCGTGACTAAAGCAGATGCTGATGCCAGCCCCATACTTTTTCTGACAATTGAGAGTCAGAAAAGATCATTGCTTGAGCTGTCAGAAATAGCTGACCTGACGTTAAAGCAGCAGCTTCAGACTGTATCAGGAGTAAGCGCAATAAATATTTTCGGTGAAAAACGGTATGCAATGCGCCTGTGGATTGACCCCGTCAAGCTGGCCGGTTATAAATTGACACCTATGGATGTCAGAAACGCTATTACCCGCGAAAATGTCGAATTGCCCTCGGGTACTATTGAGGGTACAACAACCCAGCTGACAATAAGAACACTGGGATTGATGACAACCCCAAAAGAGTTTAATGATCTGATAATTAAACAGTCAGGAGATCAGATAGTCAGGTTTCAGGATATTGGCAGGGCCGAGCTTGGTCCGGAAGATATCAGAGGTATCCTGAAAAATGACGGTGTACCAATGGCAATGCTTGCGGTTGTTCCGCAACCCGGTTCCAACCAGATTGAAATAGTTGATGAGATATACAGGCGCCTGGAATATATACGAAAAGATCTCCCCGATGATGTTAAGGTAAATGTAAACTATGACAATACCGAATACATACGTTCCTCAATTTCTGAAGTAAAGAATACCATCTTCATAGCCTTTCTTCTTGTAGTGGTTATTATATACTTCTTCCTGCGGAGTTGGAGGGCAACTATTATTCCGATACTGGTCATCCCTGTTTCCCTTATTGGCTCATTTTTCATAATGTACCTGGCAGGATTCTCAATAAATGTTCTAACGCTTCTTGCAATGGTGCTTGCAATAGGAATCGTTGTCGATGATGCCATTGTGGTGATGGAGAATATTTATGTTAAGGTTGAATCGGGCATGTCCCCTTTTGAAGCAGGGCTAAAAGGATCAAAAGAGATCTATTTTGCAATTATTTCGACAACGATCACACTTGTTTCCGTCTTCTTTCCAATTGTTTTCCTTCAGGGCATAACCGGACGTCTGTTCAGGGAATTCGGTATTGTAATGGCGGGTACGGTTGCTATTTCTGCCTTTCTGGCTCTTTCACTTACACCGATGGTCTCAACAAAACTGTTAAGACATGAAAAAAACCATACCTGGTTCTACAGGAAAACTGATCATTTCTTTCAAAATCTCAATAGAGGTTATAAAAATTCACTGAGCTCATTTCTTACACATCGCAGGTATGCTTTTCTGATCCTGGCAGTTGCTATCGGGTTAATATTTCTTCTCTGGACTACAATACCCTCCGAAATGGCTCCCCTGGAAGATCGTTCACAAATTACAATAAATATGTCAGCGACTGAAGGTGCCACCTATGAGTATATGCTGGCTTATGCTGACGACCTTGCAGACCTGGTCGAACAAAAAATACCGGAGCGTGTCCGGTATACTACAATGGTACGGGGAGGTACTTTTGCAAATATAAGAATAGTGCTTACAAAACCTGATGAAAGAGAGCGAACCCAGCAGGCTATTGCTGATGATCTGTCAGCAGATCTGCGAAGCAAGACAAAAGCCAGGGCATTTGTAATGCAGCAGTCGACTTTTGGCAGCCGGCGGGCAGGAATGCCTGTTCAGTATGTTCTTCAGGCAACTTCGATAGAAAAACTCAGAGAGATACTTCCCGAGTTTATGGATAAAGTGATGGAAAGCGAAGTACTCCAGATGGCTGATGTGAACCTGAAGTTTTCAAAACCTGAGCTGAGGATACATATTAACCGTGAAAAGGCAATTTCAATGGGAGTATCTACACAGAATATCGGACAGACACTTCAACTTGCTCTCAGTGGTCAGCGTTTCGGGTATTTCTTCATGAATGGGAAACAGTACCAGATACTTGGTGAGCTTGCACGGTCTGACAGGAATAAGCCTTTGGATCTTAAATCGTTATATGTAAGGAACAACAGCGGGGATATGATACAGTTCGATAATCTTGTTACACTTTCAGAAGAGACTGCCCCACCCCAGCTTTACAGGTACAACAGATTTGTGGCTGCTACTGTATCGGCCGGTCTGGCTCCCGGGAAGACAATAAGTGAAGGTCTTGAAGAGATGGACAGGATAGCTGATGAGGTCCTTGATGAATCCTTCAGGACAGCCCTGGCAGGTGATTCAAAAGATTTCCGTGAGAGCTCGTCAAGTCTTATGTTTGCATTCATGCTTGCTCTTATTCTTATATTCCTGGTTCTTGCTGCACAGTTTGAAAGCTTTAAGGACCCTTTCATTGTCATGATGACTGTTCCCCTTGCCCTTACTGGAGCGCTGGTGTTTATGTGGTATTTTAACATCACGATGAATATTTTCAGCCAGATAGGTCTTATAATGCTTATTGGCCTCGTGTCAAAAAACGGTATTCTTATTGTGGAATTCGCCAACCAGAGAAAAAGCGCAGGTATGAAGAAGATTGATTCGATCAAATATGCTGCTGCTGCACGTTTTCGTCCGATACTGATGACAAGCTTTGCAACTATCCTGGGTATCTCACCATTGGCCCTTGGCCTTGGAGAGGGTGCACAAAGCCGGATTGCTATGGGTATTGCTGTCATCGGCGGAATGGTCTTCTCTACATTCCTGACTCTGTATGTAGTACCTGCTATTTATACCTACATTTCAAGTGAAACAAAAACAAAACCTGATGAAAATAAAGAGGTTACTGTCGCTTAGCCTTACTGTCTTCATCCTTTGCGGATCAG
>Ga0307419_10000982_pt1 | contig 14807 bp, 13 predicted proteins | sample SalMarWE160230MG_2_FD_202512 | JGI IMG/M metagenome (GOLD analysis project Ga0307419, IMG submission 202512) | Salt marsh sediment microbial communities from the Plum Island Ecosystem LTER, Massachusetts, United States - WE1602-30 | ecosystem: Environmental > Aquatic > Marine > Intertidal zone... | reverse complement strand
TCTTTCAATGTCAACTTTTCTGGTTTCTTTTCCACAAACCAACATAGTGTCTGCTGACCTATACGTGACTATTCGTGCTGATGGAAGTATAAGTCCTGAGTCTGCTCCAGTTCAACGAAATGGAGAATTCTATACTTTGATAGGTGGTACGGATATGAATCATCTGATAGTGGAGAGAAGCGACATAATAATTGATGGAAATGGCATGCATCTTGAAAGTGACAAGGGCACTGAGACTATAATCTACTTACACAACGTGAGAAATGTAACGGTGAAAAATTGCGTCATCGGAAAGTCTGATTTCGGCATTGTCTTGGATTCTGTCTCAGGGATTACAATTACTGGAAACATAATTACCGAAGCCCACCTCGTGATGTGGCCAGCTGCTGCCATTTATATTGAGGGTGAAACTTCAAACATTAAGATTGTTGGAAACACCATAAAAAACAACGATTGTGGCATTATGGTTTATGACGAGTCTCCCAATCTCATTATTTATCATAATAACTTCATAGAGAACACTCAGAACTTCTATATAGGGTCGGGGTATATTTCGTCTTTTTCGGCAAGATGGGACAACGGCACGACAGGAAACTACTGGAGCAACTACGATGGCAAAGATAATGACGGTGATGGAATTGGAGACACCCCATTTCAAATCTACCAAAACATTACTGACAACTATCCACTAATGACACCCATGGAACCCTACGTAATTCCAGAGTTTCCCTCATGGGTCCTTCTCCCGTTGCTTCTTGTGGCAACCTTAGTGGCGTTAATCTGCAAAAAACGGCTAACCAAAAACCTAAGCCGCCAACAGAATTCATTCATATTAGGCTCCTAATCGCAGCGTATTGTTGAAAAAACAGTATTAACTAACAGTTTTTCGTCTTAATGCGTTTCTGTAAACGGTGACTACTACTGTTGCTATCAGGAACAATGGCAAAATAATCCATGAGGGAAACTCTGGGATCGCTTCTGTTCCGATTATTTCCACTGTTTTGGTGTTTTGGTTGTAGGTGAAGTAAATGTGGATGTTGTTTTCGCCTTCATTGATTGAAGGGGTTACAGGGTTGCCGTCCACTAGGATAGCCCACTCGGTTTCATCAGCGTAAAGCAGTTCTTTTGGAATTGTCACGTTACAGAATCCTGTTGTTCCGTTTTCGCCCATCACATTAAACCGTATTCGGGTGCCTTCAGGGTCAAAACTGAGCTCAGAGACCGTGGAGTTGCTGACAACATTAACGTTGTATTTTTTTCCTTCCCATGTTCCTGCATTAAAGATTGTGATGGGAGCCGTAAGCGCGGGCACTGGCTCCATCATTGGATGGTTGTCTCTGTTGTTTTTATCTATAATGTATGGAGTGTCTCCTATGCCGTCTCCGTCCCAGTCAGTACCTTTGTAGTCGCTCCAATAGTTACCGACTGTGCCATTATCCCAATTATTCACACTGCCTTCATCAGCAAGAAGCAGCCCATTGTTGACAAAGTTGTTATAATAAATCTTATTGCCTAAACTATCCATCTGAAAATCAATGCTCTTCTTGTTATCTGTAATATTGTTACCAAGCAGGTAGTTATAGGGTGAGCCAAAGAACCACAGACCAACCATGCTGTTGTTTGTTACAGAGTTTCCTGACATGCTATTACAATGAGAGCCGTAGATGTCTATGCCACGTTTATTCTTTGTTATGTTGTTTCCCCGAATAGTGTTGTAGTTCGAAAAATACAGTAGGACACCATTTGCGCCGTTGTTTATTATTGTATTTCCAAAAATGTTGTTTACGCCACTATCAAGGCTTATACCGTTCCCTTCATTGTGTGCTATATAGTTTGCAGAGATGTTGTTGTTTCTTGAGGCGAATGCGTGGATGCCTGTATCAAATTTCTTGATTGCCATGTTTCTGATTGTAACGTGGCTTCTACGTATCAACTGTATTCCGTATCCGCTTCCATTTCCTTGTAGGGTGTAGCCTTCTCCATCAATTACAACATCGTCTTTTTCCACAACAATAGGACTATAAATGTTGTCAGTGAAGGTGTAGAGGTTTCCATCTCTCAGAATCTTATCCGTTCCCTCAACCGTTCCATCATCCCTGATGTAGACTGTGCTTTCTGCCTTCACTATTCCAATTTCTGAAATGAAAATCAAAGCAAAACAGAGAATCAGTAACAGAATGAGAGCCGTTTTTTGCTCCCTCATCGTTAACACCTGAAAACAACTAGAGTAACATAGCTAAAAAAGGGTTTTTGTAAATTTTTCTTGACCTATCAAATAATACGTTAGTCAAGTTTTCTTGACCAAAAAGAATCAACATCCATTTTTACCCAGACACTCAAAGGCGCGACTCTAAACATATTAGGAGCCTAATAACAGAACATTGTTGAAAAATAGCTTTTTCTTGGAAGCTAGGTTGGCTGGTTTTTCTTTGTTTGTTGTTCTGCGGTTTGTGCGTAGGTTGGGTCTATTTCGAAGCCGATGTAGTCGACGCCTAGCCTCTGGCAGGCAACTGCGGTGTTGCCGATTCCCATGAACGGGTCTAAAACAAGCTTGGTTCGTTCTAGCCCATGAAACTTGATGCACATCATCGGCAGTTTAGGCGGAAACGCGGACGGATGTGGTCTCTGTCTCTTCCGGGACCAGATAGTCTTGTAAGGAATAAACCATGTGTCCCCCCGGTCTCTGAGGTCTCGAACCGCCTTCTTCCACCGCCCAATGTTGCTCTTATCCTGATAGGGCACGCCCACCGCCATCTTGTCAACTTTGACTTTTCCGTCTTTGGTGAACTGGAAAATGTACTCGTGGCACTTGTTTACGAAACGTTCACTGTTGACGGGCTTAAAGTGCCCCACCGCAATGTCCCCTCTGATGTTCGGGTAATCGCCAGCATCCTCCTGTGGTATCGCAATCGATTTTATCCAGTGAATAACATTCTGCAACACGAAATGCTTCCTGAACCTAAACGCCACCTCCCAGGCAACCCACGGGTCCTTCGGTTTATGTCCAATGTTCAAAAAGAATGAGCCAGCGTCGCTGAGAACCCGTTTACATTCCTCTGCCACCGTTTCCATCCAATCAAGATACTGCCCTCTGGAAACCGAGTCATCATACACGCCATACTTTATTCCCAAATTATAGGGCGGAGACGTCACAATCACATCCACTTCCCCATCCTCAAGGAACCGCCTCATCCCCTCAACGCAATCACCGACAATTATCCTGTTCTTTTCGCATCTCACCAAACTTACGTCACCCTACAACCATCAAGCGACCAACAACAAACATTCATATCAGGAGACTAATAAAAGTGGATTGTTGAAAACAGTGTTTTTTCTGTGGAAACCAAGCAACAACACAAAAACGACTCTTAAAACCATTCTGAGAAAAACGATTTCGGTGAATCTGTCAGACGCGGGCTTTCATTCAAACATTACGGGCATCGCTCAGGTGGGCGAATCTTTCGAAATTGGATGCTCAAAGAAAAGATTCAAGAGAACCCCAACTGTTGATTCGGTCGCAAAAGTTAAATACGCTATTCTTTGAGTTTTAAAGGGGAGAAAATGGAAGTTAAGAAGGTTGCCAAACTTCTTCTACTTATTTCATTACTTTCTTCTTTAAGTTTAATTACACCTTTACCCGCCAAGGCATCTTTTGACCCCTCTCAAGCAGCCTACTACGAAGAAGTAAAGAGCGTTCTCTCCCTCACCCCCCGAGCAGGAGGAAATGCTTGAAAAGTATGGCTTCGTAGTCGTTGAACTATTGAATGACTCAGCCTCGGAAGGCCTCTTCAATCCTGCACTGCACTTTGAAGACTTCTACTTCTACAAAGTCTATCACAACGACCTACCAGTATTCGTCACCACCGACTCGATTCTTCACCTTTTCCACGTGGTCTTTGATTGCTCACTGAAGCTTATAGAGAAACAACATCTATACCCTATGGCTCTTGAACTCAGCCAGTATTGCTTCCAGAAATCACTGGACGACTACACAGCAATTACCCATGACGGTTCCATGCAATACTGGGCAACAAGAAACTCCACAGTCTACTTTGCCGTAGCCCTCTCCCTGCTAACCGGCGAAACCGTAAACGTGCCGGCAGAGCTTTCAGAAGACTTGAACTTTTTCCTAGACAACATATACGCCGAGGAACCTAAGTTCGTTGATGCCGCATGGTGGAATATCCCAGAGCCCCCTTTTGACATATTGATAAAATACGATTTCACACAATTCACGGTGCGGGGACATTACCTAGGCGACACACAACTTGAACGATACTTCCGCGCCTTGATGTGGTTTGGTCGCTGCCCAGTTTTTGTTCCACGCAACGACGAGAACTACGTTTGGTCCGTCAGGCACTTTGACGATGCAAGCATGGTCTACATGAGAGACATCCTAAAAGCAAATTCGACGCATTATGAAAGTTGGAAATTGCTGTATGATGTAACCAACGCACTTGTGGGGGAAAGCGACTCGATAAATCTGCTGACTCTTGATACTGCACTTCAGAATGCCTTCGGAGACTCTACCTATTACTTCAGCCACGTTGCCGCCGAGGGTGGGCTTACGGCTTTGAGGGAAGAATTTGGCAAACCTGAGTACGCCCAGCAGATACTGGGTCAAGCTGTGTTAACGTATGGCGTGCTTCCACGCTACCCCGTAGTTTACCAGTTTATGGGTCAACGTTATGTGCCCGACTCTTACATGTTCCAGCATCTCTGCTGGGATAAGGTGCTACCGGACTCTCATGGGGATCGGCGGATAATGCCCAAGGGGCTCGACGTATTCGCGGTTTTAGGCTCAGAGCGAGCATACCAGTTATTGGCTCCCGATTTTGACTATGAAGGATTTGAAGAAAATCTCACAAATCTGACATCAGAATTTGCGGATTGGAGTGAAAGCGACTGGCAGAAGTCGTCGTATACCTCTTGGATGTATGCCCTAGAAAGCCTGATTTACCCCACCTACTTCGACGAGTATCCCGAGTTTATGCAAACATTAGCCTGGCAAGATGAGAAACTGAACACAGCATTAGGAAGCTGGGCTCAACTGAGACATGACACCATACTATACGCCAAACAAACCTACATACCGGTGTTTTTCTGCAGCTACCCCGAAGCCTTCGCTGAACCCAACCCAGCCTTCTACTCGAGAATGCAGGACTTATGCGAACGAACCCTTGCAGCAGTAAACATACTTGAGTCGGAGGAAGTGAACCCTGCGATAGCAGACTCACTCCAAACATTGAAAGATGCAACCCAAAAGCTTGAAGTTATCTCCGAGAAGGAGCTAGCCAATGAGCCGCTTACAGAAGAGGAAGTTGACTTCATGAAAAAGCTGGTCTGGAATTGTGGCTCAGGCGGCTTCATAGGATGGTACGTAGACACAATACATGCCATAGCTCAGACAGCAAACAGCACTGCGACCTTGGAGGTTCCGGTGATAGCTGACGTGGCAACCTTTCCGCCAGACGACATAGACTATCCGCCTCAGATACTGCACGTTGGCACCGGTTACGTGAACGCTTTGGTGGTTCTATTCCCGAAACCTGACGGAACCTTAGTCGCGGCGGTAGGTCCAGTCTTCTCCTACTACGAGTTTAGGCTGATAGGAACAGAGCGCCTGAACGATGATGAATGGAAGGAGATGCTGACCTGGAGCAACAGAACCGAGTACCTCCCCGAGTGGCTCCAAGACGTTTACGGAAGGGCGGAGCCGCTGGCAGTTCCCGACTACCTTAACAGCACCGTGTTTGCTATTTTAATGGTGTCAACTCTAACTGTCTTGGCGTTTAGAAAGGTAATCAAAGCCAAGAAAAAGTTTATTCGCCCAAAAAGGGATTGACGCACTATAAACCAAAAACGGGTTTTTCACAATTCAGTTCTACATCAATTCTGTGAGAAGCGATTTTGGTGGGGCCGCCCGGATTTGAACCGGAGTCCCGAGAGTCCAAGTCTCAGAGCCTGGACCAAGCTAGCCGACGGCCCCTCTCTCTCTGACCGAACAGAGAAACCACCAGATTCTGCAATCTGGTAGCTTATGATGAGCACCAATTTCCTTTAAAACTTTGTGTGTTCGATAGGGAAGGCGCTGTTTATTATGGATGGTGTTTGTGGTCACCTGCTTGTCTGTTCCAGCACGATAACAAATTTCACCTAGTCAAGAAATCTTGACATAAAATGCGCTGCTTTTTTCTTTTTAGTCAAAAAAACTTTACAAAAAATCTTTTAGGCTAAAGAAGACTGAGAAATAATCGTGTGTTTGGTGTGAGATGAGATGAGTGAAAAGAAAGTTAGTGGCAGAAGAGTTACCGTTGAATCAATAGCCTGCATTATTTTAATAACTGTAATAGTTACAATAATTGCGTTCTATAGCTCAATTCTGGAATACAAAGACGGCACTATCAATTCTTTGAACTCTGAGATAGCGGATAAAGACGCACAGATTTCCTCGTTAGTTTCTTATAATGATACTCTTCAAAGCCAGATTAACAGCCTGAACGCCGATAAAGTCACTCTTCAAAACCAGATCGATGACCTCAACGAACAGAACACCAACCTTAATGAAATAATAAAACTGGGCAAATCTGAAGTTTTGATAGACGATTACTTTGAAAATGTGGCTGCAGGCTCATTTATCTCTTTGAATAGAACGGTGGATTATGCCGGATACATCAAATTTGAACACATTAGCGGTGTGACAACAACAGAAACAGGTGAAATCTACGTTCAGGTGGTCTGGTCTAGAAGCGACCTTGTATTCTACAACGAAAAAATGGTTGTTGGAGAAGATATGTTTTTTAGATTTCCAGTCCTGCCCACCTCAAACTTAGAAGTAAGAGTCGGCTATGATGACCCGTCAAACGGAACAGCAAACATAATGGCAACTATAGTCTACGTCTACTAACCCCCCTCATCTTCGGAACGTGATTATGCCATGAAGCTTCATATTTACCTCTTTAGGCATGGTGAAACCAATTTTAATAGAAGCAAAAGATTCACCGGACTGGTAAATTCGAGATTGACCCCTAAAGGAATAGAGCAAGCCAATTTGATAGCTGAAAAACTAAAAGAGAAAACGTTTCAAATAGCGTTTAAGACAAGCCTTTCACGTTCTGCCAACAGTCTCAAGATAGTCCTGAAATATCACCCCGAATGCAAGAAAGTCATTGTCGATGACAGATTGATAGAACGATCCTACGGAGACCTGAAGAGAAAACATCACAAAACTATAATCCAAAAATACGGTGAAAAACAATTTGACCTTTGGCACAGATCCTATGATGTTCCTCCTCCCGGAGGCGAATCAATACGGATGGTTGAAAAAAGGGTTTTGTCCTTCGTGAAAGATTTGCTTACCTTAATGAAAAGAGAGAAAGTCAATGTTGTGATTTCTGCTCATAACAATTCGATGCGACCCTTCAGAAGATACTTTGAGAATCTGACCATAAACGAAATGATGACGCTAGAGAATCCATACGACAAATATTTCGACTACACAATCGAATGTTAACTTTCATCGATTCTGTTTGATTATGTGCGCAGATGCGACCTTTCAGTCAAATTGGACTGTTGTACCATTCCAAAAGATCAGTTTCTCATATCGTTGCTCTCGGCTAAGCTCTGCTGTATCATAAATTATATCCAAGTTCTTGTCATACGCCGCCAGCAGACTGCTAGTTTCGTTCCACACCTTTGCAGAAAGCTCATCCGGACCCCACAGCCCCCATATTCTATCGTCTGGTCCACGGAATCCATAACCATAATCCTCATGAAGAACATAAGCCGTCTTCGAGACTTGCGTAGGCTGAGGAACATCATTCACGTAGTCCCAGAATCTTCTCATAGAATCCAGATGATCCTCAGTTAAGATCCCGTAACCCGTTACGTTTGTAGGATAATTGAAGACAATGATATACTTGGCGCCATTATCGTAAGCTAACACCAAGTCCCTGTACAGCATCTCTTCATCCTCGATATACGGCGGGTTTCGGTACGTCCAAGTTACGATTGCCCCCCACTCCCTGTTTTGCACAGCAGCTGCTCCCCTACAGAGTGCAACATGCAATTGTCTGCTGAAGTTCCAGCCAAACTCGGCAAAAACAACATCCCAGCCAGCCTCATAGTCAAACCAGTGCAGCAAATAGTCAGACGTGAAAGCCGTCACGTCAGCAGACTCTTCGAAGTGGGAGAAAAACAGCTGCAATCCACCATTCATGCCCTCAACGTACTGGGAAGCAGCGTCACTCCAATTTTCAGCCTCAGTAACGACTTTAGGAACGTTGGTGGAATCAAATTGCCTTCCTCCTGGTTCGTCGGAAACGTACACTCCCAAAAAGTGTTCTCCCCACCTCTCCTTAGCCACCTGAAAAAAGTCAGGCTTTTCAAGATACTGGGTTATGAACATGAACGGGATAAAATACAACCCTTTGCTGTGCAGGTAATCGCAGACTGCAGTAAGCTTGGTGGCGTTTGTTGTGACGTCCAATGAGCCTATCACAACAAGATTAACGTATTTCTCCACCTCATCCACAAACCTGACAATATCATCAACATTATCATATCCCACCTCTACACCCACAAACACCTCTTCCTGCTCTTCTTTCAGAAGTAAACCTCCGATTACAACCGCTAACAGAAGCACAACAACCATTAGCACCACAACAAACCAAAAGGCTCCAGCTCTACCTCGGCGAGATAAGACCCTGAACCAAGAATCCCCACTTCGACTTAATCGTGCAAATCGAAAAATGACCATGAACCTCCTCAAACGCTGACCAGCAACATTAATCATCATGCCCCACTTTATCCATTTATGTTTTAAGATCGCCTCCCCCTCAAACTGAACAAAAAATGAACCATCTATCTTTGTGTGCACAACATATACGGATGGTGGGGCCGCCCGGATTTGAACCGGAGTCCCGAGAGTCCAAGTCTCAGAGCCTGGACCAAGCTAGCCGACGGCCCCTCTCTCTCTGACCGAACAGAGAAACACCAGATTCTACAATCATCAACAAAAAACGTGTTAGATTTTTTGCCAATTGTTTTCCGCTCTGGATTGAACCATATAAACTTTCATTAGAAAATAAAATTTCTGGAAGCTTTTCATGATGTGAGCGCACGTTGCAGTTTCATCTTGTTGTTACCTGTTGTTTCTTAATTTTTTTGCGGGTTTGAATCCCTTTTATCCATAAGAACAGAGTATAAACGCTAAGAACATAAACCAGCAAATGAATGATGATGCTCCAATCACCGATCCAAAATGGGTTGTGACTGTATACGGGGTAAAGAACATAACTTGAATATTCATGAGTCCACATGTCAAAAAATAAGTGAGAAACTCCACCTACAAGACAACTGAAATATATTGTTTTGAAAGAATGGCTTATCCTGTTTGGGTAAATTCTGAAAAAGTCATAAATTTTCAGGATAGTCGTACCACATTTTTTGTGCATCAAATAAATAATTACACTTAACACGATGGGGTATACTGTCAACACAAAAAAGTAACTATGCCAAAACCCGTGCCCTGTGTGGTTTTCCACCAGAAAATAATACACTAATTCAAAGTCAACAAACGTGGATGATATCAACAATGCAGTGATGTCAAATTTTGTTGGCATCTTGAAATACAACGGAGCAATAGCCAAGAAATGCAATGGAGTAGCAGGCATGTCAGTTTCACTCACGTTTTTGTTCTTTTTCTTTGGGGAACATTACAAGATGTTGATAAATTACGTATGACAAAAGGCTGCCAACTACTGAACCCATAATTACGTCTTTTAAGGAATCCATTGGATAATTGAAGTAAGATGCAGACTCCCTGATTTGGATGTCTACGGTTTCTCCGATTTCCCAGACCAGAGCAACTATTAGCAGCACGAAAAAAATGAACATCCATTTTGACTTCTTATCCCAACCTAGATACCTTTCAAAGGCGAAGGGCATAATCAGTGCACCCAAGAGCCAAGGGGAAGTTATGTGGGTCCAAGTGTCAACGTAACCCTGTGAATCTGTTACGGGGTTCCAGTACCACTCATAATGTTGACTGACGTTTTGAAAGGAAATTGCAAAAAGTGCCAAACAAACAAGGTAAACAAGATAATATTTGGTAACAATGGTAAAATCAAGGTTTTTCTCTTTTTGATAAAAGTACAAACCAACATGAACAGCCGTAAAAAAATAGACAGGAATAAACGTCCATGATACGGTTCCACCTGGACCCGTAGAAACAGTGAAAAATGCGTCAATCGGTCGGGATACGATAAATTCCAGATACAACTGGAGATAGTTAGTTGTTGCATCCCAAGCTGAAGCTGAAAAAGTAACAAACCACACTACAAAAAGAACCGCTACCACAACCAAAAACACTAGCCAAGGAACCCAAAGCTTACGTTGTTGATTAAAACTATCTCCCAAAGTTTCAACTCCTCTGTTAACCTTAATGTTCTTCAGTTATTTAATAAATGAGGTATCAGAAAATGTTAGTTTTCTCAATCAAAGAACGAGAAATCTGTTTGTGTTTCCCACAATTACCCATTTCTTCACGTGTGTTTCGAGTTTGAACCCACTTTTTCTGAATACACCTTCGAGAATGTTACTCCATAAATCAGTAGTTGGGTAATCAGATATATCCATATCAATAAAATCATGATTGCACCCGCTGCCCCCGTAACTGAAGTTATTGTAAATGTCTCCATAATTATCCCAATCAAATAGTTGGTTACAGTAAAAATTAAGCCCGTAAAAATTGCTGCCCCACGAACGTCCTTCCAGCTGATTCTGGTTTCTGGAATATACTTGTACATTATTGCAAACACCACAGTTGCCAATGCAAAAGACAAAACTAGTTGAGCTACTTGAACAAGGATGCAAATCGTGTTTGAAACAACTGGAACAAGCAAATAGGTTATCGACTCTAACAAAAAGGTGGTTATGGCAGTCCACACCATTATAACTAACCCCAGAAAAGAAATCAAAAAGAATGGAGCCACTTTGCGCTTGATTTTTTGTTTAAAGCTTAGTTTGGGTTTTTGAACTTCCCAGATGGTGTTCATTGTGTCTTGCAAAACTCCAAAGGCTCCAATTGCTCCAACAACTGTGAAAACACCGCTGACAATTGACGTAATAACAGATGTGAAGGGGGATGACACAGTTCCCAAAATTTGTTCTATCAGATTTGCAACGGTTGGACCCACGATTGTTGTTAGCTGCTGCATCAAAGTTTGAAACGAATTCGAAAACCCATACACCTGAGACAAAATCATCATCGCGATAAGAAACAACGAAGGAAGAGGCAACATAATGAAATACGCCAAAGAAGCAGCCCGTAACGAGGCATGATTTTCCAACCATTTAATGAAAGCAGAAACTAGAATGTCAACGAATAACTTACGTTCCATTTTCATCATTCACCGTTTTATCTGTGTGTGGTCTATTAATTTCAATTGTTAAGTTTTTAGCAAAAAGGTATACATACAATTTTTTGTCTGCTCAACATGTGCGGGATGGTGGGGCCGGCCGGAGTTGAACCGACGACCTTTACCCGGAACAGTTCATCCCCGTCCCTACGGGTTTCTCCTCGCTCCAGAATCTCGTCATCCCAGAGTCTGGTCAGCAAACCCATTGCTTATTTCTGGAGCCCTTAACGGCTTGCACCGTTTGTCGGTACGACTGTCGTCATCCCTTTCTAGCGCCCCATCAAAAGATAGGGCGTGGCTAGACTACGGCCCCACATCCAACAACATTTTACATGTTCACAATATATACGTTTCCTGAACACAAGCGAAACATTAAAAAACCAAAGCTTAAGCAAGGTAGTTGGGTTGCCGGCCATAGGGCGTGGGACCCACCTGATCCCATTCCGAACTCAGAAGTTAAACCACGCTCCGTTTCCGGTGCTAGTATGGTCTTCGGCCATGTGAAGCCAGAAAAGCTGGCAATCCACTTAAACATCAAAAGAGCCTTCTTGTACACAAACAATGTCAGCACCATATTTTTTTGTGTCTGCGGGGTTAGGACAGAATACTTTAACACATTTGCATTCCCACCTTATTCGTAGGAACTGATATTTTTGCTCTCTGCGAAATATTCTATCCTTGTTGCCCTAATCTTTTCGGAAAGTATTTCTTGGAAATACTCAAAATTTATTACCAACCTCGTAGTTTTTTGAGCAAGAGTGAATGTAAATGCTTCTCCCTATTGCAGCGATGCTACTCGGCGGAAACGATATCATAGGATGGATTATGCAAATAGTTTTTCTAGGTTTCTTCGTGGTTTTCATGTTTTACGGTCAGCGATTCCAAATGATGATAATGCTCAGAGAAGTTGAAACTCATCTGCGCCGTCTCAAGTTAATAAGAGACGATGGACGAAAAAAAGCCATGGAGACAATAAAGGAGATAGGGAAACCCGTAGGCGATCCCACCGAGAGGCTTGACCAATTTCTGGAGTACATAGCCATAACTCCCCAGAGCATGGATCCTTCTGGCATAGTCTGGAAGTTGGAGCACGTCCTCGATGTTAGAGACGTCCGCTTCAAAGACGAAGTGAAGCTCATGGCACCAGAAGCAGATGAAACACAAATAAACAATCTAGAGAACACCTTGGAGGCTGCCATGGCGCTAAACATGATCTACAAGGTTATTCGACACTTCTATCTGCTAGGAAAAAAAACTCTAAGCCTGTATATTATCATGCAAATCCAGATGGTATTACCCCTCATCATGAAACAAGCAGAAGCCTATGCCCAAGCATTAAGAGCCTTCTCAGTTGGTCAACCCATCGGCGACGGCGCTGGTGCATTAGTCGCCGCTAAACTAATGCAAGGGCATAAAACGAGAGAAATAGCTAGGGATGTGGTTGCAGCCGAGGTACCCATAGAGGGTCGAACAGCCTATGTTCTTAAAGCTAAAGGTCCAGGAGGAAACGTGGGAAAGCCCGGAGACGGCATAAGAAAAATCATAGAAGAGAAAAAAGGAAAAATCTCTACAATCATCATGATAGACGCGGCGCTGAAACTTGAAGGAGAAAAACCCGGGGAAATAGCTGAGGGAGTAGGCGCTGCAATCGGCGGACCAGGAGTCGAACAGTTCAAGATAGAAGATGCGATACTTAAAAACAAGATTCCTGTGAACGCGATTATCGTCAAGCAGGACATCGGAGACGCGGTTTCTCCAATGCGAAAAGAAATTTTTGACGCGGCTGACCCAGTGATAGAGAGAATAAAGCGGTTGATTCTGGAAAGAACAAAGAAGGGCGATATCGTCATAATAGCGGGAATCGGGAATACGATAGGAATTGGACAGTAGGTGAAAAAGATGACTGATAATGTTGAGGCTGTTAAAAAGATTTCACCCTTTCTTCTCGTGGTAATACTGGTTTTCTTTGCTCTGTCATTGGTTGCTCTCTTTCTAGCAGTGGAGTCCCTTATTGAGCAAAGTGGTACCCTCAATTCGTACTCTTTCTTGCTTATAGGTTTCTTTGGGTTAGCTATATCGATATACATGCTGTTGCAGACAAGAGGAAAACCCATGCACGTAACACTTGAGTTGCCACGAGTGATAACCACGCTGGAGTGTCCGAAATGCGATTTCAAAAACGTCCGAGACTTTCAGAGAGACGACTACATCTTCAAAGAAACCGGCTCTTGCCAGAAATGCAACGAAACGATGAAAATAACCGCAATCTATCGCGAGGCTAAGAAAAACGAAAGTTAACCGTTCAGGTTAACACCATACACCCGTCTTTGACAATCATAATAGTGTATTCTGCTTGTGCCACAAGGTTTCTGCTGGCTTCAACAAAAACGGGGTAGCTTATCACGGCTTTAGACGAAAGAAGCTCAGAGAAGGCGCTTTTGTAGCGGCTGGAGGACGCAAATTTTGTTAGCCACCTTTCAGTGAAAGGCAGGGTCAGAAAATTCTGTTTTATGTACTTCAGAATCTGTTTGGCGTACGGGTTCTTCAGGGACTTGTTTTTCGAGTAGCGGAAGATGTAGGCTTCCCGCAGTTCCTCAACTCTGCCCGCGGCATTCGCAACTGTTACGAAGGGTTCAACCCCGTAGACTTCTCCCTCCTTTACTCTGGATGTGGACAGGTTGAAGACGTTGGGCAGAGACTTTCCCGCGTGTATTATGTATCGTCTGATAAGGTGACCGGTGAGGTTGGATACAGGTTTGAATCCCCGTGTTTTGATGACCTTTTGGATTGATGAGCCGAAGCGGGTTATGGAGAGTCCGGGTCGAAGTATCTCCACAGCCTTTTCTAGTGCCTCTTCCGCCGTGTTAACCATGTCAACATATTCTGGATGGAAACAGACGGTTGCTGCTGTGTCAGCTATAAAGCCGTCAACATGAACGCCGAGGTCCACTTTCACTATTGACCTTTCAGGTATGGTCTGCTTGTCGTTTGGTGGCGACGTGTAATGTGCAGCGATTTCGTTGACAGAGACGTTGCATGGAAAAGCTGGCTTGCCTCCCTTCTCTCTAATTAAAGCCTCTGCCTTCTCGCAAATGTCGATGATGGGCATTCCCTCTCTAACTGTTCTCCGCATCTCTTCGCGAACTTCTCTTCCGATTTTGCAGGCGCGCTGTTGCTTCTGTAAATCTTCTTCTGGGACCGCCATACTAATACACGAACTTCATTAAACGCTGTGGAGAGTTAAAAGATTTAAGGATACAGAGTTCAGGCGTGGAATGAATGTTGTCCTTTCGAAAACCTTTAAACATCTAAACTCTACGGTTTAGCAAAGGTGGAACATAAGTTGGCTGATGTTGATGACCGGAAGTCTGTGCTTGACCCTTGGGG
>Ga0307419_10000980_pt1 | contig 14826 bp, 12 predicted proteins | sample SalMarWE160230MG_2_FD_202512 | JGI IMG/M metagenome (GOLD analysis project Ga0307419, IMG submission 202512) | Salt marsh sediment microbial communities from the Plum Island Ecosystem LTER, Massachusetts, United States - WE1602-30 | ecosystem: Environmental > Aquatic > Marine > Intertidal zone... | reverse complement strand
GAAGTGAGGACGCCATTTTTGCAGTGGATTTTCTGCGCATGAAGAACCTCATAGATGAAGTCGTGAACCTTGGACCCGACATTTCTTACGCCTTTATTCAGGATCAAAAGGGACAGACCCTTGCACACACATTCAAGGGAGGATTTCCTATTGAACTCGAAGCCGCCCACAGGGTCACCGATGCAAAGCCCCACAGCCTGAGGCTTCTGGATAACGGCCAGGAGCTGATCTATGATATCGCGGCCCCGGTTTTTGTGGGAAACCATCGACTCGGAACCGTCAGGCTCGGGCTTTCCAAGACGAGAATCGGCGAGACCACGAGGAATCTTGTGTTGATGATTTTCCTGTTGACGGGAATCTCCATCCTGATTGCGGCCCTGGTGGGCGCGGGTTTCGCGGATCGGGTGATCAGGACAATAAAAAGCCTGCGTCAGGCCTCGGAAGAGGCCCTGAAGGGGAACCTCGATGTCCGAACCGCACCCCCTCTCAAAAAAAACTGCTGGGAGATACGAAACTGCAACCGGACATCCTGTCCCGCCTTTGGAAACAGTGAGACACGCTGCTGGTATCTCGGAGGCAAGATGTGCTCCGAATTCTCAGCAAACGGGAACCGGAAATCCACGGAAGAGTGCAGAAGATGTCCGGTCCGGCGGAGACTGCTGGGAGACGAATTGCAGGAATTCGCAGAATCCTTCGACGCCATGGTCATGGCTTTAAAAAACCACATAGCCCAATTGCAGGCCTCGGAGGAAAATCTGGAAAAGTCGGAAAAAAAGTACCGCAGCATTTTTGAAGGCTCCATGGATCTTATTTTCCTGGCCGACACCCGGGGCAGAATAGTCGACATCAACGAGGCGGGGATCAGGATGCTCGGTTACACCGCCAGAGAAGAGTTTCTGGGCCGCGCAACTTTGTCCGAAACCCTTGTGGAACCGGGGGCTGAGGCGCTGTTTGAGGAGATCTCCTCTAAGGGGTTCATCAAGGATCAGGAGTGCACCCTGAGGGCCAGGGACGGGTCCGAACTCAAGGTCCTGTTCAGCGGTACGACCTTCACGGACGGGAAGGGTGAAGTGACGGGCTTTGAAGGCATCATCAAAGACATCACTCAGCGAAAGAACATGGAACAACAGCTTCTGCAGGCGGACAAACTCGCCTCTCTGGGACAGCTTTCGGCCGGTGTGGCCCATGAAATCAATAACCCCCTGGGCCTGATCCTGGGGTACACCCAACTCCTGCTCGAAGGGAAATCAAATGGGCAACAGCAGGAGGAGGATCTCAAAGTCATCGAAAAGCACACGCGCATTTGCAAGAGGATCGTCGAGGCCCTGCTGAAATTTGCCCGCCGTACCGAAACCAAGAGGGCCGCCGTCGACATCAACCAGACCATCAGAGAGGTTCTTACCATCATGAGGCACCAGCTCGAACTCGAAGGCCTCCAGATTGAGACTTCACTCGACGAGAGCATGACGCCTGTTCAGGGCGACAGCGAAAAGCTGAAACAGGTCTTCATGAACCTGATCCTGAACGCGAGGCAGGCCATTACGGACCCCGGGAAAATAACCGTATCCAGCAGTTATCTCGCTTCCGAACAAAAAGTAATGATTCGAATCCATGATACCGGCAGTGGGATTGCGCCTGAATTCATAAACAAGGTGTTCGACCCATTCTTCACGACCAAACCGACGGGCCAGGGTACCGGCCTGGGTCTTTCGCTGAGTTACGGCATTGTCAAGGAACACGGCGGCGATATTCTGGTCACGAGTGATCCCGGCAAGGGGAGCACTTTTTCCATAGTCCTTCCCCTCGGTTCCTCCGTCCAAGGGCTGAAAGCGCCCTTGGACGGATTGCCGAAGGAGGGAGATCATGCATAAGAGGACTCTTTATGACAAAGGCAAGACTTCTGATCGTCGATGACGAAATTGATATGCTCAGACTACTGGAGCGATCTATCGGGACCGAACTGGACTGGGAAGTTGCAACCGTCCAGAGCGGCGAAGAGGCCCTGGAACTCATTGAAAAAAGTCCGTTCGACCTGGCCCTCGTGGACATTCGCATGCCCGGCATGGACGGCATCGAGCTACTCGAGCGAATCAAGGTGTTCGACCCCTGGCTCACGGTCGTCATGATGACCGCCTTCGGAGTCATCGAAGTTGCGGTAGAATCCATCAAGAAAGGGGCCTACGATTTCGTCACAAAGCCGTTTGAACAAGAGGACCTTATTCGGCTCCTGGAAAAAGCCCTGGAACGCAGCCTGCTGCTGCGGGAAAACCTGAACCTGCGGCAGCGGATAAAAAAAGAGGAAACCTTTCAAAGCCTTGTCGGAATCACCCCGAGCATGCAGAAGGTCTATGACGACATTCAGATGATCAGCAAGACCGATGTTACGGTATTGATCACGGGAGATTCAGGCACCGGCAAGAATCTCGCGGCCAAGGCTATCCACGACCTGAGCCCTCGAAGCACCAAACCCTTTGTTCGAGTGAACTGCCCCACGATCCCCGAGAATATCCTCGAGAGCGAGCTTTTCGGGTACAAAAAGGGGGCCTTTACCCATGCGACCCAGGACAAGCAGGGCCTCTTTCAGGGGGCCCGTGGCGGCACGATATTTTTTGATGAAATCGGCGACATTGCTCCATCCCTGCAGACCAAACTCCTTCAGGCCCTGGAGGACAAGGAGATCAAGCCCCTGGGCCAGAACAAGACCGTACACGTGGATGTTCGGGTCGTTGCCTCCACTAACTGCGACCTGAAGGCCAAGATAGAGGCCAAGGAATTCAGGGAGGACCTCTTTTACCGTCTCAACGTGGTCAACATTCAAATGCCTTCCCTGAGGGAACGCAGGGGAGATATCACCCTTCTGGTGGGTTATTTCCTGGAAAAGTACTGCGCCGAGTTTAACGTGGGAAAGAAGCGGATCTCTCCCGATCTCATGGCCTTGCTCCTGGACCATCCATGGGAAGGGAACGTTAGGGAGTTGGCAAATACCATCGAGCGCGGGGTCATCATGGCGCCGAGGGAGTGGATTCAGGTGAATGACATCGGATGGGATCGGTCACCCTTAAGGTCAAGGCTTGATAGTGATCAGATGTTTGAACTGCCCTATCGTGAAGCCAAACAGCGGGTCATGGAGAAATTCAATACAAAATATATCAGCCATGTGCTTCAACAAAACGGAGGTAACGTCACCAGGGCGGCCCGGCAGTGCGGTCTTGAACGTCAATCCCTGCAGCAGATCATCAAGAAATGCGGTATCGACTCGAATGATTTCCGGTAGTTTAACTAGGAGGCTGTCGGAAAACCCCCATCTACTGCCTTATCCTCACCCCTCATCACAGCGGCGTACTTTTATGTACGCCTTCCACCCTCCGTAGCAAGGCTACTGCGGAGGACGGGCATTCCTCTGGATTTTGGATACCTTGTATCTGGAGATTTTCCATCAGCCTCCAACAGAACCAGTTCTCCGACAGGCTCCCAGTTTCCATCCAGAAATATATGATTTCTGGATGGAGCGGTCAGCTATCAGCAAAAATCATGAAAAAACGGTGCAAAAAGCCACTGGCACTGCAAGAAAAAACTGCACTTGCACCAAAGGCTTAATTCTATTGAACATTCTCCTGAACGACCTGTCCCCGTGTCATGACGGCCTTTCGGTCATCGTCCCCCTTTCGGCCCTTCTATTCGAGGAGAGGGCATTGGCTTTCCCAAAATATACCATGCAATCAATGCGTTAAGCTTTTCAAAGAGGAATATCCACCCTTGGCATAGTCCTTGCTGCTATGGAGGACAAGGACAATGCAATCTTCGTCATCATTTCAGGAGTTGGGAAAAAATGTGGAATGAGAACTCAGTCAAGGAGGATATATTATGGAACATGTAGAAAAGAGAATGGGATGGGAGGTCGCCCGGGAATTTGAAGAGGCAAAACCTTCCATAATGCAGAGACTCAAACCGGACAGAAAGGCCTTGATGGCCGCATTCTGGGGGTTTGCCGTTTTTTTTGCGGTTTTCCTCATCAGTTGCTGGCTGGCTGGAAATCCTTTTGAGGGCACCGGAAGGGTGTCCTCCGAAATCGTCAAGGCCAACGGATGGGTGGGGACCAACAACTGGACCATCTTCTGGTGGATCGTCGGTCTCGCCATCCTGCTTGAATTCCTGGACGCTTCGGCGGGCATGGGCTATGGCGCGGCCATGACCCCTTTGCTGCTGGTCCTGGGATTTGACCCCTTACAGGTGGTCCCGGCCGTAATGATCCAGCAGGCCACGGCCGGTATTGTGGGTGCCTTTTTACACAAGGAGTTCGGCAATGTTGAATGGAGATTGAAGCCCATGTCAGAGCCGATCAAGCTTTGGCTGATCATTGCCATAACCGGATGCATTACGGTCTCTCTTTCCGTCACCGCCGTGTATGCTATATTCAAGGTGGCGAAGGTTTGGATCAAGCTCTATGTGGTAATCCTTCTTCTTTTGATGGGAGCCACCATGCTCGTAAGGTCCAATAAGGACCGGCCCTACAAGCCCATGAAAATGCTGGGCTACGGTGCCCTTGCCGCATTCAATAAAGGGGTCGGAGGAGGGGGATACGGGCCTGTGGTCACGGTCGGTGGTCTCCTATCCGGTGTCCCGGTCAAGAGCATGCTGGCAGTGACCGCTATTTCGGAGGGCACGGTCTGCGTTTTCTCCATCATCGTCTGGCTTGCCCTGGCCATCGGAGGCGGAATCACCATCGATTATCTGATCCTGCCCTCCATGATGCTTGGAAGCATGGTCGCGGCCGTTGCTGCACCCTACGCGATTCGTGTGTTTCCGGAAAAGATGTGGAAATGGGTAGTCCCGGTGTATTGCTGTCTACTGGGCGCCTACAGTTTTTACAAGATCGCGCCCGCGCTGCTTCAGAAACTGGCGGGTTGAAACACGTCTTTCCCCCTACAGCGAATCCCGCCGCAAAAATGCCTCCCCTCCATTCCAGAAGGAAGGGGAGGCATTTACGGCTTTAGTCCGGAAACGAGCCTTGGGACCGTCCCCAAAACCTAAGCCGCTACTTTTTTCCGTTTCCGAGCAATCATCCATCGGAGGAAACGAACCCGGGGACCCCACCGTGAAGATTTTGCAGCACCATTGGTAAGCCTGCTCGCTGCCTGGTCAAGAGAATCTTCAAGCAGAGCGTCGTGCAGCGGCCCTACAAGGAGTTGCCATTTCAGCCAGAGCTTGAAGGAGCATTTCGCATCGACTATATGACGGAGAACCACATGCCCTCGGCGGGGCACTACCTCGAAGAGATGACGTCCATCAAATCCCCCAATGAGCCCTGAATCGTCAAACCGAAATACAACCCGTTCACCCGGAATATAATCGGCAACATGATAGCGTATCGGGCCATGCCCTCCTAGTGCTCCCGGACGAAGGCCGGTATCAAACTCCATGGCGGGCCATTGCTCTCTCGGCCAGAGCATATCGTCCGGTCCAGCAAGACTGTCGATTAGTACTCCCACCTCCTCAGGTCGTGCCTGAAAATGGCGTTCATGAACATTGTATACCTTCATATTTACCCGTTTAAATAATCTTCAAATTTAGCGGGTTAAAAATTCTTTTTTGTGGCACCTTTGGATGATTTGACCCGTGAAATGTTTACCCCGTGAAACGCGTAGCATATTTAACCGGGGCAAAGCCTATTTCAATGGATTATACCACACATAGCCGGGGATGTAATGACGTATTATTCCTGCTTTCTTAGACAGTCTTTTGTAATATAAAAATTGAAGGTTTAAGCCTAAAAATAGGGGAAAAAGCGATCATATTATAAGCATATCAAATTGTCAGTTTGGTACTACCCACTTACCTGGCTTGACAGAGACATTATTATAGAATAATAAGTGTTTCAAAAAAATGAAGAAATGCCTGAGGGCATTTTTTTATGGACGAATTTTAATGGACTACCTTGGGATGTGGGCCTGAAACTAAGGATTCAATCTAAAAAAATGAGGTGAAAAATGAAAAAACATGATTCCACAAAGAGCCAAACCAGCAAGAATTTTTCCTTCAACCGTCAAATGATTTTACCTCGAAAGATATTTAGTCTGATCTTTATGGCGCTAATACCTTTACTCATGTTCAGCCCGTCCTCATGGGCCCTTGACAAATCCAGCCTTAACGGCACCTTTATTTCCGGTGAAATTGAGAGCGGCTTTCACGGGGGTGATCCTGGTTATTGGGGCGCAAATGATGAGGTGGTTCTTTTGAGGACCGAGACCACTTTCGATGGGGCTGGAACTTTTAACACTACAAGCTATGAATATAAATTTATTCGGAATATTGGAGAGATAGGTAGCCCGCCGAGCAACCGATTCCAAACGACATATTCTGATAATGAATCTGCCCCTGATACTGATAGCGGTACATACACGGTTTCACCCGGTGGAGAGGTGACCATGAACTTTTCAGGCGGGGATTCCATCACCGGTTATTTAAGTGAAGACGGGAGGACCCTGGTTTTTGGTTGGGGTGAATTTGATGACGGCAACAAGTATTGTGCCATGGGCCTTGCTACGGGAATCAAAAAAGGAAGCGGGTTTACAGAGACCAGCCTTAACGGTACTTATGTTATCAGTGAATTTGAGAGCGGCTTTCACGGGGGTGTTGAAGATTATTGGGGATCTACTGATGAGCAGTACTGGATCAAGACAGAGATTACCTTTAACGGAACAGGAGGGTTCACACTGTCAGGCCATGAATATAAAATAAACCGGGAAATCGGAGAGACCGGCAGCCCGCCGAGCAACCAATTTACAACGACAGATAACGATCAGAGTATCTCCGACTTCGGAACCTATACGGTCTCGGGTGATGGCGTGGTGACCCTGAACTTTAATAGCGGGGATACTGGTACCGCCTATGTGGGTGAAGGTGGAAAGACAGTAATTTTCGGCTGGGTTGAATTTGATAATGATGATCGGAACTGCTGCATGGGTTTTGGTATGGGAGTTAAGAGAGGAAGCGGATTCACCAACGCCAGCGTTAAAGGGACATATGGAATTGGATTGTTTGAGAGTGATTTTTACGGTGGTGATACCAGTTATTGGGGTGCCAATGATGGTCAGACATTAGACAAGGATAAATTCACTTTCGACGGGGCCGGAAATTTTAGAGTGGTTTATGATGAATATGAGATGGAGCGTAATATCGGAGAAGTCCCCGGTGGGGGGGGATACAGTAACAAATTCACAACAACGTATTCAGAAGAACTAAATGGCTCCGTAACCGGTACATATACGGTTTCACCTGATGGGGTAATGACACTAAATTTTAGTGATGGAGATACCGGGACCGCGTATTTAAGTGAGGACGCAAAGGCCGTGGTTATAGGGTGGAGTGAGTACAGCAATGGGCCTTCCGATTATTACGGCAGCACAGGAATTGGTTTTGGAGTCAAGGTCCCGAAGGTGAACAATGGCCTGCCCGCCATATCCCTGTTGCTGCTTGGTGATTAGTGTTTAAATAAAATGGCGGATAAGAGACGAAGGAGTTTGATTTGAACAGATTGACGATGCGTAACATATGGATGACGGGGCTGTTTTGTTCAATCCTGTGGCTCGGGCCGACATGGGTAAACCGGCCGGCTTGGGGCGGCGCATCACTCAGGGGGGTGAGATACGGGTCAAGGTCGACCCGGAGCGGCCCTGTAAGATCCGGGTGGATCAGGGCCTGATCTATGCGGTGGTGACGAACGAGAAAAAAAAGTTCGACTGGGACGACACCGTCCGGGAAGCCTATCTTACCGAGAAACAGGGTATGGGGTATGCGGTCGATCCCAAAAAAGAGTTAAAGATTTCAATGACCGGAGATAGCCAGGTCAGAGTTAAGTGGCTTTGCCATCTGAACGACCCATCTGTTACAACCAAGCCAAGGAGTAACAAATGACGTCAATTTCCAAATATTTACACTCCTTGAAGGCCCTATCTTAATCCGACCTATATTCCTGAAGAACCTCAGAACTCCAATCCAGAGTAATACCACATATGTTGTGGGCCCTTTTTCCTTGACGCACAAGGGGAATTTCTCTATCGTCCTTACCATAAAGAGCAAGATCTTATCATACAAGGGGATCCTTTTAAACGTTACGATTCGTTTAGGAGAGGGCGATAATGAACCTTGAAGAGATCAAAGGGCGATATCCGAAGAAATTTGCTTCTGAAAATGAGATATTCAACCATATCCACCGAGGTGACGGGATTTTCATCGGAACAGCTTGCGGAGAACCCCAGTACCTTGTCAATGCCTTGATAAATTACGTTTCTTCCCACCCAAAGGCCTTTTTCGATGCTGAAATTTTCCAGGTCTGGACCTTAGGGGTTGCACCCTACACGGATGAAAAATTTCAGCACAACTTTCGACACAATTCCTTTTTTATCGGTAAAAATACAAGAACAGCCGTTAATGAAGGGCTGGCGGATTACACGCCTATCTCCCTTTCGGGGGTCCCTGAACTCTTCCGGCGTAAGCTCACCCCCGTCGATGTTGCCCTGATACAGACATCCCCCCCGGACATGAACGGGTATATGAGCCTGGGTGTCAGCGTTGATATCACCAAGGCCGCTGCGGAAATTGCCCGCCTTGTTATTGCCCAGGTGAATTCTTATATGCCCCGCGTGCATGGGGATACTTTCATAAATATCAATGATGTGGATTTCATCATCCCTCATGACGAACCATTACTGGAGTATGAGGAAAAAATCTCGGACGACATTGCAAAGCGGATCGGAAAGTATGTTGCACGGATCATTGAAGACGGGGACACCATACAGGTCGGTTATGGAAGCATCCCCGATGGTATCATATCAAACCTTAGTCACAAAAAGCATCTGGGGGTGCACACTGAGCTGCTATCGGACGGGGTCATTCAGCTTATCAAGGATGGGGTCATTGACAATACCAACAAAAGCCTCAATCGCGGCAAAACAGTGGCGAGCTTCTGCATGGGTAAAAAGGAGACCTATGAATACATCCATGATAACCCGAGCATCGAATTCAGGACCATCGATTATACCAATAATCCCCTGGTAATTGCGAGATGCAAGCAGATGACCTCCATAAACAGTTGTCTTCAGATCGATCTCACGGGTCAGGCAACTGCCGAATCCATCAGCAAGATTTTTTACAGCGGTATCGGTGGGCAGACGGATTTCATGCGCGGGGCCCTCTTATCTCCCGGAGGCAAAACAATCCTTGTGATACAATCTACGGCCAGGAAAGGCGAGGTTTCAAGGATCGTGCCTTTCCTGAACGAGGGGGTCGGCGTTACCCTTGGTAGGGGAGACATTCATTATGTCGTCTCTGAATACGGTATAGCCTATCTTTACGGGAAGAATATCAGAGAGCGTGCCATGGAACTCATAGCCATAGCCCATCCTGACTTCAGACCCTGGCTTATAGAAGAAGCGAAGAAATTGAATTTGATTTACGGGGATCAGGCCTTTATCCCCGGCAAAAAAGGGGAGTACCCGGAGGAACTGGAAACCTACAAAACAACAGAAAAAGGGCTCGAGGTATTTTTAAGGCCCATCAAAATCAGTGATGAACCTCTCTTGAAAGATCTTTTTTACTCCCTGTCCGATAAAAGCATGTACCGAAGATTTATCTCTACCCGAAGGGATATGCCCCACCAACAACTACAGGAATTCGTTGTCATTGACTACACAAAAATGATGGTCATCCTCGCTGTATTGAAGTCCGACCAGAAAGAAGAAATCGTTGGCCTGGGCCAGTATTGGATCAACGAATCAGCGCATACAGCGGAGGTGGCCCTGGTCATACCTGATGAACGTCAAAACAGGGGGATTGGAACGGAAATACTCAATTATCTCACCTACCTGGCACGGAAACAAGGTCTTCTTGGTTTTACGGCACAGGTTCTGGTTGAAAACAGCCCCATGCTCCATCTTTTTGAGAAAATGGGATTCGATATGGAAAAGGAATTGGACGGAGGAACCTGCGAACTAAAAATGCTCTTTAGAGAAGTTCCTGAATGAATGAGTGAATGGGGGTCAGCCCGTTGACATAAGACAAGAACCGGCAGATATGTCCCCATGTCAAGGGCTGACCGTGAACCTCACGGGATATGTTTTATGCTTCTTGCAGTACCTTTATAGTGGTCTTCTCTACAATGTCCTTTACCTTTTCCCTGTAGGTCGACATATGAGGAGCAGCAAGATGATCGTGTAGAGCGTCCAGACTATCCCAATTCTCAATAAGCGTCACAACATTTTCGTCCAAAATCTGTTTTGACAAATCGGCGTTGATATCTACCGTGGGGAAATACTGGATACATCCTTTCTCTGCTCTAACGTCAGGAATAATGGACTTAAATACCTCAATATAATCTTGAAGACTTCCTTTTTTCACGTGTATCGATGCAATTACAAAAATCATATTTTTCTCCTTTCCTTTTAATAAGTGTAATGGGCTTTTTGCCCCTAAAAAGTTCTATGGCACCTAAATAAAGGTATTTTTACGTTAGATCTTTAATAGCTTTAGATCGTTAGCGTGGCCCGGCCCCACTTCTTGTTATTGGAGAGTCGCGGTGGGTTGCTCAGTCGGCTCGCGGGAAAGGCCGGTGACCTCTTTTTCCATTAACTGGGACTCGCTGAAGTCCAATTCAACGGATTCCGCACCAAAACTCTTTGCCAGCATCTCCATGGTTTGCCTTGCAGATTTTTCAATCTCTGAGCTTAACTGCTTGATCAGTTGATTTGCCATAGAAGAGGCCTGGGTCTTTGCCTCATCTTTTAACCTGTTCTTATCCTCTTCAGTAAAATCTTTTGAGAAAACTCTGCTAATAAGAGGTGGCAGTAGCCAGTCCAACAGCTTGGCACTCTGCTCATCATAAAAGCTGATATCTTTTATATTAATGTTATACAAGCACTTCGGCATTGTTATCATGAACCTGCCCTGGCCCGCATCCGTCACTTTAAAATCAAGGCTTTTCAGGTCATACCAGAAATTTATTTCGAACTGAAAAACCATGGCCATCTTCATATTGGATATCAGCCAAGTAAGATACTTCTTTCCCATTTTGCCAAGCCAGTTCTCAGCCGTTGTGACGATCTCTTTTGTAAATGCCTTAAACACCACCAGCTCACCCACGGATTTCATATTTTCTACAAAGGCATAGATCTGGTGTTGTTTTGTGCCTTCGCCAGAAACTTTCTTGCCGAAGGCCTTCTTTAATATAATTGATCCTGCAACCCCCAAAAAAATGCCTATCACTATCGCGATGAGCGCTGTGTCCATTTTTCATCTCCCATTATTTCATATGCAGGGCTCAGTCAACAATCACCCCTGCCAAAATGTTTACCCCGTGAAATGTTTACCAAGTGAAATGCAAAGCCTATTTCACTGGGGTATGCCATATCTGCCCCGGGATATAATGCCTTTTAGCTCTCGCCATTAATGTTCTTTTTGCCCATAAAAGTTCTATAGCAGCTAAACAAGGGTGTTTTCAAGTTTGTTTTTTAATAGCTTTAGATAGTTAGCGTGGCTCATCGTTTCATTTCAAACTTAAAACTTTTGGATCATCCGGTTAATGAGTACGCGTGAAGATAATACATTATTTTGAGGGCGAAGGTTGAAGCGGTCTTTTCGTAGTGACTGCTTCGTCCTTCCCATCTGCAAACTTCATATCTGAGCACTTTCGCGGTACTCATTAACCGGATGAACCAACCTTCTGATTTCACTCTTCGATTTCAATGGCCTGCGGCACGCACTCCCGGGCGGCCTGCCGGACAAGATCGTGGTACTTCTCAGGGATCTCGTCAAACTTGACTATGGACAAAAGCTGGTCTTCATCGTACTCGAAGACTTCTGGACAAAGATTATTACAGTTGCGGTCACCCATGCACTGGCTGTTGATGTTCACCTTCATCAGAACCTCCTTTGGCTCCATGGCCGGCTAATATAAACAGGCTGTCCCCATAAACACCCTGCATCTCTGTCCCCACTTCACGTCATAACAGCGGCTTTCTGTTTTTCCTTCCCCTTGAGACTTTTTTCCACGAAGATTTTTTCACCCGTAAACGGGTTAAGGCCGGTATAGTACATGAGAGTTGAATAGGTAGACGGAGTGGGAGTAAATATCTGGACCTGTTCGGGTTTTATATGAAGCTTTTCATTAACAAACTTTTTCAGCCTGCACATGTCATCAAGGCTGCAACCAGGGTGTGCGGCCATCAGGTAATAAGTCAGGAATTGCTTTTTTGAAATAGCCCCTGAAATTTCGTCAAATTTTCTTTTCAGCTCCAGCAGTGAATCCGTACCAGTCTTTCCCATTAATTCAAGTACATCGCCCACCATGTGCTCCGGGGCCACCTTCAACTGCCCTGATACATGGTGCAACACGATCTCTTCGAGGTATCTTTCAAAGTGCTTTTTGTCATTGAACATCAGGTCATACCTTAGCCCTGAAGAAACAAAGACCTTTTTTATCCCATCAATCTGCCGGATATTTCTTAGAAGTTCCAGTTGTTTTCCATGGTTCGGTTTAAGGCCAAGGCAGACCTCAGGATAAAGGCACCTCCTGTCACTGCAGATTCCCTTTTCAAGCTTCCTTTTGCACTCAAAACCGTACATGTTGGCGGTGGGGCCGCCTACATCCAGGATGTATCCTTTGAAGCCCGGAAGCCCAGCAATCCTCTTTGCCTCCCTTAGAACGGATGGGATACTGCGGGACTGGACCGTCCTCCCCTCGTGTACCGCGATAGCGCAAAAGTTACATTCTCCGTAACACCCCCTGTGGGTGGCAATGGAAAACCTGATGGTATTGAGCGCCCGTACACTGCCCTCTTTTTTGTAATATGGGTGGAGGTCTCTTTGAAAATCCAGGTCGTATATCCTGTCGAACTCACGCTCCGGCATGATGTGCGCCGGTGGGTTCTGTACCAAATACCGGTTGTCATGTTTTTGAACAAGGCCCCTTGCAGTGATTGGATCGTTATTACGATAAAATATTTGAAAGGCCTCCACAAACTTTTTTTTGTCCTTCACGACCTGCTCATAGGATGGGAGTTCCACGTAATCATCCGGCCTTTCTCTGGAGATATAACAAAGTCCCCTGATATCTCGGAACTCTCTACCTTTGTCCATCGCCCTTGCAAGGCTTACCGCACTCTTTTCCCCCATGCCGTAGACCAGCAGGTCCGCCTTTGAATCAAACAGTAATGATCTCCTAATGCTGTTTGACTTGAAATCATAATGACTAATTCGCCTCAGGCTGGCTTCTATACCTCCAAGAACTATGGGAACCCTGCTGTCCTTGAAGTATCTTTTGATAAGGTTTGTGTAGACGATACATGCCCGATCCGGCCTTCGGTCATTTATACCACCTGGTGTGTAGTCATCGCTTTTTCTGCGCTTTCCGGTGGCCGTATAGTTGGCGACCATAGAATCAACCGACCCTGCCGTAACCCCCCAGAAGAGCCTTGGGGGACCCAGGCGTTTTATGTCTTTTCCCGACCCTACATCAGGCTGGGCGATTATTCCCACCCTGAAGCCCGCATCTAAGAGGACCCGCCCTATTAATGCGGTGCCGATATAGGGCGAATCTATATAACTGTCGCCTGAGACAATTATGATGTCAGGTTGGCTCCATCCGAGCCTATGGAGCTCGTTTTTAGTTGTCGGGAGAAAAGACATAGCAACCTTCTAATAATGAAACCATCATCTACCGGCTTTCGTCATTCGCAAGTTTTTTTATGTACCTGAAAAGCGCCCTTGCTGATTTAGGGGGCATTCCCTCACTCAGTTCTTTTTTTGCGTTCCTGACCAGTTGACGGATTTTTACGCTTTCCGCCCCGGGAAATTTTTCCATTATCTCCCCCATTGGAGTATCAAGGCCGTCCACCAGGTCATCCCTCCATTTTTCAATCATATGAAAATCGGAGTTCTTTACACAACGGCCCCTGTCAATTTCATGGAGCGCGCGGTTGATGGGGTCGACATCGATCTTCCGCATCAATGCCCCGATAAATTGGAACTGCTGTTTTCTCGCACCTCGGGACTTGATTTTCTTTGCAGAGAGGACAGCCTCCCTGAGATCATCAGGCATGCTGATCGCATTTATCTGCTCTGCAGATAGAGTTGCAAGCCTTTCGCCGGTCTTTTGCAGGGCCGTCATCTCACGTTTGACCTGCGAGCGGCTCTTGACAATATCAATGTTTCCGGGTGCATGAGGTTCGTCTGGCATATTTTTTTTCATATGAAAACCACTGTGCATAAGGGCGTGATTTTGACATCATTTCATCAAATGCAACCCTTCTCCTTCAATGAATCGAATATCATCCACCCAAAGGCGCCCCTTTTCCCCTCCTGAAAACACGAATGCGATACCCATTGCAGAGCCAGGATCAAAAGGCGTGCTCCCGTCTCCCTCCCATGGGGGCTGCTTCAACTGGTCCCATGTCGCGGAAATCTTCTGCCACCCGGATACAGCACCCCCGGTGGTCTCGGTTTTCAATTCAAAATGGGAAAGACTGTCGGAACTCTTTCCCTGATAGGTCGTCAAAGTGACCGGCTGACCCGATTCGGAGGCGTGGACCCAGACGGTGAGTCCCCGCGCTTTTCGCCAATCCGCAGGTGCGGCCAGGACCAGGCTGCAAGTGGCCCAGCTTTCAGACGCCACACTATAGTCTATGCGGAGGCTTTTTTCTCCGTTGTGCGATTGTGAAGAGTCCCGAACAAAGCTTAGCCGCGTATCATTGGACTCTTCCACAAAGGCTGCCCATTCCGGGCCATCTCCCTCAAAGTCATCGATTATGCCACCGGGAGCAATGGGTTTTGTAG